>Ga0210402_10005515_pt1 | contig 11313 bp, 9 predicted proteins | sample IncBWC7MmetaG_FD_161055 | JGI IMG/M metagenome (GOLD analysis project Ga0210402, IMG submission 161055) | Forest soil microbial communities from Barre Woods Harvard Forest LTER site, Petersham, Massachusetts, United States - Inc-BW-C-7-M | ecosystem: Environmental > Terrestrial > Soil >... | reverse complement strand
GTCGGGGATCGCGGCCGCCCGTTGCGGCGCGGTCACCGCAATCGGCTTGACGGCGCCGGCAAGGATGTGCGGCGTCGCGGAGACGACCTGATCGAACATCAGGTCGATCTGCCCGGAGAGGAGATCGTTGACGCTCTGGGAAAGCCCGCGATACGGCACGTGCTGGATCTCAGTCTTGGTGAGATTGGTGTAGAGCAGATAAGTGAGATGGGAGATCGAGCCGGTGCCGGCACTGCCGAAGGTGAGCTTGCGCGGATGCGCCATCGCGTAGGCGGTGAAGTCCTTGAGCGTGTCGGTGGCGAGGCTCTTGCGCACGACCAGCACCATGGGCGTGCTCGCCACCAGCATCACCGGCTCGAAATCGAGCCGAGGATCGTAGGAGAGATTCTTGTAGAGCCCGACGGCGGCGGCATGCGTGCCGAGGTTTCCCATCACCGTGGTGTAGCCGTCGGGCGCCGCCTTGGCGACGCGCGCGGCGCCGATCGAGCCGCCGCCGCCGGTCACGTTCTCGACCACGATCTGCTGGCCGAGCGTCTGGCTCATGTGTTGGCCGAGAATGCGCGTTAGCACGTCGGTGGGTCCGCCCGCGGCGAACGGCACGACCACGACGATCGGACGGGTGGGGTAGGGCTGCTGCGCGCTGGCGCTCAGACCGGGGGCAATCAGAAGTCCCGCGGCGACTAAGATCGAAGCACAAGAACGCATCATGTTCTCCTCGTTTGAGTGATCAGCCTCGCCGTTGCCTCGCGTGCCCGCTCCCAGGCGAAGTCGGATCTATCCGACTCCGGCCGGTTCAGAAAGTGCCGAGCTCGGGCAAGCCCGAGAGGGATGCGGAAGAGGGCACAAAAATGATGGCCGCGCGCGCGGCACGACTTCAGTCGGATTTGATGTTCAGCTCCTTCACGAGGCGGGCATAGGTGTCGAAGTCGCCGCGCACCAGTCGCGAAAATGCTTCGGCGCTGCCGCCGACCGGCTCCTGGCCGGATTGCAGGAAGCCGTCCCGGACTGCCGATTCGGCGAGTGCCTTGTTGATCTCCGTGTTGAGGCGGGCCGCGACGCCCGGCGGTGTTCCGGCCGGCAGGAACACGCCGACCCACTGATCGAGCACGAGGCCATTGATTCCGGCTTCTTGATAGGTCGGCACGTCCGGCAGGGTCGGCGAACGCTTCTCCGTCGATTGAGCGAGGAGCCGCAGCGTCCCGGCCTTGTGGTGCGGGATGAGCGGCGTCGATCCGAGCGAGCCGAGCTTCACGTGCCCGGCGATGAGATCGTTGAGCGCCGGCGCGCCGCCGCGATAGGGCACCTGCTCGAGCTTGATGCCGGCGATCGATGCAAACCATTGCGCCACCATGTGTTGGCCGCCCACTCCGCTTCCCGTCGCATAGCGCAGCCCCGGCTGCTGGTTGGCGAGGGCGATCAACTCGGGGAGCGAAGCGATGCCCAGCGAGGGATGCGCCGCGAGCACGATGGGCTGACGCGAGAGCTGGATGACCGGCGCGAATTCCTTCAGCGGATCGACGTTCATCTTGTAGATGTGCGGATTGCTGCTCAAAGAATCGGTTGTAACCAGGACCGTGTAGCCGTCCGCGGGGGCCTTGGCCGCGGTCTCGATGCCGATAGTGCCGTTGGCGCCGGACTTGTTCTCGACGACAATTTGCTGCCGCAGGCTGCGCGACAAATACTCGCCGACGAGGCGGGCGCCCACGTCGGTCGAGCCGCCGGCCGGGAACGGCACGATGAACCGAACCGGCCGGCTCGGCCAATCCTGCGCCTTGACGGTCGAAATGGCGGCAATCAGTGCAACGAACGCGACGACAAGGCGCAGCTTCACCATTGGAAAATGGTCCGGCTCTCCCTCATCGACTATCCTATCGGTCCTTCTTGCGTCCGACTAGCAGCGACGCCGCGATCGAGGTCCCCGCATGCCGTTCTCCAGCTATCTCCCCGAGCACATGGGCGCGATGACGCTTTCGCCGTCGGGGCCGTTTGTCGCGGGCTCCTATGCCGAGCTGATTTTGACCTATACCGCGGGCACCTTCGGGATCGACGATACCGGCATGGTGAAAATCTCGTGGCGGACCACCTCCGACATGAGCAAGCCGCAATTCGACAGGCCCGCCGCGCCCAACTTCACCACCGTCGAGGCGAGCAACGGCGCCAAGCTCGAGGTGTGGTTCGACCGACTCAACATCCGTCCCTATGCCAATACTCTGCTCATCCGTGTCGGCCGCGGCTATCTTCGCGCCGGCGATACGCTGACCGTGCGCATGGGCGACCGCCGTCATGGCTCGCCCGGCTACCGCCTGCAGACCAACTGCGAAGCGCGGGTCGAACTGAGAACGTCGATCGATGCTTTCGCCACCTACGAATTCACCGAGCTCTTGGAGCAGCCGGCCTTCGCGCTCGTGCCGGGGGAGGCGGCGCACTGGAAGGCGATCTGGCCTTCGCTCGCCCTCGTCGGCGAGCCGTTTCGACTTGCGATCGTCGCCGAGGATGCGTGGGGCAACCCGACCGCTGATGCCGAGCAGACGCTGTCGCTCGTGCCGTCGCGGCCGATCCGCGGATTGCCGCAACGCCTTGCGGTGAAACGCGGGGACGGCCCCCGCGTGCTCGACAATCTCGTCGTCGACGCGCCCGGCGATCTCGAGCTGCGGCTCGTTGCAGAGGGCCAAGAGGTTGCCCGCGCCAATCCGATGCGCGTCACCACGGCCGTGCTGCTGCGGCGCTATTGGGGCGACCTGCATGGGCAGAGCGGGGAAACCATCGGTATGGGCACGGCGGAAAGCTATTTTCGCTATGCGCGCGATCTTGCCTTCCTCGACATCGTTGGGCACCAGGGCAACGATTTTCAGATCACCGACGCATTCTGGGCCGAGCTCAACCGCTTGACCGCGGCGTTCGATGCGCCTGGCCGCTTCGTATGCCTGCCCGGCTACGAATGGTCGGGCAATACCGGCATGGGCGGCGATCGCAACGTCTTCTTCCGTCGCGAAGGCCGGCCAATCCGCCGCTCGTCGCATATCCTAGTCGAAGGGCAGACCTCGAGCCGCGCCGTCTATACGGCGGATGAGCTCTTTCGCGCGCTCGACGGCGAGGACGCTGTGGTCATTGCCCACGTCGGCGGCCGTTACGCCGATATCAAATCCGCCCATGACGGGCGGATCGAGCGCAGCGTGGAGGTGCACTCGACATGGGGCACCTTCGAATGGCTGCTGCACGACGCGTTCGAAAAAGGCTACCGCGTCGGCGTGGTGTGCCACAGCGACGATCACAAGGGTCGGCCCGGTGCGACGCGGCCGGGCGCCTCGACCTTCGGCGCGATCGGCGGGCTGACCTGCTATTTCATGCCCGAGCTCACGCGCGACGCTTTGATCGAGGCGCTGCGCCGACGCCGCCATTACGGTACCACCGGCACGCGCCTCTTCATCGATCTGCGCGCGAGCTTCGGGCAGCCGGTCACGAGCTTCTCCGAAGACCCGCAGCTCGCGCCGGGGGAGGAATTCGCGGTGCGCGAAGCCTCGATGGGCGACATCATCCGCCCCGGCTCGGCGCCGATGCGGCTTGTTGCCGAAGTCATCGGCACCGCGCCCATCGAACGCCTCGATGTGCTGCACGGCGCCAACGCCGTGCAGACGGCGCGGCCCTTCGCGGCCTCCGATCTCGGCCGCCGCGTGCGCGTGATCTGGCAAGGCGCAGAGTACCGTGGTCGCGGCCGCGAGACGATGTGGCAGGGGAACCTGATGCTGACCGGCAATCGCATCGCGCGGTTTGCGCCGGTGAACTTTCTCAACCCGGAAAGAAAGGTCGTGGAGACGAGCCCCGGCGCTGCGCTCGCCTGGAGTTCGGTGACCACCGGCAATCTCGCCGGCATCGATATCTGGCTCGACGAGGCGCGGCGCGGCACGCTCGCGCTCGAGACCAACGTCGTCTCCGGCGAGGTGGATCTCGCAAACCTCGACGACGACACGGTCGCCTTCGACGGTGGCGGGCTTGCCCGGCGCATCAGCGTCTATCGATTGCCCGAGCAGGATTGGAGCCGCCGTGTTGCGCTCGAGCACGTCGTGACGTTCGCGGGCGGCGCCGACCTGCCGGTCTATGTCCGCGTGACGCAGAGCGACGGTCACCAGGCGTGGTCGAGCCCGATCTATCTGATCGCTTGAGGCGGCGAGCACACGCCGTGAGTCACACCGCGTCCGCTTCTCCCTCATGAGCGGGCATTGAGGAGGCGAACAGCTGGCGGTCAGCGGCGCTCGGCATTTTCCAGATCGAGCACAATGCGTCTGAAGGCCGATCCCATGTCCTGGGCGTGGAAACCAAGCTCGGCGGACATTTGCAGCATGGGGGTGTTTTCGGCCAGCACGTCGCCGTACATGCGCCGTAACCCTTTTTCTTTGGCGTAATCGATGACGCGCCGCATGAGGAGAAAACCTACCCCGTGCCCCTTGAGCCGGGAGCGTACCAAAATCGCGAATTCCGCGGTCGTTTCGTCGAGCTCGTCCTTCAAGCGCACGAGCCCGAGCATCTGGCCCGTGTCTTCGTCGAGCGCGATGAAAGCCATTTCGTGGCGGTAGTCGAGATCGCTGAGCTTATCCATCTCCTCGGCGCTGAGTTCGCCAACGTCCGCAAAAAACCGAAGTCGGAGATCCTCAGCGCTGACGTCGGCCAAAAAATCTCGGTACAACGCCACGTCTTCCGGCCGCGCCCGGCGGATCAGCACGCGCTCGCCGGCGATGGCAGCTTGATGCACTTCCCTTGAGCCAAGATCGCCGTTGTCCGGCATCTGCGCGACTGGTCCCTTTCCGCTGCCTTCGGATTTATGCGAATTGACAGCCGCAAGCAAACGGCGGTCTCGGCTTCGGCTGGCGAAAGCGGACAGAACACCAGTCCTGCGACCTAAAATGAGATCAAGTTGAATCGTCATGCCCGCGCTTGGCGCGGGCATCCACGTCTTGGTTTATAGCAAGATCAAAGACGTGGATGGCCGGGCATAAGCGCGTTCTCGCGCGTCTTCCGACGCGCTATGCCCAGCCATGACGCAAAATGGGTTGAGCTAGCTCAATCCTGGTTTAGCGCTGCGTTCCCACGCAGGTCTTCTTGATGAAGTCGACGGCGCGCCGCTTGCTCTCAATCACGCGCGGTAGGTCTTCCGGCCGCGATGCGGAAATCCCGATCATCGTGCGATCCTGGCATTTGCCGTCCTTGCATTGCCAGGCTTTGCCATCGATTACGATGCTGGGACGATCGCCGTCTTCGATGTCGAGCCGTTGTACTTTGTTGAAATCCAAGGTCGTCGTTTCGTTCGAAGGTGGCTCGAAGCTTTCCTTGCTCCCGCCCCTGGAATAAGCGGTCATGACCACCGTCTTGAACACGCATTTTTGCGGCGAGGAGATGCTCACGCCGACTTTGACATGACGGCTGCCGCGGTGCGGGTCGTTTTCCTCGCCGAAGCCGGGATTTTGTCGGATCGTTTCGTATCGGATCTCGCGTCCCTCGACAGTCCGCCGCCAGCGCGTCTCGAATCCCTGGGGGAGTTCACCCTCCTGCTGGCCGCCGGTGACGAACGCGACGGCATCGATCAAACCGGCTTCATCCGAGCCGAGGCGACTCTCACATCCGCAAATCAGGCTTGCCAATCCCAGGAGTAGAATGTCCCGCAGCGTCAAATGTCGCTTCCTGGCGTGCCCCGCGGTTTTCATCGGACCTCAGATCGCCTGTGACCGAGCATCGGCAGTTCGATATATACTCGACCGGGGGTCGTCCTTCTAGGAGATTGGATGCAATTCGCTGGCGCGCAAGCGGCCGGATCTCGAGCATGGATCGCTCCCGCCGCCGCGACGATGCTTCTGGCCATGGCACAAGGCGCGGCCGCGCAGGGCGCCTTACCATCCGGCTTCGTTTACCTGCGCGACGTCGAGCCGAGCATCGCGCAGGACATTCGCTACGCCGGATCCGACAATTTCGTCGGTCGGCCGCTGCCCGGCTATGACGCCGCGGAGTGCATTCTCCGACAGGAGGTCGCGGCCGCGCTCAAGCGCGTGCAGGCAGCGCTGCGCGCCGGCGGACTCTCGCTCAAGGTTTATGATTGCTACCGCCCCATGCGGGCCGTGCGCGCCATGGTACAGTGGGCCAGCGACGGCCGCGCGCAAGCGCCGACCAAGCGGTTCTTCCCGAAGCTGCCGAAGAGCTCGCTGCTCAGCGGCTATATCGCCTCGCAGTCCCAGCATTCGACCGGCAACGCGATCGACCTCACGCTGATCAAGACCGACGCGGCGCCGGCTGCGCCGTTCAATCCGGCCGCCGCCTACGGACCCTGCACCGGCCCCGCCGTCCAGCGCAGCCCCGACAATAGCGTCGATATGGGCACGAGCTTCGACTGCTTCGATTCCGCGAGCCACACGGCGAGCTCCACCGTGACTGGCGAACAGCGGCGCTGGCGAAATACACTGGTCGAGGCGATGCGCAAACAAGGATTGGGAAATTACCACCGCGAGTGGTGGCACTTCTCCTACGCAAGGTCCGGCGGCACGGCGGCGTACGATTTTCCGATCCGCCGGCGATGACGGCGCGAGCGCATCGCTCGAAATCCACATTGGATGCGGGTTCGCGGCGGACGGACTCTCGCATCTACTGCCCCAGATCGAGTGACGCCAGCGCCTCTTTCCATTTCACCGACTCGCCGGCGAGGAAGCGTGCGAACGTTTCATCATCCTCGTAGGCTATCGCGGCGGTCAGGGTGCGCGCGGTTGCGTGCGCGCCGGGCGTCGCCAGAATGGCAGCGACCGCATGCGAGAGTTTCTTGATGATTGGCGCCGGCGTTCCCGCCGGAGCAAACAGGCCGATGAATCCGGAGGCGCGTCCGAAGCCTGGCACACCGCCCTCGGCGATGGTCGCGATCTCCGGCGCCGCCGCCAAGCGCTTGCCGTCGAGGAGCCCGAGCGCGCGCAGGTGTCCGGCCTGTATATGCGGGTAGGCGGAGGTGAGATCGACGGATGCGAGCGGGATCTGTCCGGCAATGACATCGACCACCGCGGGGGCGCTGCCGCGATAGGGAACATGAACGAGATTGGCGCCGGTCGCGCGCTTGAGCAGCTCCACGGAGAGGTGCTGGCTGGAATTGGTGCCGGTCGAGCCATAGGTCAGTCCGCCGGGCGTTGCTTTCGAGCGCTCGATCATCTCGGCGACGGATTTCGGACCGGACGCCGGATTGGCGACCAGGACGAGCGCGACCTCGATCAGCTTGGCCACGGGCGCAAGCTCGCGCAACAGGTCGGGCCCGGGATTGCTCGGCAAATTGGGATTGAGCAGCAGCGCGCCGGTCGCGCCCACGCCGAGCGTGTCGCCGTCGGGCGCCGACTTCGCGAGCATCTGCAGGCCGAGTACGCCGCCAGCGCCGGCCCGATGCTCGACGATGACCTGACGCCCTAGCCGCGGGCCGAGCTCGTTGGCAACGATGCGGGCGGCGCCGTCGGCCGATGCTCCCGGCGCGAACGGAACGATGATCTGCATCGGTTTTTGCGAGAGCTGTGCCAGCGCCGGACCTGGAGCGAGCAGCAACGCGAGCACAAGAAACCCGAACACGGCAAAACAATGCCGCGCATCCGCCTTTCCCGCATCACGCCGCAAGTAGCGGCGAACCGGCGCAGCAGTGTCGGTGCGCTCCCTCTCCTCGTCCGCGCAGAGGGAGCATGTTGACCACGCCCCGCGCGCCTCGGTCGTCGCGCTCGGCATCACTTTTTCCCGGCTTTTCTGTCGGCGTTCGCGTCCTGAATTGCTTTCCAGACGTTGTACGGGGTGGCCGGCATCTTGATGTCGCGCACGCCGTGGTCGTGCAGCGCATCCAGGATCGCGCTGATGACCACCGCGGGCGCTGCAGTGGTGCCGCCTTCCCCGCCGGCCTTGATGCCGAGCGGATTGGTGGGCGAAAGCACCTCGGCAATTTCAGTGACGAACGGCGGGACGGTATCTGCGCGCGGCACGCCATAGTCCATGAGCGAGCCGACAAGCGGCTGGCCGGAGTCGCGATCGACGTAGCATTGCTCCCACAACGCTTGCCCGACCCCTTGCACGATCGCGCCATGGGTCTGGCCGTCGACAATCAGCGGATTGATGCAACGGCCGACATCATCGACGGAGGCGTAGCGAGTGATCCGCACGTCTCCGGTCTGCGGGTCGACCTCGACCTCGCAGACGGCGCAACCGTTGGGGAATACCGGGTCGTGCATCTCGTTATCGGTGACTACGGCGATACCGTCCTTGAGCTCGTGGGGAAGCTCGTGTCGGGCGGCCTCTTCGGCGAGGTCGAGAAAATCGAAGGTGCGGTTGGTCTCACGCGCGTTGAACCTGCCATCGCTGAATTCAACATGATCCGGCACCGATCCCAAGATCGCCGCCGCCACCTTCTTCCCCCGCGCAACGAGCTCCGGGAGAGCCTTCGCGAACAGGGTCGCGGCGTGACGCATGGAGCGGCCCGAATGCGATCCGCCGCCCACCTTCACCACATCGGTATCGCCGAGGATGATCTTCACGCTCTCAACCGGCACGCGGAGAAGATCGGAAATGACCTGGGCGAAGCTCGTCTCGTGGCCTTGGCCGCTCGGTTGCGTGCCGATGACAACTTCCACCCGCCGTTGCGGGCGCACCGTGATCCGCGCCTGCTCGTTCGGGGCGCCGATCGAGGATTCGACGTAGTTGGCGAGCCCGCGGCCGAGCAGCCGGCCCCGCTTTGCGGCCTCGCGTCGGCGCCGCTCGAAGTCTTTCCAGTCCGCGATCTCCATCGCCCGGTCCATGTTTTCCTGGTAGCGCCCGCTGTCGTAGGTCATGCCGACGGCATTGCGGTAAGGCATCGCTTCCGGGCGAATGAGATTCCTGCGCCGCAGCTCGATGCGATCGACGCCGAGTCGCTCTGCCGCCGTGTCGATAAGGCGCTCGATCGCGAAGGTTACCTCCGGCCGACCGGAGCTGCGATATGCATTGGTCGGCATGGTGTTGGTAAAGACCGCCATGGCGCGCAACGAGGCGTGAGGGATAGCGTAGGGACCCACGATGAGGCCCGCGCCCTTGGACAGGGGCGAAAGCGAGACACAGTACGCGCCCACGTTGCTGATGTTGGTCGCGCGCATGGCGAGCAACCGGCCGTCGCGGGCGAGCGCCAATTCGACCTTGGTGACCAGATCGCGTCCCTGGTAGTCGCTCAGGAACGCCTCGGATCGCGTCGCAGTGAACTTGACCGGACGGCCGAGCTTGTGCGCGGCCCACAGCACGAGGGCAAACTCGACGAAGATACGGTTGCGCGTGCCGAAATTGCCGCCGACGTCGTAGGACAGGACGCGCAGGCGTTCGGGCGCGATGCCGAGCACGGCCGCAAGCTCGCGTTTCTGTCGCACCGCACCGCCGCTGCCGGCATGCAGGGTGTAGCGCCCGCTCGCCGCATCGTACTCACCCAGCGCCGCGCGCGGTTCGAGCGGGAGCCCAGTTACCCGGTCGATGTGAAGGTCGAGCGCCACGACGTGGTCGGCGCGCGCGAACGCCTCCTCGGTCGCCTCGCGATCGCCGAAAAACGTATCGACCGGAACGTTGTTAGGTACCTCGCTCCAAATCGCAGGCGCGCCCGGCCGCATCGCGTCTTCGGAATGATAGACTCCCGGCAGCACCTCGTAGTCGATCTTGACGGCTTCCGCCGCGTCGAGCGCCTGCGCCACGCTCTCGGCCACGACCATAACCACGGCCTCGCCGACATGGCGCGCCTTGTCGTCAGGCAGAAGCGAGTGCGGGCCGAAGAAGACCGCACCGCCGCCCGCTGCGTGCAGCTTCATGTCGTATTTGGTCTTAGGCAGGGGATCGTGGGGAATGGCACCGAGCCCGTCGGCGCGGCAGTCGGCGCTGGTGAACACGCCGAGCACGCCCGGCATCGCCTTGGCGCGCCCCGCATCGATGCCCAGAATGCGTGCGTGCGGATGCTGCGAGCGCAGCATCACCGCATAGGCTTGGCCCTCGATGCTGAAATCATCGCTGAAGCGGCCGCGCCCGGTTGTGAGCCGCTCGTCCTCGTTGCGGGGCATCGGCTTGCCGATCGAGCGGAAGCTTAGTTCGGCGGGCAGCGCTGCTTGGTCGACCTCGATCATCAGCGGCTTTCATCTTACCGCAGCGGCTTGGCGAAGCTGAGCTCGTGACCATCCGGATCGGTCACGTGGAAGAACCGCTCGCCCCATTCCGCGTCGCGCGGGGCGGTATCCGGGCGGTAGCCGGCCGCGATCATGCTAGCATGCAGCGAGTCGACATCGGAATGATAGAAGATGACCCGCCCCCACCAGGACCACTTTCGCTCGATTGGCTGCGCGATCAGATTGAGATAGCTCGTGCCCGCCCGAAAACTCGTGAAGGCGGCATCGCCGCCGCCGTATATTATGTCGAATCCTAGCATGCGATAGAAATGGACGGCGCGCGACATGTCGTGAGTAGCCAGCGTGATCGCGCTGATGCATTCAACCATCGGGTCATCCAATCAGCCAATGATCACTCGCGTTTGCCGGCAATCGCCTCGTGCGGATGACGCAGATCGCCGCGCTTGTTGCGCCGACGCACGTAGTTGATCAGAGCATCCGGCCGCTACATTTGACCTTGAGCGCAGCGATGAGGGCGTCTTCCGCCGCCACCGTCACGCTCTCATGCTTGCCGGCAGTGCTTATACCGACGGTGAATTCGAGCGTCATGGCGTGTTTTGCCCCGGTTAGTTGGACGTGATGCCCGGCTCGGTCTCTTCCAGCTGCGAGAACCGGACCTGCAGGATCTCCTTCGTCGTGACTTTTCCGTCGCCGTTCTTTTCCACCAGGACGAGCTGTTGCGCATCGGGCAAGCCTGCGGGAATGATCATCTTCCCGCCGGCTTTGAGCTGATGGAGCAGGGGCGGCGGAATGAGGTCGGGAGCTGCCGTCACGATCACCTTGTCAAACGGAGCGTGCTCCGACCAGCCATGATAGCCATTGCCAATCTTGATCTCAATGTTGGTGCAGCCCTGCCGTCGCAGTCGCTGCTTTGCCTGCCGGGCAAGCTCTTCGATGAGTTCCATGCTGTACACTTTGCGCGCCAGCTGCGACAGGACCGCCGCCTGATAGCCAAGCCCGGTGCCGATCTCCAGCACGACATCGTCCGCGCTGATCTCCAGCAGGTCGGTCATCAATGCGACAATGAAGGGTTGGGAGATCGTTTTCTCGAAACCGATGGGAAGCGGAGTATTGGCGTAGGCGTAGGGTTGAAGCTCGACCGGCACGAACTCATGCCGCGCCACGTTAGCCATTGCAGTCATCACGCGTTCGT
>Ga0210402_10005514_pt1 | contig 11316 bp, 8 predicted proteins | sample IncBWC7MmetaG_FD_161055 | JGI IMG/M metagenome (GOLD analysis project Ga0210402, IMG submission 161055) | Forest soil microbial communities from Barre Woods Harvard Forest LTER site, Petersham, Massachusetts, United States - Inc-BW-C-7-M | ecosystem: Environmental > Terrestrial > Soil >... | reverse complement strand
AGGGGCGGGCCTGGGGACCCGGGCAGCAGCCGGCGCAGAACAATCAGGATGGAAACAACAGTAAGTCGATTAACGGCGGCCTGTTCATACGCCCGGAGGAAATTGCGGGCCTGCAGATCGGGTTTTCGCTGCGGCACGATAATCTTACGGTTCCCGGTCCGAACATCGCCGAGACCATTGCCACGGTTCACGCCGTGTACATCGACACCAAGTACGAGATCCTCAACGAGGGCCTGCTGGTGCGGCACGCTGAACTTACCGGACCCGTTTTCAACACCGCCGCATTCTACAGTCAGATCTCCCGCGCGTTCGGCAACTGGCGGCCCTATCTTCGCTACCAGTACTTCAACGCTCACAATGACGATCCGGTTTATATCTATGCGACTCCGAGCAATTACGCTCCCCCCGCCGCTACCGGGTTTGTGGGCAGGCTGAACGGGCCCTCGGTAGGTATTCGCTACGACTTCACAGAACATTCCGCGCTGAAGCTGCAGTACAGCCGAATCTCCCTGAGAGGTTTCGATACCCAAAACGGCGTGACCACACAGATCGCATTCACGTTCTAACGGAGACCGCGATGAAAAGACTTAGAAGACTTAGAAAACTTAGATTCAGCTTTTTTTTCCCGGCCCTGATCGTGGCCGCGGCGACGGCCCTAGGGTGGTTCGTCCCGGTGCGCACGGTCCAGGCTGCGGGCGACCCGATTGTGGTGGTGGTCAACGCCGCGAATCCCGTCGACAACCTCAGCGTTGGTGAACTGAAAAAGTTGTTTCTCTCCGATCGCAGCAAATGGGACACCGGCAAATCGGTGGCCCCGGTGATGGTGGTGGCGGGAAACCCGGAGCGGACGGCGTTTCTGAAGATCGTTTGCGGCATGAGCGACGCAGACTTCGGCAAGTACTTTCTGCAGGCAGCCTTCACGGGCAAATCTGCCACTCCTCCGAAGGAGGTAAGCAGCGCGCGCGATGTCAAAAGCATCGTGGCCGGTTCTCCGGGCGCGATCGGTTTTGTGAAAGCGGCGGATTTCCACGGAGATGGCAGCGACGGTGGCGTCAAAGCGGTAAAGGTCGACGGCGTAGATGCCAGCGACCCGAGCTACAAACTCAGGATGTAAGCCCGCAAGGGGCGCGCTGGACGAGGCGACACAAGATGCGATGGACGATTAAAACCAAACTCTTCGGTCTGACGATCAGCAGTCTGGTGTTTGTGGCGGCGGTCAGCGCCACGGGCTACTGGGGCATCACCTCCGTGCAAGAAACCGCGGTGGAGGTGGGAGCTACCGGCTCAGCCATTCGAAGCCACATCGAGGCTGGGATGTACAACGACACCACCAGGGCCGATATTTCTGCGATATTCACTCAAAAAGGCGACGAACAGCAGAACAAGGCGGAGGAATTTTCCCAGCACTGCAAGTTACTGACGGAGCGAATTGCTAAAGCACGTCAACTGGCCACCGATCCGGCGAGCCGGACGGCGCTGGATGAAGAAATTCAGATGACGCAGCAATATGTGGCCTTGGGCAACGCTCTGGTGGATGCCATCATGCATCGTCCGGAGGCCGCTGCGGCCCAACTGAATCCCTATCTGCAGGCCTACAAAGATCTGCAGGGAAAAATTGAGATCACCAGCGATCAGTTGGCGAAGAGCGCGAATGACGCGGAGAGCGAAGCAGCCCGAAAAGCTGCCCGGGCTACGCGAGCGATGTTCGTCATGTGTGGAGTCTCGCTGTTACTGCTGCTGGTGGTCGCCCTGCGAATCACGTTGAACATTTCGCACGGCCTGGACTCGTTCTCGACGAAGTTTACGGCCATGGCCGACTCCAACGACCTTACGGCTCGCGTGGACGAGGATCGGAGTGACGAAATCGGCGAGTTGGGCCGTTCCTTAAACCGGTTCGTCGAGAACGTTCATGGTCTTCTGGTGCAGATTATGAGAACCGCGGAACAGCTGGCGGGAGCGAGCGAGAGGTGCGCAACCACCAGCCAGCAGATCTCCACCAACTCGGAGGAAACGTCGAGCCAGGCCAATGTCGTCTCGCAGGCCGCCCAGCAGGTCAATAGCAACCTGCAGAGCGTCTCCACCGGCGCCAAGGAGATGACCACCACCATCCAGTCGATTGCTTCGAATGCCCATGAGGCTGCCAACATCGCATCCAATGCCGTGCAGACCGCCCAGGGCGCCAATACCATCGTCGCCAAGCTGGGCACGTCCAGCGCCGAGATCGGCGAAGTCATCAAGGTCATCACTTCGATCGCTCAGCAGACCAACCTGCTCGCACTGAACGCGACCATCGAAGCGGCCCGCGCCGGCGAGGCTGGAAAGGGTTTCGCCGTGGTCGCCAACGAGGTGAAGGAACTGGCAAAACAGACGGCAAAAGCAACCGAAGACATCAGCCGCAAGATCACCGCCATCCAGACCAACACGCAGGGCGCGGTGGAAGCCATTGGAACCATCAGCGGCGTCATCGGCCAGATCAGCGATATCTCCGGCACCATCGCGACTGCGGTCGAGGAACAGAGCGCCACCACCAACGAGATGATGCGCAACGTGGCCGACGCGGCCCAGGGATCAGGCGAAATCACACAGAACATCGAAGGTGTGGCAGAGGCTGCTCGCGGAACCTCGTCCAGCGCGCAGGAGTCGCAGAAGGCGGCCAGCGAACTGGCCGAGATGGCCTCGCAACTGCACGGTCTGGTGGGGCAGTTCAAGATCGATGAGGCCGACGGAGTCGCCGCGACAGTGCCTGCGGCGAGGCCCATCAAAAGCAAGGCCGCGGCCGCCGGGCGATAACGGATGAACCTCACAAGGAGGCCTGGCTCAGTGCCGGAAGCCACGAGAAAACGAGTATTCCTGGTCGATGACGCCGTGGTGGTTCGCAAGGCGCTGTCGGTGGCCATCGCGCAAGACCGGGATCTTGAGGTTGTAGCCACCGCGGTGAACGGTCGTGTCGCGCTGGCCAAATTCCCGACCTTGAAGCCGGACATCGTTCTGCTCGATTTCGAAATGCCGGAGATGGACGGGCTGGCAACGGTTCGCGAGCTGCGCAAAATCGACGGCCGTGTTCCCATCATCATGTTCAGCAGCCTGACCGAGGGTGGGGCATCGGTTACGCTGGAAGCGCTGTCTCTGGGCGCCACCGATTACGTCACCAAGCCGAGTAATGTCGACATGACCGCCACTCTGGAGGCCATTTCCCGCGAACTCATTCCGAAGATTCGAGCGCTTTGCGGCCTGCCCGAAGCGAGCACGAGTGTCGCGGGAAAACCAAGAGTGCAGGTTCCGGCGCCGATTCCGATCGCTCATTCATCGCGATTGCTGTCCCCCGTACAAGTGGTGGCGATCGGAGTTTCGACCGGTGGTCCGGACGCGCTGGCCCGGCTTCTTCCATCTTTGCCCGCGAATTTTCCGGTGCCGGTCGTGATCGCGCAGCACATGCCTCCGATCTTTACCTCACTGCTGGCGGCGCGGCTCTCCACAAGGTCGGCGATGCCGGTGCGGGAGTGCGTCTCGGGCGAACCACTCAGGCCCGGTTGCGTGGTGATCGCGCCCGGCGATTTTCACATGGTGGTGAAGGAGGAAAACGGATCCATTCTTCTGAAAACCCATCAGGCCCCGAAGGAAAACTTCTGCCGACCGTCGGTGGATGTACTGTTCCACTCGATTGCCCAGTTGTACGGAGCTCGGGCGCTGGCGGTGGTTCTTACCGGCATGGGACAGGACGGGCTGAAGGGATGCGAAACCCTGCGCCGGCTCGGCGCCCGGATCTATGTGCAGGATGAAGCCAGCAGCGTGGTTTGGGGAATGCCGGGCCTCATCGCCCGCGCCGGTCTGGCGGATAAGATACTGCCCCTCGATCAGATAGCCGCCGAGATTATGCGGGCAACGACGATGCGGACCGCGGCGCGAGCGCAATCCTGAGAATTCTGCGTCTGCCCGCTTAGCTCCTGGTCAGCCTGGCTCTTCATCAGCTTAGCTCTTGGTCAGACTAACTCTTGGTCAGACTATCGATATAGCGGTTGTTGAAGAACGTGGTGGTCTTCTGCACGAATTCGAGAATCTTGAACATCCGCTCCCGGCCTTCGCGGTTCATTTCCCGGAACTGGACGGCAATGCCCGTGCCCGGATCCAGTCTCGCTACCACGCCCTCGGCTGACAACGTGCCATCATCCATGGAAAATCCCAGCTTGATTTTGCTGCCGGGGGCAAGAATCGTGCTGGTTTCCACGAAGCAGCCGCCCAGGCTGACGTCGGTAACGTTGGCGAACAAGGGGGCTCCTCCCACCTCGGTTTGCATTTCGATCGTAACCCGGCATTTCATGCGGGGGTGGGAACGGCGATCCTTGTAGGAAAGCTGCTTCTGCTTTTCCAGATACATGCGACGGTCAGCTTCGGCGAGAAGTTGTTCCGCATCGTTGCCGTCGTCGGGATACATGGCGCGTCCCACACTGAGCGAGAGAATATCTTCGCCGCACACTTCGCTGCCCGCTTGCCGGGCTAGAGCGCGCATCTGCTCTGCCTTCTTGCCGGCCGCATCGGCGGCGAGGCCGGGGGCAATGACCACGAATTCGTCTCCTCCCATGCGGGCCACGTAGTCGTATTCGCGGCAGCTGTCTTTCAGCGCCTGCGCGAAGAGGCGCAATACGCGATTGCCCTCCAGATGGCCAAAGCGATCGTTGATCTGCTTGAAGCCGTCCATGTCGGAGACCATCACGGTGACCGACGAGTTGTCGCGCTTGCAACGGGCCAGGTCGCGATCGAGTTGCAGGAATAACGAGCGCGCATTGGGCAGTCCGGTCAGATAGTCGGTGGTGGCGGAATTTTCGGCCTGCGCGTACTTGAGCGCGTTCTCGATCGACAGCGCCATCTTGCTGCTGACCGCAAGCAGGATGCGCAGGTTGTCGGTGGCGAAGGCGTCGCGCTCGCTGCGGTAGAGGGCGAGAACGCCGATGACTCCGGAGACTCCCTCCAAAGGCACTGCCAGGGCGGAGCGCAAAGTGCTGAACTTGGAAGGATCGTTCAGATATCCCGGTTCCACCGACGGGTTGCCGTTGATGATGGGCTTGCGATTGTGCGCCACCCAGCCGGAGAGTCCCTGACCGACGGGGATACGCAGAGAAGAAAACAGACGATAGTTGTCTCCGTTCACATATTCGGGGACCAGTTCATCTTCGCGTCGAATATAGATGGCGATGGCATCGTAAGGGACCATCGGCTTGAGTTTTACGGAGAACACGGAAAGCGTCTCGGTCAGACTGAGCGAAGCACCCAGGTCTTGGCTCAACTCGAACAATGACTGCGCTTCCTGCCGGGCGGCGGCGATGGACGACAGGAAGGTGGTTTCACGTCCCGCATAATCCTGCACGGTGGCGTTCTCGAAGCCGGCTGCGGGCTCAAGGCCACGCTCGATTTTGATCGAGGTGGAGAGCGGGCCGTTCGGATCCTGCGCCGACTTGGCCACGGCGAGCCGTTCCAGGTACTGATAGCGTTTTTGCAGAACGTCGACGACCTTGGGGTCAAACGACTTGCCCGATTCGGCGGCCAGCTTCTGCATCACATCGCGCAGCGGCAAGGCGCGCCGGTACTGGCGATCGGAGGCCAGGGCGTCGAGATAGTCGACCGCGGAAAGAATGCGCGCTCCGATAGGAATCTCGGCACCCTTCAATCCCATCGGGTAGCCGGAGCCGTCCCACTTTTCATGGTGGGCGCGGACAATGGGCACGACGGGATAGGGGAAACGCACGCGCTCCAGAATCTCGGCGCCAACCAGGGTATGAATCTTCATCTTCTCGAATTCTTCCGGCGTAAGCCGGCCGGGCTTCGAGATGATGTGTTCCGGCACCGCGAGTTTGCCGATGTCGTGCAGGAGCGCGGCGGCATGCAGTGCCTCGAGTTCGGGTCCGGCTACACCGAGTTCCTTGGCCACTTCGATGGCGTAGACGCGCACGCGCTGCAGGTGCTCGTGGGTGGTGTGGTCCTTGGCTTCAATGGCGAGCGCCAGAGCTTCGATGGTCCGCAGATGGAGGTTCGCCATCTCCTCGACGTGGCGTTTCTCGTCCTCCAGTTTGCCCAGGTACAAGCGATAGGAGCGGTAGATGACGTAAACCGCGGGCACCAGCAGCAGTGATGTTTCCCAATTGAATGTCTGGTTCAGCCAGGCCACCGCGCCAGCGATTCCGGCCCCTACCAGGTAGTAAGGGAAGGACCAGAAGTAGCAGTCCACCAGAATGCGGATGAGGGGCCGGCGCTCGGTTAGTGAGATGACTGTCGCGATGGAGCCGGCATTGGCGATGAAGTAGACTGTCGCCGCCACTCCCAACAGGACAGGACGGTTACCCACGAGCAGGTTCGTGAGCCGGTGGTGATACACCACGTAGGCGAGCGCGGTCGAAACGGAACCAGCGCACACGTTAAACGTGACCTGAATCGCTTTAGGGCGCTCGGGATAGAGGCACTGCGCCAACATCGAGACCGCACCCAGAATCAGGGTTTCGCTGAAGCTGAGTTCCAGCACGCCAATCAGGATGAACAGAAAATTCACCGAAAGCGTGCCCGTGATGCCGGGCAAGTTCACCTTGAGCCGCGACGCCAGAATGGCAATGCCCAGGTAGCAGATGAACTCCGCGATGTTCTTGCTACTCTGGTGGACTCCGCCGTAAACCAGGGTGGCCAGTCCGGCGATCACCACCAGGCTGATGAACAGCTTGGCGGGTAGAGACAGTCCTCTCCACGAGCGCGAGTGCGCGGGCAGACCTATAGGGACGCTGGTTGCACCAGTCATTTGTGTAAGCAACACTGCGGTTGGACGCAGGCCCAACCACATTCATAGATATCAGCTAACGCGTTTAGAAACAATGATTTGGAAGATTTTCGAGAAACTTCAGTAACTTTCCAGGACCCGCCGGAGCTTGACATCCGTGGGATGATTAGGCGCGTCGGAGGGGTTGGAATGGACTACGGCTTGGGAAGAGGGGGGCTTTTGCGCGGATTGCTGATGCTGGGCCTGGTTGGCTTGCTGTTGCGGGCGCCTCTACGGGCAGAACCCCTTTCCCTTCAGGCACTTGTAACTCCTTCCACTCTGGTCCTGAAAGATGGTCAACCGGTTCGCTTCGCGGTGCATGGATTTATCGAGTTCAAGTCGCTGGCGGAGTTGTTTCCGTACATCGAATCGCAGACGGCGCGCTGGAAAGCGGAGGCCGTCTATGACAATACCGTTCGCCCGATCGTTCGTCAGCGCGACGCGCAGGACATGGGGCGCGATCTGTTGCGCCGCGGAATTGAAAGTCGAGTAATTTCGATGACGGACGAGCGTCCGCTGGAGACGCTGATCACGCACACGCGGGAGGAACTGCGGCAGGCGCTGGCACAGGTGAAGGAGCCTACGCCTCCGGGCTACGCCGAGTACTTTCTGGCGGTGCAGGAGAAGTGGAAGCATTCCCTGAATTGCTGGAGCGCGGCGCCATCGATTTCAGCGCGCGTGCTCTCGAACTGGTATCCCATCGAGGAGGGGATTCAGCTTTATGGGGCGACCTACGATTCGACGGAGCATTTTTGGCAAGCGGTGAAGTATCACCCGGATGTGACCGGAGGCGAGATTAGAAAATTGCTGGAAGTCTTGGAGCATCGAGATTGGGGACATGGCTGGAGCGTCTGTCGGATGATCCCAAGGTGTATCTGCCGAATGCGTATGCGGTTGAGTTTCTGCGGCACAATCTCGCAGTGGATCGGCTTCGCTGGTTTGGCGAGGAGCTTACGAGGCAGGGCCTGCAGGATTCGGATCGCGCGCGAGCGATTCAGCAGCGTGGCGCAAGCTCGTTCCGCTTCAGCGCGTATGAGGAAAAAGTGCTGTGGGGCGATCTGGCGGATGTGCTGCATATGGTCTACATCTTTTCTTCGCCCGACGATCCGATTCGAAAGACGTTGGAGGAGCAGCACTTCGACGGCATTTACCTGGGCGAACGGAAGATGGGATTCATCAGCGAAGAATTTCGCGGGCTGATGCTGGAAGTCTGGGAGGTGAAGTATCTGCAGATGACGCGGTTTCGCGAAGTGATTCGTTCGATCCCATTGGAGATTCGGCTGTCACATTTTCTCAACGACGGCGACTCGCCCGATATTCTGATTCCGGTTTACGTTGAGTATTTGAATCAGATTCGGGAGATGGCACGGGCAGCGCGATAGCGTTCGAGGTTCACAGAGAATGCTAGACCGAATGTGACACGTCTTCTTCGGTCGCGTCGTGATCCGAATTATCGGCGACCGCGACTGGCGCCGAGCCCTTGCCGCGCCGCATGGCAACAATCCCCGTTCGCACCATCTCCAGCACGCCATACGGACGCAGCACTTCGAGCAGGCCATCGATCTTGTCTTCGGCTCCGGTGATTTCGATAGTCAGTGAGTCGGGGGCTACGTCGACGACGCGGGCGCGGAAAACGCTCGCCAGTTCCAGCACGTGGGAGCGCGCTTCGTGCGTGGCGGCGACTTTGATCATCGCCAGGTCGCGGACAATCGCGGGCTGGTCGGTGATGTTTTCCACCAGCAGCACGTTGACGAGCTTGTACAGATTGGCCTCGATGCGCTTGGCTTGGTCGACGTCAGCGTCAACGGTGATGGTCATGCGCGAGACCTCTGGTTTTTCGGTGCGGCCCACGGTCAGCGAATCGATATTGAAAGCACGGCGACGAAACAGTGAGGCTACGCGCGTCAGCACGCCCGGTTTGTTCTCCACGTACACCACGTATGTGTTCAGCATGTTTTCTCTATTCGTCGTCTCTGTTCATCAGCTTTATTCATCTTCGGCGGTCTCGACAATCTTGCTGGGCCGGCGGATCATCTCGTGTAACGACGCGCCCGCCGCCACCATGGGATAAACCGTATCCTCTTGTTCTACTCGGAAGTTGATGAGCACCGGGCCGTCATGGTCGCGCGCCGCCTGCACCGAGGGCACAACTTGCGAGCGCTCGGTGACCGTCATGCTGCGAATGCCGTACGCCTCGCCCAGCTTTGCGAAATCCGGATTCAGCAGCGGCGTTGCGGCGTAGTTGCGTTCGTAGAAAAACTCCTGCCACTGCCGCACCATGCCGAGGAAGCCGTTGTTGATGATGGCGATGTTCACCTTCAGCTTTTCCTGCACAATGGTCGCAAGTTCGCACAAGGTCATCTGGAAACCGCCGTCGCCCACGACTACCCACACTTCCGCTTCCGGCCGCGCCACTTTCGCGCCGATCGCCGCGGGCAAGGCGAAGCCCATGGTTCCGAGACCTCCTGAAGTGATCAGGCTGCGCGCCTTCTCATGCTTGTAGTATTGCGCCTCCCACATCTGGTGCTGGCCCACGTCGGTCACGACTACGGTGTCGTGATCTCGCGTTTCGCGCCACAGATCGTTGATCACGTGTGCCGCGTAGAGATGTCCGCTGTCGGGGAGGTTCTGAATGTCGCGCACGGCGGCATCGCCCTTCAGCTTGTCGATGGAATCCAGCCACTCGCTGCGGTCAATCGTTTCCACGTGCGGTAATAGCTCGTGAAGCACCTCGCGCAGATCGCCGACCAGCGGGACGTCCACTTTGACATTCTTGTTGATCTCCGCGGGATCGATCTCGATGTGAATTTTCTTGGCATTCGACGCGTAGGTTTTCAAATTCCCAGTCACGCGATCGTCGAAGCGCATTCCGAAAGCGAGCAGCAGATCCGCTTCCTGAATGGTATGGTTCACCCAGGCCTCGCCGTGCATGCCCATCATGCCGAGGTTCAGTGGATGAGACGCGGGAAAGGCCCCCAGGCCGAGAAGAGTAAGTGCGACGGGAATGCCCGTTTTCTCGGCGAATTCGCGGACTTCCGCCATGGCGCCGGAAATGATGATGCCGTGACCTGCCAGAATCACCGGCCGCTTGGAATTGCGAATTAATTCCAACGCCTGTTCATACTCCTTTTTGTCCGGTGAAAGATCGGGGCGGTAGCCCGGCAATTGCGGCTTGGCGGCTTCATAGTCGAATGCGCAGGTGGTCTGCTGTGCGTCTTTGGTGATGTCGATCAGCACCGGCCCAGGTCTGCCGGAGCGTGCAACGTAAAACGCTTCGCGCACGGTGCGCGCGACTTCGCTGGCATGGGTCACAAGATAGTTGTGCTTCGTGATGGGAAGCGTAACACCCGTGATGTCGGTTTCCTGAAACGCGTCGGAGCCAATCAGCTTGCTGCCCACCTGGCCGGTGATGCAAACGATGGGCGACGAATCGAGCATGGCCGTCGCAATTCCCGTGACCATGTTGGTGGCGCCGGGGCCGGATGTGGCGACGGCAACTCCCACTTTTCCGCTGGCGCGCGCGTAGCCGTCGGCCATGTGGGTCGCGCCTTGTTCGTGGCGGACCAGAATGTGATGGATCTTGCTGCCCTTGAGCGCGTCGTAGGCGGGCAGAATGGCGCCGCCGGGATAACCGAAGACCGTCTTGACGCCTTCGCGCTCCAGGCATTCCCAGAGAATGCTGCCGCCGGTCATACTTTTCTTATCCGTCATGCGACCTTCCTGCTCCTAAAAAGCAAAACCCACCGAGCCAGCGCTTCTGGCGGGGCGGGATTCGGGAGCCTTTAAGATTTCCTGGTTCTCAGCTCGCTGTTTCCCTCCACACCGCGTAGGGGACAACCACTCGTCCCCAGCGGACTGTAACGCTAATTCGGTGTAGGTAGCGGTCATTCATAGCTGTTTCAACGATTGCAGAGAATGGTATCGAAGGCGGGGACTTGCCGCAAGGGGAAAGTCATGAGCGCGGTCACTGTCAAGCCAAGTTGGGAAGCGCCGTTGGTGATGCCGGCGAGAATCAAAAGTCTTGCGCTTTCAACCGCCGTTCAGTTTGCCAAAGCTCGTACAGGTAGCCGTCGGGGCCACGAAAATACGTCCAGGCTTCGGATTCGTTGCCTTCGACTTCGGTGACGAACTGAACGCCGCGCGATTCCAGTTCTTTTTTTGCGACGCGCACATCCTCCACCTGAAAAGCCAGCACCGGGCACGCGTGGAGAGGATGGAAAGGACTCTCCTTGCCAAAGACTTCGAACAACTGCCCGGAAGGCATTTCAAACTGAACCATCCCTTTGCCTTCCTGCACAACGGACAAGCCCAGCAAGTCGCCGAAGAAGCGCGCTGTAGATTGCAGGTCCGCGGTTCGCACACCTGCCCACGTATAGCCGACTACTCGCATTGCTATCTGCTCTCTCTCACGTAACCGGCGTCGCCGGTGAATTCGCTCGCAGGTCTGTCTACAGCTTTAGAACTTGGTGGTTCACGTCATCCGTAGCTTGCGCCACTTTCTCCGGGCGGCCGAGTTCGCG
>Ga0210402_10005513_pt1 | contig 11317 bp, 12 predicted proteins | sample IncBWC7MmetaG_FD_161055 | JGI IMG/M metagenome (GOLD analysis project Ga0210402, IMG submission 161055) | Forest soil microbial communities from Barre Woods Harvard Forest LTER site, Petersham, Massachusetts, United States - Inc-BW-C-7-M | ecosystem: Environmental > Terrestrial > Soil >... | reverse complement strand
GCCGACGGTCAGGGCCTCGCTATAGGCTGAAGGATTTTCCGGATAATCGGACTGGCCGTGCCCGCGCATGTCCCACAGGATGAGCCTGTGATGCTTCGACAGGGCTTCGACCTGGCCCTTCCACATCGCCGAGGTCGAGGAATAGCCGTGGGTGAGAATGAGGGGAGGGCCGTCGCCATGGACCTCGTAGTAGATTTTTGTCCCGTCGCGATCGATTTTCGGCATCTCGGATTCCCGTGTGCTTCCAGCCCAAGAATTGGCAAGGCCTTGTCAAGGCATTGTCCAGGCATTGTAGCGCGACCTATTCAGCTGTGTGAACTGCATGCAGCCCGCATTTCGATCGTCGGGTGGCCGCCTATTCCGCACAGCGAATTTTACGCGCGTGCCGTTGTCGCAACGCACAAACGCATGTTGAAAATTTGTTCTCCGCCAACAATTCCAAATTGGATGCTTCCAAATTGGGAACACGATCACGCTGCGTGTCAACTGGCGCTTGCCCGGTGAGCGCGCAGCCACCCAAACAGTGAGATGCCGTCATGCGCTCGCTGCCGATCACGGCGGAAGCGGTGAAGGCGGCGATGAAGGCCTGATTTCGCGGCGATGCGATAAGCACGATCCGCCGGAGGAATTGCTCCGGCGGATTTTTTCACTCGTTAAAATTTTAGGCTTTGGGCTAGGTGCACATTCATAACGCCTATTAATCGGGGAAGAACACGTTGCCGGCTAGGCTTTGCTGGTCATCACCGCGAGCCTGGAAATTCCATGACCGCTATCGCCAAGAAGCCTTCGCTCCAACGCCGCCTGCTGCTGGCCTCCGACCGCAGCGACCAGAGCAGCGAACTCGCCGACATCCTCCGCTCGGTGGGCGAAGTCGATACGGTTACCACCTCGGGCATTCCGACCGCGCCCTCCGGCCTCTCCGGCGTTATCGTCGACATCAACCTGCGCTCGGCCGAGAGCGTGCAGACGGTGCGCAAGAAGCTGCAGTCCGATGCCTACAGCCAGATGCCGCGGCTGTTCGTGCTCGCCGACGCGCTGCACCACGCCTCGATGCAGGCTTGGGCGCTCGGCGCCACCGACACCATCTCGCGGCCGCTCGACGCCGGCGCCATCCTGCAGCGCGTCCGCGCCGCCTTTCCCGACAGCCAGAGTTTCGACGCAAGCGAGCGCGGCAAGACCTTGAATCGCGGCATCGCGGCCGCGCACGCGATCTTCGTCAAGATCTTCCAGAAGCTTCCCGCAGGCGTGCCCCTGACCTTCCAGGAAGTGCAGCAGGCCGAGACCCAGATCATCAAGGCAATCAAGCATTCCTCGATCCGCGAATGGCTGACGACGGTCGGCTGCCATCACGCGGACTCTTATCGCCACTGCCTGTTCGTCACCGGTTTTGCCGTCGCCTTCGCGCAGCATCTCGGCATGCGCGAGGCCGACCAGCGCCGGCTGACCCGCGCCGCGCTGCTGCACGACGTCGGCAAGGCCTTCATTCCGCTCGCGATCCTGGACAAGCCGGGCCAGCTCAGCGATGAGGAGAAAGAGATCATCCGCCAGCACCCGCAGCTCGGCTACGATGCGCTGATGAAGCAGGGCGGCTTCCCGCCGGAAATGCTGGATGTCATCCTGCATCACCACGAGCTGCTCGACGGCACGGGTTATCCGCATGGCCTGTCGAACAGCCAGATCAGCGACATCGTGCGGCTCACCACCATCGTCGACATCTATGCGGCGCTGGTGGAGAAGCGCGCCTACCGCCTGCCGTTCACGCATTCGCGCGCCTTCGGCATCATGGAAGGCATGGGCGGCAAGCTCGACCAGCAATTGCTGCAGGCGTTCCGCCCGGTCGCATTCGGCTGTTATTGACGGCTACTTTTTCGCCGGCGGTTCAAGACCGGCGAAAGGCGCGGCGGCATACACCACATCGCCGCCGACCAGCGTCAGCAGCGATCTGATCCTGCCGATCTCCTTCACCGGCGCGCTCAGGTAGTCGGCGGAGAGCACGGCGAGATCCGCGAACTTGCCCGGCTCCAGCGTGCCGCGCTTGTCGTCGTCATTGGCCGCGTAAGCCGTGTTGCGGGTGTACATCTCCAGCGCCTGGCGGCGGCTCGGCGTCTCCGCCTCGCCGCGGGTCTGCACGCCGCCGATGGTGGTGCCGTCGAGATACCATTGCAGCGAGACGAAGGGATTGTACGAGGACACACGGTGCGCGTCGGTGCCGCCGGTCACCACGAGTCCCAGCTTCATCGCGGTCACGATCCGCGGCATCTGCTTTGCCGCATCAGTGCCGACTTCTTTCTGGAACCGCTCGCCGCCGAAATACAGCCCGTCCTGCACGCCCCAGATCAGCCCCAGCTTCTGCATCCGCTTCAGGCTGTCTTCCGAGGCGTTGTAGAGATGCAGCACGCTCCAGCGCAGGTCGCGGACGGAATAGTCCTTTTCGACGTTCGCGACCACGTCGAGCAGATCGTGGACGGTGCGGTCCGGATTCCAGTGCAGCTGGATCGAATAGCCCTTGGACGCCGCCCAGCGCAGCAACTCGGCGAGCTTCTCCTTGCCGTCAGACGTGATGTCGCCATCGGTCCAGTCCGCCCAGATCAGGATCTCGCCGGGGCCGTTGAAATGCAGCATGGCGTCGCCAAAGCCTTGCGGCGATAGCTGCGTAAGATCTCTCAGGTCACTGAGTTCGCTGCCGGGCTTCGGGGCACAGAGGTGGTAGGCGACGCGCACTGTGAGCTGCTTGTCGTGCCAGAGCTTGAACACCGCCTCGTAGTTCGCCGGGTACATGCTGACGCCGCCGCCATCGACAATCCCGGTGATGCCGAGCGAGTTCATCTCGCGGAAGAATTTCCTGGAGCCTTCGACCTGCTGCGCCAGATTTGGCTTCGGCAGCTTGTCGAAGATTTTTCCGAGCGCGTTGCCGCCCGCGATGATCACGCCGGTCGGCTTGTTGTCGCCATCGCGCTCGAGCTTGCCGCCGGGCGCGACGGCGGCATCGTCGTGAATGTTCAGCGCCTCCATTGCCTTGGGCGAAAGCAGCGCCCAATCATAGAGATGCTGGATATAGACGGGATTGTCCGGCGCGGCTTCGGCGATCTCCTTCGGAGTCGGGCGGCGCTTCTCGGCAAACTGCTCCTCGGTCCAGCCGCCTGCGATCACGATCCAGCTGCCGGCGGGCTGACTCTTGGCGGCGTCGGCGATTTTCGCGAGCGCGTCCTTCAGCGTCGGCACGCCGATCCAGTTCACCTCGGTGCCGAAGGTCAGCGCGGCGCGGATGCCGTGGATGTGGCCGTCGGTCAAGCCCGGGATCACGGTGTGGCCGCCGAGGTCGATCACGCGCGCATGGTCGCCGGCGAGCTTTTTCATTGCCGCCGCGCTGCCGGTCGCGAGCACCCGGCCACCTCCGATCGCGATCGCCTCGCGGACGGAAAAATCCTTGTCGACGGTGACGACCTTGCCGTTGAACAGCACGGTGTCGGCGGTTTGCGCGGAAGCGGCGGTGGTGAGGCAGAGGCCGGCGAGAAGGGGAGCGAGGGCAAGGCGCAACATTTCGTTTCCTCATTTTCTTGTTCTGGCGTCCTTTTGCCGCCGGAAACCGCAATGGGCAAATCGTCGCACGAGCGGCGCTCTGCCGGTGAGGCGAGGCGAAGAAGAATTTGGCCGGGCCGACCGCGCACGGATGTCGAAGCGCGCATGGCACAGATGGGGCAGCCTCTCAAAAGCGACTGCGTCCGCCGTAACTCAACGAGCGAAGGCGGAAGCGTGCCCACCGTCTGTATCCCGAAGCCGAAAAGGGTGGGCACGGCGCTGTCGCGCCTTTGCCCACCCTGCGCATGCTTTGATGGATGTCCGGGTCGCCTCACTCATACGACGAAATCTCGATCAGGCTGCCGTCGGGATCCCGGCAATAGACCGACAGCAGCGTCCCGCGCGCGCCCTGCTTCTTGCTCGGACCTTCTTCGATCTTTACGCCATGCGCGTTGAGATGCGCGACCACCTGCTCCGGTGTGCTCGAGGTGAGAAAGCACAGATCGTCGCTGCCGGCCGCTTCGTGATCGGCGGTGAACCACTCGACCTTGTCGGCGTTCTTCGGCCGGACATTGATCTTCTGGTTGCCGAACACCAAAGACGTGCGTTTGGTCTTGCCTTCGCCGGGGTCGAACACCCTGATTTCCATGCCGAGGATTTTGGCGTACCACTCCGCCGAGCGCGCGACGTCGGAGACGTTGATGACGAGATGGTCCAGTGCGTTGACCTTGACCGGCATGACTTATCCTTTCGTACAATTAAATGCGCACGTGTCGCACTTCCAGCGCCACGCCATGCTTGTTACAAGCGCCACGCCATTCGTTCAACAACAAGCAAAAACGGGAGTATTTGCAATGATTTCACGCCGCACCGCGCTGGGCCTGATCGGTACCGGCGTCTCCACCTTCGCGCTTCCGCGCGCCTCGGCGGCGCTGGAATATCCGACGCGGCCGGTGCGGTTCCTGGTCGGCTATCCGCCGGGCGGCGCCACCGACATCCTGGCGCGCCTGATCGGCCAGCGGCTGTCGGAAAAGCTCGGCCAGCAATTCGTGGTCGAGAACAAGCCGGGCGCCGGCAACAATATCAGCACGGAGGCGGCAGTGAACTCCGAGCCGGATGGCTATACCGTAATGCTGGTCAATCCGGCGAACTTCATCAACGCCACGCTCTACGCCAACCTCAAATTCAACTTCGTCCGCGACATCGCCGCGGTCGCGTCCTTTAACCGTGTGCCGAATGTGATGACCGTGAACAAGGACGTGCCCGCCAAGAACGTCGCCGAGTTCATCGAATATGTGAAAGCCAACCCCGGCAAGATCAACATGGCGTCATCGGGCAATGGCACCTCGGTGCATCTGTCCGGCGAGATGTTCATGGCGATGACCGGCTGCAAGATGCAGCACGTGCCCTACCGCGGCGCGGCACCTGCCATCACCGACATGCTCGGCGGCCAGGTGCAGGTCATCTTCGACAACATGCCTTCGATCATCCAGCACATCCGCGGCGGCGCGCTGCGCGCGCTCGGGGTCACGACCGCCGAGCGGTCGCCGCAATTGCCCGACGTGCAGGCGATCGGCGAGACGGTGAAGGGTTATGAGGCGAGCGCGCTGTTCGGCATGGGTGCGCCTGCGAAGACGCCGAAGGAAATCATCGGCAAGCTCAATGCCGAGGTGAACGCCGTCGTGGCCGATCCCGCGGTGAAGAAGCAGCTGGTCGAGCTCGGCGGCGAGCCGCGGATCCAGACGCCGGAAGCGTTCGGCGCCGAGATCGTCGCCGAAACCGAGAAGTGGAAGAAAGTGGTCGAATTCGCCGGTCTCAAGGTAGAGTGAACGGCTGAACCTTCTCCGCGTTGGATAGTCTAAACAAAGACGAAGCGCTTTCGGCGCGAAGGAGATGATCATGCGTAAACTCTTATTGGCTGTGATGGCCCTCATCGCGGCCGGCGCTGCGACGCTCACCACTTCTGTTCCCGCAGCGGCCTATGATTATCCCTGGTGCGTGACGGGCAGGGACATGGGGTATCCCGGCGACTGCACTTACACGATCTACGCCCAGTGCATGGCGAGCGCCTCCGGCCGCTACGCCTATTGCAAACTCAACCCGTTCGTGGCGTACGGCCAGCAGCAGGTGCCGCTTGGCCGCCGCGGCTATCAATACGGCTATTATCGCTGACCCAACTTCGTAGCCCGGGTGAGCGAAGCGAAACCCGGGAAAGCCCCGCATATCGCCGCGCTCATGCGGGCTACGTAGAGTCCGCTAGTCTGAAAAGGCTGAAGTGACACGGAACCGGCCGCAGCCGTGGCGTTGCGGCCGGTTCCTTTTTGCGCTGTCGGTGCCGAATCTCCATTTCGTGATTGCGCTCGCTTGACATCCGTGTGCGCGCGCTTATAGTAAACCATATGGTTAAGTATAACGATCAAGCCCTGGACCGCACCTTTGCAGCACTTGCCGATCCGACGCGGCGGGCGCTGGTGGCGCGGCTCTCCGACCGCGACACGCTCTCGGTCAGCGAGCTGGCGCAGCCCTTTGCGATGTCGCTGCCGGCGATCATGAAGCATCTCGAGGTGCTGACCGACGCCGGTCTCATCGCGCGCGAGAAGACCGGCCGCGTCGTGGCGTGCCGGCTGACCGCGAAACCGATGGAGCAGGCGATGGATTGGCTCAACCGCTACCAGCGCTTCTGGTCCGACAATCTCGATCACCTTGCCGCCTTTGTGGAGGAAGAAACATGGCCCAATCGTCAAGCGCAGCCCAACTCGACAACCGCCCCGGCCTCACCCTCACGCGGCGGCTCCGCGCGCGGCCGGAAAAAGTCTACGCCGCGTGGAGCGAGCCGGAAAACCTGATGAAGTGGTTTGCGATGTCGCAGGCGAAGCCCGGCTCGCTGCGCGCCGATCTCGACGTTCGCGTCGGCGGGCGCTACCGCATCAGCTTCACGGACGACAAGAGCGGCGAATATCATGAGGTCGGCGGAACCTATCGCGAGGTCGTGCCCAACGAGCGGCTGCAATTCACCTGGGCCTGGCATTCGACGCCCGAGCGCGAGTCGCTGGTGACGGTAGAGCTCAAGCCCGATCCGGTCGGCACGCTGCTCACCTTCCATCACGAGCAGTTCGCCGACGAAAAAGCCCGCGACAACCACCGGCAAGGATGGAGCAAGTTCCTCGACTATCTGGAACAGTTCGTCGCCTGAATGTCAGCAGAGGAGTGTCCCATGCAACCGCACAAGATCGTCCCGCGAGAAGAATGGATCGAAGCGCGCAAGGCGCACATGGCCCATGAGAAAGAGCTCATCCGCGCGCGCGACCGCCTGAGCCAGGAGCGCCGCAACCTGCCCTGGGTCAAGGTCGACAAGGACTATGGTTTCGACGGGCCCAACGGCAAGGTCACGCTTGCCGATCTCTTCAAGGGCAGGCCCCAGCTTGTCGTGCAGCACGTGATGTACGCGCCGGAGTGGGAGGCGGCCTGCAAGAGCTGCTCGTTCTGGGCCGACGGCTTCGAGCGCATGGTCCCGCATCTCGCCGCGCGCGACACCACCATGGTCGCGGTCTCGCTGGCGCCGGTCGCCAAGCTCGAGGCGTTCAAGAAACGGATGGGCTGGACGTTCGACTGGGTCTCGTCCGGCAACAACGACTTCAACTACGATTACGCCGTTTCCTTTACGCCTGAACAGATCAAGGCAGGCGACGCGAAATACAACTACGGCACTACGCGGCTCTACGGCCCCGAATTGCCCGGCATTAGCGTGTTCTATCGCGACGAGGCCGGAAACATCTTCCACACCTATTCCACCTACGCCCGCGGCCTCGACATGATGAATGCGGCCTACCACTATCTCGACCTCACCCCGCTCGGCCGGCATGAGCAGGAGCTGCCCTATCCGATGGACTGGGTGCGCCTGCGCGACCAGTATCAGCCGGACGCGACAAAGGCGGCGTGCTGACATTAGTTGATTTCGTCATGGCCGGCTTGTCCCGGCCATCCACGACTTCTCTTGGTCAAGCGGCAAGACGTGGATGCCCGGGACGAGCCAGGACGAGCCCGGGCATGACGAGCGTAGTTGATGGATCGGCGGGCTACCGCTTCGCGTTCTCCGCCTGCTCGCCTGCGGTGCAGGAAATCAACAGCGTATAGGCGCGCGCATTGCCGGCGATGTCGGCGGTCTTGAGTTCGCTGCCGGGAGCCGCGGTCTCGTACGCCACGACGCTGTTGTCGAGGAAATCGCGGATCGCGCCGGTCTTGATGGCGAAATTGATGTTTTCCGGGATGGTGCCGGTGTAGCGGACGAATTTCATGACGTTCAATTTCGCAGCGACCATGCCGACGATGTCGCCTGAGGTATCGAGCAGCGGCCCGCCGCTGTTGCCGGGCTGAACCGCGGCGCTGATCTGCAGGAAACGCGTATCGTTCAGCATGCCGCTCAGCGAACTCACGATGCCCGTCGTGACCGTGAAATCCGACGTCAGCAGGCCGTGATAGGGGAAGCCGATCGCGACCACCGAATCGCCGGAATGAATCGCACGGTCGCGTATTTTGGCATGAACCTTGAACGAGTCCGCAGGCCCCTGCAGCAGCGCAAGGTCGTTGGCCTGATCGCTGTTGACGATCCTCAGCGTGCTTGCGGCTTCTCCGGTGAGATTACCCTTGATGTCGCCGGCGCAGCCATCGATCACGTGATGGTTGGTGATGATGTGGCCGTTCGCACTGATCACGAAACCGGTGCCGGTCTGGCTGCCGGTCTTGCCCGCTTTGGGATTGTTCGGCGCATCCGGCTTCGCTGCGACGGGCTTGGGCGCCGTGAACTCGCCGGCACTGTTGATCCCGCCGGCCTTCACCGTGCTGACGCAATTCCCCAGCACGGCGAGCAGCGGCGCCGTCGAGGTCAGATTGAAATTGAGGGCGATGTTGCCGAAGACAGCGACCATCAGGCTCGCCTTCTGAAAGGCGCGAGCGACGTTCGGCGGCAGGATCGCGAGTGTCATGATCTCGGAGGTTGCGGTGGCAAAAAGTCTTGCCTGCGATTGTCCGTCAAACGTGAGGTCGATCGGAGTCGTGTTGCCTTTGGTCAGGTGAAAGGCCGGGTTTGCAAAGCCGAGCAGCCAATTGTTGTTGGCATTCAGGCCGACCACGAGGATGACACCGTTGCCGTAACTCGAAGTCGCGCCGCAATGCGAGAAGGCGCCAGTGTTGTCGTCGGTGAAGGCGCCGCCCTTCCAGTTGCCGACATGGATGTTGCCGTAAGGTCCCGCGGCATTGGCGATCGAGGCGATCGCGATCTGCACAACAAATGCAAGAATAAGCGTTCTACGCATACAATTTGTCCCCAGCCCGGCCGCATTCTACGTGAAGGTACAATGGGAAGGCAACCGGAAGTGGTCCGCCGCCCCACGGCGCCGCACCCCTTGCAATCGCTTTACGGTCCGATATGCTTTGCGATGCAAAGTAAACGCGCAGAGGACGACATGGGCGTGCAGACCGAAGAGATGCGTGATCTCGACAAGGCGCTGGCCGACATCATTGCGATCCGCAGCCAGCTCGCGGCCGGCACCGCCTTTGCGGGCTATGGCCCGGCGGCGATTGCGGCGACTGCCGGCGTCGCGCTGGTCACGGCGGCCGCGCAATATCTCTGGCTCCACGATCCCACCTATTATCCGCTGACTTTCCTGTTCGGCTGGGCGCTGGCGGCGCTGCTCTCGGGTGCGATCATCCTGACCGAGATGATCGCGCGCTCGCGCCGGCATCATTCGGGTCTTGCCGACGCGATGATCCACCAGGCCGTCGAGCAGTTCCTGCCCGCCGCCGTCGCCGGCACGCTGCTGGCGGTGGTGCTGTGGAAGTTCGCGCCGGAATCGCTGTGGCTCTTGCCGGGGTTGTGGCAGGTGCTGGTGTCGCTCGGCGTGTTCGCCTCCGTCCGCTCGCTGCCGCGCACGGTCGCGATCGCGGGCGGCTGGTATTTTGTCTCGGGCTTTATCGTGCTGCTGCTCGCAAGCCAGAGCCACGCGCTGTCGCCCTGGACCATGGGCCTGCCGTTCGTCGTCGGCCAGTCCTTGATGGCGACGATCCTGTATTTTGCTTCCGGAGAGAGTGATGCCGAAGAGTGAAAGCGCGAGTGCGCCGTTCTCCTATGACGGGCTCGACCGCGTCATCCACGAGAAGGCGCGGCTCGGCGTCTTGACCTCGCTGATGGCGCATCCGAAGGGGCTCGCCTTTGCCGATCTGAAACAGCTCTGCGGCCTGACCGACGGCAATCTCAGCCGCCATCTGCAGGTGCTGCAGGAGGCGGGGCTGGTCGAACTCATCAAGGGCTATGAAGGCAACCGGCCGCACACCTCCTGCCGCCTCACCCGAACCGGCCGCCGTCGCTTTCTCGATTATCTCGCCGTGCTGGAGCGCCTCGTGCGCGACGCGGCGAAGGCCGCCGGCAGGGAAAGCTCACCGCTTTCCCGCCTCGGCATCCTGTCGACCTGAATTCTTTTCCCCTTTTTTGACCCGGAGCTTTGCAATGCAAAGTAGTTTCCCAACCAAACTTGCCGCCAAACTTCATGTCGGCATCATCATGGACGGCAACGGAAGATGGGCGACGCGGCGTGGCCTGTCGCGGCTGCGCGGGCACGAGGCCGGCGTCGAAGCGATCAGACGTGTCGTCGAAGCCGCGCCCGACCGGGGCGTCGGCGCACTGACGCTCTATGCCTTCTCGACGGATAACTGGCGCCGGCCGAGGGCGGAAGTCGCGGCGCTGATGGCGCTGCTGCGCTTCTATCTCGCGAGCGAGGTCGAGGCTCTCGTCAAGAACGGCGTTCGCCTCACCGTGATCGGCCGCCGCGACCGTCTGCCCGACGGCATCGCATCGGCGATCGCGCGCGCGGAGGCGGCGACGGCGCACGGCGAGACGCTGAACCTGCGTATGGCGATCGACTATTCCGCGCGAGACGCGATCCTCAATGCCGCGGCAAAGCTCGCCGGCATCAGCGCGCCGACGCGCGAGCTGTTCTCCGAGCTCGTCACCGGCGAGGCGGGCTTGCGCGACGTCGATCTCATCATCCGCACCAGCGGCGAGAAGCGGCTGTCCGATTTCCTGCTCTGGGAAGGCGCCTACGCGGAACTGTATTTCACCGAGCGGATGTGGCCCGAATTCGATGGCGATGCTCTGGCCGAGGCGCTGGCCTCATTCCATCGCCGCGAACGCCGCTTCGGCGCCCTGCCATCGCTGCCGCTCGAGCCGGTACCGAGCCTCTGAATCGCGGACGGACCGGGCCGTCATACGCATCCTCCTGATCAACGTGCCGCATCCCTCGATCGGCAGCCGGATTCCCGACGACCATCTGCCGCAACTCGGGCTGCTCGCGATCGGCGGACCGCTGCTTGACGATGGCCATGCGGTCAGGCTGATCGACGCCGAGTTCGGCCCGATGCCGACCGCGGAGATCGTCGCGGAGGCGCAGCGTTTCGCGCCGGATGCGGTGCTGTTCGGCCATTCTGGTCCGACCTCCGGACATCCCGTGATCGCCGAGGTCGCAGCCGCGATCGCGACAAGGATACCCCGCGCGCACATCATCTATGGCGGCGTTGGAAGCGGCCATCGCCATCGACCCGGACTTCGACCACGCGCACTGGAACGTGGCGCTGACGCGGCTTTTGCTCGGCGATTTCGAAGGTGGCTGGGTGTTGCGCGAGCGCGGCCCAGGATTATGCGCAGGTGCTGGGTCGCGTTCGCTCGGAGCTGAACGTGCGTAGCGCCGCGTTTACGCCTCCGGCCTCTTGAGCGGGCCTCCAAGCCTTTCCGCCAATCCGGGAATCA
>Ga0210402_10005512_pt1 | contig 11318 bp, 8 predicted proteins | sample IncBWC7MmetaG_FD_161055 | JGI IMG/M metagenome (GOLD analysis project Ga0210402, IMG submission 161055) | Forest soil microbial communities from Barre Woods Harvard Forest LTER site, Petersham, Massachusetts, United States - Inc-BW-C-7-M | ecosystem: Environmental > Terrestrial > Soil >... | reverse complement strand
CATTCATCAGGACGGCATCATCAAGAATCCGTCCACGTATGAAATCATGACACCGGAATCGGTGGGCGTGCCCTCGCGTTCGCTGGTGATGGGCAAGCACTCTGGCCGCAACGCGCTGCGCATGAGTTTGCGAGACCTCGGTTTTGAGGCTACCGACGCGGAGCTTGCGGAAATCTACCGCCGCGTCACTGCACTTGCCGATGAGTCGAAGTCGGTGCGGCCGCGCGACATTCTGGGCATCGCGCACGAAGTGATTCGCCGTGGAGCTTCGCCGGTGGCTGCCGAAGCGTCTTCCACGGCATAATGATCTTGGCGTAAGGGAAATCATGAAAAAGTCCATCGTGCTGCTTCCGGGCGACGGGATTGGGCCGGAAGTTACCGCTGCCGCTGCCAACGTGCTCAGGGAGTGCGCGCGCGAATTCCACCACGATTTTCAATTTGAGCAGCTCCCGATAGGCGGCACAGCGATTGATGTCACCGAAACGCCGCTGCCGAACGCCACGATTGATGCTTGCCGCAAAGCCGACGCGGTATTTCTCGGCGCGGTGGGCGGGCCGAAGTGGGATTCGCTGCCGGTCGGCAAGCGGCCCGAAAGTGGTTTGCTCGGCTTGCGCCAAGGCATGGGGCTTTATGTGAATGTGCGGCCGGTGAAATTGCTGGAGCCGTTGCGCGGAATGTCTCCGCTGAAGCCGGAGCGCCTCGGGGATTTGGACTTGGAAATTGTGCGCGAACTTGCCGGCGGCATGTATTTTGGCGAGCGCGGGAACTCGACCGAAGGCGGCACCGAACGTTCGTGGGACACTGAATCGTACTCAACGCCGGAAATTGAGCGCATCGCGAAGTTTGCTTTTGAGCGGGCCGAGAATCGCTCGCATCGGCTGTGCTCGGTGGACAAAGCCAATGTGCTGACAAGTTCGCAGCTTTGGCGGCGCACCGTCACCGCTATGAGTGCCGCCTACCCCAACGTGACGCTCGAACATATGTACGTGGACAATGCGGCGATGCAGCTGACGCTGAAGCCTTCGCAATTTGACGTGATGCTGGCCACCAACATGTTTGGCGATATTTTGAGCGATGCGGCGGCGGCGCTGGTGGGTTCGATCGGGCTGATTCCGTCGGCCAGTTTCGGCTCAGGAGCGCCGCTATTTGAGCCGATTCACGGCTCGGCACCGACGCTGGCGGGCAAGGATGCGGCGAACCCCGTCGGCTCGATCTTGAGCGCGACCATGATGCTGCGCGACGCCTTTGGGTTGAACCTTGAGGCGGATTGGGTCGAGCAGTCGGTGGTGAGGGTTTTAGGTGCCGGTTACCGAACCCCGGACCTGGCTGGGCCCGGCTCCAAAACCATTGGAACGGCTGGGTTTATGGAGGTTCTGCACACGGAGATGCAGCGGACCCTGGAGCACGCCGAACGCTACGGCTGGGGCGTCTAAATTTCCCGAATTGGTATTGCAAATTTCATTTCAGAAGCTCACAATCGCGGGTCTGCTGAGGGGCAGAATGCGCTGGCTACGGCTACTGCTTTTGGGGCTGGCGTCCGTCTATCCGCTTTATTGGACGGCCCAGTTTGTCTTGTTTTTCCTGCCGGAAACCTTGATTGGATTCTGGGTGGGCGAACCTGTCCGGGTGGTCAGCATTTCGTACCTGCAAATGACCGGCTCGGTGCAATCGACATTGGGCGTGCCTGCGTACTCTGAAGCCTTGATTTTCGCACTGCTATTCTCATTGATAATTTTGGCGTTGCATGGCGACCGGTTTTTGACCGGGGCGCTGGCCATCGTGCTTTTGGGACAGTCTGCTCTGTTGCCATTCGTAAGTCTGGCGCTTGGCCGCGAGAGGAATCTGCCGGTCGCCGTGACCGGGGCTGCGGCAGCCTTCGGCTTAATCGTGATAGGGCTGTTTCGGATTCTGCGGCGTACAGGCGGCGCCGATTACCTCGACCGACTGGCGCTGCTGACGCTGCTGGCAGTGCTGCCGCAAGCAGCCTTATGGGTGGCTTTCCGGATCGCTTACGCCAATTTTGACACACGATTTTTGCTGATGCTGCTGGTGCCGTTGTACCTGGGAGTGATTGTGGCGGCGGCGCTGCCCGCCAGGATTCCGGAGCCGGACTTCAGCAGTGTGCCGTGGGCAGAGATTATTGCCACGACCGCTGCGGCTGGGCTGTTGATTCTTGCGATCACTTTAAGCAGCCATTCCGGCGGCACCCTGAGCTCGCAGACCAAAGGAACACGCGTCCGAATGAGCCAAACCGCTGCGTTATACTGCTCCACGCGTATCCCGCAACGTCTTGCAGCGCATGCCAGTGGGATGTTAACTTAGCAAATTCGCAAGCAAGTGCCGCAAGGGCAACAATCCACGGGACATAGCTCTGCGGCATGGCTGGATTCCAGGCCAACACCAGGACTGGTAGAAATCATTTTGCAATTCGAACCGCAGAGGAGTGAATTTACGCGAGTCGTAAGTCGTTAGGCACGGGCCCGCCATGCCAGAACTTTATTCAAATCAAAACAACCGTTCAGCCGCGCCTTCCGGGGAACCACCCGTTTACTGGCGCGTCGAAGGCTCGCTGCTGGAGATGAGCGCGATTCGCCAGGTCGGATTCTTTATCTGGAATACACAGAGCTATTCGGAACGGTGGCGACGCCGGGCAGGCATGGCGCTGAAAATACTATTGTGGCCGGCGTCCTATCTTGCGGGGCGTACCTTCGCTTCGCGGCTGCTCTACACCTTGTTGCGTGGGGTTACCCGCGACCGTCTGGATTTGCTGGGCGAGGAATATTTCGAATATTTCTTGAAACCGCGGCTTCAGAAGAAGGCTGTTGACGCTCTGCACGACGCGCAGAGCAAGGGGCAGCAGGTTGTGCTGGTCGGGCAGTCTCTGGAACATGTGCTGCGGCCGCTGGCGCAGCATCTTGGAGTGGAGCATCTAATCGCCAATCGCATGGAGTTTCGCGATGGCGTGGCCACTGGCAGATTGCTTTCACCAGTTGTGCGGCCGCGAGGCACGTTCGCGTGGATCGCCTCAGGCGACGCTGACGGACGAGTTACGGAAGCCGCTGTGCTTTCGCAATTGGGTTTGCGGGAACCCAGCCAGCTTAGCCCTGCGATTCAGGAGTCGCGACGTAGCGTGACCTTGAATCCGCCAGCGGTGGTCCCGTTCGAATCGGCGCCGCACGTCGAGCATCTCAGCGTTCGGCGCGCGCTTTCCGGGAAACACATTCTGTTAATTGGCGTGACTGGATTTATCGGCAAAGTGTGGATGGTGGAGCTGCTCGAGCAAATTCCGGATATCGCTAGGATTACGCTGCTAATTCGTCGTAATCGCACCACCACCGCCCAGCGGCGTTTTGAAAAAATTGTCGAAGAGAACCCAACACTGGATGGCCTGCAGAAGCAGTATGGTGCGCGGCTGGGCGATTTTCTGCGCGAGAAAATCGAAGTTGTGGAAGGCGATGTCAGCCAGCCGGGCCTAGGATTGGAAGAGAGCGTGCGCGCTCGGCTCTCTCGCTCGCTAGATTTAGTGGTCAACAGCGCGGGCTTGACCGACTTCAATCCCGACTTGCGCGACGCGGTTTCTTCCAACGTCGAATCCGCCGAGCACCTCTTGAATTTTATTCGTTCTAGCGATCATGCCGCGCTGATGCATCTTTCAACGTGCTACGTGGTCGGGATGCGCGATGGCCGGGTTACCGAGGAGTTGCAAGATAACTACACTCCAGCCGGAGTGAAAAATTTTGATGCGGAGCGCGAGATCGCTTCACTGCGCGAAACGATCCAGCACATTGAGGAGCGTTCGGAAAGTCCCGAGTTGGCCCGCGCTTTGCGCCGCCAGGCTTTGGGACGCGGTGCGGACGAGACTCGCGTGGCCGCCGGCGAACTTGACGGCGTGCTCAAACGCAATCGTGGGCGTTGGGTCAAAAATAAATTAGTGCGTGTTGGCATGCGCCGCGCCCAGTATTTGGGATGGCCGAATACCTACACATTTACCAAGAGCCTGGGCGAATCGATTCTGTCGCAGCGCGGCCGCGATTTGCCAATCGCCATCGTGCGCCCATCAATCGTCGAGAGTTCCCAATACACTCCGTTCAGCGGCTGGAATGAAGGCATCAACACCTCCGGCCCGCTCTCGTATTTGCTGGGTACCAATTTCCGCCAGTTGCCTTCGAACGCTAAAAAATGCCTCGATGTTATTCCCGTGGACATGGTTTGCCACGGCATGACGCTGATCGCCGCCGCGCTAATCGAACGCAAGAACGCCCGGATGTACCAACTCGCGACTTCCGGAATCAATCCGTGCGACATGGGACGCAGCATCGAACTCACCGGCCTCGCCCATCGCAAGCATTACCGTACTCAGCAGGGAATCGAGCACTGGCTGAAAGTGAAATTCGAAACTATTCCCGTTTCCAAGCAGCGCTACGAGCGGCTATCCATTCCCATGCAGAAAGCCGTGGTCAGCGGAATTAATCGCGCAGCCGGAAAACTTCGCATGAAGAAACCGCCGCTTGCGAAAGCCGAGCGCGACCTCACTCGCGCGGAAAAATTGATCGAGCTCTACGAACCGTTCATCCTGCACAACGAGCATGTATTCGAATGTGAAAACGCGCGCCTGCTTGCCGCGGCTCTTCCCGAAGATGAGCGCAGTGCCTTCGCGTTCGAACCGGAAGCCATCGATTGGTGGGATTACTGGATTAATGTTCACGTTCCCGCTCTGCGCCGCTGGTGCTATCCCCTGATGGAAGGCCGCCCGCTGGAAACGCGCACGCCGCGCGACCTCGGCTGGGGACCTGAACCTTCCGCGGCCGCTGCCGTCGCCCACTCCGGGGAGAATCGCTAAGCCCCTATGGCGATTTTTCTCACTGGCTCAACCGGATATCTCGGGAGCTATCTCGCCACCGGACTGTTTCGCGGCCATCGCGATTCGCTCAACTTGCTTGTTCGCGCGAAAAATCAGCAGGAAGCTCGCGAACGCCTGTGGCAATCGCTTCAGCTTCACATGGAGTTTCCCGAATTTCAGCAGCATCTCGCCACGCGCGTGCGAATTTTTCTCGGCGACCTCACCAATCCGAAATTTGGCTTTGGCGATGACGACTATCGCGCGCTGGCCGAATCCACAGATTCGTTGATTCACTGCGCGGCTTCGCTGAATCGCAAATCGGAAAAGCAGTGCCTCAACGTAAATCTGCGCGGCACGCTGGAAGTGATTCAACTGGCCCGCCGCGCGCAGGATCATCACGGCTTGCGTCGCTTTTCCCACGTCTCCACCGTCGCCGTCGCCGGCACGCGCCAAGATGAAATCGTCCAGGAAGACACCGCCATCGATTGGGCGCGCTCCGACTACGATCCGTACGCCCGCACAAAAAAATTCTGCGAACACATGGTTCATCAACTGCTTCCCGATGTTCCGCGAACGATTTTTCGCCCGGCGATCGTGCTGGGCGACAGCCGTCGCCCGGAAACCACGCAATTCGACATGGTCCAGGCGTTCAGCGTGCTCGCCAGCCTCCCGGTTCTTCCGCTTCGTCCAGCCGACCGCATCGATATCGTGCCCGCCGACTATGTCGGCAAGGCGATTGTTGCCATTCATCAGAAAACTTCGCCATCCTACCCGCGCTATCACTTATCGTCCGGCACCGGCTCGCAGACTTATCGCGAATTGACTGACGCACTCGCGCAGGCCGCGGGCGGCTCGCGTCCGACGTATGTGCCTTCCCTGGGCCGTCCGTTCTCCGGAACAGTGAATTGGCTTTCCCACAAAAAAAGCAATCTCGGCCGCGGCGCCTCACTGCTAAAAGTTTTCTGGCCGTACCTGGTGTGGAACACCGTTTTCGATAATTCGCGCGTGGTCGAAGAACTCGGCGGCGAAGCTCCTGCAAAATTCACCACCTACGCTCACCCGTTGCTCAAGTTCAGCCGCGAAAATAAATTCCGCTACCCGGCACAGCCCTGGCCGGTGGAAAATACCAGCGTGAAGTCTGCCGGTGGAGGCGCGGGCGCATGACCGATTTTCTTCTCGTCGCGTGGGTCAGTTTTTTTATTGAGTTGACTCGTCTGCAATGGATGCTCGGCGGGGGCAAGCGCTGGCAACCCGACGAAAAACTGAAACTCTTGTTCGCAGGCTACAACGGCACCCGCAACACCGGTTCCGATGTGCGCGTCAACGAAATGCTGCGCCAGATCCGCCACGTGCTGGGCGCCGGCAACGTCGATTTCAGCGTGATGACCCAGAGCTTCGACCGCACCAAAGGCTACTTCGAAGGTACCCAGCAGGTTTTTCTTCCCGACGTCTTTCCGCCGTTCCTCTATCGCGAAACTCGCAAGAATCATGGCGTGGTGGCATGCGAAGGCTCGATGTTCAAAAGCAAATTCGCCAACGCCTTGACCACCATGATGATCGGCTCGCTCGGCCACGCGTCCGCGGAGAATAAATTGTCCATCGGTTATGGCGCCGAAGCCGGCCACATGGACGGGCTCATCGAAAAAATGTGCGCGCGCTATGTTCACGATTCGCTGGTCATCACCCGCAATCCGGAATCGCAAACCGCCTTGGGCAAACTCGGCATATCCACTGAGCTTGGCACTGACACCGCGTGGACGTTCGAACCGCACCCCGATGCCTACGGCCGCAAAGCCTTGCGCGACGCCGGCTGGGACGAAAAAACTCCGTTGCTGATCCTTTGCCCGATTCATCCGTTCGTGTGGCCGGTGAAAGCTTCGCTCGCAAAATACGCGGCGCGAGTCACCACTGGCGCCTACAAAGATAGCCAGTACCGCACCGTTTATTTCCACGAGTCCGGCGCCGAAGCCGATCGCAAGTTCAAGCACTATATCGACGGATTCGTCAGCGCGGCACGCGCGTTTCAGCAGAAGCACAAAGTCTTCACGGTGCTGGTCGCCACCGAGCGCCTCGACGCCGTGGCTTGCCGCGCCATCGCCGGGCAAATTCCCGGCCTGCCGATTTTCACCTCGGACGATTTCGACATGTACCAACTGGTCTCCATTCTCCGGCAAGCTTCGTACATGGTTTCCTCGCGTTATCACGGCATCGTCACCTGCATGCCCAGCCTGGTCGCCTCCGCCGGCGTCACCATGGACGAACGCATCCGCAACTTGATGCGCGAACGCGGCCATCAGCACCTGTGCGTCACTGTCGACGATCCCGATCTGGGCGCGAAAATGCTGCAGATGATGGAAACTCTGGTTGCCGACGCGGAATCCATTCGCGAAGGTATCGGCCTGACCGTCGTCCGCAATCTGAAAGTGATGGCCCGCATGGGTGTGCTCTTCGAAGACCTGATGCGACGCCAGTATCCGGAATTCCCGTTGCGCGGCGGTGTACGTTCGTGGGAAGAATACCTTCCTCCGCTCAGCGAAAACCTGCTGCGCCTCGCTGAAACCTACGATGTCTCCGAAGCCGCTCTGGCCACATCGAAATAGCATTCCATGCCGAATTTTCTGCAGATCATTTTTGAAAACTTGCAGCGCTCCGCGGACCGCGTAGTTCTGCGCGAAGTTCACGGCGACCAATTTGTTTCGGTTACCGGCGCGGAGTTGCTTGCCTTGGTCGAACGCGCGCGCGACTGGCTTCGCGCTTCATTTCTGGAGACCGGCGATCGTTGCGGCTTGGTCGCGGCAAATTCCATCCACTGGATCGCCGCCGACCTGGCGATGATGGCCGAAGGCATGGTGGTCGTTCCCCTTTACAATCGCCAGACGCCCGCTGAACTCGTGGCCATGTTGAAAGATTGCCAGCCGCGTCTCGTCCTGACTGGCGATGCGTCACTGGGTGAAGCGCTTGCGAATGCATGTTCCGGCCTGCCGCAACGCGCCATGTTAAAGGATCTTTTTGCGGACACTGCCGCGACTCCCGAATTTTCTGCGGTCTGCCCGCGCCGCGACGATGAGTTGCTCACCATCATCTACACTTCCGGCACTTCCGGCGAAGCCAAAGGCGTCTGCCTCAACGTCGGCAACCTCAACCACATGACTGGCTGCACCAGTGAGCGCCTCGACCAGCTAATGGGCGAAGTTTCCGAGCCGGACCGCATTTTTCTTTACGCTCCCATGAATTTCGCGGCATCCTGGATGTTGATGCTGTCGGCCTTCTCCCGCGAAAGTGTTCTCACGCTTTCAACGGACCTCACCAAACTTGCCGATGAAATCCGCATCTCCGCTCCGAACTATTTTCTGAACGTGCCCACGCTGCTCGAACGCGTCAAGCGCGCCGTGGAAGAGAATATTGCCAAGCAGGCCGCGCCGATTCGCGCTCTCTATGCGCGCGCTCGCCAAGCCTGGCAGCGCCATCACGTTGGCCGCGGCAAACCCTTCGATGCTTTCTGGCTGATGCTTGGACGCAAGCTCATCTTCGCGAAAGTGAAAGAGCGCTTCGGCGCCAATCTTCGAGCGCTGATCTGTGGCTCCGCTCCTTTGGCCCCGGAAACCCAGCAGTTTTTTCTGATGTTGGGAATTCCAGTGCTGCAAGCATATGGCTTGACCGAAACCACCGCGCTCTGCACCCTCGACGATCCGCGCGTTCCTGTCGAGCCTGGCTATGTCGGCCCCGCAATCACCGGTGTCGAAATGAAGCTCGCCGACAACGACGAAATTATCGTTAGCGGGCCGAATATTTTTTCCGGCTACTGGAATCGCCCCGAAGAAACCGCGAAAGTGATGGAGCATGGCTGGTTCCACACCGGCGATCAAGGCGAAGTCAACGCTCGCGGCAATTGGCGAATCATCGGCCGTATTAAAAATCTCCTCGTCCTTAATACCGGTCACAAATTCGCTCCCGAACCAATCGAAGACAAGTTGTCGCAGCTTCTTCCCGCTGCGCAGCAAATCGTTTTGGTTGGCAACGGCCGCAGCTACGTCTGCCTGCTTGTAACCGGCAAAGTCGAAACCAGCGCCGTGCAAGCCGCCATCAACAATATCAATCCCGATCTCCCGCACTATCGCCAGATTCGCAATTTCAAAATTTTGCCGGAAGCCTTCACTCCCGATGGCGGCCTGCTCACCGCCATGGGCAAAATCAAGCGTGACGCCATCGCAAAACGCTATGATGCTGAAATCAATTCCATGTACGAACGGAAGGCCTCCGCATGAAATCGTTTAAGGGCGAAGGGCTGCGCTGGGAGTGGAGCGAAGGTGTCATTGAGCTGACCCTCGATCGCGCGCCCGCCAACGAAATTGGCACTCTCGTGCTCGGCGAACTCGAGCAATTCGTCGCCGCCGCGAAAATTCTCGCCCCAGAAACTTTTGCCTGCATCATTTCCAGCGCACAAAAAAGCGGCTTCTGTGCGGGCGCCGACCTTCGCGAGCTGTATCACCGCGCGGTCGCCATGAACGAAAAAGATCGCAGTGCCGGCGTCCGCGAATTTCTCGAACGCATCCACGCCGTGGCAAACTGGCTCGACGAGGCCCCGTTCGTCACCATTGCCGCCGTTCACGGCGTCTGTTTTGGTGGAGGACTCGAACTCGCTCTCGTTTGCGACGTTATCATCGCCGACAAAATGGCCCGCTTCGCCTTTCCCGAATTGCGCCTTGGTTTAATCCCCGGCTTCGGCGGAATTCCCCGCCTTAAACGCGATCTCGGCAACGGCTTCGTCCGCGATCTCCTGCTTACCGGCCGGAGCGTCAATGCCACTCGCGCCCAAGCCGTCGGCCTCGTCGCCCAACTCGCCGCCGAAGGCGAAGCCCTCAAACTCGCCAGATCCACCGCCGCTCAAGTCACCAAATTTGACGCCGCCACCCGCATCGCCGCGAAAAAATTCATCAAGCCCATCCCGCACGAAGAGCTCCGCCGCGAAATCCAAATCTTCTGCGAACTCTTCACTCGCCCCGCAGTCATGGCCGCCCTCAAAAAATTCGTCGAAAACACCGGCCCCATGCCTCACCAACCCTGACGCGCTCTACCTCACAATTTGTCATCCCGACCGAAGCAAGCCGACGTCTTTTCTTCCATTCCCGAAGCGAATGTCGGCTTGCGAAGTGGAGGGATCTCTCCCCGGTTTTGCCGCACCTCCAATCGCAGGAATCACCGAAGCGGTGTGCACGTGGACATTTTTGTTCTCAACCTAGGAATGCTAAATTAAGGTAGCCATGCCCACTCTCGACCAAACCACCCAGGAAGTCCTAAATCTCGCCACCACGCACTTCAAACTCGCCCCCGGCACACTTGCGCCCGAGGACGACTTCTTCAAAAAACTCGGCATCGACAGCCTGCAAACTCTCGAACTGCTTTCCCGCATCGAAAATCACTTCAACATCGAACTCCCCGACTACGAAGTGCAGGGTGTCAGCGACTTCAAAACTCTCGCCGAACGCATCCAGTCCCGCCTGTAATGCTTGATCTCGCAAAGTATTCGTCAATTGGCGCCGCACTGAAAGACGCGATGCAGCGCTTTGCGGATGAAGTTTGCTTGATTGAAGCCGATCGCGAGCGCGAAAAAGATCGCCTAACTTATCGTGATTTCAACGCTCGTGCTTTGCCACTTGCCCGCGCGATGCAAGATACAGGTTTCGTTGCAGCTGACCGCGCCAGCATCATCATGACCAACCAGTCCAAGTGGCTGATCTCTGCCTTCGCCATTTTCTACACCGGTGGAGTGCTCGTTCCCCTCGATTACAAACTCACTCCCGCCGAACACTGGCAGCTTCTTCAGCACTCCGGAGCAAAAATTCTCGTTACCGAATATCCGATCTGGCGGCAACTTGCCGCGTCGCCCGGGCGCACCGCTGCAACAAAACTTCAGACCGTCCTGATAACTGAAGCTCCGCTCAACGCCGACCTCTCCGGCGCTCACCGTTGGGAAGAATTTCGCAGCGACACTGCTCCCACCTTCGTCTCACGCGAACGCAAAGACATAGCCTCCATCGTCTACTCCTCCGGCACCGGTGGCCGCCCCAAAGGCTGCATGATGACTCACGAAAATTATCTCGAGCAGTGCGTCGCGCTAACTTCCCTCTATCCCTTCTGGCCCGGCGTTCGCTACCTCAGTATTCTTCCCACCAATCACGCCATTGACTTCATGGTCGGCTTTTTCGGCCCGTTCACCTGCGGCGCTTGTGTTGTACATCTCCGTACGCTGCGCCCGGAATTCGTCCGTGAAGCCTTCACTAAATACAAAATCACCTACGTCAGCCTGGTCCCGCTGGTCCTGAAAAATCTGCAAAAAGGCTTACAAACAAGATTTGACGAGCTGCCTTCCGGCAAACGTAAGGTTTTCGATTTTCTTGTCGGCATCAACAAGGCCTTCGCCAAAAGCCATCCGCGCCTCTGGCTCAGCCGCCGCCTCCTGAAAGACGTTCACGCCGCT
>Ga0210402_10005511_pt1 | contig 11319 bp, 4 predicted proteins | sample IncBWC7MmetaG_FD_161055 | JGI IMG/M metagenome (GOLD analysis project Ga0210402, IMG submission 161055) | Forest soil microbial communities from Barre Woods Harvard Forest LTER site, Petersham, Massachusetts, United States - Inc-BW-C-7-M | ecosystem: Environmental > Terrestrial > Soil >... | reverse complement strand
GACCGAGACACCCAGTTCGTGGAACTGGGCCGCTACTTATGCGAGGTTCGCGCCGGCCAATACTGGAGGCTCGATAACCTGAAATCGTTTGATGAATATCTGGAAAAGAAGTTCCCGGAATCGCGGGCGCAAGGCATATTACCTAATGGCAATTCACGACCATCTACCCAAGATTGCGAAGACCGAACTCAAACTGATGGGATGGACAAAGGCTAGGGAACTCGTGAAGGTTGTCCGCAGTAATAACGGGCGGGATTTTGATTGTGCACCGTGGGTGCACAAGGCCATGGAGCTTCCCAGGGAGGAGTTCAAACGAGAGGTCGAAAAGCACCTGACGGGTCAGGCAGCTGAGCCCTGGGAAATCATCTACTTCAAGGTTTACAAGAGCCAGCTGCCTGTAATTGAGCAGGCTCTCGAAACGGCCGCCTTGATGCTAGGGAGCGATAAATCGAGAGGCTACTGCCTGGAGATGATTTGCGCAGACTTTTTGGCCGGCGCTAACCTGGAGAGCGGCGAAGTGAAATCGGTCCCTGGAGTTTTCTCTTACGAATCCGAATTTGAAAAAGGGCAGGCGCCGGACGAGATGACCAATTCATGAACATCACGAAAGACCCGAGACTCAACCTCGACGCGAAGTCGTTTCAGTCATTGCGTCGTTCGGTATTAAAGCGAGACGGCTGGCGCTGTCAATCGTGCGGCTCACGTGCGGGATTGGAAGTTCACCACATCACGCCGCGAAGCAAGCTGGGACACGATGCAGAAGAAAATCTCATCACGCTTTGTTGGGAGTGCCACCGCCAGATTCATTCGACAAATTCGACGTAGAGGCTACCGCCCACAGTAGCTGTCAAACCTTGATGCTTCCTGGCTCAATCAAGTAGAAGTCTGGTTCAATCGCATCACGCAACAGGCCACGAGATATGCAAAGGCATCTACGGGAGAGCACGCGAGGACGAGTGGTCCGCATGGTGAAAGACACGGTTGAACGCCATACTCGATGCGGAAGCCGATCGCCTGTGTCGAGCCGAGCGCTGCCAAAGCATCGAAGCCCCGCAGGGACACACGCTCGGGTTCCTGAAGGGCTTCCCAGGCCTTTCCGCGGTGTGTTTACGTTTACACGGTCGCTCTTGGCGCCTTTTTCCTGCGAGCCAAAAACAGCCCGGAGAGACCCACCCCGAGTAGGGACAGCGAACAAGGTTCCGGCACGGCGGTTAAGGCTGAGAACGTGGAAGTACCGGAATCTGAAGTTAATACAAAACTCCCATCGGTGGTGGCAAAACCGTTGTCGGCATTAAATAGGGAGAAGCCTGTTATCGGACCGACATCTGTCGTGAGATCGTAAGTGCCAAACGTCGGGTCCATGGTATCCAACACGTCCGATCCAAACGGTCCAAGGCTGGAGTCCAAAATGCCAGCCGAACCGAAAATTGGGCTATCAAAAGCCGCCAGGCTATCAGTAAAGGAGGCAGTTCCAATGCCGTCGACCGTGACCGTAGTTGGACCAAAGACTTCGAGTGCCCCGAAAATTCCGGTGGTTGATGTAGAAGTGTCGCCAAGAAGCGTGATAGTAACTAGCGCGTCGGAGAACGACGCACCTCCCAAGCTCCCGCTGGCCACATCGGTTTCCGTATATGTAACGCCGTCGGCAAGCGCTGGTGAAGAAGTCCAGAGCAGTGTGCCCAAGAGTACGATCGCAATAATCAGTGTTCGCGCACCATTGTTCATTTTCATAGACTCCTAAATAAATATCTAACTCTTCAATAGATGCTAAGTTATAAGCTCCACTGAGAGACTGAGTATTCTTGAGCACTTAAGATGCCAACTCGACCTTTCTTGGGCACTCTGAACCAACTGATTCGACAGGCAGTTAATCAGCGTTGCGAAAGGGTCGCACGAAGAGCGGACCACTCTTATCTACTGATGTGACAATTGCATCGCTCAAACGGAAATCCCTTGCACTTTTGTCTCCCGCTTGGTTGGAACGCGGCTCTCGCGACTGAACTGAATGCACGTGCCAAAAGCTTTGGACACTACCTGGACGCTACCGTCGGGCGCTGGGTTTTTCGGTAATTGTCGGCTTGGATGCAAACTGTGGCGGAACTGCGACTAGCCGAGTTCTAGGAGGACAGAAAGATTAGCGAAGAAGTTCCGGCGAACGCATTTGCGCGTAGCGGATTTTTCTTGCGACATAAATCCAGGAACTCCTTTTGTGGCGTGCTATAAAGCGCAAACGCCGGGAGGTATCCGATTGTTCGTCAAGTCTCAAAAATCGACGCCAAGGACAGTGACATTTTGCGCTGAGCAAGGAAGCATTTCGAAACTGGGTTACTTAGTCTCTAAAGTTGCTGTTTGAATTCCCGGCTTTGAAAAGATCGAGTCATCAAATTTGGGATTCAATGTGACTTTGTCAATGATGATTTTCTCCGGGGGAACAGGAGTATCCCTGAACCCCGTGGCGGTCTTGGCTACCGGGAGTACCCTCGTCTCCAAAAGAAAGGGTATTTGGAGGCCGTTCACTGGGCGGTAGTCGCGGTAATACACCTCCACAGGGTGGTAAGTGCCGTCCAGCCGCCTGGGCTGCCCTTCAACTTTAGCTTCCAAGAAGGTCTGCGAATCGACCCATACATGGATCACATCGCCGCTCTTCAGGGTGAGTTTCAGCTTATAGGCATCGCGGCCCTCTACCTTTTCGATGCTATCGAATTCGACCCGGGTCCCCTTTGCAGCGTAATCAATCAGGAGGCCATCCAGGTGCCCCTGCTTAGAAGCGATCTTCATTTCTTCCGGAGAAAACGGTTCAACGTCCTTGCGATTAAGGTACGGCCGGAGCTTCCAGCCCTGGACTCCATCGAATACCTGGATCGCGGTTTGCTTGTTGAACTCCAGCTCAAACCGCACTTTGTCGGGGCGTTTCAGGTCCATCACGAACGGCAGTTGTGCCTCCTCAAGCGGTCGGTGAGGCAGCATGGCCTCTTGCCCCTTTGGCTGGCCTGGGACCGGAACGGCAAGCGTAACCCGCTGATTTCCTCCGGCGCCCAGTTTTCCCGTTATAGTCATCGTTTGCACGGCTCGCCAAGCCTGCAAACCGCCGCGGGCCGCAACGTTCTGATCGACGATCTCCACCGCAGACAATTTTGGTGCCGTCGGAGAGGTATCCGGTGCGGCGTTTAGGGACAGGGTAAACGCAATACAGATGAGCATCGCTAGAGTCTTTCTGAACATTTCAGGATCCTCGCAGAACGGAATGTCACACTGAGCATGTACGATACGAGTATAAAGACTGCCAAATTATGTTCTTTGATCTTCCTCAAACTTGGGGAATGCTCGTACCTCAGGATGGAAGTGAAGTGCGGGGTTACAGTACCACCCCTTTAATGGGCTAGGGCCTATCCTATTCCACCACCAGGCCATTCGCATGGAATGACCCGATAACGATATCTACTCGGTCGCCGGGTCTCACACGTCTGCCGCTGTTCGAGAAAGCCATCCAGTACTGTTTGCCGGCGATGGGCGTGCTGCTCTGCCGCAATTTCCCGACCTTTTCCAATTCCGGAATCACCAGCTGCACCCCGGCTTGCGGATCGATCAACGAAGGCTCTGACCTCTTATCATTGAGCGCCGCAGCCTTCTCCGGCTCCAGAATACGGTAGCTGAAACGAATGATCTCGCCCGATTCCGTGTACTTTACGGTGAGCGAATCAACCCCCCAGGCACCTTCGTAATACCTGAGGGCCTGCATGGGAACGTGCTTCGCCAAGTTCGTGCGCACGACCGCAGGTACGGGTTGGGCCGGAGCAGGGGTTTGGGCCAGGGATTGAGCCCTTACGGCCGAGATAAGCAGGCCTCCAGCGAGGAATCCTGCGAGCAGTTTCGTTAACTGGGTAAATGTCATTTGTATTCTCTTATGGATTCGACTACCACTCCTTGCTTTTTCTCCCGCAGGTGCCCAGGGCCCGTTGGCCCTGGGCTGCCCGCGAGAGATACCGATTACCTCCCGATTAACCCAAGGTTCGTACTGCCGGCATTCGTGCCGCTGCCGTTGTTGGAGACCGCCGCCACACCGAGGTGGGGGGCGATCGCAGGTGGAGCCGCGGCCGGGGTCGCATACGTGATGGTGATCGTGCAAGTGGCGCCGGGAGCCAGCGTCGCCCCACAAGTCGTGCCAGCCAAGCTAAACAACGTGTTTGCAGTACCATTCACCGACTCCGCCGTGATCGTTACGGGGGTGCTAGTGACGGAGCCATTGTTCCTAATCGTCACGACGCTGGTGACCGAAGGTCGCCCTGCTGGAATCGTGAAGGTCAGGGTTTGGACGCCCGCAACGACCCCCAACGATCCGTTAGTCGCCGCTGTAAAGGCTAACGGACCTGCCGCCACTCCGGTACCCGAGAGGCTGACCGGAGTACCCGTTCCAGCGGCCGCCCCGATAGTGGAGGTATAGGCAAAGGCCAAGCTTCCGGTGTAGTTCGTTCCGACAGCCGTAGGTCTGAACACCACGCTAAAGGTACACGTGGCACCGACCGCCAACGTCGTGGTGCAGCTGCCTCCCGACCGCGTGAAGGTTGGTGACCCTGTGAAGGTGAACGTGCCACCCGTGAGAGCCACACTGCCGCTATTGGTCACCGTTATGGTCATGGGACCGCTTGTGGTAGCAGTTGCATGGTTGCCGAAGGCCAAAGTACTGGGCGATACGGTGAACGATGCCGTTCCCGGGAACGATCCAAATTCAATCGCCCCTGGGTCGAAGGTGGGGTTGGTCGTCGGTTCGTTGGGTTCCGGCCTCAGGTTGCCGTAGAAGTCCGTAAAGGGATGAGATTGGCTGGCCGGAATTGAGTTGATGGCCGCCGTCAGGTTGTAGTTGGCCAGCAGCGGACCACTGCCATAGTTTGAGCCCGTCCCCGAATTAGCCGATGGGTTGGTCAGCGACAGCGGACCCCAACTCACGTTGATCCAGTTGTTGCCCTCGTCCACCGTCGCCGATGGAGTGAGGCTGAAGACCGGGTTCGGTGTCACAGCGTCGGCGATGCCCGGAGGCACCCCAAATCCCTTGGGTCCTCCGCATCCATCCGCCGCGGTGCATTCGGGCGGAACGCGCGAACCGTTGCAATACTGGTTGACAACCGGTGGGGCAGTGGTTGAGTTCGTTCCGCTGTAACCGCCGCTCGACAGCACCGAGTAGGTCGGGGTAAGCGTACCGCCCGTATGGTTGGTCGGCCCCGTGTCGCCACGCACGCCGATATCCCAATAGCTCCCGGTCGAGCAAGCGCCGGAGGACGTCTGGGCCGGAGCAGCGCCGCCAACTCCGCCGGTGAAGCTCGAGTTGTACAGCGTGACTAGGTTCTGCTGGTTCAGGGTTCCCGTCCCCGCGGCGCTGATGCCGGCCTGGAACGAGCGGTTCTGCCAAATGATGTTATTGGCGAGAATCGGGTTTGAGATGGTCTGGCAACCTGTCGTTGACGATTGTCCCGCCGGGCAGGTGATCGTGAGCCCGGTGAAGGTGTTGGTTAGTATCGTGGAATTATGCGTGCTGCTCACTCCGGCCGACTGCGGGCACGATGCGGTGTTCGCGCCGGTTGGCCCGGTCAGGGTGCAGTTGGCCGTTGGCGGGGCACTGGCCATCGGCGTCCCAATACTGGTCGTGAGCACACCTGAGGTGGCCAAGGAATCGTTGTGAGCGATCGTGTTGTTGATGATGTTTACGTTCAACGCATCCTGCAACGAGATGCCCGCGCCATCCCAACCGGCTATATTGTTCACGATGATGTTGTTCTGGATCGTCACGTCGTTCCAGAGTTGGGGTCGGCCCGGGAAGGTGGAGACCTCCGTCCCGTTGACCTGGTTCATGCGGATGCCCCCGCCGCTCCCGCTATCGGCCGAGTTCGCCTGGATCAGGTTGGCATTGATTACCAGATTGTGACCCGTGCCGTCACTCAACCCCGGCACGCAATCGCTGTCGGACACGCCCGGGCAAACCGGATCGGTATCCGGCGTCCCCTGGACCATGATCCCGCCACCATTCGTGGGGATGGTGGGGTTGCTGCTCTGATTGAACAGGATCGTGTTGTGCTCGATATCGCCGTTCTGGATTTCCCCGAGGTGAACGATCCCGCCGCCCTCGCCGGAACTGAGGTTGCCGCACACCCAGTTGTAGTTGAACTTGTAATAGTCGTTGCCGGTGCAGAGGGTCGCGCCGCCGCCGCCCGAGAGCGTGCCGGAGAACAGTTCGTCGCCGAGCGAGGAGTTGTTCGTGATCATGTTGTTATGCAGATTCACGTCAAGCTGGAAGCAATCCGGCATGTGCTGGTTGGTAACCAGACCCGCGCCGTTGCTGCAAGAGCCGGGCGCTGCGTTGGTGGCGCTGCCCACGACGTACGGGCCGGCAAATTCACCCTGGCCGACGCTGATACCGCCGGTGAGTGTGCCGGCATTGTTGAAGACGCGGTTGTTGGCGACCTGCAGGTGATGCGCCCAACCATGGATGAAGATGCCGCCGCCGCCCTGGGAGCTGTCGGTGACGCTCAAGCCATCGATGCTCGATGGGTTGCAGGTGAAGTTACTCGGGTACGGGTTGGTGACGCTGGTTTGCGTGACCGTGCCGTTCGCGTTGTAGGTTACCGTATGGCAGAGCGGGTTGGCGTCGCCGACTGGGAGTGCGAGCGGATTGGGGCCCACGCCGGTCAGCAGCGTGGTGCTGGCCGGGAAGGCTCCCGGCTCCGTGCCGTCATTCCAAGGAGCCTGTCCGTGGAACTCCAGCCCTTTGGCCAGAACCGTAATGCCCGCTCCTTCATAGGCGCCCATCAGCGTGGGCTCTTGTAACAGTTCGGCGATGTTGCCGTTCAGGTTAGCGTCCCAACCGACCGCGGCCTCGAGCGGCAGCCTGTCAATCTGCGGATTGTCGGGCGTAGCGGTAAAGTTATTCCAGGGCGCCCCACTGTTATCGGGGCAACTGGAGTTCCCGCTGGGGTCGTAAACGTTAGTGCCGCCCGCCGCCGTGTACGGTGTTCCGTTCAGCGCCAGTCCGAAAAAGCAGTCGACATGCCGGCGCCAGGGGTCGAGCTGTTTGCCGGCCGGGGCGACATTGGCATCGATGATGGAGGAGGCAGCGCCGGCGCCCTGCAGCCGGACGGGCTTCCACATAATCACCATCTCGTTGTGAGTAGCGGGATTGTGAATGTTGGTGGTAGAGGGTGTAGTGCAGGCGGTGGCCAGCCTTGCTGCCGTGGTGCAAGTCGGGTCGACGATGATCAAGTCGCCCGGATTAGCCTGGTCGATGAAGCTCTGAATCGTCTGCGAGGGGGCCACGTGCACGGGGGCTGTGCCGCCAATCGTCACCGTCACGGTATCGATAGATTGCCTGGCGTTCGAGGGCGAGCCAGCAGCGGCTGTGTTGGCGGTTGTGATTACTAATTGACCGCACTGCGCAACCGTCGTGCCTGTGGGCACGTACTGGGCCTGCTGTTGGATTTGGCAAGCGGGAATGGTGGCGGTAGTCGGGATCGTGAGTATGATCGTGTTATCCATCCAGGTCGTGATGTTAGCCGCCGGTACAGTATAGGTACCGATCGTCACCGTTCCCTTCGTTCCGCCAAAGCCGTAGTGGCGCTGGACCTTCTTCAAACTGAAAGGTGCCACGTTGGCTGAGGGGCCCGAGTATCCGCTGTTATCCACCTGCACGTTGCCGAGGGCAGTGATGGTCAGGGTCCTGCTCCCGGCCGCGCTCACCCAAGGTCCGATGCCATCGCCATCGACTTCACTGATGGCCGGCGTGGTATCCGGATAGGCGCAATCGGCATTGTTGTACGCCGCGCCCACGAAGGATTGCGTGGGCACCACGGGCGTATCGAGGTACGTAGTCAGACCCGGCATGTACGGGTTCTCGTAACAGAACTGGCTGTAGGCCGGGTTGTACAGGGGATCGGTGATCATCTGGCCGAACGTCGGATTCGTAATCGAGGCTCCCGGGTTGTTCGGATCGGGAATCGTCGCGCGGGTGTCCAGGATCGGCCCCTTGTCGTTCATGCACTGGACCATCATCGTGGGCCCGTACCCGGTAATGTTGGGCGGGTTCACTTCCCAGGACGAAAAATTCAGACTTTCATAGGTGCCCCAGTGGTCGGCGTACACGCGGGAGATCTCGTTTCCGAGGTAATCCTTGGTGGCAACCGGCAGGTTTGGCGGGGAAAACTTCTCGCCGAACTGCGGCGAAAACGGATCGAATTCCGAGGTGAAGTCGTCCGTGATCACCCCGGTGAACTTCGAGGCGATGTGCGTCGAGGTGTAGATGTAGAACTTGGTGCTCACGCTCATCTGATCGGCCAGCGTCACTTCCTTGCGGTCGCACAGAGGCCGGGTAGCTCCGGCAAACGGAGCAGTTTCCAGAGCCTGCGGGAAGAGACTCAAGTAGTCGGGCACCACGCGCATCTCACCCACGCACGGCCAGATAGGATCCTGGAAGCCGGGGTAACCTGGGAGGGCCAGCTGGTCGTTCGTCCCTAAGGCCGTAGTCTGGTTCTGATAGTTGGTGGAGTTGTAACCGGCCCCGCTGGGGTCGTACATGGAAGCTACCGAGGCCTGGTCGGGCATGATAAAGATGTTGCCGCCTAAGCCGCCGAATTGCACTGTGGCCGGCGCGATGAAGTTGTCGCCGATCAGCAGGTTCTTGTCTTCTTCCTTGTAGACCTCATAGCCGGGGGGCATGATCACTTCCACCACGTATTTTCCGGGCGGGAGCATGGGGGTGCCGACGCGATAGACGTCCGTCGTGTCGGGATTCGGCACGCAGGCTGTGCAGTTGGTCCCGGGCATGTTGGAGGCGACGCCATTGGTCGCTCCTAAAGTGGTCAGCGGCTTTCCCGTGGTCGCGTTGACGCCGAGGGAACTGGGGAACGAGTAGTAGCCGTCGTAGGGCGCCGGCTGGATCTGGTTCCAGATGTGCATCGAGTCATAGCACTTGTACTGCGAGTTGTAAGGTAGCGTGTGGAGGGTGCCGGTGCCGTGCAGAGAGGCGTACCAGTCCAGGTACTCCGGCTGATCAAACAGGGAGAAGAAGAACAAATCGGCGTTGGTGCCGGTACTGGTTCCCTGGCCGGGGCAGCTCATGTAGGGCTTTGTTCCTGCTCCGGTTCCCGAGCCGGCGGTGCTGCCCGGGTAGAACCCTTGCGCCCAGGCGTCCCAACTGGTGCTTACGGTTGTGTCTACCATATTGAGGGTTGGGGTAACGCCATCCGCCGCAAAGCCTTCCTGGTAGAGGTTGAGGGTGACGCCCGGCACATTCGGCGACCACGGCTGCTCGATCATTTGCGAAGCATCGTCAAAGGGTCGCGTGGCGGCATAGGTGGTATGTCCATGGATACCGCCGTTCTCGCCCACCAGTTTGGTCGACGCAGTGGTTCCCCCTGCGGCGGGGTTGCTGACCGCATTGGGCACGCTCACGCAGAAGTTTGTCCCGCTTGCGGGCAGGGCGGGGTTGCAGGCTGCGTAGGGCGCCACACCAAATTCGATCCAATTGCCCTGGCTGGTCATGCCCGACCAACCCTCGGAGTTAACCCAAGGCGGATCGAGGCGGCCAGTGGAATTTGTGACCGCGGTCGTGCTCGCCGTGCCGGCCGCAAACCCGGCGGCTTCCGTCGCGCAATCCGCCGCAGCGCAATAGACCGCGCCCGGTACGTGCAGGTCGGCGGGGAGAGGAAGCGACTCGTAGGTGTTGGCCAGGAAATCGTACCCGTGCCCGGTCGGCCCGCACGGGCGAACGCCCGCCGTCCCGCAGAGGCTGGAGCCGTCGGCTGGCCCGCCTGCGTCGTAGACGATGTGGGTCCCCGTGCGCTTGTAGCGGCCAAGGTCCGGTTCCACGACATACCAGTTGAAGAGCGGGAACGTCTCGTTGAAGTTGGCGATGCCGTCGGGGTCGGTCAAAAGAGTGTTGGCGTTGTGGCCGTCTCGGTATTTAACCCGGGTATAGACCTGGGGAACCCCGATCTCGTCGGGGTCCTTGATTCCATTCTTGTTGTCGTCCACGAAGAGTCTGGTGTAGATATTCGACTGCCACTGCTGGACGCCAATGTTCCCGAGGTTGAGGGTGCTAAGGCCGCCGCTGCAGGTGTTCGCGGGCGGCACGGGGACGCAGCCCACGTTCGCCGGCGTCGAGAGGCCGTCGATGATCTGGTCGTTCCATTGGTCGCCGATGGTCAGCCTCCAGTTGCCGCCGGGAACGCCTGTGAACTTGAAGTTGCCATTGGCGTCGCACTTGGTGAACATGAAATCCTCGGCGTCCGGGTCGCCGAGGCTGACCCAGCATTGAGTCCACGTCAGGGCATCGCGGGAGCCGCTTGGGTAGAGTCGCTGGTCGGGCGTCCGGCTCAGGCGCTGAACATCCACCTGCCCTTGGATCATGTTGCTGCAAGGGCCGACGGCGCCGTAGGCGCCGGCGCATACGGCGGCCTTGCGGTCATTAATGATTTTGGGGTTGGCAAAGCCGATGCTCACGTGGTATCCGCTCGGCCCGTACTCCTGGAAGTAGCCCGGCTCGCCGAAGCGGAGGAAGGCATCGTGGGGGTGCTGGCCATCCAGCGTGTTGGTCTGAAGCCATTCTTCGCCGCGCGCAATCCGGTCGGCCGCCGGGTAGGCCTGCACGCTGAACTTGTCCGGCATCAGGTTGGCAATAACTGCCTGGCCGGCCAGCGGCGACAGTGTGGCGTTGTCGGATTCATATTTCGGGCACGTCACGATCCTGCCCGTGATACCGGCCTGACTCCCATCCCCGGTTGTTACGTTGGCGGTAACTTGCGTCGAAATCGGGCAGGCGTCGAGACCCGTGGCGGGATCGATGGTTCCAGCCAGGGAGTTCGACAACGGCTGGTTGAACATGTCGTGGGTGTCCTGCCCGGTAAAATCGCCGAGTCCGCCATAGGTGTCCCACAGGATGATTTCGAAACCGCCGAGGCCGGGCTCGAGGGGTGCAACCACACCGGAGCCGCCCCCGCCATCCTGCTCGCCATTGAGTGGGAAGTCGTCTTCAAATACGAAGACCGAAAGCTTCGCCGTTGGAAGCGGAGTGGGCAGCACCTTCACCGTGACGGCTGCGAAGGCAGCGGTGCTGGCAGGGGTACACCCAGTGGTAAAGATGTTGCAGGCCGGTTGGATCTGAGCGCCGCTCATGGTGTGGCCGCAAGCCGTGTTCAGTGTTGCGTTTGTTCCGGTTCCTGATATCGGTCCCGCAGAGCAGTCGGGCGGACCGGTATTACCGGGAAACGGGTTGGCCGCGTCGCCCGGCAACACCGAGATGTAGTAGCGCTTGGTGGGATCGAGATGGACCGAGCTCGG
>Ga0210402_10005510_pt1 | contig 11319 bp, 15 predicted proteins | sample IncBWC7MmetaG_FD_161055 | JGI IMG/M metagenome (GOLD analysis project Ga0210402, IMG submission 161055) | Forest soil microbial communities from Barre Woods Harvard Forest LTER site, Petersham, Massachusetts, United States - Inc-BW-C-7-M | ecosystem: Environmental > Terrestrial > Soil >... | reverse complement strand
CTGGTGACCTCCTTTGGTCAGGTCGAGGTGTATGTGGAAGATATCGGCGACGCGTGCCCAGTCAGTCTGAATCTGGCGCAACCGAGGCGGAACAGCACCCGATGCCTCAAACCAGCCCCGGACAATGGCTACCGAAGCAGCGCGGCCTTCGGGATCGTTCGGCCAGCCCATATATCCGACCAGCGGGATCGCCTGTTCTGGCCAGATGACTGTCTCCTGATTCAGCCGGCTTCGTACAAAAAAGTCGAAATCCGGAATCTCAATCTTCCGCGCAAAAGGCGGAATGCTCATGAAGCGCATGACTTGCCCCCACAAGGCTAGGAACTGGTAACCGCGGTGATTCGGTCAACCGCGAGAATCCTCACGAAACTACTCCAGTTTTTCGTCCCCTCGAACTCGAACGCTCTTCTGTCCTGGTAGTCGCCATCGATCGCGTTGGTCCGCAGAGGCCGGCGCCAGCAATCGACGACGGGACTGGGCCTCATCATGGGGCGAAAAGCTGCTTCACCCCCAACTGATCGGGGCGATGCGGAGACCCGCAGACGCCTCGGCGATTCCCGTCAAGTCCGACGTAAGGTTGCCAAGCCTCGTGTACGCGTCGCTGATGTCGCGAATCGCCATCGCGGCCGTCGTCCGACGAAGCAGACCTATCCTACAGCGAGCGAGGCTAACGAGACCTGTCCCCAGATTATCGGCGACTTTTCTCATCCCATCCCGGTACTCGAGCGTGAACTCGACGCAATCGAGATGTACCTTGGGCCCCTTATAGACAAGATGCTGCAAAACAGGGAAGAGCTTCGCGCGAATGAACCGTCAGACATCAGGATCTAAGGAGTCTGTCTCCGGCTCACGTGCCGCTCTCTACATGCGCGTGTCTACCGGGCGCCAGGCAGAGCATGACCTTTCCATTCCCGATCAGCGCAGCCAGCTCAATTCATGGTGCCGGGCCAAAGGCCATATCGTGGTGGCGGAGTTCATCGAGGCCGGCGCTTCTGCCAGTGATGATCGCAGACCTGGCTTCCAGCAAATGATTGAACGCGCCTGCGACGGGGGACATTCGTTCGACCTCATTGTGGTGCACAGCTATAGCCGGTTCTTCCGTGAGGCATTTGAGCAAGAGTTCTATTTCCGCAAGCTAGCCAAGCACGGCGTGAAGGTTGTTTCGATAACGCAGCCGGTGGGCGACGAAAGCGAGCCCGTTCAGGCCATGATGCGCAAAGTGATTGCTCTTTTTGACGAATATCAGTCAAAAGAGAATGCGAAGCATGTGCTCCGATCGATGAAGGAAAACGCCCGTCAGGGGTTCTGGAACGGGGCAATGGCGCCGCTCGGCTATAAGGTGATAGAGGCCGAGAAGCGCGGCTCGAAGATCAAGAAGAAGCTCGACATCGATCCGGTCGAGGCCGAAACGGTCCGGCTCATTTTCAACCTCTACCTGAATGGAGACGGCGAATCCGGCGCACTCGGGGTCAAGGAAATCGCCAAATGGCTGAACGCCCGCGGCTATCGTACCCGCAGGGGACAGACCTTCGGCGTCGGCGGCGTCCACAAGCTTTTGACCAATACAATCTATATCGGTCGCTGGAAATTCAACCAGACCGCGTCAAGAACGCGCGACAAGAAGCCCGATGAGGAAGTCGTCGAGATTGCGGTGCCTGCCATTATCCAGCTGCACGTGTTCGAGCAGGTCCAGCGTCAATTACACGCCCGCAGCCCAAAGGTCGTCGCTCCGCGGGTTACCACTGGTCCAATCCTTCTGACCGGGTTGGCGGTGTGCGCCAGCTGCGGCGGCGGCATGATGCTGCGCACCGGCACCTCGAAAAACGGACGTGTGTACCGTTATTACACCTGCTCAAGCTGCGCGACCAAGGGCAAGTCGGTTTGCAAGGGACGGTCGATTCCCATGGACAAGCTCGACACCCTCGTCACTCAACATCTCATGGAGCAGCTGTTCGCGCCGGAGCGGCTGGCTGAAATGTTGCACTCCCTCTCTGTGCGGCGCGCCGAGAAGGAGGTGACCCTCAATAGCCGCGTGATGGCATTGCAGCGGGAAGTGACGAGCGCCGAGGAGAAGCTCAAGCGCCTTTATCGGCTTGTTGAGGACGGGGTCACGGACCTCGATGAAGTTCTCAAGGACCGCCTGAATACCCTCAAGGCCGGCCGTGATCGGGCGCAGGCCGCCTTGGAACGGGCCAAGGAGCATTTGGCGCCCCAGATCCACATCGACCCAGCGTTGATCGAGCGTTTCGGTCGTATGATGCAGGAGCACTTCACCACCGGGTCGGTGCCCTTCCGGAAGGCTTATCTGCAGTCCCTCATCACCGCCATCGAGGTCGATGACCAACAGATCCGTATAAGGGGGACCAAAGACCTGCTCGAAAAGGCTGTCCTCGCCGGCCAAAACGGCCCCGCTGCGTGTTCGCAGATGAGTACTAAGTGGCGCGCTCGGAGAGATTCGAACTCCCGACCCTCAGATTCGAAGTCTGATGCTCTATCCAGCTGAGCTACGAGCGCATGCAGTCCGCATGATGGCCCAGGCGGCGAGGAGGCCCGATAGTCCTCCTTAAGCAGCCTCGGTCGCGGCCCTTGCGGCAGCCGTATAGCGCATTTCGCCGCCGCTGTGCCAGCGCCCTTGTGCAGAAATTCCCGCTGCTGGGGTCTCCTCTGGCGTGGAACTCGTGCGGTCCTCGCTTCGGTCCGCTGCCCGCGGTGACGCCCGGATAAGGCTGCAACGCGTTTGACACCGCGCATGATCTTGTCAGAAAAAGTCTGCGGCTTTCTCAATCCCTGGAAAATCGAAACGGGAGCTTACGCAATGGACGTACGTGCAGCGGTGGCGGTCGCGGCCGGTAAACCGCTTGAGGTGACCACGGTCCGGCTCGACGGACCCAAGGCCGGCGAAGTCCTGGTGGAAATCAAGGCGACCGGTATCTGCCACACCGACGAGTTCACGCTGTCGGGCGCCGATCCGGAGGGCCTGTTCCCGGCCATCCTCGGTCACGAGGGCGCCGGCATTGTGGTCGACGTGGGGCCGAACGTAACGTCCGTGAAAAAAGGCGACCACGTCATTCCGCTCTATACGCCGGAATGCCGGCAGTGCCCGTCCTGCCTGTCGCGCAAGACCAACCTGTGCACTGCGATCCGCGCCACCCAGGGCAAGGGCGTGATGCCGGACGGCACGTCGCGGTTCTCGCTCGGCGGCCGGCCGGCGCATCATTACATGGGCACCTCGACCTTCGCGAACTACACCGTGCTGCCCGAGATCGCGGTGGCGAGGATTCGCGAGGACGCACCGTTCGACAAAGTCTGTTACATCGGCTGCGGCGTCACCACCGGCGTCGGGGCGGTGCTCAACACCGCCAAAGTGGAGCCGGGGGCGAAATGCATCGTGTTCGGCCTCGGCGGCATCGGCCTCAACGTCATCCAGGGACTGCGCCTCGCCTCAGCCGATATGATCATCGGGGTCGATGTCAATCCGGCCAAGAAGGCGTGGGGCGAGCGGTTCGGCATGACCCACTTCGTCAATCCGAAGGAGGTCGGCGGCGATCTTGTTCCATATCTCGTCGATATGACCAAGCGCGGTCACGACCACATCGGCGGCGCCGACTACACCTTCGACTGCACCGGCAACGTTGCGGTGATGCGCCAGGCGCTCGAAGCCTGTCATCGCGGCTGGGGCGAGAGCATCATCATCGGGGTCGCGGGCGCCGGCCAGGAGATCGCGACGCGCCCGTTCCAGCTCGTGACCGGCCGGGTTTGGCGCGGCACCGCCTTCGGCGGCGCGCGGGGACGTACCGACGTGCCAAAGATCGTCGACTGGTATATGGAAGGGAAAATCCAGATCGACCCGATGATCACCCACGTGATGCCGCTTAGCGACATCAACAAGGCCTTCGACCTGATGCGCGCGGGAGAATCGATCCGCAGCGTGGTGACGTTCTGATATCTCCATAAATACAAGCAGGTGACGGAGTCCTCAGAGACTGGCCGCACACACCGCGGCGATGCGCGTGCTCGCGGGCCGCGAGAGCGACGCGATTGCGGCAGTGCCGTGATATCGGCGGCGACGTACGTGCGCCTCCGACATCCGCGATCTCGAAATACAAAATCCACAGGCTCGATCTACGCTATTGACTTACAATATAGGCCTATACTCATATCCCGGTTCCACGCCGGATCGAAGATATGGCTTGTAAGCCATCTGCCACGATCACTAAAGGAAACACAAAAATGGGTCGGCCTCTCAGTCGGATTGTCCTCTCGTTGGCGCCGCAATGGCAGCGGATCAGCAAGCCTCGTCAAGAACTCAAGCAGGAAGTCAAGGGCCTGCGCGAACTGCGCCTGATCGCCGGCAAGGCCCAAGGCGACGTCGCGGCCGGACTGCAGATCAGGCAACCTTCGGTCTCGAAGATCGAGAAACAAACCGATATGTATCTGTCCACCTTGCGCGCCTACGTGGAGGCGATCGGGGGCGAGTTGGAATTGCTGGTGACGCTTCCGGATCGACCGGTATTGCGCCTCTATCGGCTGGGCGATGCGCTTGGGCGCACGTCGCGATCCGCTCGGCGAGGCGCACCTCGACGCCGCAAGCCGACTACGACGTCATAGCGGCTGCAAGTTCGATCCGGGATTGAAATCGCGCAAGAAAGAATCGCGCGACGTTGCGGCGGAAGATTGCGAGCGCGATGGTCAATGCTGCGATCCGGATTTGGCTTGACACTCCCTCTCTGGGCGCTTGGCGGCGAACTCGTGCAGTCCGCAGTGCATCATCACACCCTGACATAGGCGGACCGAATCGGTCTCACCCTGTTGCGCAAGACCTATGATCTTCATTGCGATGATGTCGGAGGCGAGATCCGCGCGCTCAATCAGTCCAAGCAGCTTACATGCGCTGGCATAGGCATCCGTCATAGCCTGTGTGATTTCATGCTCAAAACCCTGCATGGGGATTACCTGGCGCCGACACCAGAGTTTTGCACGGCTTTCGCGAGCATGCGATCTTTCCCTGGCCCACATCCGACGAGGCCTGCACCATATCCCGTTGCCTTGCAATTGGCCCCGGGGTGGCGCACCGGGGCCAATTGCGATCAGTACCCGCGAGGGGATAGGCGACTCGGGGAAGCGAGTACCGATGCCAATATGTACAATGCGGGTGACAAGCTGTCTGTTCGACGTCCGACTCAAAATCAGCAGTGCCGGAAGCTTTTTAAGTCGTACGGTTTTGTCAGCACCATTTTGACTGCCTCTGGATTACGGTGCCGGGACGTGCTGGCTCAGACAAACAGTCACTGACAGCGACCGGGGGCGGAGCTCCCTGTTAGCGACGAAAGATTCGCGTGGGAGACACTCACGTCTTTGATTCCGGCAAAATGCCGCCCTTTCCAAGAGGGACTGCGGTTTGTAGGAACCCGTCGGCAGCTGTTCGCGTTGTGCGGGTGTCCGCGCAGGCTCGCCTTAACTTCCGTGTCGGGCCTGACCATCGGAGAAGCCCCATGGCTCACGACAAAATTGCACCGTTAACAGTCCAGGAAATGAGTGCGCTCGCTAATCGGTTCGAGGCGAGGGCCGAGAGCGTGCTCCTGCGAGATCAACCGCAGATGCAGTCCGACATGCGGCTGGCCGCGAGACTGATCTATGAGCTGACCGGGAATGCCCCCGCCGCCGACCAGCCGCGGTTGCGTGTCGGATAAGGCCCCGACGAAAGAGTGCCGAAAAGTCGCTGCACGCTGAAACAGGGCTGCGCCCTGAGCCGCCGCCGTGGCAGCGCCTACCGCGGCGCGGACGGCCCCCGCCGCACCTAGAGCGGATCCCGTTCATGTTAAAATAAATTCCTGTCATCGCCCGGCCAAGCCTGGCCAAGCCGGGCGATGACAGGTCGGGGGTCGACGACAGTGAACCGATCATACTTCACCGGGATACGCGCTAAGCAAAATCATGCCAGGTTGGGGTTGTGGCGCGCCGCCCACAAGGATCGGTTCGGCTCTTGCCTTGTGAGTCGCATAACAAGCCGCGCCACCTCAACCTGATCCAAACAACCTGGTCATGCCGCGAATGCACAATCCTGGTGCCCGCGGATCGCCGCCATCGCCAGACGAAACACCGGTCCGGCACCCCGCGCGACGCGTTTGCTGACGAATGGGTTCAACCGGCGTTGTAACCTGGTCGCATCGTTACACGTCTGCGGGCGAGAAGGCGTGCGCCGAGGCACCGACACAGCGAAGCTTTAGTCGGTGTTCGCGCACAGTCTAATCCCCGGAACTGAATTCCACACCCAGAGTTAACTCTTGGACCGGGCAGATGATTGCACGCTGGCTGACCAAGGCCGGCTGACCAAGGCCCTTAATCAAGGGCGTCGGAATAAAGCGCTATTCTGCTCCCGGCTGACCTATGTCGAGCCGAAATTGCGACCTCCATCAAGATGCAACGAAGACCATCAAGATGCAACGAAGAGAAGAACAGAGCCGAGGCAACTCCAACATGGAATTCCAAGAAGACAAGAAGAGAAGCGAAGACACCTCCCGCGGATCGATCGCGGCGGACAAAATGGCGCAAGACATCTCGTCATCGGTTGATAAAGCGAAATCGGACATTGCTGAAGCGGCGGAATCCGCAAAAGCCGAGGCCCGCCGCATTGCCAACCAGCAGAAGGACGCAGGTGCCGATAAGCTCGGCGAGGTCGCTGGAGCCGTCCACGGAGCAGCGCGTTCGCTCGAAACCGGAATGCCACGGATGGCAAGCTATGTCCACGGAGCTGCCACGCGGCTCGAAGGCGCCGCGAAGACTTTGCGGCACCGCAGCGTTGATGATCTCGTGGAGGGGATCGGCAACTTTGCGCGGACCCAACCGGTCGTATTCTTCGCAGGCGCGATAATCGCTGGCTTTGCGCTGACGCGATTTCTGAAGAGTTCAGGCGACGACGCGGGCCAAGGATGGCGGCAAGCCGGGATGAGGGGGCAGTAATGGCGCTCGCGACCAACGCTCGAACCGTTCCGGAACTGCTGACCGCGGTGGTGAGGCAACTTGCGGAACTGATGCGCACAGAGGGACAGCTCGCTCGCGCCGAGATTTCGGAAAAAGTATCGCAAGTGGCCACCGGACTGGGGTTGATCGTCGGCGGCGCTATCCTGTTGATGCCAGCGCTGGTCGTGCTGCTGGAGGCGGCCGTGGCCGCATTGGTTGAAAGCGGGCTTGCTCCGTACTGGGCCGCGCTCGCCGTTGGCGGAGCGTGTCTGATACTCGGCCTCATTCTTCTTCTGATCGGAGTGAGCTGGCTGAAGGCTGGCAAACTCATTCCAGACAAAACCATCAATCAGCTTCAACGCGACGCCGCGACGGCGAGGAATCAGGTGAGAACCGACCATGTTGAAAAGCGAGCAGCTTGAGCGCGAAGCCGAAGCGAGGCGAGCCCAACTAGAAGAGACGTTTGACGAACTTCGAGCACGTGTTACGCCGGGGCACGTGCTGGACCAGCTAGTCGACTATGCGACGGATTCGGGAGGTACCGACTTTTTCCGCAACCTCAGGGACCAGACAGTCGCTAATCCGCTAGCCTTAGGGATGGTGGGAGCCGGACTGGCTTGGCTCATGCTTTCCAACGGGAAGGAAGCGCGACGCCGATATGGGACGCCCTACCGCAGTCGGATACGTAGTTACTTCGCTGATGCGCGAGAGCGCGCCGGGAGCGCGGCGGGCGAAGCGGGAGATCGCGATCGCGCCGCGGAAGCTGCGCACAGAGCATCAGAGGCGGTCGGTTCCATCGGAGCTACGGCGAGAACGGCAAAGGATGCGGCGCTCGAAACCGCGTCTCAATGGCGCGAAGCTGCCGGCTCGGCAGCTTCTTCGCTCCGTGAATCCCGCGTAAGCGACACCAGGGCTGCCTTTGGCGGTGCCGCCTCGGCGGTCTACGGGGGCGTCGCGCATTCCGCCGGTCGGACAACCGCTGGAATGAAGACTTTCGCGAGAGGCGCCGCGGCAACAAGCCAGGACATGCTCGACTTTTGCCGCGACCAGCCGCTTGTCTTGGCGGGACTCGGCATCGCACTCGGCGCAGCTGTCGGTGCAGCGTTGCCCTCAACGGAAAAGGAAGATCAATTGATGGGCGATGTGAGTGATGAGATCAAGGGGCAAACCCGGGCGCTTGCCAAAGGGCAGTACGAGAAATCCAAATCCACGGCTGAAGCCGTCATCGACGAGGTTCAGCACAAGGTTAGGGACAGCGCCCAGCCCTTGACGGCTCAGCCAAGTATCGTTCCGTCGGGCTCGGAGGGAGAGATAAGCGAAATGGAGGATCCAGTACGTTCCGAAGCAATCGGACTCCGTAATGGACGGAGCTGAGGCATCGCCGCGCGCTCCAACTCCGGCGAGGCTCGCCGCTTCGGTCTGTGGGTTCCAGCAACCTGTGGCTCACTGGGAGCCGTGATCGGCTTCATGATCTGGCTCTGGATTTCGACGATCGTCGTTCTGGTCGGAGCGGAAATCAATGCCGGGACGGAGCACCAGACTGCGCTCCATACAACGACCGGAAAGCCAAAACCATTGGGATCTCGACGCGCCACGATGGCGGATACAGTGGGCTGCGGCTAGGGACAAGCCGCAAAGACAGCTCTGTCGCCCGCTAGGGCGTGTCCCGGTGAAGTATGATCGGTTCACTGTCGTCGACCCCCGACCTGTCATCGCCCGGCTTGGCCGGGCGACCCAGTAATCCCGGCGATGCCGGGGATACTGGGTCGCCCGCATTCGCGGGCGATGACAGGAATTTATTTTAACATGAACGGGATCCGCTCTAAGCCAAAAGAAATACTGCAATCGCGGAAAATAGCTTCGAGAGCGCGCAGTTGGCGGGCACCCAAACCGTGGCCGTCATATGTGACGGCCACTGGCATACCAAACAAAACGCAATTGCACGACGGCGACTGGATGCACTCGCCGCGACGTTACATGCCGTGGCCACGACCGGACCAAGCGAGTGGGATTCAATATGCCCGTGGCGATACGCATCATCAATGCGGCGACGTGGCCAGCAGGTTGCGAAGACTGTTGAAGGGAACGACACATTGTTTAATCGAAATCGGTTCATTCGCGTCAAATAGGCCCGCTAGTTCCTGTTCCAGTTTTTCGTAACCGGTTCCGTAGTAACCCTACCATGAAAAATCACGCAGTTAACGGGATGCCGCGGAAGGCTGCGGCAATTTTGATCTTCAAAACATTGGAATTTAGCGCTACGTGAATTCCAGGTTGGTGCGGGACGATGCTTCAGAAAATTTCACATCAGGTCGCTGATTGCTACGAACGGGCGGGCGAGAGCCGAGTGAGGGCTGCGGCTGCGGCCAACGAGATCGATAAAACCGAATACCTCAACATCGAGCGTCGCTGGATCATGCTGGCGAGAAGTTACGAATTGAGTGAACGCATTACGGGCTTTAACGATGAAATCAAACGCCGGCTTCGCGTGCTCATACCGCCCGAGCCACCCCACCCCGCCGTACCTCGCGCTACCTGTGCCGAGTGCGGCGGGAAAATGCGGCTCACGCAGATTGAGCCAAGCCTGAAGGAAGGACACATCGCAAACACGTCGACATTTGCCTGCAAATGCGGCTTTACTTGCCGGCAGGCAGGAGATCGGTGAGCGTGAGGTCATCTGGGTTCTGGGTCGAAGAATTTTCTGCAATGCATTCTCAGGCAACAAGAATCCGCGAGCGCGAACCCCGGCTTAGATCGGAATTCGAGCGCGTCCCAGTGAAGTATGACCGGTCGCCGTCGTCGACCATCTCGTGTCATCGCCCGGCTTGGCCGGGCGACCAAGTAATCCCAGCAATGCCGAGGATACTGGGTCGCACGCATTTCGCGGGCGATGACAGGAATTTGGTTTAAGATGAACGGGATCCGGTCTAATGTCCGGACTACGGGCTATTTTGATGGAGCGCTGCACTCTTCCAGCCGCAGTAAAGCAGCGAGCCTGAGGTCCACGGCCTCGGGCGGAGCTGGGCACTCAAGATCGCCGCCGGGGCGAGGTGGCGCCCCGGAATGACTGTACCGGCCGAACGATGCCGCATCGACGACAAGACGCCTCAGCCCCGCGACCCATTCTGAAAATCCGGGATACCAGGATTGTTGTAACTTCGCGGGGGGGGTGCGTCGGGAGCATACATCGGGGTCTGGCGGAAACCAGGGGCAATCGGCGGAGGCAATGGGTAAATCCGCTCCGGGACCAAATACCTGATTTGGGCGCTGGCAGAAGTTGCGGTCGCAGACACACCAACCGCAACGATGACGCTCATAAAAGGAGCTAGGGTCTTATTCATGATCCGGGTCCTTTGCTATCCCCGCCCCGGTTAACCTTTGGGGGTGGACCAGGTTCAAGTCTCGGCCATAAAGTTTAGAGGTTTCTGCCGTGACATCCTTGGCACGCGGCTGTGGCGCCGATCAGATCGAGCCTCAATCGCACCGGCGGGCGTTGCCCGGAACGTTGTGTGGCAAAGTGTGGTTATCAAGCTGACCGGGCGAGGAGGCCATCCTCATGCAAGAAAAGGCCTTCGAAGGCGGACGGGTGCACACCTCCGATGAGGAGGAGATACGTCGGCTTAATACTTATTGGCGCGCCGCAAACTATATTTCGGTTGGCCAAATTTATCTGATGGGCAACCCTTTGCTTCGAGAGCCATTGAGACCCGAGCACATCAAGCCCCATCCTCACGGCATCAGCGCTGCGGATTTTGACGGCCTCTTCACCCGGGATCGGCCGGTGGTCTTCGCCTATCACGGCTATCCCTATCTGATCCACCGGCTGACGTATAAACGATGGAACCATGACAACATCCACGTTTGCGGCTTCATCGAAGAAGGGACCACAACCACCCCATTCGACATGGCGGTGCTTAACAGGCTCGATCGCTTTCATTTGGCTATGGACGTCATCGAACGCGTGCCTGGACTTGATTCACGCGCCGCGCACGCGAAGCAGCACTTTCGCGACAAGCTGATCGAACACAGACACTACGTCGATGAACGCGGCGAGGATATGCCGGAAATTCAGGACTGGAGCTGGCCCTGCAAGACGGCGGCACAGGCCGGGGACTAACGCTTTTCTTGACGAGATCGGCCTTTCGAGTGTTATCGCCCAGCTTGACCGGGCAAGCCCGTATCCACGGGTCGACGTTTACGAGATTGCCGGTCAAGCCGGTCCGTGATCGCTCGGTTCGGTGCGAACTAGTAGATCGATTCAATGAAACCGATCCTTTGCGCGGCGCCATCTACAAACCAGAGGCTCGGTCATTCCGGGGCGCCACCGCTTGGTGGCGAGCCCGGAATCCATACTCCCCG
>Ga0210402_10005509_pt1 | contig 11319 bp, 9 predicted proteins | sample IncBWC7MmetaG_FD_161055 | JGI IMG/M metagenome (GOLD analysis project Ga0210402, IMG submission 161055) | Forest soil microbial communities from Barre Woods Harvard Forest LTER site, Petersham, Massachusetts, United States - Inc-BW-C-7-M | ecosystem: Environmental > Terrestrial > Soil >... | reverse complement strand
CCACGAACGGCGCGCATCTTCTGCGTCGTACTTGTGGGCCAGGTTTGCCGCTTGCGGCGACCTGGGGATCGGAGGCAGAATCCTGGGTGTGTTTAGTTTTCGTGTCTCAGGGGTGGGGTTCGGTCCATTCCATTCCGTGTAATCTGTGGCTTAATCTGCTCATCCGTGTAATCCGTGATATTCTTGCTTCCTTCCCGCCACCCCGAATGACGCAAAATCAACGCCGCATCAACCCGACCGCGCGAACGCCGCCAGGCTGCTTCGCGCCCAGCCATGAAAGTCCGCATCGTTCGGCGATTTGCCCGGTCATGCCGATAGCGTTCAGCTACGATCCATACACCGCACGCGGCAGCCACAAGGTCAGCTCCGGCACATACGTGATGATCCCCAGCACAATCAGCAGCAGGATCAGGAACGGCAGGATGCCGCGGATCACCTCGCCCACTGGTGCGGTGGAGATCGTCGCCAGCACATAAAGGTTCAGCCCGACCGGCGGGTGGATCAGCGCGATCTCCATGTTGTGCGTGAAGATGATCGAGAAGTGCACAGGATCGACGCCCAGCGGCTTCAGCGCCGATGCCAGGATCGGCAGCACCAGCAGCAGCGTGGCCACCACCTCCAGGAAGCACCCCAGCACCAGCAGCAGCACGTTGATCGCCAGCAGGAACTCCCAGGTCTTGAAATGGTGGTCCAGCGTCCATTGCACTAGCTTCGCCGGCACGCCGGATTCCGTCATCCAGTGGCCGAACGCCAGTGCGGTCGCGACGATCAGCATGATCGTGCCGGCGCTGCGCAGCGCATCGGCGATCACCGGGAGCGTCGCGGTGACGGGAAAGCCGCGATAGACGAACAGGCTGATCAGCAGCGAGACCACGGCCGCGATCGCCGAGGCCTCGGTCACGGTGACGATGCCGCCATAGATGCCAACCAGCACGACCGCTGGCACGCCAAGCGCCGGCAATGCCCGCCACGTCACGCGCAGCCGGTCGGCGAAGGGCAGGGCGGGTTCCATCGGGAAGTTGCGCCGGCGTGCGTCGAACCAGACCCAGGCGAAGAACGCCGCCGCCTGCAGCAGCCCTGGCAGGATGCCCGCCAGGAAAAGCCGCGGCACCGACTGCTCCGCCACGATGCCGTAGAGGATCAGCGCCAGCGATGGCGGAATCACGATGCCGATCGTCCCGGACGCGCCGATCACGCCGAGCGCGAACGATCGCGGATAGCCTTTCTCGATCATCGCCGGCAGCAGGATCGTGCCCATCGCCAGCGCGGTCGCCACCGACGACCCGCAGATCGCCGCGAACAGCGTGCAGGCCACCACGGTGACCAAGCCCAACGAGCCGCGTATCCCGCCCAGCCAGGCGCTGGCGACGTCCACCAGTGCCTTCGCCACACCGCCTCGGCGCATGAACGCCGCCGCCATCACGAACAGCGGCAGCGACATCAACGTTGGCGAATTCAACTGGTCGGCGACCACCTGCGCCACGCCGATCAGCGGCTGACCCGAAACAACGAACAGGATTGCCGCGCAGGTACCAAGCACGAGGAAGATCGGCATGCCCGCGGCAAGCAGGCCGAAGAACATCAGCAGGAACAGTACGGTGGACATCGGGCGCGCCCGGGGCCGGCCGTTCAGTCGGTCGGCACGGCGACCCCGCCCGGCAGTTCATGCGCCGGGATATGACCCACTGTCATGGTCACAGGATCGAAGTGGAATATGTAACGAAATAGCCGGACCAGATAGCGGATCAGCATCAGCAACCCGCCGGCAGGCAGCGCCGCATAGTAGAGCCACATCGGGAAGGCGAGGCCCGTGGAGCTGCGCTCATCCAGTGCCCACGAACTGCTGACGATGTCCCACCCATACCAGACCATGCCGCCGCAGAAGCCCAACGCCACGAGGCAGTTGAACGCCTCGACCCAGCGCTGCCAGCCCGGCGGCAGGGCGCGCAGGACGAGGTCGGGACGCACATGGCCATCGGTGCGCACCAGTTGGCTCGAAATGATCATCACCGCCCAGATGACCAGATAGACGATCACCTCCTCGGCCCAGGTGATGGCGAGCGCCTGAAAGAAATAGCGGCCTAGCACCTGGGCCAGCCCGACGATCATCGCCAGCGCGCCGAGCACGCCGACCAGCGTGTTCTCGACGCGGTCCCAGATGGTCCCCACCATCAGGCAGTCTGTGCGGCGGCCTCCTCGGCGTATTTCACCACTTCGGGTGACAGCTTGGCGTCCTTGATCAGCGTGGCGACGTCCGCCTGCATGAGCTTGCGCGCCGCGGCCAGTTGCTCCTTCGATGGATCGACGAACGTGACGCCGTTGTCCTCCATCGTCTTGCGCGCCCGCGCCTGCGCGGCGGCGGCGTTGGTGCGGTAGGCGCCTATGTTCTGCGCCCACAGATCCCGCATCAGCTTCTGCTGATCGGCGGACAGCTTGTCCCAGAACGTCCCGGAGATCATCGGGATGTACTGACCCGAATACTGATGATCGGCGTAGGAGTTCCGCACCCCCGCCTCCCACAGCTTGGCGGTGGTGCAGCTCTCGTCGGTGGAGACAAAGCCATCGAACGTGCCCTGCGACAGCGCCAGCGGCACGTTCGGCCACGGCGTGACGTTCGGGATGCCGCCGAAGAAGGCGATCCGCCAGCTGATGCCGGCGCCGCCAGGGCTGCGGATCTTCATGCCCTTCAGGTCGTCGGTCGATCTGATCGGCTTCTTTGTGCTGTACCAGTTCTGGAACCCGAGATCGATCCACGATCCCAGCACATGCGTGCGCAGCTTTGTTTCGAGCTGACCGTTGATGTGGGCGCCGGCCTTGCCGTCGCTGGCGGCGTGCGTCACCTCCATCGGCTGGCCGTAGAACACCGGCAACTGGACCATGTCGCAATCGGGCACCAGTCCGGTCAGCGTCCAGGCGCCGGGCGCGGCCATCTCCACCTGGCCCTGCAGCAACGCCTTGGCGACGTTCAGGTCGGCGAACAGCTGGCCGCTGTGGAACACCTCGCTGGTGATCTTGCCGCCCGAGGCCTGTTCGAGCCTGCCGAGGTAATCGACGATCGAGACGTTGCGGACATGCGACGGCGCGGTGTCCAGCGAGCAGCGGAGTTTCAGGGGTTCCTCGCCGCGCGGGTGCCGCAGGATGGCGAAACTGCCCAGGGTGGCGAGGGACGCGCGCCCGAGGGCACGCCGTGAAATGCCATGCTGCATGGGCGTATCCTCCGGGGTGTTGGTGTTGGGCGGGGATATGTACGGGGCCGGCCAGCGGCGTCAAGGGAGCCGGGTTCGGGGGTCCGGGCTCTCATGACATCGGCTATTTCTGCTTTATTCGTTCTGCCGGGTGAGGGATTTGAACCCCCGACCTTCGGTTTACAAAACCGCTGCACTACCACTGTGCTAACCCGGCCCAGGGGGTTCAGCCATGATGTCAGACTGTCCGCGGTATTCCAAGGCCGCAGGTCCCTCCGCGCCCGCGTTGACGGCACGTCATATGGGTAGCTGACGGGAGCATTCGGTTCCGGCAGTATCCCCCCAAGGGCAGGCTGGGAGGTGCGGCGATGCGTACAATGGCGCGATACCTGGCGTGCGCCCTGCTGGCGGTCGTCATACCCGGTTGGGCGGAGGCGCAGCTGGTCATTCGCCAGGTTGCCGTGGACATCGATGTCCACCCCGATGGCAGCACGGTGCAAACCGCCCATATCGAGATGCGGGCGACCAACGACGCGGAGGCGCAACGGATCGCCCAGCATCCGATCGCATTCAGTTCCTCACGGGAGGAACTGACGATCGTCGAAGCCTATACGCAGAAGCCGAACGGCACGCGGCTCCCCGTGGACGCGGGCGCGATCCACGCTCAGCTCGTCCCTGGCTCCCCGAATCTTACTCAGTTCAACGACCAGGAACGGAAGGTGATCGTGTTCCCCTCGGTCGCCGCCCAGGACATTCTGGTCTATACAATACGCCGCGTGGTGCATAAGCCGCTGTTCCCTGGCCAGTTCACATGGCAGACCCTCCTGGATCGTTCGATAAGCTGGCGTGACTACCAAGTGACGATCACCGCACCCGCGGCCATGCCGCTACGCACCGAGGTACACGGGATCGAGGCAACGCAGCGGCAGGACGGTGACCGGATCGTCTATCGCTTCCACGCCAATTTTCCCGACGCGCAGGTCGCCGAGCCGGCTGCCGTGGGCCCGTTCCAGCGCCTGCCGCGCGCATTCGCCTCCAGCATGCCCGATTACGCCGCGATGGCCCGGGCCTATGCCGCGCAAGCCGCGCCGAAGGAGGCGGTCACCCCTGCAATCCAGCGGCTGGCGGACCGGCTGACCGATGGCATCGCCGACCGCAAGGACCAGGCGCGCGCCATCTATGACTGGGTCAGCACGCACATCCGCTACGTCGCTGTCTGGCTGGCCCAGGGGGCGATCGAGCCGCACGCCGCATCCGCCATCCTTGAAGTCGGCTATGGGGACTGCAAGGACCATGCCGTCCTGTTCGGCGCTCTGCTCCGGGCGCGCGGCATCGACAGCGAGCCAGTGCTGATCAACCTCGGCAATGAATACGAGCTTGCCGGTCCGCCGACCCTGGCGGTGCTGAACCATGTGATCACATGGCTGCCCGAGTTCGCGATCTACGTGGACACCACCGCGGGAGTAGCGCCGTTCGGCGTGCTGCCCTTCCAGGAATATGGCAAGCCGGCAGTGCACGCCGGCACCACCAGGCCGGTCGAGCGCCGGACGCCGATTCTTGCGCGCGATCAGGCAACCGAGACGTTCGTGACCAAGGCGAGGCTGAACCCGGACGGAACGATAGAAGGCGAGAGCACGACCGTCGCGTCGGGCCCGTTCTCCATCGCGCTCAGGCTCTCGGCGCGGTCGATCGACCAGCAGGGCAGCGAGGCCGCGGCGCGAGCGCAGCTCAAGTCGTTGGGCGAGGACGGCAGCGGCAGCTATGGCTTTCCCGCGCCCACCAACATCGACGCTGACTACAGCGTGGTCGGGCATTTCAAGCTGGATGCCAGGCCGGAATTGCTGGACGGAGCAACGTTTCGACTGCCGGTCGGGCTGCGGCTGCTGGAGCGGCCTGGCGATCCTCTGCTGGGGCCGCTCGGCATGCGCGACCTGAAGGACAGCGAGCCGGCGCCGTGCGATGCCGGCAAGCAGGTCGAGACGCTCGCGCTGGCGCTGCCCGACGGCTGGCGGGTGACGCGCTTGCCGAAGGACCTGCTGATCGACAACGCGTTGCTGCACTACGAGGCGCACTGGACCGTGGCGCAAGGCGTAGTCCAGGTGCGGCGGGAGCTGGTGTCGCATGCGACCGGGCCAGTGTGCGAAGGCGACGCGCGCAAGCAGACCGCGCATGCTTTATCGGCAATTCGACGCGATCTGGACGCCCAGATCGGACTCGCGCAGGAGTGAAGCGGTTGGGGGCAAACGAGACTTCGCCCTCAAAGCACGGTGCGTTGCGATGGAATTCTAGTGGCGCCGCTTGAGCGCGTCGAAGCTGGCAAACTGGTGCGGTTCCGGTTCCATCTCAATCTCCGGCAGCTCCGTGCCGGGTGCGCGCGGATATGGGTCGAGCGCCAGCGCGAGCTGCTCGGCGGCAGCTTCGCCGAGATCGATGATCCCGCAGGCACAGACGATCTCGTCCATCGCCTCGGGGTCCGGATCGTCGGTTTCCATCCCCTCCGCCACACAGCGCACCACGAAGTGTTCCTCGACGGTGGTCGTGAAGTCATCGAGCGAAACAACGCAGGTCTGCACGATGCGGGCGATCAGATGACCGTGCGCCAGCAACGCCCCCGCAAGATCTTGCTCCAGACGAAAACGGCAGGTCAGCGACAGCACCGCGGGCAGGTTCATTCGGTGTGCCAGAGCGGCACACTCAACGCGGCTGGCCTCGACCACATAATCCAGCCCGGCCAGGCCCACACGCTCCACCGCCAGCGGTCTATGCAGCTCCGGAGTCATCGCACCGCCTCCGCGGCCGGCAGGAACCGTGCCTCACCCGATACGAGAGCGGCCGGCACCTGTTTGGCCAGATACGCCGCCTGCGCCAGCATCAGGCGGCCCAGCGCCTCGGGCGCTCCACCGGGCGGCGGGGCACCGCGCCAAACGTTGCGTGCGAGTGCCGCCTCCAGCGCGGTGTGGTCGGCTGACTGCATGGCGGCAGTATAGGCGTTGGCGCGGCCATGGAACGCTTCCCACATGGCGCGCACGCGCTTTCCCACACTGAGGTCGCCCACCCCAAGCTCCCGCAGGTTCATATCCATATCGCTGAACATGGCATCGAACACTGCCTGCGCCAGGGCAGCGCCGGTTTCGGGTAGTTCGCGGAGACGATGGATCACAAGGAAGGCATAGAGCGACACGAGGTCGAACCGGCCATCCAGCGTGTCCGGCACGCCGAGCGACTCGTAGAGATAGATTTCGCGCGCCGCGGCGACAGCGGCGCCATACAGCGCAAAGCCTGCCCGCTCATGGCGGTTGGCACTGCGTAAGCCCGTGAAACCCAACAGCCCTGCCACGATGCGATCACCTTTGCCAGCCGCCGCCACATGTCCGGAGCCCAACGATTGACAACCGGCAGGCTGCTATGACACCGAGGTGACATAGCGCGGAGTCGAGGAAACGCCCAGGTGGACAGATATCGTTCAGCTTCCCTGCCGCTCGCTGTGCGCGGGTGCGCGCGACTGCTTCTGGTTGGCTGCCTGCTGGTCGGCGGCTGCAGCTTTTTCCAGGCTCAGTCGCAAATGCGCGGCAATCGCGTGGACGCGGACCAGCTCAAGGAGCTGGTGCCCGGAACCAGCACTCGGACCGACGTGACGGCATTGATCGGCTCGCCGACCGCGCGGGCCACGTTCGATGACAACACCTGGATCTACATCAGCGAGGTCACCCGCCCGCGGATCGCGCGCGTGCAGGGCGTGCTGAGCCAGGACATCGTGGTGCTGAGCTTCAATGAGCAGGGGGTGCTGCAGGACGTGAAGCGGCTCAACCAGGAGGATGCGCTGCCGGTGACTGTGGTGGCGCGCACCACGCCCTCGCCGGGGACCGAGGCTTCGTTCCTGCAACAATTGTTCGGCAATATCGGCCGGTTCAATGCGGCCCCTTCGGCCCCTACCGGCGGGCCAACGGGCGGCGCGCCAACCCCGGCCTACTGAGGCGCGGCCGGAACGCGCTAGGCCGGCGCAAGGCGCGCGCGGGCGGACCAATGCCAGACCACCAGACCGGCGGCGATCAGCGTCGGCGGCACGACCACGAGGTTCAGCGCGGCCCAGCCGCCGGTGGCCTCGATGGCGCCCGACGCGAACGCGGTGCAGGCAACGGTGCCGAACACGATGAAGTCGTTGGTGGCCTGGACGCGCACCCGCTCGTGTGCGTCGTGTGCGGTCGCCAGCAGCGTGGTGCCGCCGACGAACAGGAAGTTCCAGCCCACGCCGAGCAAGGCCAGCGCCACCATGAACGTGGCGAGCACCGGGGCGAAGCTCAGGTTCGTGACGACGCAGAGCAGCGTGAGCGCGGCGCCAATGCAGATGATCGGATGCGCGCCGAAGCGCTGGATCAACCGTCCGGTGACGAAGCCTGGCAGGAACATGGCGATCGAATGCGCACGGATCACATCGGCGCTGGCGTTCACCCCGAACCCACAGAACAGCATTTGCAGCGGCGTGGATGCCATGATCAGGTTCATCGTGCCGTAGCCGACCATGCTGCAGACCACGGCGGTGAGAAATCCGGGCCGGGCGATGATGGTGCGGAACGGCACGGGTTCGCTGATCTGCCGGGACGCCGGCGGCAGTTCGATGAACAGCAGCAGCGTGGCGCAGATCAGCGGCAGCACCAGAAGGCAAAGATAGGTGCCGAGGAACGTCATTGGCGGCAGCAGCATGTTGGTGCGCTTGACCACCTCGGGACCGATGATTGCGGCCAGCACGCCACCGGCCATCACCAGCGAGATGGCGCGTGCGCGTGCCGCCGGCGCCGCCACCTCGGCCGCGGCGAAGCGCAGGTGCTGGGCGATGCCGAAGCCCAGGCCGGCGAACGCCGCGCCCACGCAATAGATCTGGAAGCTGGCGCGCCAGACGCCGAGCGCGAAGGTCAGGCTGCCGATCAGGGAGCCCAGGCAGCCGAGCCAGAAGCCCGGTTTGCGGCCAAGTCGGGAGAAGATGATGCCGGCCGGGATCGAGGCGGTCATCGTCGCGGTCATCTGGATCGCCATCGGCAGCGTGTTCAGCGCCTTGTCCACCGCAAGGGCGTGTCCGATCAGCGCGCTCATGACGGTCTGGCCGGACATCACGGCGTTCATCAGCGCCTGACAGCAGAACAGGAGCCAGACGTTGCGGTTCATCGGTTTTTCATAATAATCAGCAGCATCCTAATTCTCTTCTGACCTCTGGTCGCCTGCAGTGCGGTTAACAGATCCAGGTCGAACTCAGCCGCTGCATTGAAGCAGGCGGTTGGACACGGCGAAAGTCCGCCCCGCGGCAAATCGCTTGGCACGAAATTGGCCAGGTCATTGTCGGTTGCCGATGTAGACCGCCGCTGCCGAGACTGCCACTGAAGAGGCCCGCCGTCAGGCGCATCGACGCTCCTTTCCCACGCTGGATACGAGCAGAGCAAGCTGCCACGGAGCTGATCTATATCGCGATCGACATTGGCACTAAGGATCTGCCGACAATCAACCAAATCATTTACTGGCCGCAGCTTATGCTTCATCGTCATGGCGGGCGAAGGGCCGCCATCCACGTCTTCGCTGCCAGCGCGGAGAAGACGTGGATGGCAGGGACAAGCCCGGCCATGACGATGGTGGTGAGACCGTTGCGCCACTTGGAGCATTTATTTCGCAGCGGATCCGCATCGCTATCTGGCCGGCGTGTGCGTGCAAATCCGAAACACGCTTGGCTGCGGCGCGACGGCGGCCGAGATAATGGAGGTGCTCGACTGACCAGCGTACTTGGCAACTATCAATTTCCGCATGCATGCCCGTGCGGTTCGATAAATCGAAGAAGTACGGAACGACCTGACCCTAGCTCGCCCCCGCGGATTTGTGCTAGCGTCACCTAGGCACATGTGATGCCGTGGGAAACGAATGGTGACGAACGTGGAACGCGCGACCGACTCGGCGAACACCTTCCACTTTGTCATGATCAAGCCGTCGCATTACGACGACGATGGCTATCCGATCCAGTGGATTCGCTCCGCCATTCCGTCCAACACGCTCGCCTGCCTGAACGGACTAGCGGAAGACGCGCAGCGGCGGGAAGGGCTCGGTCCCGGCATTGCGATCCAACTGCATACCTTCGACGAAACCAATCGCCGTGTTCGACCGGACCGCATCATCCGCGACATCACCCGCGCCGGCGGCAAGGCGCTGATCGCGATGGTCGGCGTTCAGTCGAACCAGTTTCACCGCGCGGTGGATCTGGCGCGGCCCTTCCTGGCGGCCGGACTACCGGTTGCCATCGGTGGCTTTCACATCTCGGGCTGCCTCGCCATGCTGCCGGAGATGCCGCAGGAAATGGTCGCCGCGCAGGCGCTGGGCATCACGTTCTTCGCCGGCGAGGCTGAGGAGGGGCGGCTCGATGAAGTGTTGCGCGACGCCTGGGCCGGCGCGCTGGCGCCGCTCTACAATCACATGGACGACCTGCCGTCGTTGCAGGGCGAGCCGCCGCCGATCCTGCCGCGCCAGCATGTCCGCCGTACCTCCGGCTCGCTTTCCAGCATCGATCTCGGCCGCGGCTGCCCGTATCAGTGCTCGTTCTGCACCATCATCAACGTGCAGGGCCGCAAGAGCCGGTTCCGTTCGCCGGATGACCTGGAGCACATCATCCGCGAGAACTGCGCGCAGGGCATCAAGCGCTTCTTCATCACCGACGACAATTTCGCGCGCAACCGCCACTGGGAGCCGTTGTTCGACCGGATGATCGCGCTGCGCGAGGAAGGCCTGAACATCGGCTTCACCATCCAGGTCGACACGCTGTGCCATCGCATCCCGAACTTCATCGAGAAGGCGGCGCGGGCCGGCGTGCGACGGGTGTTCATCGGGCTCGAGAACATCAACCCGGAGAACCTGCTGGCCGCGAAGAAGCGGCAGAACCGAATCACCGAATATCGCGACATGCTGCAGCAATGGCGCGAGCACGGCGCCATCACCTACGCCGGCTACATCATCGGCTTCCCGGGCGACACCAAGGAATCGATTCTCCGGGATGTCGAGATCATCAAGCGCGAATTGCCGCTCGACATTCTCGAGTTTTTCTTCCTGACCCCGCTGCCTGGTTCCGAGGACCACAAGGTGCTCTGGCAACAGGGCGCCTGGATGGATCCCGATCTAAACAAGTACGACCTCAACCATCGCGTCACGCACCATGCGCGCATGTCGGATGAGGAATGGGAACAGGCGTACCGCGCCGCTTGGCTCAACTATTATACGCCCGAGCATGTGCGGACGATCCTCCGTCGCGCCGCGGCACATAAGCTCGGTAGGCCGAAGACTGCGCTGACGACGATCCTATGGTTCAACCTCATGATCCTGTTTGAGGCGGTGCATCCGTTGGAAGGCGGCGCGTTCCGCCTGAAGTTCCGAGGCGACCGCCGGCACGGGATGCCCATCGAAAGCCCGTTCGTGTTCTATCCGCGCTATTTCGCCGAAACGGTAGTCAAGGCCTGCCGCTATCTGTCGGTCTATCGCGACGCCATGCGCACGCTGAAGCGGGTGCTGAAGGCTCCGGATCGCTGGACCTATACCGATCTCGCCATTGCGCCGCCGCGCGAAGACGAACTGGACACACTGGATCTGTACCAGGTCACCAGTGGCGGCGAAGCGGCGGTGGCCCGTGTCCGGAGTGAAGACGCCGCACGCGCAAGGCACGCCATGGCGGCGCAGTAGACATCCGGGCTCGAGTTGAAGGAAGGCGGCCCGACCCTTCAGCGGAAAATCGAGTGAGGTCCCGGTGAGGCAAGGACCGCCGTCCCCGCCTCGGCATCCTGGCTCGACGCGCCTGCGGTGGTCCCCTTCCTGGCGGGGTCGGCGGGTCTGGCCGCGGTTTCGGCGACCGAAGCCCCCAGGGCGCGGGATAGCTTGGCAGCGGCGTCCAGCACGAGCGGCAGCAGCGACCGTGGCCGCGGAGGTCGCATGCGCATCGTTGGCGCACTGACGGACAGCACAGCCATGACCTGGCCTGAGGCATCCCGCACCGGAGCGGCAACAGTGGCGGCGCCGGCAATCACCTCGTCAGTGGTGAGCAAATAGCCGCGGGTGCGGATCCGCTGCAGGTCGGCAGCGATCCATGCGGAATCCGTGCGGGTGGCGGGCGTGAAGC
>Ga0210402_10005508_pt1 | contig 11320 bp, 9 predicted proteins | sample IncBWC7MmetaG_FD_161055 | JGI IMG/M metagenome (GOLD analysis project Ga0210402, IMG submission 161055) | Forest soil microbial communities from Barre Woods Harvard Forest LTER site, Petersham, Massachusetts, United States - Inc-BW-C-7-M | ecosystem: Environmental > Terrestrial > Soil >... | reverse complement strand
GCAACTACTCACGTAATATTGGCTGAGATGGTAGTTGGACAGATTCCCGGATTGGCAGCTTCCACCCACATTTAGAGGACCACAAACCGGATTGTCTCCTGTCAGGATGGGACGAGCCCACGATCCGCCGCTGAACCAGTTTTGGTCAACTCCCACATAAATCGGACTACTTGGCGTACCCCCCGTACCCTTACTCCAGTCCCATGTTCCACCTGTGTAAGGCGAGGCTCCGCTATTCCCAAAGTGCCAGGTGTCACCACCACGAAGAATGAACCCGAATCCTTTGCAGTTGTTGCTACTGCAGACGCTCGCAACGGTTGCACAACTACCCGAACAATTCGGCATCCCCGGTGCGTGTACCCACGGAGACGCTTCGGATATCCCATTATTGGAATCCGATCCGTTTGCGGCAATGTAATAGCAACTCGTAACTCCAAGGCTCGAAAGCGTGACCAAGGAGCCCGTGGAGGAATCGAGATAGTTCGCGCCTGTGGGACACGCCCCACCTGCCGCGAATGCGGGAAGGGCCAGAAGCAGAAACAGAAACGTAAGACCGATTTTCCCGCTTAATGATGTGATCCCTACGGAGAGCCAGCTTTTGTTAGATGACATCTTGATCGATTCTCCCGTTCGGCAAGCATGCCGAGGCAAGTTTGAGGCCAACTCGCTGAAAATCGACTTGGGGAAGGCCACGGAAGTCATCGTAAAGAGAGCGGGCGAGGCAGGGTAGGTCTCGGAAGGGCATGGCCCAAGTCTGTTCGCTTGCACAATCGATTTAGCTATTCGACCAGTACATTCAACGACCGTCCGTAAACAGAAGGAAACGCTCACGCTTTCTCCCGGGACGGCCTTTGATTCGTCACAGGTTCGGACAGGTTACTTCTCGTGTCCTGTGTTTGTCGCACAGTTTCGTTCTTGCCCCAAAACACCATAATGTGCCGAAACAGCGTCAACTTCCTGGCCGAGCCCAGACGACGAAAGGGAGTCCTTCGCAGTGACGCCAACTGCGCCTGATTCCATTCTGCGGCTTCGATAAACGCCCGGCCGTGACTTTCGGCGGCCAGGCTACTGAGGATATAGCTGACTAGTGACGGATTCACTCCCCGACCGCGATATTGAGGGAACACATGGAAATCGAACAGATGTATATCATCTGGTCCCAAGCAAAAGTAGTGGGGCTCGACCGTACTTCCCTGCAGAGTCCACCCGTACCCCGCCAGATTGTCTTTCAGCTTGATCAACCAGAGCGACGCCCCTAGCCCAAAGCGCTCTTTGACACGGCGGCTGGCCAAGTCGGGATTCCAGAAGCTGGTGATCTTCTGGAAATCCCGCGGGCTCAGATCGGTTTGATTCTTGTACCGTTCCACGCTAAGTGAACTCGACAAATCTACAGTCGCCGCCATGAGCGTCGAGGGGTCACAGTAAAAGAGGACCTCGCGGCCGGAAAAAACTGCCCGTTTTGCAGTCAGGCCGACGCGGCGAACAGTCGCCCGCAAGCGGTTGCGCTTGAAATAATCGGTGAGGCGCGAAACTGAACTGGACACACTCATGCTGGTGTGGACTGAGTGGCTGTTGACGCCTTGGCTGGAACACTTTCGGCGAACATCGCGCGCAGGCAGGCACCGCTTACCTGTTTGCGCACATCGCCTTCCGCGCTTCCCCTGTCGCGTGCCAGCCCCATTATAACGGCAAAGCTGTAGCGAACCAGGTGGTGGAAAAAGATGATGCTTCGAATTCCCATCACACCCCAGAAGCCGTGATGTTTGCGCCAATAGTGCAAGACCGACTTCTGTTGCGCGACCGCAAAACGGACGGGATACGGAGCCGTAATTTTGCCCCGGTCATGAATTGCCTCCGCGCCGGGGAAGAAAACCACCTGCCATCCCGCCTTCCAGCAGCGCCGGCACCAATCCACGTCATCGCCATACATGAACAGATCTTCATCGAGCAGGCCCACCTCGTTAAAAGCTTCGCGGCGGATCATCGAGAAACAGCCCACCAAGACGTCCACGGGCAGCGTTCGGTCGTGGGGAAAGTAGAACATGTGCTCGCCGGCGAAGATTCGGGACTTCTTGAACTTAGTTGCCAAGCCAGTTGCCGAACAAAAATTGTTCCAGAGGGTCGGAGATCGCCGGCACGTGCTCTGCATGGTCATGTCGGGATTCAGGACGCGCGGACCAACATTTCCCACCTTGGGATTCTGGTCGAGAAAATCCGCCAGAGCATCCAGACAGCCCGAAAATACGATTACGTCCGGATTCACCAGAGCGATATAGCGTCCCTGGCACTGGCGGATGCCCACGTTGTTGCCCTTCGCGAAGCCGAGATTCTCGTTACTCCGAATGAGTTTGACATAGGGAAATCGAGCTTCGATCATTTCCGCAGTGCCATCGGACGAGGCATTGTCAACCACAATGATTTCCATGCTACGGCGTGGTGGCGCTGCTGCGAGGCTCTGTAGGCACAGTTCCAAATAGTGCTTGGCATTCCAGGCGACGATGACAACCGAGATATCCATGAGAGCCGAGGAAATGACGTTTGACTTAACTTCCGCTTGCGGCACGCTTGCCCACTGCCTTAACCCGTTGATTTGAGGGCGCGGCCAAATTGCAGCGCACCCAAGCTGCGCGCCACACGCTGCGCAGCCAGGCTCGCCCTGACAACCGCAGAGGAGACAACACTGTCGCATGCCACAAGCGGGGTCAATTGCTGTACATCGGCGCCACACAATCCTCTTTTGAAGGAATAAACGCCGGGGTTGCCTTCGGGATCGATACCCCCCAAGTCGTACCACCTAATACCATTTTCCTTGAGCCATTGAATCAGGGTCCACTGCAGCAGATAGGCGCCCTTTGTATTTAGCCCGTCGTCGCTGGTGGCCCCCAGCAAATAAATCGCGGAGTCACCCATCGCCGAGGCAACCAGTCCAGCCACTGGGACGCCGTCTTGCTCACAGATCAAGATCCGCATGCGATGGGTCACCGGTAAATCTTTTTGGAGCCGCTCGAACTCGTCAACATCGACCGTCGTTTCAAATGTTTTTCGTTTCCACATCTGGTCGTACATCCGGCAAAACGTGCGGTATTCGTCGGTCCCATTTCCTGCACGGACCTTCAGTCCTTTCTTTTCCGACTGATTGAGCTTGTTTCGCCATTTCGGGTCAAGATTCCTGCGTAATTCCTCTATCGGAGGTGTGAGGTCGAGAACAAAAGTTCTATACACGTTAGCTGAAGTCTGAGGCTCTTGCGTAAAACTAGAGAAGCTAGATTGAAACAGTGCAGCGCGCGGCGACCCGACAAAGGCGTTCGGCAGGATCTGCCGCAAGAGTCCTCGTTTACGGACGTATTCCTCTTCCAGGGCCGTCGCCATACGCGAGGTGGCTTCGGGATCAAGCTCCGTTCCACGCCGGTGACAAAGAGGGCCCCACCGCAAATACGCCATGCCAAAGTTGAATCTCGTCGGGCGAATAATCCTGAGTTGCGCCATCCCGAAAACTTCACCATTTCGCTTCAGCACCAAGTGGCTGAGATTTTTTCTTCCCCACCGGACCGCGCCGTACGACCATGTCTGATAGAGGTTGGCGTCATAGAAGAGATCAAGCATCGCCGACCATTCAGCAGGCGTTGTGCGATCCATCTCCAATTGCCACACAGGATCCAGCATCGGGTTCAGTTCGGCCCTTCGATCCGCCACGGCGCTTTGGCTACACATATTACGTCTAGACCTCGGAAGGCACAGATTCGGTCTTTGCCCTTGGAGCCATTAAGAGCGCCTCCGCCGTCCTGCGAATGTAGCGCGTTCTCGGCGAGTACGTTGCTGGCACGTCGTACCCCCACGACTCACGGCCTTCGGAGGTCGCGCCCATAGAATGGAAGCCGAGTCCGGCATAGTGCCCAGCAACCATGCCGTTCTTCTTGGACGGAATATAAATTCCCACGATCTTGCGAATGCCCCGCGCCTGGCACTGTTCGATCAGAGCATCAAACATGGCGAATTCAATCTCCCGCTTCAACACGCGGCAACTCATCAGCCAAAGATCGAGTTGAACGGTCTCGTCAAGTACCTGCCCGACGAGGACCGACACCAGGCCGTTGTCTCCAAATTTGTCAGCCAACCGCCCGTAAAGCGTAATAAAACCTGGATCCTGAGCGATGACCCCGACTTCAGCGCTCGTATAGCGTCTGGTCGTGAGATTGAACTGATTAGTCTTGTTGATCAGCTGAGTGATGCGCTCCACATAGACCGGAAGGAAGGGACCGATTTCTGCGGTCATTTCTAGCGACGCCAGAAACTCTCCGTAATTAGAGAATCTGGCCTGACTAGCACTTCGCTCCGAATTTGTGCTGTAGTAGGCTCCGCGGTTGAGATCGTCTTGTACCACCTTATCCACTTCGAAGTATCGCTCGTGTTCGAGCACTTCCGCGAAATTGGAAACATCCGCGCCCACATTCGGCACCGCAACTTCCGGCAGTTGCTCCGCCACAAAATCTCTCTCGGCCGGATTGTCATCGACGAACACGATGCTATCAAGACCAATGTTGAGCTCTGAGGCGATCGCGCGTATGTTCTCAGGCTTCGGGTCCCAGTTGGCCTTAAAGGCGCTGAAATCCTCCAAACTTAAAACGCTGTCCGGGTGCGAGAAACCCTCTTTGGCGTTCTCAGGGTCGTTTTTCGAACACACCGCGAGAATGACGCCTCGGCGTTGGAGATTTTTCACATATCGCTGGAAGTCGAGGAAGGTTTCGCCGACCGGGTGGTCTCTACCTAGAATTAGGTTGTCCACGCCATCGTCGCCAATTACACCGCCCCAGAGTGTGTTGTCCAAGTCCAGCACGAGGCACTTCTTGCTTTTTCCGTAAACCGACTTAACGATCGCGGCCACGTTGTGAGCCACCGACACAGTCGCCGTTGGGCTCAGTGCCATATGAAAGCTGTACCAATAGCTGTTGCGGAACCATGCGGCTTGGCCCACTTGCGCCGAAAGGTAAAGGATGTCATTGATCAAGAAACGCGAATGGTCGCGGGCATATTTTGCGAACTCGGCATTCAGTCTCAATACAAAGTTCACGCGCCCGAACGATTCGGAGGCCTCCAGATTCCCCAGCGGTCTCAGACTTGGTAGGTCAAAGTTGTTCTGGATGATGAGCGCACTAAGCTCAGTGTGAATCTTTTCCCAGATCGACTCAAAGCGGCCCATTTCACGACGAACGCGGTGTTCCACCTCATCCTCGGCTTCCAGTAACTCCGGAAACCCGGATATGTTGTGCCAGGTGGTGTGGATAACAACGATATGGGGCTTGAAATTCCACAGATCTGGATTTTCGAACTCAACATCCTCAGAGTAGCGGTTGTATCCCGATTCGTAGAACGTTGGTTCAATTCCTTGTGCCAGGAGAAACAGCTCCAGCATGCTTTTAACTTCGGTCGTCGTCGAACCGCCAAGGATTGCAATCCGCGTCGGGACAAGATTCGTTTGTTTGAGTAACTCCTTCTTGATCGCCTTACGCTTGCGCAGGATGTCCGCGACAACGATCGGGAACTGAAGATATTTCAGAACCTCCGATCGCAAGGTCGTTGCTTCTTCTGCCATTGAAGTCTCCATGCAACTATCGCGGCTTGAGGTCAAGAGGCGCTGGATTCCGCTTGGGCCAGACGCAGAAGATCAGCAACCGTGGAGCACCTCACGATTTGCGCAGGTGAAATCGACACACCGTTGTTGCTTTCTGCCAAGGCTATAAAGGTGATCAGGGAGATGGAGTCCCAGTTCTGCAACTCCTCCAGCCTTTCGTGGCCTCGAAGCGTCCCAGCGGGTAAGTCCAGAATCTCATCCATCTCTAGGAGGAATTCGTCGCGGTTCATTGCAATGTTATTCATTGGAGTGTATCGCAGGTCTAGCACAACTTGAGTTTCTCTTATTTTCTATGCGTCGGGACGTATCCTTGGGATCTCTGCACCGACCCTGACACCTTCTTCAGCAGCGCACGGCCAGGAGGGTTGCCTGAGGTTTTCCAGGTCAGAAGTACACCCGCAAGGCTCCACGTTCGCACCACGGAACAGCGAGTTCCTTATTGTGCGGAGCCGGGGAAGGATCTCAAGTTCGGAAAAGAGTGCGCCATCCCCGCCCCGTCTGATGCTAACCCGGTCAAGACAGAAGTGGTCCGCGCATGGCGGATTGGCACGGCTCTCGGAGAGGAAAACGGCTTCGTATCCGGAACCGTGAAGGTGCGCCGCAAGGTCGTTGGTAAGGTCGGCTGAGGAGCCGTAGGGCACGCTGAATGAGCGTACTTCTTTCCCCGAGACTGCTTCTAGAACTGTCTTATTTCTGTCTATCTCCCCGGCGAAGTCCTCAGCCGACAAAGCCCTGCAATTTGCATGGGAGTATGTGTGGTTGCCTATTTCGAAGTTGAACGTTGCCAGATCACGAAGCTGTCGGCTGCTCAGATAAAGCCCGGCCTTCTCTGCCAAGGCGGAATCACTGATCCGCGCTAATTGAAGCAAGGCACCACGAAAAACTTCTCTGGCAGACAACGAAATCGTGGGTAGAAAGCGGGCAAAGACGTCTGTCAGCGAGCACAGATCGATGTCCTTGGTGCCGATAGCGACGCGAGCCGCGGCGTTGACAGTGCCCAGTCCGTACACATTCGCCACGTAACACACAAGATTATCCAGCGCCAGTTGCCGGTTGTCGAGACACGAGCCGTTGACGAAGAAAACCGCTGGCACCTCGAACTTATGACAGAGCGGCGCCGCGAACTCACTGACCGATGCATAGGCATCATCGAAAGTCACCAACACCGGTCGGGACGGCAGCGCCCGGCCGTCGGCTTCTGCGATAACGTCTCCCAAACTCACTGGAGTGTAGTGTCTAGTGATGAATTTCAGCGCGGCCTCGAAGTCACGGCGCGTGATCGTACCACCCAGTCCCTTTGTAAAAGACGATTCAGTATCTGAAACGTCATGGAAAAGCACACATCGTAACGAGACTCGGGGACCGAGAAGGCGAGCGATCCCAAAGCGGCCGGGAAGGTGCCACAGCGTTCTGCCGGCAAGATTCAGCGCGGCCCGACCGCTGGGTTGATTCTGTCCGGCCTGATTTTCAGCATGCATTCGTTTTGAAATCGCGTTGAACTTAGGCGCGCGTCAAGGAGGGTTCAGGCGAATCCACAATGGGCGTCGAAGGTCTCTCGTCTCCAAGGAACTGACGATGCCATAGCTCTAACACGGCGAGGGAGAAGAGCTCTTTCGAGTACTTGCCGGAACCCGCGTTTTCTGAGATAAGTTTTTCGACGGTGCTCTTGCGGAAATATCCTCTGGCCGATGTCTCTCGGTCGAGAAGGATCCCACTTAACCAATCCTTCAACTCTCCCCTCATCCAGGATTCGTAAGGAACGGGGAAACCGGCTTTCTTTCTTTTCAGGATCGTGGCCGGGACCCTCTTTGACAAGGCCCGCTTCAATATGTATTTGAGGCTGAAACCCTTCAACTTGTAATCTGCGGGCAGGGAGGCGGCGAACTCCAGCACTCGATGATCCAGCAAAGGCACTCGGAGTTCCAGCGAGTTGGCCATCGTCATCTTGTCAGCTTTGATCAACAGGTCATCTGGCAGCCAGGTCTTGGTGTCGATGTAAAGCATCTGGTCTAAAATGCCCTGATCCTTCACTTTTGAGAATAACTTCTGGACCGGCTCAGCCGTATATTCTCGGTCGATCGACCGTTCAAAATCTGCCGAGTACAGTTCCCCCATGCCGTTCCCAGAGTAACGATAAGGGGTCGATGTGCGACTGTAATAATAGTCAGGGAAGGTTGCGTTCATCAAAGGCGTGTACTTGGCGACTCGCGAGGAGTGAAACCAGGAATTGACACGTGAGAGCCCCCGGGAGGCCGCGCCGTTGAGGGCCGGCAAGACGTGTTTGAGACGCTCAAGCCAAAGTATGTTCCGATAGTTGCTGTAACCGGCAAAGGCTTCGTCACCGCCCTCTCCGGAGAGAAGTACTTTGACGTAGTTCTTGGCTAGCTTCGAAACGTAATACATGGCAACCGCGGGTGGTTCACAAACCGGCTCTTCCATGTGCCAGACATATCTTGGGAGGAATTCCGCAAAATCTCCGGCGGTAATGGTCATGTCGTGATGCTGAGTGCCAAAGGTTTCGGCGGCCAACTTGGCGTAAGGTCGTTCGTCGGCTACACCCGAGTCGGAAAACCCTACGGTATAGCTGCTGATTTCCTTGTCCGTTCTCTCCGCTGCGAAGCTCAGCACAGCAGTCGAATCCACGCCGCCACTTAGAAGAACGCCAACCGGGACGTCCGCGATCATGTGCAGTTCGACCGCTTCGGCCAGCAGGTTTGACAATTCCTGTTCCGCGTCGTCGAGGCTCAAGCAGTTGGAGGGCTTAGAGAACTGCAGATCCCAATATTGTCGCAGTTCCACGTTGCCATTCTTAATCAGGAGATAGTGTCCGGGTGCAAGCTTACGCACACCCTTGAGCAACGTCTCCTCGCCCGGTACGTACAGGAAAGTCAAAAACCGGTCAATGATCTCCGGGGCCAGCTCTCGGTTAATCGACGGGTCGGCCAGGATTGCCTTGATCTCCGAGGCGAACACCAACGCTTTGTCGGTTAGCGAGTAGTAAAGAGGTTTTATTCCAACCCGGTCTCTCGCCAGGAAAAGCGTCTTCGCCTTTTCATCCCATATGGCGAAAGCAAACATTCCCCGGAGCTTCTCCAGGCACTGGGGGCCAAGCTCCTCATATAGGTGCACGATCACTTCAGTGTCAGACTGCGTTTTGAACATGTGGCCTTTACTCACGAGAAAGCTACGCAGCTCGCGATAGTTGTAAATTTCACCGTTGAACACAATCCAGACCGTGCCGTCCTCATTCGAGAGCGGCTGGTGGCCGAGGCTAAGGTCGATGATCGAAAGTCGTCGGAAGCCCAACCCTACCTCGGAGGCCACGTGGAACCCTTCATCGTCCGGGCCGCGATGGCGAATGCTGTCCATCATGGCCCGAATCAGAGCGGGCTTGACGCTAGCGCCTTTCTCGAAGTTCAATTTTCCACAAATTCCGCACATATCGATTCCTGTCGCAGGCCGCCGCTTATTTCCAGATTGTTTCTAGTCCACAGAGGCGTCTGAGTTGCTGGGTGCGCAAATACTTGATCATCGGTGCATCGTCCACTCGCGGGATGCCGGTAAAATAACCCTTCAGAAACCCGTAGCAGATCGCCGCAGAACCGAGGACATAAGGCTGCTGCCTGAGCCTGTAGAGGCAGCTCGCCCCAACGAAGAGCGGGTGGTAGCCCGACACGTAGCAGGCCACGCCGTGCTTTACCCTGTCGCGCAACACCCCGTCGGCGGATCCGGTAAAACGATGATGCATAACTCGGAGTTCCGCAAAGCTGTAGCTCTTCCAACCCAACATATTGGCTTTTACTTCATCAATGCTGTCCCAGCCCGGAGCCTTCAATAAACCGCCAATCGCTTCCCAACAGGCCCTTCTGTAAATCTTGGTTGCTCCTCTGACATGAAACCTGGGATTCGCCTCGAGTTTCGAGACCCCATCGAGATCGTGATAGATATCCCCTCCGCCCACGCCAAGCCGAGGTTGGCTGCTGAAATGCTCAAAACATTTCTCAAAGTATTCGGCGGGGAAAGTCAGATCTCCATCGAGCTTAGCGATAAACTCCCAGTCATGACAGTGGAGAGCATTGTATCCCTCATAAAATGCTTCTATCACTCCACTGCCGGACTTTCGAAACCCTCTGTTTGATCTGTGAACGACGGAAATCCATTGGAACTTGGCCGCACACCGGTCGACAATGTCTCCAGTTCTATCGCTCGAACCGTCGTTGACGATGACCCATTCCGCGGGCCTGATCGTCTGACCGGCAACGGCGGCAATGGTCGCCTCGATATGCTTTTCTTCATCGCGTACCGGAGTGACGATCACGTATTTAACGTTTTGAGCCATGAAGGTGGGTTCAGGTTGCGCTAACCCATGTACTTGTACAACATGCTTCCAGTCGCGGCTAGCAAACTGTCCGGTGCATGGGCGAAGATATACTTTGTAATATTGCCCTGCATCGCTCCGCTAGCCACTTGTGAGCTTCGGAAGGGATATCGCAGGTAGAACAACGTTGACCGAGCGGCACCCCAACGATCTTTGAACGCAATCAACCCGGGGTTGTCACAATCGGAGCGACCCATGTCAAACTCACAGAGTTCGTCATTCTTGGCTTCCTGGATCGCATTCCACATCAAGAGCTGTGTCCCACCCAGATTGTTAAATCGGTGATCTGAGCAACCGTACTTGTAAACCAGTACCCGTTTGTGGCGCAGCGTAAGAATACTGGCGATGGGACGGCCATCTTTAGAGGCCACCCGAATCTTCACGCTGTCTCCCAAACAGGCAATCAGATTTCTGAACCATCGGGCTGGCTGTGGCGCCAACCCATGTCTGCGGCGTGTGATTAAGAGCAGGTGGTAGAACTTGCGCAACAATGAGTCTTCCCTTCCCTCCTCATAAGTCACGCCCTCCCGTTCAGCGCGCTGAATTTTCCTTTGCACGCAGTCTTTATGAAAACTGCGGTAAAGGTCGTCCATACTCGGACGAAGATCCAGTTTGTGAAAGTGATAGACCTTGGCTTTCTCAAAGACCGCCGAGCTTGGTAAATGCAAGTCTCCAGCCCGGATTTCGATATAGTTCCACTTCTCGTTCGCGAGCTCCCCCTGGAGGGAGGTTAACAAGCAAGTCATCTCCGACGAACTTTCCACGAGTGGCGTGCAGTGATCTGAGAATGGAAGCGACACCAGTCTGCGACCGGTGAGCCAGGTGTTGATACGGCAGAAAGGAAGACCATTCCCTAGTTCAGTTTCCGGAGGCGAGGTTGTGAAAACGACGGGTTCGTAGCCGTATGTGCGTTGTAACGCTTCCAGCCAGCCCGAGGTATGAAATACAGAAGCCTCAGGATGTTTGTTCAAAAATTCTGTCCATCGGCGGTCCTTGATTGGATCAATCTTGTACACGGCCATGCTCACAAGCCCTTACCTCAACCCAATGCGTCAATCCAACAGCACAGAAACGGACCACTAACATCTGCTGCTCGGCTGTCTCACTATGGATTCGCGGCCCGCAAAGGCGTAGAGAAGCCAGCCTAGTTCGTACGGGCGACACTCGTGCAAGATGCGCAATGTTCCAGCAGTGCCCTCCTGTCCTAACAGTGCGGAAAGCCGTCCGAGGTTGGATGAAGATTTCGCCGGGCCGATGCACCGCCAGACCAGACTGGCGGACTTGTCCTCAAGACTCTGTTGCAGTTCATTTGC
>Ga0210402_10005507_pt1 | contig 11320 bp, 4 predicted proteins | sample IncBWC7MmetaG_FD_161055 | JGI IMG/M metagenome (GOLD analysis project Ga0210402, IMG submission 161055) | Forest soil microbial communities from Barre Woods Harvard Forest LTER site, Petersham, Massachusetts, United States - Inc-BW-C-7-M | ecosystem: Environmental > Terrestrial > Soil >... | reverse complement strand
CCAGCAACAATGCCAGTGAGGCGAAGCCCCCCACGAGCCAGGCCGACGAACGGTGGAGATATGCGGTCGGCGAATCATTGATTCTGTCGATCATGGTCGCTTCGTTCATGGTGCCAATGCCGGGGTCGAGCTCATGGACAGCGCCGACCAATGTCGGGAGCATCGACTGCTCAGCCTGCGAGGTTCGCACGACCAGAGAGAAATAGGGGTCGGAATTTTGGTTGAACGGATAATAAACCGCCGGCCAGATCTCCGAGTCCAGAGAGCCATCTTTCACGTCGTCCACAACCCCGATGATCTCTGTGATCGATTTTGGCGACAGATCCGTGTCGCCAATCTTCTTGCCGATCGGATCTTCCCCGGGGAAATATTTCCTGGCCAGCGCTTGGTTGATGATGACGACAGAAGGCTTGGAGGCATCCTCGGTGTCGGTAAAATAGCGCCCCCGCAATAGCTTGGCGTGCAAGGTAGCAAAAAGATCGGAGTTCACATCCCTCTGGTTTACTTCATTGTGTTCTCCGTTGTAGGGCCGGCCCACGAGCCGGATCCAGGTGGTGTTGCCATTGAAGCTGACCGGCAAGACGCTCGTGAGGCCCACCGATTCGACGCCCGGCAGCCTCTGAACGCGGCTCACGATCTGCCGCCCAACCGCCACAACCTGCTCGTCCTTTGCATACGTGGCATCCGACAATGCAACCTGCAACGTAGCCAGATGATCCGGTTGGAACCCAATGTCCACATGGAGCAACCGATAGAAGCTCTTGCCCAGCAATCCGGCGCCGACCAGCAAAACAACCGCAATCGCCAGTTCTACGGCCACAAGGTTCGCTCCAAAACGGCGCCACACGGTTCCGGCGTAACCGCGGCTGCCTTCCGTCAACCCTTCTCGGAGCTTCGCCAGAGGCAGGCGCAAGACGGGAGGAAGAGAGAACAGCGCCGCCGCGAATACGGAGATTGCGCCCGCGAAAACCAGAACGTGAGAGCTCATGCCGAGACCGGTTAGATACGGCATCGTCGCCATCATGTCCTTGGAGATGAGCCCCATCAGGATGCGCATCGCTCCTACCCCGCCCACCAGGCCAAAGCAGCATCCCGCCGCCACAAGCACAAGTCCCTCGGTAACAAACTGGCGGATCAGGCGGGCGCGCGATGCGCCCAGAGCGCCTCGGACCGCAACTTCACGCTTTCTGTTCTCCGATCGAACCAGCAGCAGGCTCGACACATTCACGCAGGCGATGATGAGCAACAATCCGGCTCCGCCAAGCAGCACGAGCAGGATGGGACGGATATTCGAAACAATCACCTCCGACAACGGCAGTACGCTTGCTCCCTGGTCGCGATTGTCATTGGGATATTGCAGCTCCAGTTGTCGCGCGATCGTCTTCATGTTGGCTAGAGCCGTCGCAACCGTAACCCCCTCTTTGAGCCTTGCGACCCCGTTAAAGTTGTGGCAACTGCGCCGGAGGGCACAGGAGTCAGAGGCATGAAGGGTGGTCCAGAACTCGGCTTTTCCTCGAGGAGCGAACTGGAAGTCGATGGGCAGCACTCCGACGATGGTGTGGGGAAGGCCGCTGAGAGCCACGGTCTCTCCGATTACGTCCTTTCTTCCGCCAAACCGGTTCTGCCAGGTGGAGTAACTGAGGATCACAGTCCTGGGGGCGGCGGGCAAATCCTCACCTCTGTAGAAGTCACGGCCCAGCACCGGAGTGATACCCAGGGTGTGAAAGAATCCATCACTCACGCGCGTACCGGGTACCGGTTCGGTGCCTGCGGAAGTACGCAGCAAATAGCCAGTTCCTCCGTAGACGTCCATCGAACGGAAAACTTGGTTGAGTCTCTTCCAGTCGAGGTAGTCAGGATAAGAAAGGTTGGCGCGCGGAATCATGGCAACGCTTTCCGTCACGTCCACCAGTCGATTGGGGTTGGGGTAAGGCAATGGCCTGATGAGGGCGGCGTCGACAAAGGCAAAGATGGAAACACTGGCGCACATCCCCAGAGTCAGCACCAGGATGGCTGTACAGGCGAAGCCCGGGCTTTTGCGGAGTTGGCGCAGAGCGTAACGGAAATCCTGCAGGAAACCGTTCATGAGTTCTTTCTCTCGTTATTCGTACCGCAACGCCACCGCGGGATCGACCCTGGCCGCGCGCCGCGCCGGTACGTAGCAGGCCGCGAGCGCGACCAGCGTCAGCAGCACGGCAACTCCGGCGAAGGTAACTGGATCGGTCGTACCGACTCCGTAGAGCAGGCTGGCCATGAGTCGGGTAAGACCGAGCGCGGCGATCAGTCCGAGCCCCACCCCGAATCCGGCAAGCCTGCCTCCACCGCCTAGAATCAGACGCAAGATATCCTGCGGCTGCGCACCCAGCGCGATCCGGATACCGATCTCGTGTCCGCGTTGGCCCACCACATAGGAAATGACGCCGTAAATTCCCACGCCGGCAAGCAGCAGTGCCAGCACCGCGAAGACCACGAGCAAGATCATGGAGAATCGCTGTGAGGCCACCGAATCGGCGATCAGAGAGTCCATGGTTTGCGCGCCGAACACGACCTGCTGGCTGCTCATCTGGGCGCTGACGTGACGGACGGAATCGAGAATCCCGGAAGTGTTCGTGGCCCGCACCACCACGGCCGAGCCCGAAGCAGCCATGGCGATAAAGTCGTTTGGCATCTGCAGGCAGGGGAGGTACAGGTCAGACCGCAGGGATTGCTGGTCGTCCGTGGCCAATCCCCACTGCTTCACGTGCCCCACCACGCCCACGATCTCCGCCAGCTGCGAGAATCGATTTACGTGGATGCGTTTGCCGATGGCATTCTGATGGGGGAAATATTTCTGAGCGAAGACTTCATCGACCGCGACGACGAGTGGGGAATGTTGGTTGTCCCCGGAAGTAAAGAACCGGCCCTCGAGCAGTGGAATTCCCATCGCCTTCAGGTAGTCCGGCTCGACAATGTAGTCGATGGCCCAGTTCATGTCGTTTTCATTTGCCGGTTTGGGCTGGCCCTCAAGCCAGAAGAGCTGTTCGTCATCGCCGCTCAGCGGAATCGCTCCCCATGTCTGTGAAACCGCCTGGACACCGGGAACGGCAGCGAGCTTCTCGTCAAATTCGCGAAACGCGCCCCGAATTGCATCCGGGTTTGCGCCCATCATCGAGGGCGGAAGAGAAAGTCCAAAGGTGAGCACATGGCCCGGACGGAACCCCGGATCCACGCTCCACAGCTTGGTCAGGCTGCGGATGGTCAAGCCCGCTCCGATCAGCAGCACCAGGGCGAGCGCCATCTCGACAACCACGAAAACGTCCTGGGTGCGATGCCGGGCGCCGCTCGCTCCCCGGCCTCCCTGCTTGAGCGTCTCGTGCAAATCCGGATGGGAAGTTCTTAGTGCGGGCGTGAGGCCGAATAGAATTCCAGAGAGCAGCGAGATGCCCAGCGTAAACCACAGCACATGGGGATCAAGTCCAACTTGTTCGGCGCGCGGCAGCGCGGTCGGCAAGACTCCCAGTGCCGCACGCGTTCCCCATGCGGCCAGCAGCAATCCCAGCCCGCCGCCCACCAAAGCCAGCAGCACGCTCTCGGTGAGCAACTGGCGAACGACGCGTCCCTGGCTCGCCCCCAACGCCGCACGAACCGCGAACTCCCGCGTCCGGCCGCTCGCGCGCGCCAGCAGCAAATTGGCGACGTTCACGCATGCAATCAGAAGGACGAAGCCAACTGCCGCCAGAAGCACGAGCAACAGCGGCCGCACTTTCCCGACCATTTGCTCTTTGAGCGGAGTGAGCAGGGCGCTGATGCCCTTGTCGGCGTCCGGAAAAGCGTTCGCCAGATTGCGCGTGACTCCCTCGATGTCGGCACGCGCTAGCTCAATCGTCACCCCCGTCTTAAGCCGGCCGATGCCATGGATTCCTAACCCGGCGCCGCGCTGAAGCAAGAGTGGATTGCTCCACTGCCCGATGGGTACATACGCGTCGGTCTCACGGAAGCCTGGAATCTGCAGGTGGAAGTTCGCTGGAATTACTCCCACGATCGTGTAGTCTTTGGCGTCCAGAGTGATGCTCTTTCCCAAAATGTCCGGTGCGGAACTGAACTTGCGCTGCCATAACCCCGCGCTGATGAGTGCGACGGGACCCGCTCCAACTCGGTCTTCATGCTCAGCAAACGTGCGACCGATCACGGGCTTGACACCCAGCAACGGGAAGAAATCGGCGGAGATGAACTCTCCACCCACCTGTTCAGCCTCGCCCATGCCGGTCAAGCTGAAGGCGTATGTGCGCCCTACGGCTAGCGCCGAGAACGTATGGTTATCCTTCTGCCAATCGAGGAAGTTCGGATAGGAAACAGAGCCCCCCTCAAAATTCGGTTTGTTCTCGTGCAGGGTCACCAGTTGCTCGGCTTCAGGGAAGGGCAGTGGGCTCAACAATACGCCATGGATCACCGAAAACAGCGCAGCATTGGCTCCTACTCCCAAGGCGAGGGTCACGACTGCCACCGCCGTGAAGCCGGGGTTCTTCGCCAGCATGCGGAGGCCATAGCGCAGATCCTGAAGCAGAGTTTCCATATTCGCCATCGAACTTCATTCGTAACGCAATGCCACCATGGGATCGACCTTCGCCGCTCGATAGGCTGGAATGATGGTCGCCAATAAAGCGATCGCCGCTAACAGCGCGGTCACCACCAGAAAAGTGAGAGGGTCGGTGGGCTTTACCTCGTAGATGAGGCTCGACAAGGCGCGTCCGAGTGCCAGGGCGCCAACCGTTCCCACCCCCACGCCCAGCAAGGTTGGCTTCATGCCTTCGAGAACGACCATGCGTAGGACATCTCCCACTGGGGCGCCCAGAGCCAAACGGATTCCGATTTCTCGAACACTGCGCTTCACGCTGTAGGACAGCACGCTATAGATGCCCACCGCCGCCAGCAACACGGCGAGTCCGGCAAACGCGCTCAGCAACAGCATGTTGAAGCGCTGCTGGGTGACGGAATTCGCAACCAGGTCCTCCATGGTCAGAATGTCACGCACCGGCATCTCTCGATCGACGTCGTGCACGACATTGGACACGGCAGAGACCAACCCTGTCGGAGCGGACGCTGAGCGAACCACCAGAGTCATCGGAAACGAACTCCATTCTCCTGTAGCCGGCGTGGAAACCTGGTCCAGTGGGACGTAGAGAGTTGCACTCGGACGGGTCTGATCAAGGCCATCGAGCTTTACGTCGCCTACAACGCCGACCACTTCGCGTACCGCACCCGGAGTAAAAGTCAACGTTAAGCGCTTGCCGAGAGCCTCTTCACCCGGCCAGAACTGACGGGCCATGGATTCACTGATCAGGACTACAGCCGGCCTTCCCGCGATGTCGATGTCGTTAAAATCGCGGCCGCGCACGACCGGGATGTGAAGCGCGCTCATATAGCCTGCGCTGGTGAGACGAACATCGACCTCCGGTTGCTCGGACATCGGCAAGATAGGACGACCTTCAACCGCAACCGGCTGATGCGAACCTCCATTGTCCAGAGGAATATCATCGACTACGCCCGCGGATTCCACGCCGGGTAGCGTGCGCACCCGCTCGAGCACTTGCTCGAAGAAACTTACTTGCTGTGCCGGAGAGGGAAATTTCGCCCGGGAAACCATCGCAGTCATGGTCAAGACATTTCGTGAATCAAACCCTGGATTCACCCGGTGGAGTTTTTGAAAACTGCGGATCATCAGGCCGGCACCCACCAGCAACATGAGAGAAAGCGCGACCTCCGACACGACCAGAATGCTGCGCGTGCCTTGTCCGCCGGCATCGGCGTCGGTGTGCCCCAGCCCCGCTTTCAGGGACTGGCTTACGTTCCCTCGAGTCAGGCGCAGAGCCGGAAGAATTCCCGCCAAGATTCCGCTGGCCACAGAAATCACGGCGGTGAAGGCGAGAACCTTGGCATCCATTCCTACTTCCATGGAATGGGGAAGCTTGTCGGCCAGGAAGGCCATGATTAAACCAACGCCAGCGTGAGCAAAAGTCAGGCCGGCGGCTCCTCCTGCGAGCGCGAGAACTACCGACTCAGTGAGAATCTGCCGCAGCACGTGAGCCGAACTGGCGCCCAGCGCAGTTCGAATCGCAATCTCCTTCCGCCGGCTGAAGGTCCTGGCCAACGCAAGATTGGCTACGTTGACGCTGGCGATGAGAAGAACGAAAGCAACGGCTCCCAGCAGAAGCAACAATGCAGGTCGCACGTCGCTGACCAGATCGTCGTGCAAGGGCACGACCACGGCGCCCCATCCCTTGTTGTCCTCCGGGTACTGTTGCTCCAGCCGGCTGGAGATCGTGTTCATCTCCGCTTGAGCTTGGGTCACGTCGATACCGGGCTTGAGGCGGGCGATGACCACGGAGTGATGCTCGCCTCTCACCGATTTTTCCTTGTCGGTCCAGGCGATCGGCGTCCACATCTGCGCAAACTCCGGAAACTGGAAGGTCGCAGGCATGACGCCGGCCACGAGATAACTCTGTCCGTCCAGCCGGATGTTCTGTCCGACGATCGCGGGATTCGATCCAAAATGCTCCTGCCACAGGCGATGGCTGAGCACCACAACATTGGAGCGGCCGGGTTGATCTTCCTCAGGAGTAAACACGCGTCCAAGCAACGGTCGGATTCCAAGGGTCGAGAAGAAACCGGAAGAGGCGGCACAGGCATCGACCTGCTCAGGTTTGCTGGTTCCGGTGAAAGTAAATCCGCGAAAGCTATAGATCGCCATTCCTCGGAAGACCTGGTTCTGGTGCTCCCAGTCCAGATAGTTCGCCGTAGATACGGAAAAGGTCGGCATTCCAGGAAAACTTTTCGGAGGAGGAACATGCCAGACGCGGACGAGCCGCTCCGCATCTTTGAACGCCAGCGGGCGAAGCAGTACGCCATTCACCACGCTGAAAATCGCAGTATTCGCACCGATGCCCAGGGCCAGCGTTGCCACCGCAACCGCGGTAAAGCCGGGACTCTTGCGGAACTGGCGTAGGGCGAATCGAAGATCTTGTAGCAGCCCGGTCATCTTCCCAACTCCTCGCTATTCGTAGCGCAACGCCACCATGGGATCGATCTTGGTCGCGCGATGCGTAGGAACATAGGTGGCCACGCATGCAATCGTGGCCAGCAGAAATGAGACTCCCGCGTAGGTAATGGGGTCGCTGGGCGTAATCCCGACGAGAAAATCGCTGACCAGACGTCCCGCTGCTAGCGCAGCAAGCAAGCCCATGGTCAGGCCCGAGGCGACAATCACTGCGCCCTGCCGTCCGATCATCCCGAGAATGTCGCGACGCTGAGCCCCCAGAGCCATCCGAACCCCAATCTCTTGCGTACGTTGACTGACGGCGTAGGACATCACTCCGTACACACCAACGACGGCGAGAATCAATCCCAGCAAACCCAGCGCCGCGGCCAGGCTGGCTCCGATTTCGAAGAACAGCAATCCGTTGCCGCCGTGAAGGGCTTCGGTCATCGTGCGCACGCCATACACCGGAATCGTCGGCGCCAGGGACTGTGCGATTGCTCTCACTTCGGCAACCGTGTCCTGCACGCTTCGTTCCGAGCGAATCTGCAGGGTCTCGGTCGACGCGTAACTCTGCGCCACCGGCAGATAAAAGATCGGTTCGAAGGCCCCATAAAGCTGGTTCATGCGGCTGTTCTCGACGATTCCCACAATGGTTGCGGGATGCTTCGGATCAGACGTCAAGCTGAAAGACTTTCCCAGCGGATCCTGCCCGGGCCAAAAATGTTCCGCCATGGCCTGGTTGATCACGGCAACGCGGGATGCGTTTTCGTTGTCCGCGTCGCTGAAATCACGGCCACGTTTCAGTGCGATGCGCAGGGTGGTGAAGTAATCCGAAGACACAGCATTGTCTTCGGCGTGAGGTGCCGGCTGGTTCGCGGAGGTAGCGTATCCGGGAATCTCCAAGTCGCTGCCCTGGACGGAGTCGCTCAGCGGAACCACAGATGCGAGGCTGGCCGACTGCACTCCCGGCAGAGCGCGCGCCCGCTCCAGCATCGATCGATAAAAAGTCCGGCCCTGGGGCTCTCGATAGCCGATCTCGTTCGGGTCGAGCGTCAGATTGAGGACACGCTGGGCATCGAATCCCAGATCGCTGGTCTGGACACCGCGAAGACTGCGGACAAACAGTCCCGCAACGATCAGCAGGGTCAGTGATCCGCCAACCTGGACGGCGACCAGGACATCGCGCAAACGCTGGCGTCCACCGGTCGAAGTGCGTCCGCCTTCGTGCAGCACTTCCCGCAAGTTGCCATGCCTGACGCGGGCTGCAGGCACGACAACAACGAACGCGGCGGTGGCCGCCGCGACTGCGAAGGCATACGCGAAAACATGCCAGTTGAATTCGAAGTCGAGCGCGACCGGCAACTCCGTCTGCAGGGACACAGAGCCGAATAGACGGGCACCGCTTAGGCCGAGCAGAACTCCAACACCGCAGCTGAGCGCTGCCACAAGCAGGCTCTCGGTGAGGAGTTGACGAACTAACCGGCCAGTTCCAGCGCCCAGGGCGGCGCGGACCGCCATCTCGCGCTGGCGTGCGGCCGCACGAACCAGGAAAAGGTTCGCGACGTTCACGCTGGCCAGAACCAGCACCAGTGCGGCTAAAGTCAGGAACAGCGCTGCCAGCTTGGGAAAAGGATTCGGCCCATCTATGATTCCGGGCGCCCGCAAGGGATTCGCCTGCAAATCGCCGATTCCGCGGTCTCTGGGATATTGCTTCAGCAGACGCTGGCCCACGACAGCGAGCTCGGGCTTGACTTGTTTGACACTCGCACCGGGCTTCACTCGCGCCAGGGCGAGCATGCTGCGTGTGCTGGGATTGGTCAGGAAGTCGCCCGCGACTCCTCGCTCAATCAGGAACATGCTCAGCGGAAGATAAGCCTGGATCTCGAGGATCGGAGTCGGCCCAAAAAATGCCCGAGGCGCGACTCCGACTATGGTGACGGGATGCCCGTTAATCGACACCGCCTTCCCCACAATCGCGGGGTCACCGCCGAAGCGAGTCTGCCAATAGTTGTAGCTCAGAACGACGACCGGATCCGCGCCGGCGGCCTTCCCTTCCGTGCTCAAAATGAAGCGGCCCGCAGCCGGCGTAATGCCCAACAGTGCGAAGAAATCTCCGCCCACGTAAGCCGTCTGAACCGCTTTGGTGGTACCGTCTGCGGTTAGTCCACTCTGCGAGTTCTGCTGGCCTGCCAGGCCACCGAAAATGAATGGCGTTACGCCCGAAAAAACGTCCGTGGTTTGCTTCTGAACCTCGCTAAATTCCGGATACGAGAATTCAGTTTCGAAATGTTCGCCGGGCCGGGTAAAGGCCAGAAAATGCATCTGCTGCGGGTCCTTAATGGGCAGAGACCGCAGCACCAGCCAATCCACCATGCTGAAAATGGCAGTGTTGGCTCCAATGCCAAGCCCAAGAGTTATCACGACGACCGAGAAAAAGGCCGGGCTCTTGCGTAACTGCCGAACCGCATAGCGAAGGTCTTGGATTATTCCTGTGATCATTCATCCTCACTCGTAACCCAGTGCCACAACAGGGTTCGTTCGGGAGGCTTTGTATTCTGGTATGAAACCGGCGAACAGCGCCACATGCTCAACAGCGCGCTTGCCGTAGTGCGTACCGAACGTCGTGGACCAACCCGATCATGCATGCACATCCGCCATCAGCTTCTGCAGCTCTTCTTCCGCCACGACTTTGCCGTCGAACAGATGCACTTCCCTCTGGGCGTGCTTGGCAAACCGCGGATCGTGCGTCACCATGCAGATGGTCGCGCCCTCGCGGTGCAAGTTTTGCAGCAACTCCATCACCGCTTCACCGTTGCGCGAATCCAGGTTTCCGGTCGGCTCGTCGGCCAGCAGGATGGAGGGTTTTCCTCCTAAGGCGCGGGCCACGGCTACACGTTGCTGTTGACCGCCTGAAAGCTGCGACGGGTAGTGCCGGACGCGGTGCGCCATTCCAACACGTTCGAGCGCTTCCATGACTCGTGCTTTCCGGTCCGCCGCAGGCATGCGTTGACGGTAAGTGAGTGGGAGTTCGACGTTTTCATACACCGTCAGATCGCCAATCAGGTTGAAACTCTGGAAAATGAACCCGATCTCCTGGTTGCGGATGCGCGAACGCTCGGCGAAATCGAGGTTCTCGACCGATTTTCCGTTCAGCGAGTAGCTGCCTGCTGAAGGGGTATCGAGCAAGCCGATGATGGAAAGCAACGTGGACTTGCCGCAACCCGACGGACCCGACATGGCCACGTACTCGCCTTTGGCAATCGAGAGATGCACGCCCGAAAGAGCGTGAGTTTCGATTTCGTCGGTGTAGAAGACCTTTGTCATCTCTTGGATCTGGATCAACGGCTGCCCTGTTTCAATCATGGCTTCTGCCTCAGTGTGGTTGGATTTTCGTCGTTCTTGTGTACTCTTACTCCAAACGGATACGGTCTGTCTTATCCCAACGTGACATGTCGGAAAGAATGACGGTGTCGCCTTCACGCAGGCCTTCGAAAACCTGAATCGAATTCACCGATTCGCGTCCCACCTTCACGGGAACGCGCGAGGCTTCCTTGCCTTCAGCGTCGAGCTTAAACAGGCTGATGGTGCTGTTTTCCTGTCCAAATGCCGGCCGGCCTACATAAAGAATGTTGTCCAGACGTTCCAGGTCGATCGTGCCATCGACGCTCAAATCCGGGCGCGCGCCCCCGGGCAGGTCGCCGGTCAGTTTGACGTCCACGGTCACAGTTCCGTTTTGCACCGCCGGGTCCACTCGGGTCACCGTTCCGCTGATAATGCCATTATGGGTGTCGATGGCCGCCGGTTCACCATCCCGCACATCCCGGGCTTGAGTTTCGGCAATCTTCAATGTCGCCATCAAATGATTCGGCTCGACCACCTTGGCCAGCATCGCTCCGGGCTGAACATGCTGTCCGACCTGTAAAGGCAGATCCACCAGAATGCCGTCGATACCGGCGCGGACTTTCAGCGCGTCCAGTTGTTTCTGCTTCAGTTCAGCCAGCGTTCGTGCCTGGTCGACCTTGGCCTGTTCCTGAGCCAGCTGGGTCTCGATGGCTTTCTTGTTGATTACCAATCTCTGCTCTTCGAGATCGTTCCGGGTAGTAAGTTCGTCGGACTTCCCTTTGGACGATTTGTAGGCCAGGCCGGAGATCACGCCGAGGTCGTAAAGGGCTTTATCCGTATCCGCCTGTCGTTGGGCCTGATTGTAGTCCGCGGTTACAGTGGCGGCGCCCGCTTTCTGCGTCATCAAATCGCTATCGAGTTTCACCCGCAGACTCTGGTACTCGGCTTCCGCAGCCTTCAATT
>Ga0210402_10005506_pt1 | contig 11323 bp, 8 predicted proteins | sample IncBWC7MmetaG_FD_161055 | JGI IMG/M metagenome (GOLD analysis project Ga0210402, IMG submission 161055) | Forest soil microbial communities from Barre Woods Harvard Forest LTER site, Petersham, Massachusetts, United States - Inc-BW-C-7-M | ecosystem: Environmental > Terrestrial > Soil >... | reverse complement strand
GACGCCGAACACCAGCGCACCGGCGAAAACCGCCACCTGCTTTCGCGACCGAGTTTGCCTGCGGGGCGGGGCGAGTACCGCGGAATCGTGGAGGACGCTGTCGTTCATGGCGGGCTATCGTTCATGCCGATCGCACTTACTTGGCGATGATCGAGTCGTAGCGACGCCTGACGCCCGACTTGGCGGCGGGTCCGGCCGCCATTCGGAATCTCGAATCGCTCAGAGGCTTGCCGCTGTCGCGGTCGACCAGCACGGGATCCGCCGGCGAGCCGGTCTTCGTATCCATGACCACCACACTGTGTCCCTCGGGCGCAAAATGCCGATTGCCCCACGCGAGCAGCGACAGGACCACCGGACGGAAATCGCGCCCGCATTCGGTCAGCACGTATTCGTGACGCGGCGGATGCTCGTTGTACAAGCGCCGTTCGAGAAGCCCGGTGCTCACCAGCTGATTGAGCCGCCTCGTCAACATATTCGGCGCGATGCCCAAGCTCTCCTGGAACTGGTCGAATCGGGTCAGGCCATACAGGGCGTCCCTCAGAATCAGGATGCTCCACCATTCGCCAACCCGCTCCAGGCTGCGCGCGATGGGGCACTGCATGTGTGCAACGCTCTTTCTTTTCACGGGTTTTGGCCTCTGTTCCGCTCTGTAACTTTCATAATGCTAGTCACTTCCACATAAGCTATCATTATGCAAGTCACTAGTCAAATGAACCCGATGCCGCCCCGCCGCGCGAAGGCACCGTGGCGGCGGCTAGCGAACCCTGGGAGCCTGTCTGAGTATTCCGCGTGGCCGCGACCGCGGCAGATTCCTAGCTACCCGTGATCAGGCGAATACTGCCGCCAAAGCGCAGGTATGCCCAAAACCAATTGATGAGCGTCGAAACCCGATTCCTGACGTCTAGCATGAATCCCAGGTGCACGATTCCCCATAGCCACCATGCCGGCGCGCCCGACAGCCGAAGGAAGCCGAAATCTGCCACGGCGGCCTTGCGGCCGATGGTTGCGAGGCTTCCGTAATGTCGATAGCGAAACGCCGGCAAAGTGTGTTTCGCTTCGATGAGCGCACGAATTTGTTTTGCAACGTACGCGCCTCCCTGCTTGGCAGCCGGCGCCAGGCCAGGCACCATCTCCCCCTTCCAGCCGTTGCTCGCGACGGTATCGCCGATACCGAAGACATTCGCGAGCCCCGGGACTCTTAGGTCGCTCTCGACAATGAGACGACCCGCTTTATCGGCAGCTGCGTTCAACCACATTGCCGCCGGTGAGGCAGAGACCCCCGCCGCCCAAAGCACCGTTCTCGCTTCGATACGCCTGCCATTGACGGAAACGCCCATTGCATCGATATGATCGACTCGACCCCCGAGATGAACTTCGACCCCAAGCTGTTCAAGCGAGCGCTGCGCGGTGTTCGCGAGACGCTCGGGAAAGCTCGGCAACAGGCGAGGTGCGGCTTGAACCAGAATCACGCGTGCCTTGGAAGGATCGAAAGCACGAAAGTCGTTCTCCAATCCATAACGCGCCAATTCCGCGATCGCGCCGGCGAGCTCAACGCCCGTTGGCCCGCCCCCGACGATCAGGAAGGTGAGCAACCCTTCGCGTTCTGCCTCGACCGAGGTTGCCTCGGCCCGCTCGAAAGCAGTCAGAATTCGGCGCCGAATCTCCAAGGCGTCTTCGACACGCTTGAGGCCGGGTGCGAACGGCGCCCATGCCTCTTGACCGAAATAGCTGTGCGTGGCGCCTGTCGCCAGTACCAGATAGTCGTAGGGAATCTCGCCGTTTTGGGTCGAGACCATTTGGCGAGCAGTGTCGACCGCGGTGACGGTGCCAAGCAGTAGTCGCGTGGACGGAGAGTTTCGAAACATCTGCCGCGCCGGTGTCGCAATGTCGCCCGGCGATAGCGCGGCGGTGGCGACCTGATAGAGCAGGGGCTGGAAGAGATGATAGTTGGTGCGATCGATCAGGGTAACGGCCGCCGGCACGTCTCGCAACGCTTGTGCACAGCGCAGGCCGCCGAATCCCGCGCCGACGATGACGACCCGGGGCAGCCCTTGAAGTACGTTCAATCCAGATGCCTTGCCGACGGGAAAAAAGCGGTCGCGCAAACGCTGCGTCGCTCGATCGATCGAAATGCCTCCGCCCCCGTAAATGGCGAGAATCGCCAGGAACATGAGCAGGTAAATTGAATCGGTAGCGCGCGGATCCACCACAGAGGCCGCAACGAGGCTGACCAGCAGAGCCGTCGCGACGTAGCGCGTCCCAGCGCCTATCACCAGCAAGATGCCGCCCATCAATGCCGCTCCGGCCGGTATTCGCACGGCCACGTCCAGCGGAAACCAACGTGCAATATTGTCGAGAACCAATCGGTGAGTATCTGCGTACACCGCCATCAGCAGCGCCAATCCCAGCCATACTCGCAAAAAAGCGACATAGAGCGGCCCAACACGCATGCGTAGCCACGTGGAGACCTTGATGATCGCCGGAATCAACGGCACCGCGCTATCGCTTAGACCTCTGCGCAGCAGGTTGTCGAGCGAAAGCGCACCTGCGCCATGGATGGCAAACCAACCCGACAGAGCTATCCAGAATAGCTGGGTATCAAATGGCTCATATCGAAGCTGGGTTACGAAGGACAGGGCTAGCAGCGGCAGCGCCGCGTATCGAGTCATGAAGCCCAGCACGAGAAGCGCGGCGCAGACGAGGTAGATGGCGGTACTCAGAAAGGCCGCCGCTTCGGGCGCCAGAAATGGAATTGGATTCTCTTGGCTCGCAAGCTCCAGTGTCAGCGGCCAGTGCGTGAGCTGCAGGATGCCGAATACAAAAAAGAGTTTCGCAATCCATAGGCGGATCGCAAACTCGATGTAAGGCCACGCGAGGCCCTCGAAGAGGGACGACCAAAATTTGCTGATCGTCCGAGATACTTCAGTCAGCCTGAAATACAGCGGACGTCGGCGCCGCGCGGCGGAGTTGGCTTGCATGCCGAGAAGACCGGAGCAGCACGCGATTTATTCCAGATAGCTCCCCACCTGTTCCCCAAGTTTCGGCATGGAAGCGGGCCGGCCGAGAACAGCCGACCCGCCGCTCCGTCGCTCAGCGTCTCGTGATTACGACTTCAAGGTATTCGCTCGGCACGGCCATCGTGCCGTCGGAAGAGCGGTTGAACTTCGCAATCAGCATCAAGAGATCATCCTGCAGAGCCGTTTGCGATTGGGCGTCGAGCGCGGCAAAGGCTTTGAGCACGGGGCCATAGAATCCTCGAAACACCTCCAGCCAGTGCTGCGGCGAACGATAGCGGAACACGAAGTGGCGCTGCACCGCTTCCACTGACGCAGCGTGCGTTTCGAACAGCTCCTGGAGCCTCGGGCGGGCACCCCACAGGGCCGGTGACTTGGCACCCGGCGGGGGCGGCAGATATTTACCGATGGTTTTGAAGAGTTGGCCGATAAACCCATCGGGCGTCCAATTGGCGAGACCGATTTTCCCGCCTCGCTTGCAGACCCGAACCATCTCGGCCGCAGATCGCTCCTGATCGGGCGCAAACATCACGCCGAAGGTCGAGATGACCGCATCAAAGGACTCGTCGGGAAATGGCAGCGCTTCTGCGTCTGCTTCGCGAAATTCGATGTCGAGGCGCTCAGCCGCGGCACGCTCGCGCGCACGCTCGAGCAACGAAGGTACGTAGTCGGTCGCAACGACGTCGCACCAGCGGCGGGCGGCCGCCAGAGAGGCGTTGCCATTTCCGGCCGCGACATCGAGTACGCGCTCGACGGAGCGCAGATCGAGCGCTTCGCACAGGGATTCGCCGACGATCTGCAGCGTGGTGCCGACGACTGCGTAATCGCCGGAGGACCAGGCTGTTTGTTGCTTGCGCTTGAGAGTGATGAGGTCGACGCCGGCCTCGGGGGTACGAACGACTGCAGACATGTGCTTTCTCCTAATTTAGGTGCGTAACTGATCCAAGGGCGGGATTGCACTACACCGCAAGGCAGTCGCGGTAACGCAAAGCGGGACAAACGGAGGGACAATGCCGGTACACTGGAATGGTTCGGTATCGGTGGGAGCGGCATGCGGGATTCGGCGCAATCCTTTGGCTATTGGTTGCGGCGGCGCCGCAAGGCGCTCGATCTCACTCAAGAAGCGCTCGCGGAGCAAGTGAGTTGCTCCGGCTTTGCGATTAGGAAAATCGAAGCGGATGAGCGCAAGCCCTCGTTGCCGCTCGCCCGCCGGCTCGCCGTTGCGCTCGCGGTACCGGAAGAAGAACGGCGTGCGTTTCTGGACGCCGCGCGCGCAATTCGATCCATCGGCCGTCTACCGCTTGCCGGATCCCCGGTCGACCCTGCGGGCAAAGCTGCGGTGGAATTCGCAGGCGATGCCGCCACCTACGCCAAGAATGAAGTCGCTCCATTTGTCGGCCGCCGCGGTGAATATGAACTCCTGGTGGGCCTGATCGGGGCGCTCGCCGCAGGCCGCGGGAACACCGTCCTGATTGAAGGCGAGCCGGGAATCGGCAAGAGTCGGTTGATCCGCGAGCTCGTGCGCCACGCCGAGACCTTGGGAATGTCCGCCCTCGCAACCAATTGCTATGAAATTGAACGTGCCATCCCTTATCAGCCCGTGATCGATCTCGTCGCGCGTGCGCTCGGACGTGCATCGCCTTTCGAGCTCGGCAAACTAGCCCCTGTATCGCTTGCGGAATTATCGGCGTTGGCACCTGAGGTCGCAGAGCGCTATCCTCAGCTCCCCGCGCTTTCCCGTGATTTTCCGGAAGCCCGCCAAGCTCGATTGTCCCACGCGGTCGGTCAACTGTTCGAAGCCGTAAGGCACGATCGGCCGCTGATTCTCGTAGTGGACGACATCCAGTGGGCGGACGAGGCGAGCCTGCGGGTGTTTCATTACCTCGCTCGACACGCCGCCGACCAACCGACACTGATGATCTACGCGTACCGCGACGACGATCTCGCGAGCGACGAACGTCTGGCACTGTTCGTCGAGAGTTTACATCGCGAGTCCAACGCGCATCGGATAGCGTTGGATCGATTGCGGTTTCTGGACGCGAAGGCTCTGGTCGGGTCATTTCATGATGCCAAGCCGGAAACACCCGGACTCGCCACGCATCTATTTCTGGAAACGGAAGGCAATCCGTTCTTTCTCACGTCGATCCTACAGTCTCTGAGCGACGGCGAGACGCGGTGGGACGGCCTCGGCGGAAATGGGCCGGGATTGCTTCCGGACGCCCTGCGCGCGGCGGTTCGCGTACGCCTCGCCCACGTGCCCAAGGAAATCCGCCCCACGCTCGAAACCGCCGCCGTGCTCGGGCGACGCTTCGACTTCGATACCTTGCGCGAGGCGACGAACCAGTCCGAAGGCGAAGTGCTCGATTCTGTGGAGGCTTTGGTGAAGCGCCGCTTCCTGAGGGAGGAAACCGAGGATGGTGTCTACGACTTCAGCCACGATAAGGTCCGCGAGGTCGTCTATCGCGACATCGGCGGCGCCCGCCGCAGAGTGCTGCATCGCTCGGTAGCGGAAGCCATCGAGCGCTGCGTCGACGGCGAGTCGCACGAGCGCGATGCGCGGCTTTCCGAACACTACGAGCGCGCTCAAGAATGGTCCAAGGCGCTGCGGTATCTCATTCTCACCGCAGAACGCTCGCTGGCGCTTTTCGCGATGCGTGACGCATTTCACTGGCTGGATCGCGCTGTCGCCCTGTCGGAGACTCATCCCGATGCACTTGATCGGCAAGGACGGCTCGCGCTTTACGAGCTTCGTGGAACGGCGCGCGCGCAGGCCGGACTGACCGACGGGGCGGTTGCGGATATGCGCCGAGTTATCGATAGCGCACATGCCGCGGGCGATACCGAGAAGGCACGCGACGCGTTGATTCAGCTCGGCATGGCATACCGCCGAGCAGACCTTTACGAGCAGGCGACCGCGTGCCTCAACGAGGCATTGGCGGAAACTCGCAAAATGCAGGATGAACGCCAAGCGGCGGACATTCTCTATCACCTGGGAACCGTGGCGTGGAGTACGGGGTTGAACGGACAAGCGATCGGCGCTCACGAGGAAGCGGTCGCCATTTGCGAACGGATGAACCTGGTCGACGTCATTGCAGTGCAGGCGTATCACGGCCGTGGCGAGGCGCACTATGCGAACGCACAGCCCAACGAAGCGATCGCTTGCTTCAATCGCTCGCTCGGGCTAGCGCGCCAAATCGGAGACAAAAGTTACGAATCCGAGAACCTGATGATGATCGGACACGCCTGCGTCGGCAGCAAGGGACTCGGCGACTATGCACGGGCGATGGTTAACTTCGATGCGGCGCTGGAAATTGCGAATACGGCAGACTTGCAGTGGCACATGGGGCCCACTCTCCTGGGGCTCGATCACGTGCGAGCGTGCACTGGAAAGTACGGCGAGGCCTGGATGGGCATCCAAAAAACCCTCCATTGGCTCGAAGGCCTGAAGCAAGTGCGATATCAGCTCATAGCCTACGATTTTCTGGGCGAGCTGCTGCTCGACGTCAACCTACCCGAGCGAGTGATCGAGACGATGGAGCGTGCCCTCTTGCTTGCGCAGACGGCTGGCATCAATTTCTGGCGCGCCGCCCTGGAAGCTCATCTCGCGGTCGCGCGGATGCGGCGTGGCAGCGCGGACGGCGCCGCCTCGCTCGAGGCGGCGCTCGAGCGAACGCGCGGTGCGTCGGAGCGATATCTTACGATCCGATGCCTCGACGCATTGGCGGAACTCGCCATTGCCGGCGGCGATACGCGCCGCTGTCACGCGTTTGCCAGCGAGCTGCTCGCACTGGCCGAATCCAACGGCTTGCGCGAAGTCGAGGCGCGCGCCCGGCGGTGGCGCGGCGAGGCGTTTCTTGCGGATAGGGGCTATGCCGAGGCGCTCACCGAGTTGTCTTGCGCGGCGGCGCAGGCGCAGGACATCGGCCGCGTGCGGTTGCGCATGGACCTGGAACTCGCGCTTGCTCGGTTGCATGCTGCGCGCGATCAGCAGCATGAGGCCGGCCTACATGGGCGCAATGCCGATGAAATTCGCAAAATGATCGAGAGAAGTCTTGTTTCCTCGGAGCTGCGGGCGCAGTTACAGCCGGGCCTGGCGCATTAGCACCGCAACCACGCTTGGGAGGCTTGTTTGAACCCACTATCCACCGGTCTGAACATCTTCGCTTGGCTTTTTGTTCGGCTTCCACTCGGCTTTTCGCTGCCGTTCACGGCCATGTCGCTGTGGTGGGTTTTCGGTGGCTTCCGTCTCGCAAACGATAATCTGGCTACCCCGCTCGCCGCCGCGGTCGGCTCTTTTCTCGAATCGCTATTGCCGAGGGCCATCGGTACCGAGCTGATTGGCAATCTCGAAGTCTTCGTTCACGCCGGAGGGGTTATCGCTTTATTTGCGCTCGGTTTCGTCGTGGCCTACAACGTCGCCGCGCTGCTTAATTGGTTACTGGTGATATCCCGGCTAAAACCGGTCCCCTATTCCGCCGGACCGCCGCAGATACCGGATGAACGTCGGGTCGAGCAGAACCCTTTTCAAAACATACGGCGAATTGGCATCGTGCTCGCCGGCGGCGGAGCCAAAGGCGCGTACCAAGCGGGTGCGATGAAGGCGATCTACCGTTTCCTGGCGCAGCACGATGCGCTGGGAAAAGTTCGTGTGATTTCGAGCACCTCGATAGGCTCATGGAATGCCTTGTTTTGGCTTGGTAATCTCATCAAGCCTGGGTCCGATTGGGACCAGCGCAGCATTCATGAGCGCTGGTGGCGCTCGATCAGCGCTAAGTCGCTGACAGCTCCTTCGTGGTATTTCCCGCTCTTTCGCAATTCGTTTCTCTCCACGCTCCCATGGCAGCAGAGTTTTGACCGCCTGTTCGGGCGGCAAGACGTGAGCCGGCAACTATTGAATTCCACGATTCATTTCTATTTCACGCGCTCCGATGTACGGTCCGGCCAGCTCAACTGTGCGACGAACAACGCCGCTCCACCGCAAATCCCGCGGGTGACGTACGAATGTTTGGATTCCAATCGAGATCCCGCCGCCTTTTTGGCGGGCGTCAAGGCAGGCGTATTCGCCTCGATGGATCTGCCGCCGTTGTTTCCGTATGTCGAACGCGGGGACAGACTGTTCGAGGACGGAGGCGTGATTGATAATCTGCCGATCACTTTTCCTGCCGTGGAAGGGTGCGACCTGATCTTCATACTTCCCCTGAATTCGGATTTCGAACAACAGCCGAACCAGAAATCGGTCCTTGCGCGGCTTCTGCGAGTAATGGACGTTCGTCAAGGAGTGCTGGAACGCGCCGGGTTCAAAATGCTTTATCTTTACAATGAGCTCGCGGCTCTGCGTCATCAGGTCGGCGCCGCCGCAGTGCCCTTGCACGATCAAAGGGACCATGCATACGCGCCCCTAACCTCCGCGCTTCAGCGGCGGAACGAACTGATCAATGTGTTCGCCATCTGCCCATTGAAGTCATTCGTCGAAGAGACCATCAACACGCGAGAGCTTTGGAAGCGAAAGGAGGCTGGGGTGGCTTTTGACGTGATGCGCAATGCGACGGCGAGTCTCTTGCCCGCCTTTGATTTCCAGCCGCAAGACGCGGTCCGTGTGGCTCTCGTCAGTCGCGACGGGAACATTACCTGGGACGAGCATTTCTAGAGTTCGAGCGTCCCGAGCCGCGCGAGCGCCGCATCTCGCGCCCGCGCATCGTCGAACTCGATCACGATCTTGCCGGTGCCGTCGGCCCGCTGGTGGAGCTCGACGCGCATCCCTGGGCCGGCCATCACCTCGCTGATGACCGCGAGCACGGGAGGGGCCGCGGGCGAGCGCTCGGTGCGTACTTGCGTCGCCTTGCGCACGTGCGCCTCGGTCTCGCGCACGCTCCACTGATGCGTCGCGATGAGCTGCGCGAGGCGCACGCGCTCCGCGTCTTCCTCCAGACCGAGCAAGGCCCGCGCGTGCCCCATGCTGATCGTCCGGGCCTCGATCATCGTGGTGACTTCGGCGGGCAGGTCGAGGAGGCGCAGCAAGTTACTCACTGCCGCGCGCGAGCGGCCGATTGCGTGCGCAACCTGCTCGTGCGTGAGAGCGAACTCCTCGATCAGCCGCCTCAGGGCGCGCGCCTCGTCCGCGGGACTGAGCTCCTCACGCTGGATGTTCTCGATCAACGAGACCGCGAGCGCTTCTTGATCGTTGAATCCGTGAATGATCGCCGGGATGTCGGTGAGTCCCGCGAGCTGCGCAGCCCTGAAACGGCGCTCGCCCGCTACCACTTCGAACTGATGCGGGAAGCCGGGCACCGGCCGTACGATGAGCGGCTGGATGAGGCCGGTGGCCTTGATCGAGGCGGCAAGCTCCTCCAAGAGCTCGGGGCTGGACTCGCTACGCGTCGGCTGGTGCCCTGCGCGAATCGCCCTGATCGGGATCGAGCCGGCCCCTTGCCGATAGAGGCGGCGGGGGTGCGCGTTCAAGAACGCCTGCAGCTCGCTCACCCCACCCGCGCTTGCACTCATGCGGCAAGCCTACCGCAATCGCGCGCGAATCGCAGCCTTGCCTGCAATCAGGCTCGGGCTGCCGGGCATTCGATGGTCTCGGGTACCGTGGCGAGCGCCCCGAACTCGGCCGGCGCAAGGGGAACGCCTCCGTAGACGTTCCCCCGGCGGATGCAGTCAGGTTAGTGCGCCGCGGCGTCTGCAGCAGCCTTGGCTTTGTGCCGGTGATATCGGGCGCTTGCCTTGTGCCCCCTGGCTTTGGCTTTGTCCATCGCCTTTTCCGGACCCGAATGACCCGCCGCCTTCAGTTGGTCGCCCGCTTCCTTCGTTCCCTCGGCCGTCGCCTTGGCGCTCTCTTTCACGGCTTCTCCAACCTGGGCACTCGCCATGGACACCAGTGCGGTTCCCGCGATCGCAATCAAAATCTTCTTGATCATCACAGCTACCTCTTTTCCAACTTATCGCGCCCAACGGCTCCAGTTCTAGACGCGACGACGTGCGAGCGCGTGATAGAGGACAAGGACGACGACAGCACCTATCACCGCCACAAACATGCTGTAGATATTCAGGCCAGTGACACCGGTCGCACCGAACGTGGTAAAGAGCCAACCGCCGACAAAAGCGCCGACGACGCCCAGGACGATATCGAGCAGAACGCCCTCACCGGTTTTGTTGACCAGCTTGCTGGCAATGAACCCCGAAATGAGTCCGAGAATGATCCATGCGAGGAATGACATAATAACCCCTAGTTGTAGTAGTCGAATCGCGCGCGCACCATGCGTTCGCGCAGTCTCTTGAGCACACGGCTATTAGATACGCGCGCGCCGATAAAAGGCTGTCAGCGCCCAGGCCTACCGGCTGTAGGCATTTTCGACTCTTCGGACATCGCACGCGCAGCACGCAGGATTGCGGCCCGAGACTCTGATATATGAGCTCGGTCGCGCAGCACCTGCGCATAAGAGGACTCGCAACCGCGATGATGAAAATGATGAGCAGCGCGCTTACGGTCTCGTCAATTTCGCAATTCGAAACGAATGCGAAATGAATAGCAGGAATTCACGGGCTGTCCATCTTCCATCGTGGCTCGATAATGCCCGGAACCGGCCTTTGCGAGCCGCAAGGCACCCTCGTCGAGCCTCGTACTTCCTGTCGATTCGGTGATGGTCGGTTCGGAAATGAGGCGTCCTTTGGGGTCGACGCATGCTCTGACCGTCGCAACTCCCCGTTCCCCCAATCGAATGGATGCGTCAGGGTAGAAGTCATTGGTACTCGGAAATCCAATGCCCGGCCCTCCCTGCACTCGATTGACGGCGGTGGGCGCTGACGGGGGCAATACGGCGCGCGGCGGCTCACGCGGCGTCGTCTCCACTGCGTCCGTCGGGTCGGATTCGATCGGCGGCATGGGTTCTTGCAGCGGGAGCTCAATCCTGGTCCGCGCTACTAGCGGGGGCGGCGGCGGTGGCAGAGTAGTGCGCGGAGGTGGCTCGATAACGCGAATCGCGAAGGGACCTGCGATGACCTTGGTGAATTTCGGGCCTAGCCCCATCGCGAGGCCATAGAGCACCGCCACATGTAGAGAAGCGACCAGCACGAACGTGATCGTACGGCCCGTGAAGAATGGAAAATCGTCCTGAGGATAGCGGATGAATTGCGCGTGTCCCGTGGGCGAGCTGGTCGCAGGAAGCGCCGCCACGGCATGCTCACGTGCGATGATGATCGTCGCCCAACAACAACCGATCGCGAACCGTAGACGCCTGATGGCGCCGTGCTGTTCGGCCAAGTCCGCGAGCCATTCCTCCTCGAGTCGTTCCGACAAAGCGTCAGGCGCG
>Ga0210402_10005504_pt1 | contig 11325 bp, 14 predicted proteins | sample IncBWC7MmetaG_FD_161055 | JGI IMG/M metagenome (GOLD analysis project Ga0210402, IMG submission 161055) | Forest soil microbial communities from Barre Woods Harvard Forest LTER site, Petersham, Massachusetts, United States - Inc-BW-C-7-M | ecosystem: Environmental > Terrestrial > Soil >... | reverse complement strand
GAACAGATCCTGCTCAATCAAGTGGGCTGCGAAGCAAGAAAAATTCCAGCCGAAGGAGAAGTGTTTTTTCTTGACTTCTACCTTTATAGAACGAATCAGCTTCTGCTTACCCGCCCGAAGTGGCGCTCGATTGCGCGGCCTCTGGATGAATTTCCGCCGCGCGAAGCACCAGTTGTTTCAGGCATTCGATGAACAAAGGCGAATCACCCACCGCGGGCATCATCCGGAACCGCTCGATGCCGGCTTTCTTCGCATCCGCACGGCCCTCGATGTTAATTTCATGCAAGGTCTCAATGTGCTCCGTGACGAACGAGATCGGCACCACCAGCATTTCCTTTACCCCTTCGTGGCCAAGCTTGTGAAGTGTTCCGACAAACGAGGGCTCCAGCCATTTCGCCGGCCCAACCTTGCTCTGGAAACACAGCAGATGCGTCCGCGGCCAGTTGGGAAACTTCTGCGCCCCGCTCTCGCAAACCAGCCGCACCGTCTCCTGGATATGGCGCGGATAGGGATCGCCGTTCTCCACCAGGCTCATCGGCAGCCCGTGCGCACTGAAGACCAGATGAATCCGCGAACTATCGGGAAACTGCCGCAGGCATTTGCCGATGTTCGTCACCAGCGCCTGGATATACAGCGGATGGTCGAAGAAATGTTCGATGGTGCGCTCCGGCAACGTGTCCGCAGGCTCGCCGAACACGCGGCGCCATTCCTTCAAACTGCTCAGCGTGGTGGCGTAGGAATAATGCGGATAAAGCGGAAGCAGCACAAGTTCGTCCAGGCGGTTCTCTTTCTTGATCGCTGCGACAGCATCCTCCGTCAGCGGCTTCCAGTAACGCATGGCAATAACCGCAACCGGTTCCACATAGGGACTCACCGCCGCCACCAGCTTGCTGCGCTGCCGCTCCGTAAGTATTCCAATAGGCGAGCGTCGTCCAATCTGCCCATACCGCAGGGCTACAGGAGGCGTGCGCCTCTTCGCGATATACCTGGCCAATGGGCCGCGAATGAAATTGAGCGGCCCCAGCGGAATGATATCGGGATCCAGAAAAAGATTGCGCAGGAATGCCTCGACTGTGGCCAGTGAGTCCGGTCCGCCAAGCTGGAAGAGCACGATGGCAACACGTTTTTTGGATTGGGCAGCCATGGTTGTGGTTGCAATTCCCCTTCTTGGGCGCGTGCGCGTGGTTGCGGATCAGCCGAACAACGCGGCCGGACCGGAACGCACTCCAAATTACTTCGCACGCGGCAAAGAATTCTTCAGTCGCTCGAGTTCGGCGCGCAAGTTGGAGATGCGTTTGGCAATCGTGAGGTAGAAAACGAAAAACACTCCCCAACCAACAATATACGCGGCGAATACACTGTCGAGATTCTTCATTGTGCCTCCACTTCACGAGCCAGAAAATCAGTCTCCGTTTGCATCTTTTCCAGCGCATACCGCTCGGCAATCAGCCACAGCATGAACACGTGCATCGCCAGCGCCGAAAAGAAAAACACGGTCTTCATCGTCGGATCGAGCCCGGAGCCTTGCCCGCCCATAATCACCGGCTGCGGGTGCTGCGTCCGCCACCAGCGGATCGCGCCGAACACCAGCGGTACATCGATAAAAGCAAAAATCCCGAACAGCGAACTTAGCAGCGCCCGGCGGTCTGGCTCTTCCACCAGGGTCCGCAGCAGCAAATACGAAACGTACAGCAGCCACAATACGAAAGTCGATGTCAGCCGGGCGTCCCATGTCCACCAGATCCCCCACACCGGATGCGCCCATATCGGCCCGGTGATCAGCACGACTGTAGTGAACGCCAAACCAACTTCCGCCCCAGACGCCGCCAGCCAATCGTATTTCTGCGCGCGCTTCCACACATAAAGTAAATTGCCGCTGAAACACAGAAAAAACGCCGTAAATCCCGCCCACGCACTGGCCACATGAAAATAAAAAATCCGCTGGATCACTCCCATCGTGCGCTCTTCCGGCGCGATAAAAAACGACGCATAGGCCGACGCAATCACCAGCAGTATCGCCACAGCGCCAAGGATGATGCGTTTGGTCATAGACCGTTATTCCTCCAGAAGATATTCGCCGAAAAGCCATAGCGCCGTCAAAAACACAATGTCAAAAACCGCCAGGAACGCGATTCCCTTCCCCTTAACAATCGGCTCGCGCTCAAACAGACTGACGGTCACGGTCGCACTCACAACCAGCACTGGCGTCAGCAGCGGCAGCAACAACAGTGGCAGAAGAAGCTCCCGCATCCGCGCCTGCGCGGAAATAGCGGAAAGCGCCGTCCCTGCAACCGAAATACCCAGGCTCCCCAAAAAAAGCACGAGAATCAGCCAGTGAAATTCGGGAAGCACCGGCACATTGTAAAAGATGGCGAAAAACGGAAGCATGATCAGTTCGGTGAGCAGCAGAAAGAGCGTGTTGGCAATCAGCTTCGCCAGAAAAATGGAAAAAGGATCGCTCACCGCCAAACGCAGGGAACTGAGCGTGTCATTGCTCTGCTCGCGAAGAAAGCACGGCTGCAGCATTAGCGATGCCGCAAAAAGAATTGCCAGCCACAGCAGGCCCGGTCCAAATTCGCGCGACTCTACGGTCGCGGGGCTGATGGCAAAACTGAAAAGAATCAGCACGACGAGAATAAAAACAACTGTCGTGGCCAGAAGTTCGCGGGAGCGAAACTCCGTGCGCAATTCCTTGTTTAGCAGAACCGCCGTATTGGAAAAGAGGTTCATGGCGGCAGCTCAGGCGGCTCCAAACGTAAGAATATCGTGGAGCGAAGCCCCGGCCTTGGTGTCGGCGATCACATTGCCGGCATCCAGCCGAACCGCGCGCGTCGCCAGCGAAGAAATCTCGGATTCTCCGTGCAGGCTCATAACGATTGTGCAGCCCTCGCGATTCAGGTCCCGAAGCGAGTTCGCCAGCCACGTGATGCCAAGCGGATCAAGGCCTGTAGCAGGCTCGTCAAGCAGCAGCACGGAAGGTCGGTGAATCAACGCGCGCGCGATCGCGATCCGCTGCCGCATGCCACGCGAAAACGTACGGACCAGCGACGCCCGCCGCTCGTAAAGCCCAACCTCGCGCAGAAGTTCTTCCGCCCGCGCCACTGGCGACTCCACTTTCTGCAATCTAGCGAACAGTAGAAGATTTTCCTCAGCCGTAAGCTCGTCGTAGACCAACGTGCTATGCCCGACATAGCCTGGACGTATATTTCCAATCGAATCCGCCGAACTGCCGGGAAACGAAAGCTTCCCGGCGGTGGGCCGTACGATCTGCCCCGCGATGCGCAGCAGCGTGGTCTTCCCGGAACCGTTCCTCCCGGCGAGCACGGCGCACTCCCCGGAGGAAATTGCGAACGTCACACGGCGCAGCGCGAACAGCCCGCCGTAGCGTTTATCAATTCCCTCGAAGCGAAGTCCAGTTGGCGATAGTTTAAGTGGGGCCACGATTAATTTTACTGCGAATACTTTGAGGGTTCGGCGAAGCCAAGCTTCGTCAGCCGCGGACCAGGTCGCGCAGGAGTTTTTCCACGCGAGACTTCTCCCGCGCATAATCCTCCTCGGAAATCGTGCCGGCCTGCTTGCGCAACTCCAGTCGAAACACTTCTTCCTTCAGCAAATCTAGGTTCGCATCGACGGATTCTCTCACCGCCTCAACGCCGGATTGCCTCTTCGCGGCTTTCTTCAATTGCGCGGGAGCTGTGTCCTCGCTGTGCGCGGAGGGCACCATCACAATCTGTTTCCGCGAAAGCAGAATCGCCCCGCCCGCAAACAGCACGGCCAGCCCAAGCACCAGCGGCCATTTCAGATCGTCAATCCGCGGCGGAGCAAGATCCACCTGCGGGCCCTGCGTGCGCGAATTCCCTTCCTGTGTCTGCTGTCCCTGGCCGGCCGAGGCATCGGCAGCCTGCGGCGAACCAGCGCCAGAAACGGAAATGTTCAGCGTGCCTTTGGCGGCGAGGGCTTCGTGGAGAAAAACGTTCATGCCCTGTTCCTGGCCGGCCGCGCTGATACCGTCGCCCGTCAAGGTAACCCCCGGAGGCGCTACCAGCAGCATCCGCATCCCCGCATATACCGCGGGCAGTTTCAACTTCGCAGAATTGCCGGGATACGGAAGCTCGTACGAAAGGCGAATATTCGTTTCACCGGGGTGAAACGCGTAAGCGATGGCGTACAGGCCTTTGCCCTTGTCAATTGAGGCTTGCGGCACATCCATGCCAAGGGAGCCGGTGGCGGTGACATTCTTAAGCGCGGCATTGTCGGGAATCCCGAATTCAAAATTCCCTTCACTGCGGAAATAGGCGACCGGAGGCTTGGAATCGTTCTTGATGTTGTATTCTTCAGCTCCAATCAGCGTGCCGTCGCGCGGTTGCAAGATGATGACGTGAGAGGCGGGAAAGATAACCTTCGGATCCTTGGTGACGTCGAAAACTTCGACATCCACCTGGGGGCGGCCCGGTGGAAGAAACGCATTGAAACTGACGCCTTGATAGGTGGCGCGGATCAGGACGGGGCCGGCGCCGATCGCGTCATGCGTGGCAGTGAATTGTCCCTGCGCATCGCTTTTGACCGAGGCGAGAAGCGCCATGCCCTGCGTGGGGCTGAGAAGATCCACGTCCGTGTTAGGAATCGGTTTTCCGGTGGTGCGATTGATGACCGAACCGTGAACGGTCCCGGCAAGCGACACAGAAGCGGTGAAAAGTGCGGTGAGTGCGGTAGTAAGAAGTCGCGGCCAGAAAGCCTTCATCGAACGCTCCGCCCGCCTTCCGTAGCAGGTCCGCCTGCGGAGGCAGGGTCCGCTCCAGCCGGGCGAGCGGAGGGACGCGGGCGGCGAATCTGCGATTCGGTAACCTGCTCGATTTCCGCCAGCACCAGCGCGGCTTCGTTCTCCAGAGTCACTTTCATCGTCTCGTAATCGCCCTCGGAATATTTTCCCGCCCGGTTCTCGAATTTCAAGTCGCGCAAATTGTCGTAGATGGTGTCGCGCCGCTCCAGAAGCTGGTCGAGTTTCGTGCGATGTGGCGCAAGGTCGGAAGCGTCTGGCTGAATGTAAAAGACAAAGAGAAAAACCGCGGCCGCAAGCCCCAGGCACGCGCCAACAATTGCCCATTCGGCGGGAGCGGCAAGAAAAGCTGCGATTGGGAGAGGGTGCATGGGCCTAGTCCTCGGTATCTCGATCGGCTTGGGAACGCGCGCGTTCGTAGGCCTCGGGCGAAATGTGCACCCCGGCGGGAGCGACCGCGGCCGGAGCAGGCGCCTGTCTGCGCCATTTCATGATGAAAAACACAACAATCGCCGCGCCAACCAGAAAATAAAACACCGGCATCAGCCATGCGACCAAGCTGAATCCCGATTTCGGCGGCTCCGCATAAACAGTGGTGCCGAACTCCTGCACAAACGCCTGCGTGATCTTATCCTCGGAGTCACCGCGGCTGACCATAACGCCAAGCTCTTTGAGCATGGAAGCGGACATCGTGCAGCCAACGTGATTGCACTGCGTCAATATCTGCCCGCAGTTGCACATGCACAGAAATTTACCGCCAACTTCCTTGACCCGGTCCGCCTGCGACTGCGCAACCAGCGGCAAAACCGCAAACCCGACAATCAGGAGCAGCGGAGCGATGTGTCGGCGATTAATCATGGCCTTCACGCAAGGTAACCGAAGGATTCAGCGCCTGCGCGATGGGTGAAGCAACCGTCTGCGGCGCCAGCGCTGTAGCCAACTGCGGCCGGCGATTGGGCATCAGCGCAAGCAGCGTCCCCATCACCACCCACACGCCACCAAGCCAAATCCATTTAACCAGGGGATTCAGGAACGCATGAATGACGGGAAGACTTGTGTCCGGATCCATCCCGGCAAACACCACATAGACGTCTTCGCGCAGCGTGGAATAGATCGCGACCATCGTGCCCGAAGCCTGCTCCGCACCCTGGAACTGCCGCTTTTCCGGATACAGCATCATCAGCTGCTTGTTGTCTTTCAGCACTTCCACGATCATGCGCTGCGCGGTGTAATTCTGTTCCGGCTTCGTATCGGCGCTTTGCAGTACCAGTGTGTACGGCCCCAGCTTCATCGATTCCCCAAGATTCATCGGGCGCTGCACATCCTTATTGAATGCCGAACCCGCCAGGCCAATGAAAACGAGCACCATGCCGAAGTGCACCACGTACCCGCCGTACCGGCGCGTATTCCGCATCGCCAGCTCGTGCGCGCCCATCATCATGCTCATGCCGGTGCGCGCCGAAATTACCTTCGCGCCGCGGTAGAACTCCGTCACGATGGTCCAGAAAACAAAACCGCACAGGATCAGGCAGATGATCGAGAAGGTGTCTCGATATCCCATTAAGTACGCTGCGACGCCACCCAGCAGGCCAACGATGACCGGCCAGCCAAAGTTTCGCCTCAGGCTCTCGCCAGACGTTTTGCGCCACGCCAGCAGCGGACCAACACCAGTCAGAAACAGAATCGCCAGCCCCACCGGGATCATGATCTTGTTGAAGAATGGCGCGCCCACGCTGATCCGCGAACCGGAAAGACCTTCAGAGATCACCGGGAAGAGCGTGCCGGAAAGCACCGCGATGCAGGCGACCAGGAACAGCAAGTTGTTAAAGAGGAAGCTGGATTCGCGGGAGATCATGGAATCGAGTTGGTTTTCGCTCTTCAGGTAGTCGCGATTCTTGACGTAGGCGACGAAGCAGACGATGAGCGTCAGCCCCAGGAAGCCGACGAACCACGGGCCAATGTGCGAATTCGCAAACGCGTGCACAGAACTGACGATGCCGCTGCGGGTGAGGAACGTTCCGAGGATGCAGAGCAGGAAGGTGCAAAAGACCAGCCAGACGTTCCAGACTTTCATCATGCCGCGCTTTTCCTGCATCATCACGGAGTGCAGAAACGCGGTACCGGTGAGCCACGGCAGCAGCGAAGCATTCTCAACCGGATCCCAACCCCAATATCCGCCCCAGCCAAGCACCGCATATGCCCAGTGCGCGCCAAGCAAAATCCCAACCGACTGAAAGCACCACGCGATCATCGTCCACTTGCGTGTGAGGTGAATCCACTTTTCGCCGGGATACCGCGCCAGCAACGCCGCCAGCGCAAACGCAAACGGAACCGTAAATCCCGTATACCCCGAGTAAAGATTCGGGGGATGAATCACCATCTCTGGATATTGCAGTAGTGGATTAAGCCCGTTCCCATCCATCCGCGCGAACGGCTCCATCACCCCGCTCGCGTTCATAGCGGCAAGCGTCTTGAAGGGGCTCTCAACAAAATTATTCAACACCAAGAAAAAAGTTTGGACGCCGGCAAGCACCACGCCAACATATGGCATCAACTCGCCATTCTTGTTCCGATAGGCGATCAGCACAGAGATGACGTAAATCGAAAGCAGGAAGCTCCAGAACAGCAGCGAGCCTTCCTGCCCGGACCACAAGGCAGCGACTTTATAAAACGCGGAAAGGTCCCGATTGCTGTGGGAAACAACGTAGGCCTGTGAAAAATTGTCGGTGAAAAGGAGATACTCTAGGCTGAACGTGGCGATGAAAATCAGAACGCAAGTGGCCATCCCCGCTTGGCGTGTGCTCTTCACCAGCAGCGGATGCCGCGTGAAGATCGCCCCGATGCCGCCAAATAACGCGTAAACCGCGCAGACAAACGCCAGCAGGAGCGTAAACGACCCAAATACATCCATATTGCTTTCGCCTCTCCCCTAGGATTTTCGACTGGCGCGTTACATGCTGCTTCGCTGGCTAGTTCCCGCCGGGGCCGGCTTGTCTCCACCCGGAGCGGCTTCATACTTCGAAGCGCACTTGGCCTGCACATGTTCGGCGACAAAGCGCCCGTCAGAGCCCGGACGCCCCTCTACCAGAGCCTGAGACTTGTCTTTGAACGTGTCGGGCAACGGATCGCTGCCAATATACGTGATGGGAAGGGTCTTCCCCTGCTCTTCCAGTGTGAAGTCCACGCGGCCCGAGCCGGGCTTGATGCTGCCCTCGACAACGATTCCCGCAAGGCGGATGCGATGAGCGCGCTCCGAGGCGTTCAGCGTCTGATACTCCGCGATGGTGTGATAGTAGGTTTTGCTCTCGCCATAACCCAGCCAGGCCAGGAACGACAACGCCACCACAATCACACCGATGCCCACACCGAATTTTGCCCGATTCTGCACAAATCACCTCTAAAGGACCGGTTTCAAACGACATCTTAGCACACCGCGAAGTCTCAACGTGCCACAGTTAGTGTCGGTTAGGCCATCACGAGACTCAGCGATGCATGTCACAGGGGCTTAGGTCCCCTGAGCTGCGAGGGCTGGGAGCGCGGCACGAAATGCGGCAAGCTCCGACCCATCAGATGCTAAATCATCGCGGCGGGTGGCAAAAAAAGTATAAAAAACGGGGCAGCCAAGAGTGGATTCCGTAAGTTCCGGTGCAAACGGTTGGAGTTCCTCGGCGATCACCAGGACACGCTTGGGTTTCAGGGAGCGGCGGATTCTGGCCAGGGCCTGGGGGAGATGGCGTTCTACAAGTGCCTGAGTTTCGTTGGGGTCGGTGTTCGGCTCAAGGGGGCACTCGAGGAGAGAGGCGAGAACGAGACCCCGCTTTTGGAAGTCGGCGAGGACTTCTTCGGAGGACTTCCCTGCCGTGGAGATGCCCAGGGCAGACAGAAGAACGCCAGCCGGGCCTGTGAACGTGGGATCGGGCGAATAGAGAAAATCTGAATCCGCCTCGGGGGCGGAAGCTGCGAGGAGAAGCGCCTGAACATGGATGGGGCGAAAACGCGTGGCCCATTCCAGCCGCTGCAGGCGGCGCGCAATATGCTCGGCGGAGGCGAGTTGGCCGCAGCCATCGCAAGGCAAATGTGGGGGGACACCCATAGACAAAAATGGTAGAGCAAGCCAGACGCCGAGGCAAATGGGCGAAAGTCCGGGTGTGGTAGGTAAGGTTGCCTCACTGACAAACCATGAATTTTCTGAAAGGGGCGCAGATTCGTTGTGAGCACCGAAAAGCCAAGTGACAACGCGTCGCGTCGATGAGCAAGTCTCCGAAAAGGATTACTACTCCCTGACCGAGTGGGAAGCTTGCACCGTTACGGGCTCTATACAGTGCCGAGACTACGGTTGTGGCAAGGGGAGGTGGGGCGGCTGCGAAGCCGGGATGGTTTAGGGGTAAAACTGCCGCGCAACCGCACCGTTGGTTGTTGGAGATAACCCGGGCGGAAGAAAGAAGTTGCGCGGCTTACAGGGTGAGTTGCCCTCCATTTGTCAAAGCTTGGGTGCCTTGAGGAAGTACAGCACTGCACCGAGAACCAGTGAAAGCCACGTCAAATAGACAGGTCACGGGGACCACCCGTATTTCACCCTGAGCGGCAAGTAACGAGCGGGAATCTGTACAACCGGGAAATAAAGAATGAACTTGCCGCAACCTGCGGCGCGAAGACGAGTGTAAAGAAAATAATTTATATAGGCGCAGCACCCTAAGAAGAAAATGCCACCGTAGAGATATCCGACAGCGGCGTTCTGGACCAGAATCACCAGACTGGCAAGAAATCCGAATCGCATGCTTGTCTCCGTTATGGGAATCCGGATTCTCTAAATGAAAAGTTGGGAAACAGCGGGTGAGACGCGCCCCATTGGTGTTACTTGGAAATGGTAGCGTCAGACGGGAGCTTCGAGCGGAGGCACCACTTCAGCTCCTGGCTCATTTCGGTGATTTCCATGCCCGGCATCACGATGAACTTGCAAGACAGCATCTCGCGGGGCTCGTCGTCATCGGGAAGCTGGCAGTTGACGCGGCAATACTGGCAATCCTGGTTCCAGCAGAAACGCCCGTAGGGGATGGTTTCCGGGCTGATGAACTGAAAGCAGCGCAGCAAGGAATTGCGCTCCGGCACCTGGAACTTCTTGCCAAAGATGGAGATCTCAACCAGTTTTTCGTACGGACGGAAAGGTTCCGACATGATGGCTCTGTCCTTTGTTGACAGCTTGCAACGCGGCTCGAAGTCCCCTGAGCTGGTAGTGGTGCGGTGCCTATTCAGATTAGTGCGATGGAATGGGCGGAACAACGAAACGATGGAGCGAGCGTAGCGAAAGCGGTACGGGGTCGAACCAGGAGGAGAGGACCCTCCTGGAGGTGTTTCGCCCGGCCGACGATCAGCCTTCCCGCTTCAGCCCCAGTGGTCAGGCTGCTGCTGGCGTCTCTTGCTAAACCTTTCGAATGAGGTGTATCGCAAAGCGGCAGCCGGGGTTCTTCCCCTTTTCCACCCGCACCACATAGCCGTGTTCGTCATCGTTCGGTGGGCCTCCCGCGGGAACATTGCGAGTCAGGTAGACTTCCATCCCGACATAGTAGTGGTTCGACGGGCTTTCAAGATATAGACCGCTTCGGGAAAAGTCCAAGCTCCCGCAAGTTTCCTCCGGATATTGCGAATTAATCGGACGAATGTGAATTTTCTGCGAAGTGCGGATTCTTGCGTCGCTTCGAATGACACCTCGTACTCGTGGAATGGCGCGTGTAATCGAAAGAAAGGGCACCAAAAGCAGGCAGATCGTCATCACGAACAAGCCGACTCCAGGACTGATGAGAAACGAATTAGCCATCAGAACCCGCGCGCCCAACGCCGAATCATTCGGTGAGCTGAGTTCGTTTATACTCATCATCGCTTCGGTCCAGGCCTGCAAGTCGGAGCTCAGCACCTGCACGTGCATCAGGGCACTGGCGGCCAAAATACCTCCCGCCAGGCTAAGCAGCGCAACCCCCTTCTGAACGAAAAGAATATCCAGCAGCGCCAACAAAGTGAACGCCATTGCTCCGAAGACGAACCACGGAACAATCGATGCCGTCCGTATGCTGAAAGGCAGCGGCATCGGTCCGGGTGTTGCCGCAGTTGCTTGCGCAGGACCGGCGGCGGGGCCGCTATAGAGCGCGGATTTTATAGGCGCGGCGATCCGGAGCTCAGATTGGAGTTGCCTTATTCCCGAGGAGAGGTCAAGGGCGTCGCTTACTCGGGCTCCATTGGGGTCATGCACTCTGATCAGCGGCTCAAATGCCATCAGCAGAGCGATAAACAGGAGCAAGCCGAATCCGATCCGCTCCACACTGTAATTCGGTAACGTCATCGATCCCCCTCGGGCACTTTCAGGGCGTCCTTGAAAACGTTCACAAGGGTTGCAAAGCCGATAATGAAATATTGCCTCAGAATTGCTTCCCACACACGAGAGAAAGCAATTGCCCTTGACGCAAAGTAAACCTCTGCCCAACAGGCACAAGAACCTTGTAATTTTCCTCAAGGCCGGATTTCCGATCAAGTTTGGGTAGAAGTGGAGTTTGCGC
>Ga0210402_10005503_pt1 | contig 11326 bp, 9 predicted proteins | sample IncBWC7MmetaG_FD_161055 | JGI IMG/M metagenome (GOLD analysis project Ga0210402, IMG submission 161055) | Forest soil microbial communities from Barre Woods Harvard Forest LTER site, Petersham, Massachusetts, United States - Inc-BW-C-7-M | ecosystem: Environmental > Terrestrial > Soil >... | reverse complement strand
CTTATCCGAAGCGCGCCACAGCACAGTGCGCGAATAGTCCTTCACCACGTCGCTGACCAGAATGCCGAAAGCCGAAAGCGCGCCCGGAAGCGCCGGCACAATCACTCGTGGAATGCCCAGACTCGCCGCCAACTCGCAGGCATGCAATCCGCCAGCACCGCCGAAAGCCACCAATGCGAACTCACGAGGATCGTAACCGCGTTCAATCGAAACCACGCGGATCGCTTTCTCCATAGTCGCGTTGACCACGCGAATGACGCCATCGGCGAACTGTTCGAGAGTCAGCTTGCAGCGTTGCTTCTCCAACCACGCGGACACAATGCGGTGGGTGCGCTCCAGATCAAGCCTAAAATCGCCCCCGAGAAAACGATGCGCCTGCAACCGCCCCAGGATCAGATTCGCATCCGTGACCGTAGGCAGAGTCCCGCGACCGTAGCAGATAGGCCCCGGGTCGGCGCCGGCCGACTCCGGCCCAACCCGCAGCGCCCCGGCAGCATCGAAACGCGCGATGGAACCCCCACCGGCGCCTACCGTGTGAATGTCGAGCATCGGCACACCCACGGGCAAGCCCGCGATTTCGCTCTGATTGCCTCCGCGAATTTCACCATCGACCAGAGCCACATCCGTCGAAGTTCCGCCCATGTCGAACGAAATAATTCGTCCGCACCCGCTGCGCCGCGCCATGGCCGTAGCTCCAACCACTCCTCCCGCAGGCCCGGAGAGCACAGCCCGCACCGGTTCGCGGGCAGCCGAAGACAAGGCGGTAATGCCACCGCTGGACTGCATGACAAAGATGGCGATCTTCAAACTGTCAGAAGTTCCGATCCATGCTTGGACGCGGGATTCCAGGTTTTCGAGATAGCTCTGCATAACAGGTTGCAGATACGCATTCACTACGACCGTGCTCGTGCGTTCGTACTCGCGAAATTCAGGGAGGATCTGATGGGAAATGGAGAGCGGGACGCCCAAGTCGCGCAAGGCCTTCGCAACGAGAATCTCATTCTTCGGATTGGCGAACGAAAACAGAAGCGAGATCGCAATCGCGTCAGGCTTTTTCTGAATTACCCCAGCTTTCAGTTCTGCGAGATTGTTCGGCGACGGCTCGCGCAAGATCCCGCCGTCGCCGCCAGTACGCTCGTCCACGCCGAAACGCAGATCATCCGGCACGAGCGGCGGGACCCGATCAAAGAAAAAATCGTACAGTTTGGGACGCGCCTGCCGTCCAATCTCGATCACATCTTCGAAGCCAGCCGTGGTGACGAGCGCGACGCGTGCGCCCTTGCGCTGCAACAGCGCGTTGGTGCCGACCGTAGTTCCATGAAGCAAAATCAGCGACTCGCGGCAACCGATCTTTTCCAGCGCCTCCGCAATGGCTCGCGAGGGGTCGTCAGGAGTCGAAAAAACCTTGAGCATCCGAATTTGCCCGCGGTCCACCCATACACAGTCGGTAAAAGTTCCGCCAGTGTCGATGGCAAGGCGGAGTGGTTGAGGTCGAGAGCGGCGTGCCATGCGATTCAAAACTGGAACGCTAGGGTACCATCTTTGAGATGCGCTTATGCTGCCAAAAACGACGCTTAGGAGGAGGGACACGCCATGAGATACGAGTTTCTTGTCGAGATGTATGCCACTGAACTTATCAAAGTGATTAGTGTATGGAGCGAGTTTCGCGACGAGGATCTTCCGGTGCGTCCGCGGAGCGATGACCCGCGGGGGCGCAGTGTTCATGAGCAGATGGTGCATCAGTGCGTCAGCGAAGATTTATGGTTCCGGACCATGCTTGGCATCGACGTCGGTGCGCCCCCTTTGCCGAAGCAAGAAACTCGGATGCAGTTCATGGAACAGTACGCGGCCGACAGCGGAAAACGGCTCGCGAAGTTGACCGCTTTGGACGAGGCATGGTGGGAAGAGGCGACCAACTTTTTTACCGTGCAGCGCTCTCGGGCGTGGGTGATGACGCGGCGCATTGCGCACACCTCGCATCATCGCGGGCAACTGATGGCGATGCTGCGCATGCTCGGACGCGACTTGCACAGCAACTACGGCCCCACGGCCGATACCGGTGGCCTGATGCAAAATCACGCACCAACAATTTACGCTTATGCATCCATCGACGCCCTGCTTAAGGGCGAGGCCGCGGGTGGCGCGAAGGCTTCATTGCCGGGATCCGGTGCTAAGCCTGTGACCGAGCGACCTACATAGCGCATTTCACTTGCCATTGGTCGAGAATGCGAGCGAGAGCAAAGTGTTCTGCTCCATTTCGTGGGCCTTAGCCGATCCGGTGGAAGGGCTGGCGCTGGCGGAACGCTTGACCGAAAGCACCGGACGTTCCCCCGCGATGTGGCGCAGTCGCGGCAGCACATAAAACATCGCGCCCATGTTAGCGGGCTCTTCTTGAACCCAGACGATATCGCGCGCGGTCGAATGCCGTTCCAGCTCTTTCACCAATTCAGCCTCGGGGAACGGATACATTTGTTCCAGGAATGCGATCGCCGTCGAGTTGTCTTTTCTCTTCTTGCGTTCGTCGCGCAATTCGTGCCCAATTTTTCCGGTGCAAAGCAGGATTCGCCTGGCGTTGGTTATTTCCGTATCGGGCAACACGTTGAGGAAGTGCGGATGCGTGAAGGCCTCAATGGGCGAAGCCGCATCGGGATGCCGCAGCATGCTCTTGGGGGTGAAAACGATCAGCGGCTTGCGCCAGTGCCGCAACGCCTGCCGACGCAGCAAGTGAAAATATTGAGCTGCATTCGAAGGCTGGCAAATCTGAAAGTTGTCTCGTGCCGCGAGTTGCAGAAAACGTTCGATGCGGGCACTCGAGTGTTCCGGGCCCTGACCTTCGTAGCCGTGAGGCAGCAGCAAAACCAATCCCGAGAGCAAATTCCATTTGTCTTCCCCAGCGCTGATGAACTGATCGATCACCGCCTGGGCAACGTTGACGAAATCGCCGAACTGGGCCTCCCAGAGAACGAGCGCCTCTGGATAGTCACGGCTGTATCCGTATTCGAAGCCGAGCACGCCCGCTTCAGAGAGCGTAGAGTTGTAAATTTCGCAGCGGGCTTGTTCGGCGGAAACATGTTGCAGCGGGACATATTCCTGCTCGTTTTCAATATCGAGCAGCACGGAGTGCCGCTGGTTGAATGTGCCGCGGCGACTGTCCTGTCCGCTCAACCGCACCGGAACGCCTGCCTTCACAAGGCTACCGAAGGCGAGCGCTTCGGCCATACCATAGTCTACCGGGCGCTTTCCGTTCCCCATTTCCGCGCGTTGTTCCAGCAGCTTTTTTACTTTGGGATGGATATGAAAATCTTGCGGGTACGTGGTGAGCGGTTCTGTAATCTCTCGCAACTGTTCCGCCGACAATCCGGTTTCGACCTCATACTCCGGCTTATAGCGACCGCCTTTGTAGTCATTCCAATAGGCTGGCAAGTCGCGAAGCGTTGGCTTCTTGGTCATGGAGCTGGCTATCTTCTGCGCGTCTTCCAGTTCAGCGCGGATGGTCTGAACTTGGGTTTTTACATCTTCGACGCCGATATCTTCCGAATAAATCTCCCACAGCGGCGGATGTTCTTTGATTGCTTTGTACAACAGCGGCTGAGTGATCGTCGGATCATCGACTTCGCTATGCCCGTGACGTCGGTAGCCGATCAGATCCACGACTACGTCAGTGCCGAAGGTGTAGCGATAGTCAAGAGCGATTCGCCCTACTCGGATTACGGCGTCGACGTCTTCGCCGTTGACATGAAAAATGGGGACGGACTGGCGCCGCACAAGCTGTGCGGAGAAGCGCGAAGAGTGCGATTCCCGAGGCACGGTAGTAAAGCCGATCAGATTGTTAGCGATAATGTGCACCGTTCCGCCCACGGTGTAGCCGGGCAGATCGGCGTAGTTCAAAGTCTCGGCGACAATTCCCTGTCCGGCGAACGCGGCGTCGCCGTGCACCAGCAGCGGAAGATATTTCTTCGAGCCAGTATTTCCCGCGCGATCATCCTTGGCACGGGTACGCCCGATGGTCACGGGATCGACGGCTTCCAAATGACTGGGATTCGAAACCAGGTGAATATGAACTTTTGCCCCGCTCCGCGTGAGGTATTCACCGGTTGCGCCCATGTGATATTTCACATCACCGCTGCCCAGAACGCTGCGGGGATCGACGTCTTCAAATCCAGCAAAGACCTCCTCGGGGGCGCGCCTGGCGACCTGAACGAGTACATTCAACCGGCCGCGATGGCTCATCCCCATCACCAGTTCGACTGCGCCCTGCTGCCCCGCCGCGTCGAGAATTTCATCCAACAGCGGAATGAGCGCGGTGACACCTTCGAGCGAAAAGCGCTTGTTGCCCAAATAACGCTGCTGCAAGACCTGCTCGAACAAATCCGCTCGGATAAGCAGATCGAGCGCTCGCTGCTGGTCGATCGTTGCTTGAGGCCCTTCCAGGCGCTCCTGTATCCAACGGCGGCGTGCGGGGTCCGTAATGTGCATGAATTCGACACCAACCGTTCCGCAATAGATGCGGCGTGCCTCCTGAGTGAACTCGCCGTCGATCTGCAGGTCGGGATGAGGCAGGGGGCGAAGAAAGCCGAGAGGATCAAGATCGGCTTCGAGATATCCCCAGCGACGGAATGCGTCGAACACTCGTTCGCGTTCTCCGTTGGGTGGATCCATTACTGCGGTGGAAGTTCCGGGAGCAATCTTCGATCGGATGGCCATATGTCTGCTACTAGAATAATGGATGAGCGGCAGGGAGCGGCGGATTCATTGGGACACAGGTGCCCGGAGGCGCCAGAATGCCGAGAAAACGGCGGGCACCGTCAGTACAGCCGGAGGCTCCAAAGCGACGTCGTTCTGCAGCTAGTCCTCGAAACTTCTCGCTCCTCCTTTTAAACGGTTGGTCACGACCTGTTTCCACACCCACTTGATCACACGCGCATCGTTGTAGCAGTAGCCAAGATTGTGGTTAAGCGTGGAGAAGCAGTGGCGCTGGCAGCTGTGTTTCATCGCCTGAAGCTGCTGCTGATCGAACTTCGGGTTGTCGATATTGCCCCAGTCGAAGCTCGACGAGTACATGGGGAAGCAGGGCGCAACCGTGCCGTCGGTACGGATGATTACGTTGTTCTGCCCGGCGCGGCAGTTCCAATCGGTGAATTGGAGTTCGCCATTCGAGTCCTGCACGATACCTGGGGTCTGGGCGAGGATCTCATGCACGTTGCCGTTGGTTCCGGTTCCATCGCCGTACCAGCCATGCTTTTTCAGATCCAGCCCGGACGACATGCGAACGAACGCTTTCATTTCGCGAAGGCGTTGCACCGAATTCACCATCTGATATCCAGCCTGATTTTTCTCGATGATCCAATCGATCAACTCATCCACCGAGCGCCAGTCTTCCGGCCGAATGTAGGTAGGATTTTCATAAAGATGTTTGAAGTGATCGTCCTGCTCGAGCATCGGGGTTTCGTTGATGTGGTAGTCGGTGGCGAGACGATGCGCGTGGGCATATTCGGTCAGCTTCCGCACATCTTCATGATTGTTGCGGCAGATGTTGATGTTGAAAAAAACCATGTAGCCGTAGACGTATTGCTTGCGAATCAGATATTCAAGGTTCTTCTGCCCCGGAACGAAGGCTTTCGGCAAGCTGGGTTTTTCGTCCCAGGCATCCAACGCGAAATTGAAAATTGCGACGCCTGCGTCGGCGAGGCGGTCGGCGACCTCCGGGCGCAGCAGTCGGCCATTAGTGCCTACGTAAATCCAGAACCCTTTCTTCGCAGCGTAGTAAACGATCTTGTGCGCTACTTGCGGGCGCAGCAACGGCTCTCCACCCATGAGCGCCAGCACGCGGCAACCGTGATCATGAAGCCAGTCGATCGAGCGCTTGGCGACGTCTTCGGTCATACCCTTAACTTTGTTGTTGAAAGCCCAGCAGTACCAGCAGTCGAGATTACATTTGTAGTCGACAAACAAATACGCGGTGATGGGATGGAATTCACCGGGCATCACTCGCGAGCGCACGTATGGCAGAAGCCAGCCCCGAACTTTCCGCCATACTTGTGGAGGGGTCCAGTCGCGCTTTTCGAGAGGAGCTTCGGGGCCGGGATCGTTCAGCAGTTCCGGGTACTGGGGAAAAACAGGCTCGGGCAACGTTGTGCCGCGGGCCCCGGCCGGGGTCGGCCCGCTGGAGCCGGAGTTCATGAGCAGATTGTGAATGTCGACATCGATGCGAAATTTAGCGGGGGCTGGAGTAGCCACTTCCATTCTCCTTTCCAGGGTGGATAAACTTTCCCGTTATAACGTCGCGGACAAACCTTTCGGTGATAACAAGGATGCTAGTTTCCGAACTCTGGTTCCATGGACTTTTGCGGAAAATGGGGGTGGTTTTTTGACGCTGATCAGTTGAATTATCGCAATGGCATAACTATCGGTGCGACAACGATTTAAGATGGCAGGGTCTGACGGTACCAAAAATGTGCAGCCAAGAAGCCTCCCAAACCGCGATTCCTGTTTTGCTCGGAGTACCTTTCGACGCCAACTCTTCCTATCTGCGAGGAGCGGCGGATGCCCCACCCTTGATCCGCGAGGCGTTTCACTGTGATTCGTCGAATTCATCCACCGAGAGCGGGATTGAGCTTGATTCAGAATCTGTGCTCGATGCGGGCGACTTGCAGCTGCCGGCGAACGGTGAGTTCCAGGTTATTGAAAGCGAAGTCGGTGCGTGGCTCGATAAAAGGCAGGCTCCGGTTTGCCTGGGTGGTGACCATTCCATCGCTTATCCAATCATGCGGGCTTTCGGAAAGCGTTTTCTCGATCTCACGCTCGTCCAATTCGATGCGCATCCTGACTTGTATGAGGAGTTCGAGGGGAATCGCTATTCGCACGCCTGCCCATTTGCCCGGATCATGGAAGAAGGGTTAGCGAAGCGGCTGATTCAGGTCGGGATTCGAACCATGAATGCGCATCAGCGCAAACAGGCGGATCGCTTTGGAGTTGAAGTCGTCGAGATGCGGGAGTTGCCCGCGCTGGCTCGGCTCAAAGTTGCTGGCCCGGTTTATATCTCGTTCGATGTCGACGTGCTTGATCCGGCGTTCGCACCAGGGATCTCGCACCGTGAGCCTGGAGGAATGTCGGTGCGAGAAGCGATTGCGCATCTGCATGCGATCGCGGGCAAAGTGATTGGCGCGGACATCGTTGAATACAACCCGAAGCAGGATGTATCGCAAATGACGGCGATGGTATGCGCGAAGATCCTGAAAGAGATTCTGGCGAAGATGATTGCGTAGTGCAACAGCGGATCACGATGTTAGCGGTGCAATCAGAGCTTTTGCCCGTGACCGGCTGCCGTGAGGAACATTTTGCCGAGCCGGCCTTCAACTACCCGGCAAGATATTCCTGAAATTCCACAATCATTGCCCTGGTTGTTTCAGTCCAGAGAAAATCATTGGTGCATCAGCGGTTTACGCAGCTTGCTGCCCGCACACGAATTGGCTGACCGCGTGCTTCTATCTCCGCGGAGAAAAAAATTGGACAGCGGATTCTACGCAGCCTGCGCGGGTTTACGGGCGCAGACCCAGGCTCTCGAACTCATCGCCAGTAGCGTGGCCAACATCAGCACGACGGGATATCGGGCTCAGCAGCCCATGTTCCGGTCTTTACTGGCAAGCGCCGGTACCCAGATCTCCGATCCGCTGAACCGCGCGATCAACGATTTTGGCGTGCTCGAAGGCAGCCGAACCGATTTAAGCTCTGGCAATCTGGAGCGTACCGGCAATGCACTTGACCTGGCGATTGAGGGACACGGCTTCTTTGCAATAAAGAGCCAGGGGCAAACGCTCTACACCCGCAACGGAAATTTCAGAGTCTCCCCGAAAGGCGAACTGACTACGTCGGCGGGAGACTTAGTGCTCGGAGAGCAAGGTGTGCCGGTAGTTTTGCCGAGCGGCGAGATTTCGATCAGCCCTGACGGCACGATATCCGCTGGTGGTGCGGTGGCGGGAAAGTTGCAGGTTGCGGAGTTCGTGCCCGGGACGGTTCCACTCGCGGCGGGCAACTCGGATTATTCTGCTCCGGCAAACGGGGTGCGACCCTCGCTGGACTCGAGCGTCCGTCAGGGCATGCTGGAATCGTCCAATGTCAATTCCGTGAAATCAGTGGTGGACATGATCGCGGTGCAGCGGCATGCCGAAATGCTGGAGCGAGCGATGACGGTGTTCGAATCTAATCTTGACCATATTGCGGCCAACGATTTGCCCAAGATTTAGGAGCCAGAATCATGTTACGAGCTTTGTACACCGCCGCCAGCGGGATGAGCGCCCAGGAAACCAATCTGGACAACGTGGCCAACAATCTTGCCAACTCGAGCACCACGGGTTTTCGCAAACGCCGGGTGCAGTTCGAGGACATGATTTACCAGAACGTCGTCATGCCGGGTGCGGCGGCCACGCAGCAAACCACCTTCGCCGCAGGATTACAGATCGGGCTGGGGACACGCACCGCGACCTCCGAAGTGGTGCAGTTGCAGGGCGACTTCAGCGCCACCGGCAATCCGCTGGATCTGACTATTCAGGGCAATGGATTTTTTCAGGTGACTCTGCCATCCGGTGAAACCGCGTACACCAGAAGCGGAGCTTTCCAGGTCGACTCCAACGGGAACGTGGTGACCGCGGACGGCAATCCCTTGTCCCCGGCGATCACCATTCCGACTGGCGCAGCCTCGATCACTATCGGTCTCGATGGAACTGTGAGCGTAACCACCGCGGGACAGACCGCAGCCCAGCAAGTCGGAACCATTCAACTTGCGCTTTTTCCGAATCCTGGCGGGCTGAACAGCACCGGCAACAATCTTTTTCTGGCTACGACGGCTTCCGGAGACCCGGTGCAGGGCACGCCGGGAGGCAGCGAAGGGTTGGGCACAATCGAGCAGGGATATCTGGAGCAATCAAACGTGGATGTGGTGGAGGAGTTCGTGCAGATGATCGCAGCGCAGCGTTCGTATGAGGCCAATTCAAGAGTGGTGGAAGCCGCAGACCAGATGCTGCAGGGTCTGAACCAGCTGGGACGGTAAGGAGCTTTCGATGAAGCACGTTTGGTCGAGCCTGGTGTGGATGTTGCTGGCGGCCATCCCGTTGGCGTGGTGCGCAGAGAATGAGTCCAAGGTGCAGTTGCGTGACGCAGTCGAAGTGGAAAGGGAGAGGGTTTGGCTCTCCGATCTTCTGCCCCCGAGCGCGCCGTCGGCGATACAGAAAGCCGGTGACGCGATTGCACTATGCCAGGCTCCCCGACCGGGGAGCCCGCGCGTTCTCGACGCGGAGCAAATCACGGCCAAACTCGCCGCGCAGCCCCAACTGCTTCGCCAACTTGCTATACCGTCCCGGATCATGGTCCGAAATTCAGGGTGGCCGATCGTGGAAGCGGCCGTGCGCCTGGCGATTTCCAGATTCTTGCTTGAGCAGGCAGGAAACCGCGATCTGCCTGAGGCGGCGAAACTGGATTGGGAGCCGCTCTCGGCTGCTGAAGAACATTCCGCATTGCAGGTCACCGGCCTCGATTGGGACATCCGGCAACAGTCGGCGCAGGTTCGCCTGCGGTGTTCGGCGCGCGTGTCCTGCGGCAGCTTCCTCGTGCATCTGGTTTTGCCTCCGCTCATCGGTGACGAATGGCGGAGCCGGCTGGCGTCCGGCATCGGTGCAAGTTTCGCAGGACCTGGGCAACGGGCAGGTACCTCGACGGTCGCGGTGCTGGCGGAACGAGGAAAGCCGGCGACCTTGATTCTGGATGGCGGCGGCCTCCGGATCTCAATGCGCGTGATCTGCCTGCAGGCGGGCGAACTGAACCAACGCATCCGGGTCTTCGATACGCAGAGCCGTCATGTATTACGCGCTGAAGTCGTCGGCGCCGGTCTGTTGCACGCAACTCTGTGAACAGGAAGGAGAGCCTATGTGCTGGCCCCGAATCACCGCGGTCCTGATGGCATCGATTGCGCCTCTTGCAATGGGGAAAGACGCTAAACCAACGACTATCCAGCGCGAGAGCCAGGCAGCATATATCCAAAGAATGCAGCAGCAATCGCCGGACTTGTCGCATACGAGCGCTGGCAGCCTGTGGACGGACAACGGAAGGTTTGCCAACCTCAGCGCGGACTACAAGGCGATGCACGTGGGCGACCTGATCACGATTGTCGTGGTGCAAGGAACCAAGGCCAGCAGCACGGCGAGCGTCGCCACGGCCAGGACCTTCAACACTAGTTCCGGCATCACCGCGTTACCCGGCCACCTCAGCACCAGCGGCGTGCAAAACCTTTTTTCTGCCAATTCGAATACCGTCCTCAACGGGAAATCGCAAGGCGCGACGACCTCGGCGTTGAACGACACTCTGGCGGGGAGAGTGGTTGCGGTGCTGCCGAGCGGAGTCCTGGTGATTGAGGCGGAACGGCAGCTGACCATGAACAACGAGCGGCAAACCATCCTGGTGCGCGGCCTAGTCCGTCCTGGCGACGTGACTCCCAACGACACGGTGCAGTCGAATCAGGTGGCAGATCTCGAACTCGAACTGAAAGGCAAAGGCGTGCTCAGCGATGGCGTCCGTCCCCCGAATGCACTTATTCGCGGGTTGCTGTGGCTGATTGGCTTTTAGGAGGGTTTTCTCGTGAGACATCGTTGGATAGCGCTTCTGGTCTTTCTGATGACGAGCGCGACCGGATACGGCGAAGACACGGTGCGCAAAGCCACGATCCGCGACATTACCAGCATCGAGGGGGTTCGGGAAAACCCGATCATCGGCTATGGCGTGGTCGTCGGACTGCGAAATACCGGCGACAAGCAGCAGACCATCTTCACCACTCAGATGCTCGGCAACATCCTGCAGCATATGGGGGTACAAATTCCGTCCGGCACGGTGATTGTGAAGAACGTGGCTGCGGTCTTCGTGACCGCCAACTTGCCTCCGTTTGCCAGCCCGGGAACGCACCTGGACGTGACGGTTTCATCGGCAGGCGATGCCCGCCAGCCTCGAGGGCGGCCTGCTCCTGCTTACGCCTCTTTATGGAGCCGACGGCCAAGTGTATGGCGCGGCCCAGGGGCCGTTGATCCTCGGCGGCTATAGCGAGGGAACGAAGAACAATTCCAAGCAGGTAAACCATCCGACGGTAGGCCGCATTCCCGGCGGAGGCCTGGTCGAGCGCGACAGCTCGCTCGATCTGCGCAAGCTGGAAAAAGTGTCGCTGGTTTTGAATGAGCCTAATTTCAGCACCGCCGAAGAAGTGGCCGGCGCCATTAACCGGGAGTTCGGAAAGGAGATCACGTCGGTGGTCGACAGCCGCCGCATCGACATCGATACCGTCGCGTCC
>Ga0210402_10005502_pt1 | contig 11329 bp, 12 predicted proteins | sample IncBWC7MmetaG_FD_161055 | JGI IMG/M metagenome (GOLD analysis project Ga0210402, IMG submission 161055) | Forest soil microbial communities from Barre Woods Harvard Forest LTER site, Petersham, Massachusetts, United States - Inc-BW-C-7-M | ecosystem: Environmental > Terrestrial > Soil >... | reverse complement strand
CGATGCCTGCGGACGGGTCGCTATGGCTGCGGAATGATTTTGGAAACACGGAAACGTCCGGCGTTCACGGATGGGCTCAAGTGGAAAATGGCCACGGTTCGATCAACGTGAAAGACGCAGGGGCGGCGAAAATTACAAATTCTTTTGGCAGCATTGAACTACACAATGCCACGGGAAATTGCGCGGTGGTGAATAACAACGGAAGTGTGGCGCTCTCCAACATCAAAGGTACGCTGGATGTGCGGAATCGCTTTGGAAGCATTACGGCAGCGCAGCTGGGCGGCGCCGCGATGATTTCCGGCGGGAACGGATCGGTGGAAGTCTCCAGTACGACGGCAAGCGTGATCATAACGAATTCGTTTGGAAACGTTACGGCACGAAACATCAACGGAAATCTGGGCGTCCGCAACAACAACGCAAAGCTGGAGGCTTCCGATATTTCCGGAAACGCGGAACTGTCGACGAGTTTCGGCGAAGTGCAGGTAGAACGAGTGGGCGGCACGCTCAATGTGGAAGACAACAACGGCCAGGTAAATGCCACCGAGATTCACGGTACAACGAACATCAAGACTTCTTTCGGACGAGTGAACGCCTGGCGCTTGTACAAGGGCGCCAGCCTGATCACAGGAAATGGGAACATCAGCGCCGACGGCGTTGACGGCGATCTTTTCGCCAAGACGAGTTTTGGTGCTCTGGACGTGAGAAACATCAAAGGCAAACTGACGGCGCAGGATCAGAATGGCGCGGTGACAGCGAACTCGATCACGGGTGATGCGGCAGTGGAGACCTCCTTCGGAGGTGTTTCGCTGAACGGCATTGGTGGAAGGGTTCGTGTGGACAATCAGAATGGCGCAATTGAAGTGACCGCCACCTCTGAATCATGCAAAGACATAACGCTGAAGACTTCCTTCTCGCATCTAATCGTGCGCATTCCCTCAAATGGCGGGTACAAAGTGAGCGCCCGCACTTCGTTCGGCCGTATTTCGTCCGAGCTGCCGGTCACTTCAACGGGAATGATTGGATCGGACGTTTTGAACGGAACGATTGGCAATGGCGCGTGCACGCTAGATCTATCCAACAGCAACGGCAGCATTGAAATTGCGAAGTCGCTTTAGCCGGCGGCTTCGCTGCGATTGCGGCGAGCGCGTTCCATGGCAAAGGCTTTGCGCAAAATGCGAGTGGCAGTCTCGGTAAGTTCGAACTTGGGAAGTTCTTCTTCGGTGGCGTAAGCAGCATCCACGGCATCTCCGCCGGCTTTGGCTTCACCGCTGATTTTCTCGCAGAGATAGTCCACAATCACGAAATGAAACCTAGGGCGCACATCGGGCGGGCGCGTTTCTGCAGGTTCGAAGGGATTGATGCGCTCGAAGACTTCGATCAGATCCAGTACACGCACCACGATCCCGGTTTCTTCAAGCATTTCACGCGCGACGCCTTCGAGAATCGTTTCGCCAAGCTCGAGAGTCCCGCCCGGAATGGACCACTGGCCGAGCAACGGTTCCGAGCCGCGGCGAATGAGTAACGTCTTGCCGTTTTCGATTAGCACTCCGCCTACACCAACGATGGGGCGTTCTGGGTACTCGCGAGGAGAAGTCATCTTGGAAGAAAAGCGTGCTCCGAGTTACGCTGAGGTCAAGAAAGCTAGGGCTGGAGTTGACTTGCCCTCGCACGGTATATAATACGCTGATTGGTGGGGGTCGAGTGGAGCCTGCCGACCACCCGGGGAATCTCACTACGGAGGAAGTGGCCGTGATCCGCTGCCCTGACTGTGCTGCCGAACTGGATGTTGATGAAGACGAAGTGGAAGAGGGAGAGATCCTGAGCTGTCCGGAGTGCGAATCGGAGATGGAAGTGACGCAGACGCACCCCGTGCATCTGAATGTCATCTCTGAAGACGACGAAGAGGAAGAAGAAGAAGAGGCCGACGAAGATGTTGCCGAAGAAGCCGATGACGATGATGACGACGATGAGGATGACGAAGAGGAAGAAGAAGACGAAGAGTAAGGCAAACCGTCATCTCAGGCAGGGCAGCTTCTTTTCCTGAAGTACCATCTAAAATAAATGGAGTGAGTCATGCGCAGCCCGCGGTGGATTTTCGTCTTTGGCGTGGGAGTGCTTTTCTTGCCTGCGCAGATCGCCGCGCAGGAGCAACAACCTGCGCCGCCGCCTCCAAACTCCCCACTGGCGCAAACCGACTCTTCCAGCGCGAAGAAACCCAGTGCTCGGCATCAGCACGATTTTTTGATCAAGGGAACAGTTTTCACACAGGAGGGGCTGAGCTTTTCCGGCGCCCGAGTACGCATTCGGAAAGCGGGGGAAAAATCGTTCCATTGGGGGAGCGAGGCAAACTCGCGCGGAGAGTTTGCGATTCGTGTCGTGCAAGGAGCGCAGTACGAAGTAGTGGTGAGTGCAAAAGGCTGGAAAGTGCAGAAAAAACCCGTGGATGCCACTGGAAGTGAGAGGATTGAGAATATGGTGTTTCACATGGAACGCGAAGGGAGCAAGCCCTCATGAAGCGCCAGGCCGGCATTACGATTTTCATGTTGCTGCTTCTTCTTGGTATCGCTGCCAATGCGCAGGATTCCAAGAAAGAATCTCAGTTGCGAACGGTCCGCGGCGTAGTGGTGGATAAGAGCGAAACGCCCGTGCAAGCCGCTGTGGTTTTCCTGAAGAATTTGAGAACGAATCAGGTGCGCAGCTATATCGCAGACAACGAAGGCTTGTTCCGTTTCAGCGGGCTGGACCCGAATGCTGACTACGAAGTGCACGCAGAGAAAGATGGAGCGAAATCGCCGACGCGGCAGGCATCCAGTTTCGACAATCGCAAAGAGATTGTTTTCACATTAAAGCTGGACAAAAAGAAAGACTAAGTGCCGGAGCATTTTGGTGCCAGAAACTGCACCGCGTTGGGAACTACTTCAATTTCCACGGGTGTAGGGCCGAGAATCTCGCCGTCTCCCTGAAAATAAGCGATTGATTTCGTTTCGAGGCGTACTTTATGGATTTGCATAGTTTGCAATTTGGGAAGGTCCAAAGTTCCATGAATTGCCAAGCGCGGTAAGACTCTTAGAAGCTCTCCAAAACGAAGTTCCTCAAGAAATGCAAAGTCCAACAATCCGTCATTGATTCGCGCGTTGGGTGTGAGTTGGATTCCCGCACCAAAGGTCGGCGTGTTTAGTACGCAGGCCAAAGTGGAATTCCGCCACGGAGATTCTTTCGAGTTTTCGAAAGTGACCCGGACGCAATTTGACTTTCGCGTGAAGAAGGCGCTGAGTGCAGAAGCGATATCGGGTTCTGCCAGGCCAGTTTTGATAACGAGTACTGGCGTGCCTGGCGCTCTCCGCATCGAGTCCGATGCCGCCACCGCCAAGGTATAGGCGCTCCTTGCCGTCTGCAGTGCGAACTCTGGCCAAGTCCACGAAGCGCGCCTCGCCGGATAATGCGGCCACGAGCGCAGCAACTGGATCGCGGGGCAGACCCAAGGCCCGGGCAAAGTCATTTCCGCCTCCTGTAGGAACTACACCCAAAACCACATCAGATCCGAATGCAGCATTCACCAAACCTTGTAATGTACCGTCTCCCCCCACGGCAAAGAGCAAGCGCGTGCCTTGATGGATTTGCTGGCTTGTCTGAAATCCCAATTCGTTCGCGCTGGAGGTTTCGAATATCTCTGGAACTATTCCATGGGAAACAAACGCTTGCCCGAGAAGCGGCAAGAGCCTGTGGGACCTATTGCGTCGGGATCGGATGTTGGAAAAAACAGCAACTTTGTTGAAACGAAAAGCAGGTTCAGCCGCACTACTTTTTGCAGGAACGGTCATGAATTCGGCCGGTAGTCTGGCACAGCAGGAGGGGTCGGGCAAGACAAGCGCAAATCTGCAGGTATGGGGCGCGTAAAGGTGGATGAGACATGGTGCCGGCGGGGGGAATCGAACCCACGGCCTAGGGATTATGAGACCCTCGCTCTACCACTGAGCTACGCCGGCATAGGTGAGCCTTTTATGCTACGGATTCAGGCTCGTTCTCGTCAAGGCTTCCTGCGGGTGCTTGGGAAGTAGTCAGCCATGTGAGATCCTGGGAGCCAATCAGGCCTGCCCGGTACTAGGTTTTTTGGTACCAGCGTACCGTTGCTCATACAACGTGCGAAGACCTACTCTGCCCCTGGTCGCGGTACTGGCGGTTTCGCATGCTAGCGAATAGCAGGCGAATATTAGTAGCCCAGTACCATGTACCGTTATGATACAGGCTCGCCCGACGAGCTGCTTGACATTGGTGTAGTTAGATATAGGATACCTCCGGGTTGTTCGTATCCCTCGGAGGTACCAAATGTCACGCAAACTCACGGTCGTTCTACTCGCCATGTTGATTTTGGTGGGTGCAATGAGCCTGAAGACGGTGGTCACGGCGCACGATAACGGCGCAGTGATCATGGCAAACGGAGGAGCTCCGGTTCCGCCAACACCGTGGAAAAACGGTGGAGCGCCGGTTCCCCCAACGCCATGGAAGAATGGTGGAGCACCGGTTCCGCCAACGCCCTGGAAGTAACAGGAACGTCCCCGCAGTTAGCTAGTTAGTTTTTGTGGGGATTAGGCCAGGGCGACGAGATCTGAGGATATCGTGCCTGGTCTATTCGGATATCTGGTTTGGACGCTTTGCTCTCTTCTAGAGGCAGGCGTGATAGTGTGTGCGTTCAAGAAAAAAGCCTTCCGCCCTTATATTTTCCTCAATGTTTACATGGCAGCTTCTTTGTTTGTCAGCATCGGCCGCTACAACATCCTCCAACATTACGGGTTAGCATCGAGCGAATACGTATATTTTTACTACTATTCAGACACGCTGCTTACGATCTTCCTCTATTTCGCTTTGACCAGCCTGTTTTCGCGCGTGTTTAGCGAAATGCACGCAGAACAGTACGTGAAGCTGGGAGCGGTCCTTCTGCTGGGAGGCACGGCAGTTTTCTCGTATGCCGTTGTGCATCAGGCTGAAACAAAGCTGGTGTCTCGTTTTGTCGTGGAGCTTTCCCAAAACCTCTACTTTGTGGGTCTGGTTTTAACCTACGTTCTGTGGGCCGCTGTATTGAAGTTGCGCGAAACGCGGACGCGGCTTGTGCAGTTGGTTTTGTCGCTCGGTGTGTATTTCAGCTTGTTGGCAGCCAACTACGCCCTGCGCAACCTGTACCCTTCCATGACGTTGCTATTCCAAATTCTGCCGCCGCTTGTCGGCTGCTTCCTGCCAGCGGCTTGGGCATACGCGTTCTGGCGAATTCCTGAAGAGGCTCGGCTCGCGCCGGCTCGTTTGGCGGTGATCCGATGATGGCTGGATTTATTCTTGCGTGTTCGATTGTGTTCCTGCTGCAGTTCTTCATTTCTTACTGCCGCTCGCTGATAGCGGCTTCGGTGCGTGAACCACTTTCGCAGGAAGTGCAGGAAGTCACGGGCATGACCCGCCCGGCAACGGAAGAAGAGTTTGCCCGCGTCCTGCAGCTTCTGCAGCTTTGCCCCGAGCGCCCTGAGGAGCGCGGCGAAATTGGCCTGATTCGCACCTATTTCCGCATGCTGGGCGTCATTCGCTCCACTATAGCTCGCGTTGCTCCGTCCCTGGAACGCTGGACTCACGCCGAGCGCGGACAGTGTACGCACTTTGTCGCTGTGGTGCTTGGGCGGCGAATTGCGTTCAGCCGAAATCTGTTCGCTCAGCAGATGAGTGATTGAACGGCGCCCACTTTTCGTTGTTAGACCTCCTACCCGATTAGAAACAACTCCACTTGATTCCCGCGTTGAATTTTGGAAATTGATGCTACTCTGTTTTTGGATCACTCCTTGCCGGAGTGCATGCGTCCGCAGCGCAAAACGCACCGGTGACAAGAACATGCTTGCATTGTGGCGCCGTACTGCCCTCAAACGTACGAATCTGCAGTTTTTGTGAATCGACTCTAGCCCCGGCGGCTTCCGATACCGCACGCTCGGTATCTCGCAACGTGGGTGAAGAAACCTGGCGCAGCGAACTGTCGCAGCGCTTGGCTTCCTACCGCGCGCGACGAAGGAAATCCTCTCCCAACGAGGACCAATCGCAATTCACCTTCGCGCATGCGGACGCGCAGCCCATGCCAATGACACAAGTGGCCGTGGCTGAGCAACACCCAGACGACGCGCCGGAGGATGACTTCTCTTTCACCATCGCGATCGGCCGTTGTACCCCCGCCAAGCGCAAAGACGACGGTCAGATGTTCATTGACGTCTCATTGCCGACAGTTTCCGCACAGAGCGATAGCGGAAGTACAGCTAATTCAGCAATGGAACAGCGTGCGGGGCTCTATCCAGTCGCCTCGATGGATGAACGAAGGATCGCCGCACTCATTGACGGTGCCTGCCTACTGTTCGCGTACGGGGGCTTCCTTACGCTCTTTGGCTCACTTGGAGGGCAGTTTACTTTCAGCAAGATGAGCGCGGCTGTTTATAGCATCGCGTTCGCAATTGTTTACTTACAGTATTTTTCGCTTTTCACTGTTTTCGGCGGAACTACTCCGGGGATGATGTTACGCGGCCTTCAAGTCGTGGACTTCTCGGGCGAGCCGCCTTCTCCGCGGAAACTTCTTCTTCGTGCGGCAGGATACATCCTCTCCGCGGGGACATTTTTCCTCGGTTTCCTTTGGGCGATGTGGGATGAAGATGAACTCACATGGCATGATCGCATTTCGCACACCTACCTAAGTTCCACGGAAAAACTGGCGGATTCCGAAATGCATGGGACCATTCACAGCCACACCTAGTTAGCTAGCGGACTCGCTTGCGGATAGTGACGGAGTTACTTCTTAACGGCTTCGTCAGAAGCGATTTTGCCGTCGCGAATGTAGATGATGCGGTGCGCGTTTTGCGCGATGTCGTTTTCGTGGGTGACCAAAATGATGGTGTTGCCCTGGCTATGAAGATTCTTGAAGAGGGTCATGATCTCTTCGCCCGTTTTCGAGTCCAGGTTTCCGGTGGGTTCGTCGGCAAGAACTATGGAGGGCGAGTTCACCAAGGCCCGGGCAATCGCCACGCGCTGCCTCTGCCCGCCGGAAAGTTCATTTGGCTTGTGCATCATGCGGTCCGTGAGGTCCACTCGTTGGAGCGCCTTTTTGGCCTTTTCGATGCGTTCTTCGGAGGGTGTGCCGTTGTAAATCAGCGGAAGCTCCACATTGTGGAGAGCCGTAGCGCGCGGCAAAAGATTGAACGTTTGAAACACGAACCCAATTTCCTTATTACGGATGTATGCCAATTCATCGTCGTCCAGTTCGCTCACGAGGCGTCCAGCAAGCCAATACTTCCCCGAGCTTGGAGAATCGAGGCATCCAATCAAGTTCATCAAAGTGGATTTGCCTGAGCCGGAAGGGCCCATAATCGCCACGTATTCGCCTTTGCGAATTTCCAGATCAACGCCGCGAAGTGCGTGCACCTGCTCCGACCCCATCTCATACACCTTCGCCAAACCTTCCGTTTTGATGACTATGCCGGAAGCGACGAGATCCTGGCTGTACGACTCTGGTGACAATGTTTCCACGGGCATGCCTTCTCCTAGCTCTGCTGATCGTCCATTTTCTTTGGAGCGGAATTATCAACCTTAATCTGAGCGGACGGCTTTAAAGTGCGCAGCGCCTTGTAACTTCCGACAACGATTTCATCGCCGGGCTGCAAACCTTTGGTCACTTCAATATCCGTGACACCGGAAATACCGGTGTCCACTGGACGGAACTCCGCCTTATTTCCGTTTACGACGAATACGCCCTGAACTTCATCCTTCTTGGGATCTCCGGTCGCAGCCGGGAGAGGCGCTGCCAGCGAAACGCTGGAGCCGCCTTTTTGATCCTTTTGTTTTTTTGTTGCTTCTTCAAGGTCCTTGCGCGAGCGAACCGCCAACGCCTGAATTGGGATTGCGACAACTCCCTTTTTCTCTGCGGTTCTGATTTTCGCCGTAGTCGAAAGACCCGGACGCAAATTCTCCGGGGGACTATCGAGCGTGACGACTACCTTGAAATCCTTAGCTTCTTGCGTGCTGGTGGTCGTCTGCGTAGTTGCCAAGCCGGAGCTACGTAGCACGGCTTGCGAGCCGATTTCGGTCACTTTGCCGTGGAATGTCTTGCCCGGCACTGCGTCAATTGTTACGTCTGCATCCTGCCCCATGCGCACATTTACGATGTCCGTTTCGTCCACTTTCACTTCGGCCGTCACCACGGACATATCCGAGAGCGTCATGATGAAGCTACCCGTTGCGTTCTGCATACCCATTACCACGTAGTCGCCTACGCGCTCCGGCAGATAGCTCACGATGCCGTTGATGGGCGAGGTGTAGGTGGTCTTGTTGAGAACGTCTCTTGTGTGCGTAAGGACGGCCTTGTTCTGATTGACCATCGCTTGAGACTGGTTCATTTGTGCTTTCAACTGCGCCACGCGTGAGGTCGCCGAATCCACCGCTGCAACCGCTCCGTCGTACGTTGTCTTGCGTTGATCGAAATCTTGTTTGGGGATCAATCCATCCTTGAATAATCCCTCACCGCGCCCATAGTCCAGTTTTGCCTTTTCAAGATTGGCTTTTTGCTGCACAAGGTCGGACTGCGCGGACTTGTAACTGGCTTCCGCGGCTTGAATACCTGATTCGGCTGAATTGAGCGCCGCAGATTGAGCATCTACATCTGCGTTCGCCTGCACATTTTCCTGCAAGAGCAACTTGTCGCCCTTCTTCACGCGGTCGCCTTCTTTGACAAATATCTGTGTGATTCGGCCGTACCCCTGGGCGCTTACGTTCGTATAGGTCGTCGGCTTGATTTCGCCGGAAGCCGTCACAATTGAAATCAGGCTGTCTTGCTTGGCGACCTTCGATGTTTGTACTGTGACCACGCCCTTATTGGCGGCGTTCACGCTATAGAGGACAATTCCGCCGATGACCACTACCGCGCCGGCTCCGATACATACTTTTTGCCACGTCTTCATTCTGACCTTCCTCGCTTGCTCAATGGTAAGCTGATTCTTTTTCGACCGTTAACCACTTCGCGCGGCCAGCGCCCTCTTCGGGGGGCACTTCGCGAACTCGACCTGAACACTGCACTTTAGATACGGCTTAGATGCGCTAAATGTTTCGCGCGGCCGGCCTCAACTATAACAGTTCTGAAGAGTTCCAGTACGCCAGGAACGCCTTCGGAAAGCGGAGCCAGCCCTTCGGCGTAATCCGGCGCCTCCAGCCAAAAGCAAAATGGGTGAAAAGGAACCCTACGGCTAAAAACAGCCCTTCCCGACTGCTGCCACAACCGACAGTCCTATTTGACGCAAGAAGAGGCAAGGTCGTCAGCCGAAGGGAAGACGAAAATCATCTGGGGTTGAATGATTGCCGAATCTGAGGCCTAGTTCTTAGGGAGGGATAGGTAGGTAGTGCCCAACGGAGTCAGTTCGCCGGGAGCGCCTAGCAAACTGGTGAAATGAGGGTCCGGATTCCAGCGCCCCGTGAACCACGCATAGCGAAAGACGTCCACACGCGATTCGCAAGTTGCCACCATGGCGGTCATCTGCTTTTCCTGCTCGTCCAGAGTAGTGATTTGCGCGCCGTCGTTCTGGCTATGCCAGTTTGCGAATTCAGTCACCCAGAAGGATTTCTTGTACTTGCCAAGGCGATCTAACTGATCGTCCAAACCGTAGTCATACCAGTGGAACGCAAGATAATCGATTTGCGGGTCGCGATTGTTATTCGCTGTGCGGTAGGCGGAGTAAAAAGCGTCAAGCCATTGCACGGGATCCTGATAGCCCGGCATGGTGCCCCAGGTAATCGCCGGGCCCACAATCTTGACTCCCGTTTGCGCCGAGACAGCTTCGTATTGGGGCCACAATTGGGCGGCTTGTTGTGGGGTCAGATTCGCCTGGCTGGTTAGGTTGGGCTCGTTGAGAACCAGAATGTACTTGATCTGTGGATTGGCCTTCAGATAAGCGACAACGTTGGTCGCGTTGAAGTTTCCGTTCCAAAGCATCGGGTAGAAATCCATGTCATAGCGAGTGTCATAGTCCCCGGGAACCGCATTATTCGGGCTCGGACTCCAGTTGTACCACCAACTCACCCCAGGAGAGAGGGCGGCCAAATCGGCGGGCGAGGCCAGGTCATAAGCGACACCCCGTTTTGCACTCTTTGTGGCGGCGGTAGGAGGTGCCTGCGCGGGGTTGTTCGAACCAGTCGTTGACGAGTCCACGGCGTTGCAGCCGGTGAAGCCGTTTAGACAAGCAGAAACCAGGAAGATGGCGGCTAGCTTGTAAGTAATTGATTTCATATGTTGAATGAAACATGCCAGTCGCCCCAAGAAGTGGGCCCCGGCCCTTCAATCAATTTCAATTTTGTTCGTCAGGAAGGCGTGCGTCAACCTGCCCACTGGTACAGATTTAGGCCAAATGTGTGCGATACCGCGATGTCAGAAGCTAGAGTTCCACGGCTCAAGCGTCGGGGCGAAGTACTCACCTTGCTGTGTAGGGGCAATTCTGAACGTGTCGAATAAAAAGTTCACCAACAGCGCGGCAAATAAATGGAAGCAGTGTGGTAAGCTAAAGATTCAGTCGCCGGAGAGGTGGCAGAGTGGCTGAATGCGGCGGTTTGCTAAACCGTTTTAGGGACTAAACACCCTAACGGGGGTTCGAATCCCCCCCTCTCCGCCATAGCAAAAACACCCAATGTTTATGCGGCTTTCAGAGCCGTGCTACTACTTTTCCCATGGTGCGACCGATTTAATTGTTACGTGTAGTAAATAATCGAGAACGTCACTTTATTCCCAGATTCGGGCAGTGTTTTGGCATCCGTTGCTTCGAGACGGTCTGTGGACTCAGAGAATGTATCGTGTATGTTGGCGACTTCATACCAACGGAAAATCGATTGTCGCCACGTTGATAACCCTACTCCAATAGCGCTACCGAACTTCGACGATAACCAGGGACACGTCGTCGGCGAGGGGACCGTGCCTCCACGCAGCAACGCCGTCGAGAATTGTCTTCAGCATATCTGCGAGTGGTAGCTTTGCCGATTGCAGGACTAAATCTTCCAGACCTTCGACGCCAAGCATATCGTCGAGCCAGTTGAAAACCTCAACGAGGCCATCGGTGTACAAAATGAGGCGGTCACCCGGTGATAGTTCAACTTCAATGGATGGCTCGGACGGTGTAGTTTCGGAGAGGCAACCGAGGATACCGTTTCGCGACTTAAGCCGGCGGAGTATGCCTTTTGAGACCAGGATCGCTGGCGGCTGGCTGGCGGCAGAAAAGCTTAGTCGGCGTCCATCGTGGCTGAAACGGGCTGCGGCCATCGTGAAGAAAAACCCGTCGACCGG
>Ga0210402_10005501_pt1 | contig 11329 bp, 9 predicted proteins | sample IncBWC7MmetaG_FD_161055 | JGI IMG/M metagenome (GOLD analysis project Ga0210402, IMG submission 161055) | Forest soil microbial communities from Barre Woods Harvard Forest LTER site, Petersham, Massachusetts, United States - Inc-BW-C-7-M | ecosystem: Environmental > Terrestrial > Soil >... | reverse complement strand
CTGCTCGATCAGCCAGCGGTGCAGCCAGAAGCCATCACGCCCGGCCTCATAACAGCTGTGCACGCCCGCCCCCGGCGCAAGCGCGCACCGCGCCTTGGCCTTGGCGATGCACTCGAGCAGCGCCGCGGTGTCCCCTGCCGCCACCGTATAGCGGCTCGGGCTGCGCACCCCGTCGCCCAGCGCCAGTTTCCAATTCTTCTCAGCCAGTTCGAAGGCCATGTACAGCTCGCTCGCTTCTACCGTATGCTTTCCGTGAAGGGCTGTTCCAGTCGCATTCATTTCGCTCTCCTTCCGTTAATCGAGTTGGTCCAACTCTCGTTTTAACTCAAGAGGGGAAACCACGAACAACCCTAGATAGTATCTATCGGGCCAAGAGCTGCCGGTCAGCGTGGCGAGGGAATTTTCCGGTAAGCGGCCGGTCGCGCGAGCACACCGAAGTAGCGGTGATGGCGGTGGCGTGCCGATTTCGCCAGCGCAAAATGTTTTCCAAAACGATCGCGATTATTCTTGAAGGTGGCTTCTCGATACGTGCTTGCGTGTCAACGGCCGCGCGTGTGACGGCGCGGCAGCGTTCGCTTGGACGGAGGCTTCGGCGGTGCCCGAGCCTTCGTAACCCGACCGTCTCTTCGCCATCCGTGCCGTCCGTTACGGGGCTACAAAAAGTCCGACCGATCCTTTTCCGGGTCAAGCATATCGATTAGCCCGTAACAGTCGACTCCCCGAGGTAAGTCGGGGTTGCGGTTGATTACGACAAGAGGCGGGAAGGCGCGGCATGGCGCGCGATTGCCGGCGCGCGCCATGTGCCGCCTTGCGATTCCGGTCAATGCCGAGCCCCGGGACAGCAGTGGGTTACGACCCGGGGCCGGGCATCGAGCTTGCCGGTGCTTGCCTACCTCGCTATTGGTTGCCCGCTACAACCCTTGCTCGCCAGGGCTTCAGCACTGCAATAGCCAGGACAGCGGCGAGGATGTTGGCCCCCGCCGCAATGATGAAGACAAGGTCCCAGCTTCCGGTCGACTTCTGGATGGAGCTTGCGTACGGTACCAGCAGCGCGGCCGTTCCCTTGGCCGTGTACAGGAGCCCGGCATTGGTCGTGGCGAACTTGGTGCCGAACGTATCCGTGCAGGTCGACGGGAACAGGCTGTAGATCTCGCCCCAGGCGAAGAACACCATGCCGCTCAGCACGACGAACCAGAACGGGTCTGCGCCGAGCTTGTACAGCGCGAAGATGCCGAGGCCTTCCAGGAAGAACGCGATGAACATCGTGTTCTCCCGGCCGATCTGGTCCGACACCCAGCCGAAGAACGGCCGGGTGAGCCCGTTCAGGATGCGATCGATGGTGGCCGCGAAGGTCAGCGCCGGCATGGTCATCCACAGGACCGTAACCGGTATCTTGTCGACCTTGAGGTCCAGCGAGATCGGCGACAGGTTGGCGGTGACGATCAACCCGCCGGCACCGACGATGACGAACATGAAGTACATCAGCATGAAGATCGGCTGGCCCTTGGAAACGACGACATAGCCGCCGACTAGGAAGATCAGCGCTGCGAGCGCCAGTGGGATGTAGAAAGCGGCGCCAACGGCCCACAGGCCGAGGCCGCCCACGAGGGCGATGAGCGAGCCGATGATCCACCACGAATTGGGTCCGATGATCTCGTTGGGTGCGAACTGGCGGCGGCTCTGGATGACGTTCGCGGCGGCTGCGACTTCGGGCACCTGCCCCGGCTTCGGCGCGAACATCGCGAAGGCGAAGATGCAGATGACGATGCCCTGGCCCAGGCCGAAGTTGAAGAACGTGGCCTGGAAGCCGCTGTTCTTGATCATCGCGATGATCGGCACGACGGTCAGCGCGGACCCGGCGCCGAAGCCGGCGGCCGTGATCCCGGCGGCGAGACCGCGCCGACCCGGGAACCATTTCAGCGCGTTGCCGATGCACGTGCCGTACACGCCGCCCGCGCCGATGCCGCCAATGACCTGGGCCGCATAGAACATACCGAGGGAATCGGCGAACGCATTCATGACCCAAGCGATGCCGCAGAGGATGCCGCCCACCAGCACCACGATGCGCGGACCGTACTTGTCGACGAACCAGCCCTCGATCGGCACCAGCCAGGTTTCGAACAGCACGAACAGCGTGAAGGCTACCTGGATCGACGCGCGGTCCCAGCCAAACTTCTTCTGGATGTCGGGAACGAAGAACGTCCAGCCGTATTGCAGATTGGCGATCATCACCATGCAGATGACGCCAACGACAAGTTGAACCCACGGAGACGCTAAAAACGAACGACTCTGCGGTACGGCGGTCGGTTCGGCCGATGCATACACGGAACGTTTCCTCCGTTGGCGCCAGCAGGTGGCGGTCTGCCCTAACTGGCTTGCCTGTTAGAGCTCTGTTAGAGCGAGTAACCTGGCTTGCCAACCACGAGGCCCATGTCTTCTCCTTGGCTGCGTCCTCGGTTATCGCGCTCGACCGGGCACGATCATGTCGGCTGCTCCCTACATGTATCGAGTCCAGGACGATTCGTCAGTGTCCCGCGTGGCTTTTCGTCTGCGCGAATTCATGCGCTCGCGGCGATAGGCCATGCGGACGCGGCGGAAGGCGCCCGGAGACAACTGCCTCCAGGCTGCCATTAGGTCCATCACCATGACGAGCGCCACCATGACACGCACGATAGATACAAACCTATCGTGGTGAAATCCGTCGTCACTACCTAGGTACAACTACCACTGCGTCGGCTGCACGATAGCCAAAAGCCGAAGGCGGCGAAATCCGTCGTTGTTACCTAAGTAAGACTACCTATCGCTGTCGTTGACATCGCGGGAAGGGCGCAACGCCACGGGTCGCATGCGAAGAAGGTCGGCGAGGCGGCGTGCCTGTAGCTTCGCCATTACGTGCGCGCGGTAGACATCCACGGTACGTGGGCTGATGCCAAGATCGACGGCGATCTCCCGGTTGTGCATGCCGTCCACCACCCGATCGAAGACTTCGCGCTCGCGCGCCGACAGCGTGCTGAGGAGCGTTCTCGCGTGGGCTTCTGCAATGCGTGCCTTGTGCAGCCGGTCGCCGGAAGACATCGCGCCGTTGACGGCCGCAAGCAAGACGTCGTTGTCGATGGGCTTTTCCAGGAAATCGGTGGCGCCGGCGAGCAACGCGGCACGCGCACTGGCAACGTCGCCGTGGGCGGTGATGACGATGATCGGCAACACCGACTTGCGCCGGGCGAGCTCGGCTTGCAACTCCAGACCGCTCATGCCACGCAGGCGCAGGTCCACGATCGCGCATGCAAAGGTTTCCGGCGGCTCGCGTAGGAACGCTTCCGCGGCGGGAAAGGTTCGCGCGGCAAAGCCGGATGCGTGCAGCAGCATCGCGAGCGAATCGCATATCGCGGGCTCGTCGTCTACGACCGCAACGATGCGCGGTTCAGATAATGCCATCGGCGTGAGCAGGTAACGTTAGTTGAAAAGTGGTTGGGCGGCCCTCGATCAGGATAAGCTGCCCGCCGTGCGCTTGCGCGATTGTCCTCGAAATGGCCAGGCCCAGCCCCATGCCGGCGGGCTTAGTGGTGGCCAATGGCTCGAATAGCGACTCGCGCATGCTCGACGCAATCCCCGGCCCGGAATCGATGACGTCGATGACGATCCAGCCGGGAGCGGCTGTGTGTGCGCGAACCTCCACGAGTGCGGGCTTCACGGAATCGATGGTCGCATCGAGCGCATTGATGAAGAGATTATGCAACACAGTGCCGACTTGAATGCGATCCGCGAGAACCTGGGGAAGCCCCGGAGCGATGTTCACGAAGAGCCGCGCGCCTTGCTCCCTGGCGCGATCAGTCACTGCCAGAGCTGCTTCATTGATCAATGCGTCAATGTCGATCGGCTCGAGCTCCGAGGCGCCGCTCCTGAAGAAGTCGCGGATTCGCTGCACCGTCTTGCCGGAGCGGACCGTCTCCTTTTCGATCCGCTCCAGAGCGAGCGCGATATCGGCCGGCTCGGTTGTTCCCAGGCGCAGCATCTCCAGTCCGGCGCGCGCATAGGTGCCGATCGCCGACAGCGGCTGAGCGAGCTCGTGAGCCATCGTGGAGGCCATCTCCGACGCAGCGGCGACGCGCAACGCGTCGGCCAATGCGGATTGTTGCGCGCGCAGCTCGGCGCCGCGACGCGCGAGCTCGGTTAAGGCGCGTTGCCGCTCGCCCGCGACGGCGCCGAGGAGCAGCGTGGTCAGCGCCAGCACCATCATCAGCAGTTGAAATTCCGACGCCGATTGAGCGCTGCGATCGGTGGCGAGCAGCGCACCGATCAGAGCGATCTGGACGATCGCGACGCCAGCCGCGGCGCCGGGGAAGCCGCGCCGCATGGCGAGGACGATCAGCGGCACGAACAGCAGGTAGAAGAGCTTGTGTCCCTCGATCGGCTCGAGGCCGAAAATAAGTTCAAGTAGCGGCGCCAGCACGAGCAGGAAAAGCGCGATGTCCAGCGGCCAGCCGGCCTCGTCGTCGCGATGGTTGTGCGGCGCGCCGCCAATTGCGGCCCGATCCAGCAGAAGCAACAGGGGCGCGGTGCAGATCGTTCCGGTCAGCTCACCCAGCCACATGCGCAGGAAAGCGGCGAAATGGGTTGCAGCGGAAACGCCGCCGGCCGGCAGGTTGAACTGCACGAAACACGCCGCGGACATAGCGGTGCCGATGACGACGACCAGCAGGAAGAACCGCAGGTCGCGCAGTCGCTCGAGTGCGATCCGAGGTGCAACGCGGCGCACGGCAAGCGCGGTCAGCAAATAGGCTATGCCAAGGCCCAGCCCCGCCGCGGCTTTGGCGTACAGCGAAACGCCGTCGGAACGCGGCGGAAGCTCGGAGATCAACGTGGCAATGAGCGCCGCGGGCGCATACCTCCGTCCGCCGGCGATCATCATCGCAATGGCAAGGCCGGCATTTGGGTTCCAGGGCGTGACCGGAAACGGGTGATAGGGAAAGACGTAGCTGACCGCGTCGAGCGCGACGTACAGCAGCACAAACACCGCCGACACCACGAGCGTCGCAGTGCGGCCAGTGTGGCTGTCGAGCCAGGTGCCGCTTGCGTCGGACGCAGCGCCGGGTGCTATCTTGTCCATGGGATTCCGTTGGCGACTCGCCGGCATCGCTTGCTCGTCTTAGTCGAACCATGATAGCGCCTTGGTCCATACGCTGGGCGCAAACGGCGTAGTATCTGGGGTCGCGCATGTGGACGTAGAAAGGAGGGGCCATGCCGGGAACCGCGAAGAGCCGCACGGGCGCGAAGTCTCGACGAGGTCGTGCAGCTCGTGCATTCCCCCCGCCAGCGGGATTCGTCAGCCACAACCCGCTCCGCTGATACCTTGTTGCGGTTGCAATTGCTGAGTCTCTAATGGTGAAATCCACCGCCTTCAACTTCCGACAACGGTGATGTCACCGGATGTGCTTTGAACCACTCCAGGCAGTGCCGGATGTCTTCAATGAGCAATCCGGCCAGATCCCGGCTGACGCCGTTCCGAACCAGTGCGCGCTGTACAACAACACTCTGTTGATTGGCTGGCATCGAGTAAGCGGCAATTTGCCAGCCCCTTGCCCGCAGCCGGTCCGATAGATCAAATAGCGTATAGCCATGCGTATTGAAACCGTCCTTGATTTTCCACGCCAATGCCGGAATACCCGACTTCATGTCACCGCCAAATATGATTTCAAAGGGTCCCATCTTGCTGATCTCATCGGCCATGTACTGCGCCGTGTCATAGCAGGCGCTGTGGATTTTCCGGTAGCCCTCTTTACCTAAGCGAAGGAAGTTGTAGTACTGGGCAATAATCTGGCCACCTGGTCGCGAGAAGTTCAGTGCGAAGGTTGCCATGTTGCCGCCCAGATAGTTGACATTGAAAATAAGATCTTCTGGCAGATCTTTTTTCTCGCGCCAGACTACCCATCCGCAGCCCAGTGGAGCCAAACCAAATTTGTGTCCAGAGGCGTTAATCGACTTTACTCGCGGAAGACGGAAATCCCACTCGAGTTCCGGAGTGCAGAATGGTGCCAGGAAGCCGCCGCTGGCGCCGTCAACATGAATTGGGATATCAAGGCCGGTATCCTTCTGCAGCTTGTCCAGTGCAGCCGCAATCGCCTTGATCGGCTCGTATTGACAGGTAAAAGTAACGCCGAGCGTAGGTACGACGCCGATGGTGTTCTCATCGCAACGTTTCAGTACCTCCTCAGGATTCATTAGCCAACGCCCTTTTTCGAGAGGAATTTCCCGCAGCTCGACGTCCCAATAGCGAGCGAACTTGTGCCAGCAAACCTGCACGGGCCCGGTGATCATATTTGGTTTGTCGGCGTTCTTGCCGGCCGCACGCCTCTTCTCGCGCCAACGCCACTTCATCGCCATGCCACCCAGCATGGCAGCCTCGCTGGAACCTGTGGTTGAGCAGCCAGTACCTGCTGAACCGGCTTCCGGTGAGTTCCATAAGTCGGACAAAATGTTGACACAGCGCGTTTCAATCTCCGCCGATTGCGGATATTCATCTTTGTCGATCATATTTTTGTCGAGGCATTCGTCCATAAGCCTATGGACTTCTGGATCCAGCCAGGTTTGACAAAAAGTCGCCAGATTCTGCCTGGAGTTGCCATCCAGCATCAGTTCGTCATGAACTACTTGATAGGCGTGTTCAGAGCTGTGCTCGAACTCCGGCATCTTGTGTTTCGGCATGCTGACCGACAGATCCGTCGAAGAATAGACTGACTCGACGGCAGAATCATCGAGTATTGCAAGGTTTCTCTTGGCCATTTGTATCTCCTTTTGTCTTGAATGAATTAACCGTTCATGTCGAGGGTCCGGCAAGCAAGAACGCTTCGGAAGATCCTACGGTTGGTGCGCCGTAGATATCAGCGCCCTTCGGGTCATTCCACAATTGATGCAGTCCCTCAACATGCGTCCTACATCGCATAGCTGCTCGGAAACATGTCGTGGTCGACACGGATTTCAGAAAGTGTCGAGCGTTACCTCCAGCGAAAATCGGTCCAGCATTCGGAGTTGGCAACCCCTTTGCCCACTCGCGCTGACGCGTTCCTAGGCGCTTAGACTCGGCAGTGCCGATTCCATCGTTTGGAAGCTCTCTATCCGTCGCCTGTGTGCAATGGTGGCGGACCATCACGGTGCTGTATTTGACGATCTGCGTGCGTTTTGCCTGATCCGACCACGGAAAGTACGTCGCGCACGGACGACGTATTGCTGCGTGGTCGCGACGACCGTCGTCGCACCGTGCGCCGTAGCCGTTGATCGCGACCCGGATGGTCATGGAAACGCCGTACGCTTCAGGGAATTCGACTGCTTACGCTGATCGAGTCGAGCGTAGCGCAGCGTCTCGGCTTTGCGCATCGTCGGACGACGCGATTCCGCAACTTCCGGGAGCCGCGGCAACTCCGTCTCGGTCAGCCAGCTTCGGAATCCACCGACCAGGTATATCGAAGTGCCGTCACGCCTTCCACGCCGGTGCTCGCGCCATCGATCCAGAAGCGGACGCGACGAGGGCTTGAACCGCGACGCCGCGTGGGTGACCAGCCGGTCGCCCAGATAGTCGAGCGCGGCCTCGAGCTTGTGAGCCTGTTTGACTGCCGGCTCAAGGCCGCCCGCGGACGGCACAAGGTCTTTCGTGGCGTGGTCAGCCGGCCGGGAAGGGGCAAGCGTTGTTGTACTGGGTCCGGACGGACGGAAGAGCTGCGTCGCCAGCGCTCGAACCGACCAGACCTCGACGCCTTTGCTGCGCCGGCAAACCAATTGGGCTATGGCGAGCAAGGAGCCGCCCGGAACGACGAGGATGAGAAGCAGATGGGCGAGCGTACTGAGCGATCGGGACACGATGACCCTCACTGGCAATCGCGAACGGTTCGCGCGTCGTTGAACAGGACCTGCATTACCGTCCAGAGGCCCATCAGGCAGAACCACACGACCCAACCGTTCTGAGTCAATTCAAAGAGTGTTTCTTCCGTCATTTTGAGATTCGCGCGCAAGTTACCGTGGTCGACCCTGGGAGCACCAGGTTCACTGAGCGCCCATCATGACGTGCATGACGATGGACGTATTTCCTGGGATGCGCGTGTTTTGTGGAAATGGCTCGCCGCCTTGAGTTGGCGGCCAAGTGATACGACAGGGACAAACTACCGGGGATTACCGAATTGGGTGACGGATTCCACAAAATTGGCGTCGTCCCCGCCCCCGATTCAAGCATTCGAGGGCAGGCTTCAGCGGGGACCCAGCGGCGTTCGTCAAACGACACTGGATTCCCGCTTTCGCGGGAATGACGATATTAGGGATCCGAGCGTCACCCACTTTCGAAATGCTCAATAGGTTCGACGTTGGGCACCCTGCGGAAAAAAACCGGCTCGCACGGACGCGCTGTGAGGCGGCGAAGGGCCGAACGTCCAGGAAAGGAGACTGGAGATGGTTGGGCGTTGACTCTGGCGGCCGCGAGCGAACAATCCACCCGCCAGGCACAAGCCGATTGTGGCGGCGCTCGCCGCAGCGGCTAGCGATGCCTCCGACGACAAGCGCCAGGCGTCTCGCCAGTTGCGACAACGTAGGTTCGGCAGAAGTGACTCTGACTCGCGAACCCTGTCTCCAGCGCGATGTCCACGAGTGAGCGTTCCGTCTTTTCGAGAAGTTGGGTGGCTGCCGCGACACGCCGCTGCACGATGTATTGATGCGGCGAGAATCCCATGCTTTGCTTGAAGGCGCGGTTGAAGTGCCCTGGAGACAACTTAGCGATTGTCGCAAGAGTTCCGGAGCGTATCTTCTCGGTGAACTGTTGCTCGACGTACTCGCGCACCCGGCGCAGCGCTGCTGGCGCGAGACCACCATGCACTATTGGCCGAATTGGCCGCACGGACGCGCTCGTGCCGATCCGGCGATGGGCGGGAACGCCCAACTCGACGCGAGTGCTCGGGGAAGACTGCTCAGTCATTCCAGCACACGCGTGCGCGGCGACGCTCGCTGTCGGCCATGCGGCTCCCCGGGCCGAATCGGTCAACCTTTGAACGATCGCAAAGACCTCCTCCTCGGTGCTCTCGACGGAAAGGCGCTCGACGACCTCTCCATCCGCCATGGAGGCATTGGCGAGCGGATCGTCGCGAGCAGTGACCCCCACGAATCTCGCCTTGTCGAACGAGCAGATCTCCAATGAGCGCTTCGAGTTTTCTCGACAGTACTTCAAAAGCGCGGAATCCCCGAAAATGAGGTCTGCCGGCGTGGCACAGTTGCGGTCACACGCTCCGGGTGTGGTCTCCCACTGCCGGACCTGGCATCCCGGCATACGAGCCAGCGTAGCCGCGAGCCCCGCCGACACCAGCGCAGACGTATGCCCGACTCCCACGGTCAGGGGGATCACGCATCGATTCGGCCGTCTGGCGATCAGTGTCGCTTCCACGATGGCACTCTAATGTGAGAGATCTCGCTCAGCTAGCCCTCCAATGGGGGATAGCGCGCCGACCGTTGCTATCTCAAAGTGTGCGCGGGAGAAGAACAAATGACGATCGACGGGTTGATTACCGTTCGCAGCAGCTTTGGACACGGCGAGACGTTGGCCAGGTTCGAGGCTGCGGTCCGGGCCAATGGACTGCGTATTGTTGCAGGCGTCGATCATGCAATCGCCGCGTGCGAAGCTGGCGTGTCGCTCGACGCAACGACGGTCCTGATGGTCGGCGATGGCAGACGACAGGCCGCGCTGATGAAGGCTCTTCGATTGATCGCGCTCGAGCTGCCTTTCAAGGTGCTCGTCTGGCACGATGCCGGCGGGACCTGGTTGTCATATATCGATTTTCGGTCGCTTGCGAAGCGCTACGGTGCCGGGCCCGAGGAGGTGTGCTTTATCACCGACATGGCCGTAATGATCGACGGCATCGCAAGAAAGGCAGCGTCGCCGCCTTAGCAGCGTAGACTCAGCCATTGCTGACGACGCCTTCCCGGCAATGGCCTCTCCCGGACCGCCTGAGCGCTACCGCTTCGGACCCTTCGAGCTGCAGCCCGATAAACGACGGCTGCTGAAGGACGACGCAACGATTTCGCTGCGCCCGCGCGCCTTCGATTTGCTGGTTGCGCTCGTGGATCGCGCCGGACATCTCCTCACCAAGGACGAATTGCTCGACCAGGTGTGGCCGAAGATGGTGGTCGAGGAAGCGGCGTTGCACGTGCAGGTGTCCGGCCTGCGCAAAGTCCTCGGCGCCGACGCCATCACCACGGTGTCGGGACGAGGCTACCAATTCACGCTGCCGGTGACGACGGGCGACGGCGAAGCGGATCGCGTATCGGCACCGAGGCACAACCTGCCCTACCAGCTGACGAGCTTCATCGGTCGCGAACAGGAGATTGCGCAACTCGAGGAGCTGGTGGCGGCGAATCGGCTGGTGACGCTGACCGGTGCGAGTGGCGCGGGCAAGACCCGCCTGGCGATCCAAGTGGCGAGTCAGTTGGTCGACAGGTTTGCCGACGGTATATGGTTGGTGGAGCTGGCCGCACTTTCCGATCCGCAGCTCGTGCCGCAAGCCGTGGCGAAGGCGCTTGAAGTCAAGGAGCAGCCGGCGCGGCCCGTGCTCGAGACGCTCGGCGACTATCTGGCTTCGAAAAAGCTGTTGCTCGTGCTCGACAACGTCGAGCACCTGCTCGATGCGTGTGTGAGGATGGTCGATGAGATTCTTCGTCGTTGTCGTGATGTCGCCGTCTTGGTGACCAGCCGTGAGCGGCTCGCCATGGCGGGCGAGCTCACCTACCGAGTCCCGTCGCTCACGGTACCTGGGCCGCGCGACAACGTCGTGCCCGACGCCTTGCTTGGCTACGATGGCGTGCGCCTGTTCGTCGACCGCGCGCGACTGCTGCGTCCCGGTTTCAGCGTCACGGCCGAGAATGCCGCGTCGCTGGCTTCCATCTGCTACCGCCTCGATGGCATACCTTTGGCCATCGAGCTTGCGGCACCCCGCCTGCGCTCGATGTCGGTGGAGGAATTGAGCCAAGGGCTGGATCAGCGCTTCGCATTGCTCACTGACAGTTCGCGCGCAGCGCTGCCGCGGCATCGCACGTTACGGTCGATGATCGACTGGAGCTACGACCTGCTGCGCGAACCGGAGAAGTTGTTCTTGCGACGGCTCTCGGTATTCGTGGGCGGGTGGACGTCGGCAGCGGCGGAAGGGGTGTGCGCCGGCGAGGGCATTGAGCACAGGGACGGCCTCGACCTGCTGACTTCGCTCGCCGACAAGAGCCTGGTGGCGACGGAGCAAGAGGACGCACAGACGCGCTACCGACTACTGGAAACAGTGCGGCAGTATGCCGGCGACCGGTTGGAGGACAG
>Ga0210402_10005500_pt1 | contig 11331 bp, 9 predicted proteins | sample IncBWC7MmetaG_FD_161055 | JGI IMG/M metagenome (GOLD analysis project Ga0210402, IMG submission 161055) | Forest soil microbial communities from Barre Woods Harvard Forest LTER site, Petersham, Massachusetts, United States - Inc-BW-C-7-M | ecosystem: Environmental > Terrestrial > Soil >... | reverse complement strand
GCGGTGCCGGGCCGTACATCGGTCTCGGCAGTACAGCGAGATGTACTATCCGAAGGCTCGCTTCGTCGATAACGTGGAGGACCAAGAGCTGATTGCGCGCGCGGTGCCGTTCGGGCGGCTCGGTCGCCCGGAAGAGGCTGGCGCGCTCATCGTTTCCGGGAAACGAAGAAGTCGGCGATGCCGCCCCCGAGAGAATCGGAAGGTCACGGAAAGTGCAGGCAGGATAAAGGAGCGGACCTTTTCATTTTCCCCCTCGGGCCGGTTCAGCCGGCAGCCAGGCCGACGCTGGGGCGGGCCGACCCGTGACGCGCGCCCGCCTGTCTGGAACTCGACACGGCTTGCGGATTTTGCTTGGAGCGGCAACGCAGATGACCCGACCGCGATGCCAACGCGAGAAGGCGGTTCAACGGCTCGATGATCAACGACCTCTGGTACAAGAATGCAATTGTCTATTGCCTCTCGGTGGGCACCTACATGGACGCCAATGGCGACGGCATTGGCGATTTCCAGGGACTCATGCGACGGCTCGATTATCTGCACGGGCTTGGCGTGACCGCCCTGTGGCTGATGCCATTTCAGCCCTCGCCGGGCAGAGATGATGGTTACGACATCTCAGACTACTTTGGGGTCAATCCGGCCTTCGGCACGGTTGGCGATTTTGTCGAGTTCACGCATGCCGCCAAGCAGCACGGCATCCGGGTTCTTATCGACCTGGTTGTGAACCACACGTCCGACCAGCATCACTGGTTTCGCGAAGCGCGCTCCGATCCAAGCTCCCGATTCCGCGACTGGTACGTATGGTCCGAGCGAAGGCCGCCCAATGCCGGCAAGGGGATGGTCTTTCCGGGCGTGCAGAAAACAACCTGGAGTTACGATCGCGAAGCGAAAGCCTGGTATTTTCACCGGTTCTACGATTTTCAACCCGATCTCAACACGTCCAATCCCGACGTTCAGGCGGAGATCCTCAAGATCATGGGTTTCTGGATTCAGCTTGGCGTCTCGGGCTTTCGCATGGATGCCGTCCCATTTGTCATCTCGACGAAGGGAGCGAAAGTCAAAAAACCCGCCGAGCAATACGAGATGTTGCGGTATCTGCGTGAATTTCTGCAGTGGCGACAGGGCGACGCGATCATCCTCGCGGAAGCCAACGTGCTGCCGAAGACCGACATGGAATATTTCGGAAGCGCCGGCGATCGCATGCACATGATGTTCAACTTTCAGGTCAACCAGTCATTGTTCCTTGCGCTCGCCTCGGCAGATTGCCGCCCCCTGATAAGAGCAATGAATGCGACGCGGACCCGACCAGCAACGGCGCAATGGGGAATGTTCCTGCGCAATCACGACGAGCTCGATCTTGGCCGGCTCACTCCGGCGCAACGCAGCATCGTGTTCAAGGCGTTCGGCCCCTCGAAGGATATGCAGCTCTATGACCGCGGCATCCGCCGGCGGCTCGCACCGATGCTCAATGGCGATCGGCGTCGTATCGAGCTCGCATACAGCCTCATGTTCACTTTACCGGGAACGCCGGTCGTTCGTTACGGCGACGAGCTCGGCATGGGAGACAACCTCGACCTTCCGGAGCGGGTTTGCGCTCGCACTCCCATGCAGTGGTCGACGGAGCCGCACGCCGGCTTCACCAAGAGCAGCCGTCCCGTCGTGCCCGTCATTGACAGCGGTCCGTATGGCTACGAGCACGTCAATGCGGCTGTGCAACGCCGTGACCCGCATTCCATGCTGAATTGGATGGAACGCATCATTCGTATGCGCAAGGAAGTGCCGGAAGTGGGTTGGGGCGATTTCAAAGCGATCGAGACGCGCGAACGGTCGGTCCTCGTCCTGCGCTACGACTGGCGCAACAACTCCGTCCTGTTTGTCCATAATCTGGATGACAAGCCACACGACGTGACCTTTGCGGTGGGTTTGGGAGACAAAACCGATGCATCGCTGGTCAACCTGCTGAGCGAAGCTCACAGCCGCGCGGGAGAGGACGGCAAGCACCATCTGCTGCTTGAAGCTTTTGGCTATCGCTGGTTCCGGGTCGGAGGTCTCGACTATTTGCTCAAGCGCAGCGACGTTGACGTCCAACAACGAAACGCCGCCAGGAAATGAGTGATAACCCGAGGAGTCATCATCGAAGAACGTCGACGCCCCGGGGTTGTCATCGAAGGGACCGAGGGCCGCGGACCGCGCGACTGCGTGACACACTCGGAAAGTGTGACACGTGGTAACGGCACCACCGTAACCGAGCAGGAGCGGAACTGCCGATAAATCAGTGGACGCACCACAACGACATAATGGCTCCTTTCGGAGCCATTATTGTTTGGGGTCCATATTGTTTGGAGTCCATCGAGGCGGGCACGGCGCGGTGTCCGCCCGATTGTTATGGCTTACGCCGCCTTGCGATTGACGCTGTTTTCCGCCATCGCCGTCAGTTTCTTGTCCGCGGCCTTTTCTTCGTCGAGGTTCTGCTGCAGCAGGGTTGCGCAGTCCTGGCGGCCGAGCTGCTTCGCCCACGCGATCAGGCTGCCGTAGCGGGTGATCTCGTAGTGCTCAACGGCCTGTGCTGCGGCAATCAGGGCGGCATCCAGCACGTTCTTGTCTTCGACTTCGCCTGCCACTTCGTTCGCCTCGTCAATAATGCCGTCGATGGCGGGGCAGTCCACGCCCCTGGGATCCTTGCCCTGCAATTGAAACACGCGTTCCAGCCGCTTTACGTGATTCTCGGTTTCGCGCAGATGGGATTGGAAGCCCTGCTTGAGCTGCGCGTCGCTCGATTTTTCGATCATTTCAGGCAGTGCCTGCACGATCTGTTTTTCAGCGTAATAGATGTCGCGCAGCGTGTGCACGAACAGGTCGTCCATTTTCTTGATGTCCTTGGAGAAGAAACCCATAGCGGTTTGTCCTTTGCTAGTGAGCGAATTTGCGGGAGCGAATGCCGGCGCCGCTTTTGACGTTACCGGCTCCCTACTGCAACGTGGGCGAGCGTGCGCAGTTCCGCCCCGCGCGGAATTAAACGGCGGCGGCGCGGCTTTTTCGGAATGCGCCGCGAGGCGCCTCGCGCGATGATCTCGCCTGCCCACCGGGCGAAGCGATCCCGGATCCACCGGTGCAACCTCGGTCCATTGGAACTTTTCTGCTCGCTTTTTTTAGCTGGCCTCCGGTTTCACTGCGTCTGTTTCTCTCTCTCGTTTTGCATGCTTAGCCGCACAATCACTCCCTCGCAGTTCAACGTGTCTGCATGCACGCAGTTCCCCTTGCAACTGCATGGAACAAGCAATGCTTCCCTCGGTTATTGCGAGCAGGGGGAACGCTGAGGTTCGCCTTGTTTCTCTCCTCTGAAGAAACTCAAACCATCCTCGATCGGAAGGATGCTGCCGAGGCCGCCGACCTGAGGTATCTCTTGGATGAGCGCCCCGGGATCCAGCGAAAAAAGTCCGGCAAAGGTTTCATTTACCTGCGTCCCGATGGCACCAGGGTCTCCGATCCGCGCGTGTTGAGACGCATTCTCTCGCTCGCAGTGCCGCCGGCCTGGACCGATGTGTGGATCTGTCCTTTCTCGGACGGGCACATCCAGGCGACCGGACGCGACGTCAGAGGACGCAAGCAATATCGCTATCATCCGCTGTTTCGCGAACTGCGCGAGAGCACGAAATTCGAGCACGTCATGGGCTTCGCCGAGGCGCTTCCGGTGATCAGGGCGAAGGTGCGCGAGCACATGGGATTGCCCGGGTTGCCGCGCGAGAAGGTATTAGCCACGGTCGTGCGCATGCTGGAGACAACATTGATCCGCATCGGAAACGATGACTATGCGCGAGAGAACAAGAGCTACGGACTCACCACGCTCAAGAACCGGCGCGTTAGGGTCAACGGGTCGGAGGTCCGCTTCCGATTCACCGGCAAGGGCGGCAAGCAATGGTCCTTGCAGGTCAAGGACAGGCGTATCGCCATGGTGGTCAAGGCCTGCCAGGAATTGCCGGGACAGGAGTTGCTGCAATATGTCGACGAGAATGGCGAGTTACAGGACGTTACGTCCGGGGACGTCAATGCCTATTTGAAGAAAATTACCGGACGGGATATCACCGCCAAGGATTTCAGGACCTGGGCCGGAACGGTATTGGCCGCGCTTGCGCTCCATGAAGTCAAGGAGTTCGATAGCGCAGCGCAGGCGAAAAGAAACGTCCGCTCCGCAATCGAGCGCGTCGCCACCCGGCTCGGCAACACCACTACCATCTGCCGAAAGTGTTACGTCCATCCTGAAGTGCTGGACGCGTATCTCGATCGCAATCTCGCGCTGGAAATCCAGTCGCGCGTCGAAAAAGAGTTGCGCGAAGAAATCGGGGGATTGCAACCGGAAGAAGCTGCCGTGCTTGCCATGTTGCGCGCGCGCCTGAAGCGTGGCTAAACCAGCGCGACGATGCACGTGAAGGTTGATTTCACGCCTGAAGGGTGATTTCGCAAACAAGCCCTTCCGGACGCCAGTCAAAACGCGCATCACCCTTTAACTGTCCAATTATTCGTTCGATGACCCGACTGCCAAAGCCCCGGCGCGTAGGCATCTGCACTGCCGGACCACCGATCTCCGTCCAGCGAAGGATTAATTGTCCGTCTGCCTTGTGCAGCCATTTCAGCTCAACTTGGCCTCTGGTCCCGGATAGAGCCCCATACTTGACGGCATTGGTGGCTAGCTCGTGCAAGGTCACAGCTATAGCCTGAGCGGCATCTGGTTCTAATAAAACCTGTGGACCGTCTATTCGCACGCGTTTTTCATCTTCCTCGGAATACGGAACAAGCTCCTGTGTTGCGATGGTCGATAGCTCGGCACCAATCCAGCGAGACTCGACAAATAGCGAATGAACATTCGCAAGCGCTCGGATGCGTCCTTCGATCGACTGTTTCAGACCTTCGGATGTGTCGGACTGAGAAAGCATGACAATTGCCTGTACGTTCGCAAGCACGTTCTTGCTTCGGTGCTCTGCTTCCCGAGCCAAGGTGGCGATTTGCTCCTGATTTCGCTTCTGTTCAGTAATATCCCTGGCGATCTTTGATGCTCCAACGATTTTACCTTCGGCATTTTTGACGGGAGAAACGGTCAGTGAAACAACGATTAAGCTGCCATGCTTGCGTTGCCGAACAGTCTCGAAATGGTCGATACGCTCTCCTCGTCTGATGCGCGTTAGAATCGCACGCTCTTCATCGTGCCGGTCTTGCGGAATGACAATTGTGATGGGCTGACCAATCGCCTCTTCGGCAGAGTAGCCGAAGATACGCTCCGCACCCCTATTCCAGCTTGTGATCACGCCATCGAGGTTCTTACTTACAATTGCGTCGTCACTGGATTCGACGATGGATGCCAGCGAACGCAATCGCTGTTCACTTTCGCGAAGCGCAGCTTCGGCCTGCTTGCGCTCGGTGACGTCGATTCCCGTGGGATGCAGAAACATTACTGCCCCCGACTGGTCACGAATGGGATGCATCGCAAAGTCCACGATGCGCTCGCCGCCATCGGCCACCCAGTACCGGAGCTCTTCGCGGAAAACGAGCCCCGAAGCGGCTTGATCCGTCGCGAAGCGAATCCTCGCCTTCATCTCTTCGGAACCGCGCCACCAAGGAGTGTCCCAGAATGGCCGGTCTAGGACCTGTTCCCTTGTGTACCCGCACCAGTCCACGGCCAGTTTATTCACTTCCCGCACGTAGCCTTGCAGGTCCATGATGCCAGCGAAAATGTCAGATTGGTCGAAAAGCGCTTCGAATTTGGCGGCAGCAGCTGATAGGTCTCGCACCAGCGTGGCTTGCCGAGCGATGAGCGCTTTTACCTCCGTAACGTCGCGATTGACCTCAAGCACGGTGTCATCACTGAGCAACTGCATTCGGCTGTCTACATTGACTTTGTGGCCATCCTTGCAGGTATGTTGTAGCTCCCCGGACCAGTAACGCTCATTCTGAAGCCGTGAACGCAACTCGATAAAATCGATGGGGAATTTGGTTTGCAACAGAGAGTGGCTGCCGCGCCCGACCGCCTCGTCTCGTACAAACCCGTAAAGTCGTTCGGCCCCAGCGTTCCAGAATTCGATCGCCCCATCCAGACGCCACGCGAGCATCGGTTCATAGGACAATCTAAGCAGATTAGCTAAACGCTCTGCACTTTCGGAAGTCGCCTCTGTCTCGGCAGACTCGCGTTCCATCTGTAACTCGACTTCTCGCTGCACTACTCGACTATCCAGCCTCCGATGCCCCAGCAGAACCGTTGCCGGTAGCGACAAGAGCCTACCACTAATAAACCGGTCCACGCGCCATACTTTGACCTCGTCGACGTATGGAGACCCACCATCGATACCATTACGCCTTTGTCCGTCCCGAGTCCGAGCAAAATTGCTCACTCCAGTCGCCCACATTCATTTAAGGGAGCCCAACGCCCCCGGCATCTAATCTGGTAGCCAGTCAAACGGAGCGTCGCGGGAAGTTCGAGCAGGTGGTCGTGCAGGAGCTCGAAATTGGCCGGCCGTTATGCAGTGGGTGCCCTCGATGCTTTTGCCGTCCAGCGTCCGGAACTTTGAGGGGAGTAGGGCGTTTGCAATGAACGAGTAGGAGTGCTCGATGCCGATTCTCTTGTATGCGGCGGTGTGGGGAGCGTTCTTCGGAATGTTTTCTCTGGAACAGAATGCCGACGATGCCTGAGGGCGAGCCTTGGGATCTACTCTGGCATGTCGAGAGCCCGGTCGTAGTGCCGGGCTTTCGAATATCTTGTTACCAGCTGTAAGGGTAATTGATCATGGCTAAAAGCGGCAAGACGTTACGCGATCTTTTCCACGACACGCGCCAGGACATCTACTTAGATTAGACCGCGGTCAGCAATCCGCTCCTGCTTGATCTAATGCCGCACAGCCCCGCTCTCTGAGTTTCTCTGGGAGCGGGGCATCTCTTTGCGAGTGCGCACCGCACCCCCTTTCTGAACCATTGTGAATAGCGCTTCTTTTGCATCGGCTGGAACGTTCACGCATGTGGGACGTTGACGAGTATTCCCGTACACCTCCAGAAAAGAGGGGTGACCCTATGAACTGGGATCGCGTAGAAGGAAATTGGAAAGAGTTCCAAGGAAAAGTGCAACAGAAGTGGGGTAAGCTCACCAACGATGATATGAACGTTGTCGCTGGCAAGCGCACCGAGCTTTCGGGTCGTCTACAGCAGCGGTACGGCTACGCAAAAGATCAGGCCGAGCGAGAAATCGATACGTGGCTGAGGGATACCATGTAGTCAATTCGAAAGCGTCTGGCTGTCGAATTAAACGCCCTGCCCAGAAATGGGCGGGGCACTCCTGTTGGCAAAAGGAAGAGTGCAGAAGGCGTTGCGGTACGAGGCCAATTGAAAGTGAGTTGCACTTCGCTTGGCACCCGGAAGGGGTCGCGTGCGAAATCGTCCTACCAGCGTGAGATAGAGCGCCTGCCGACGTGGCCTCGACGTTCGACCGAATCCCGATGCCGCGCGCGCAAGTCTGTCCCTATCAATCGCGATTCAATCCGAGGGCGGCTTCGGGTCATTAGCGACTGTCCGGGATTTGCCCAGTCGCGGTAACGGCCGCTTGCTCTCACTTCCCGCACGGTCGCATTGGCAGCTCGTGTGGCTGCGACGTGGAACGCTAGTCCCTTGGGGCGTCACGGCCGGCAAACCGGCGTTCGGTGTCATTCTTCTCGGATTGCTTTGCGAGCAGTGCTCTACTTCGCGGCCAGACCGCCTTTGCTACCCGCACTCCCGCCCATTTCGGCGTCGGCAACTCAGACGCAAAGCGGATTACGCCTGGCACGTTGCGGCGAGCGTGCGCCTGCAGATCGCCAAGCCTCTACGCATGAGCGCCAGCGGCTTACGGTCCCAAGGCTCCGGTGAAATCGATAGTTGACCACGAACTTTTTCCAAAATCTCACGCTCATCAGTTTGGCTTTCGGTTCAAGACTGTCTTGCGCGCAAGTCGCCTTCGACCCGGTCCCAGTTTCATCCGGGTCGCTCCTTGCTCGACGGTGTCAAGGGGACGTCAGACCAAGACGCCAGAGCCAGGAAAGTTCCACGACGCCTCAAAAAAGCAGCTTCTGGCAAAGCGTCAGCAAGGGCGCGAGGCCCTTACTCTGTGCTCGTGGTATTTGCTGAGTGCCCACTAGTGGTCCGATTCCGAAGTTCGCCAGCGGTCGGGTCACGTTCAGATGTGAACTTCGGAATCTAAGGACCACTAGCAACTTTATAATTCTAGTGCGGTTTTGAATTTGAAGGTCCTAAAAGATCTTGCGGCCAGTTAATGATAGGAACTTCAAATTCACCGCACTAGTCAGCCATGTGGGGGATCAGCTGGCGGCTGAACAATACTCGTCAGGTACCCGCAGCTCGGGCATTCGTAAGCAATCAGACCGGGCTCATGGAGGAGCGGGGCGATGCTTGTGACCTCGGCCATTTGTGCTGCTTTGCATCGAGGACACAGCAGGGTTCCAGCGGTGCTCTGACCCGACATCGGCTCCTTCACTTCCGGTTCGTGTGTACTCTCTTAATTTTCCAACGCAGCTACTCGGCATTGGTTGCGAGCGCCTGCCCTGCCGCTCGCCGACGAGGTGATTGAATGAATCGGCACGAGTTCATCGCGCTGCTCGCCGGCACGGCAATTGCTTGGCCCCTTGGGGCGCGCGCGCAGAAAGCCGAGCGCGTGCGGCGCATCGGCGTGCTCTTGAATCTGTCAGAAGGCTCAGGTGCACGCGACGGCGGATTTGTCATAGCCGGAGGCCCTGAAATGGCTCTCGCAATCACCGCCAAGCACGTCCCGACCCGGTATCGGCAATCGAGGACAGCCGAAGGAACCCGCGAAGACCACGGCAGCTGCATTCTGTCGATGCCTTCGTAGCTTGTTATCGCGAAACTATTAGGCGACCGCACTGCCTGGGCTGAACGGACCGGACGTTATGAGTGGGTGCCCTCGATGCTTTTGCCGTCCAGCGCCCGGAACTTTGAGGGGAGTAGGGCGTTTGCAATGAAACAAGTAGGAGTGCTCGATGCCGATTCTTTTGTATGCGGCGGTGTGGGGAGCGTTCTTTGGAATGTTTTCACTGGAACAGAATGCCGACGATGCCTGAGGGCGAGCCTTGGGATCTACTCTGGCATGTCGAGAGCCCGGCCTGGTGCCGGGCTTTCGAATATCTTGTTAACAGCTGTAAGGGTAATTGATCATGGCTAAAAGCGGCAAGACGTTACGCGACCTTTTCCACGACACGCTCAAGGACATCTACTTTGCTGAAAAGAAGATTCTCACAACGTTGCCCAAGATGGCCAAGGTCGCTCGGAGCGAGGACCTTAGAGCGGCGTTCGACAAACACCGCCGTGAGACCGAGGGCCATGTCGAGCGCCTGGAGGAAGTGTTCCAGCTCCTGGAAAAGAAGCCCCAGGCGAAAACATGTGATGCGATCATCGGCATCACCGAGGAGGGCGCCGAGATCATCAAAGAGTATAAGGGGACACCAGCGCTCGACGCAGGCCTTTTGGCGGCCGCGCAGGCTGTCGAGCACTACGAAATCTCCCGCTACGGCACGCTCAAGGCCTGGGCAGAGAAGCTCGGCATGACGGAAGCTGCGGAGCTTTTGGAAGAGACGCTGGAGGAAGAGAAGGCAACGGATGAGGCGCTGACCGAGATTGCGGAACAGGCGGTCAATGCCGAAGCTGATGAAGAGGCGTAAGGACACGCGCCGTATTTGATTTCGCGTCGCTTGACTCTTTCCTGCTTTGCTATTGGAACCACCTGGGCTTTGTCATCGTGCGGCTTCCTGACCGCTTATCCGTGCAACCCGCCGAACAGCCAGATCAGCAAGATGATTGGAATCGGAATGCCAATCAACCAAAGTAATAATCCGCGACCCATGGGAGTCTCCATTAGTGCATGCCGCCTATACTCGAACGTCGATGAGCTGGGGGATGTTCCACGTTCATAACGAGAAAAAGAGAAACAGCAGCGTAGCAGCTCAAGCGCAGTCAGCGCTGCAAAACCCTCGTCGCCGCCTTCTGGAAACAAGCCGACTTGCCTCTCTGACGCGCGCGCGTGGTTGGTCAAAGATCAATAGATCGAAAAATCCCTATGCACCGGCGGAGAAGTGGGAAGAAGAATGGAAACAATGGCCGTCCCGAACATCGAAGGCGATGGTGAGAGCTGCAAGAAAAACCCCGCCCAGAAGGCGGGGTAAGGGGATGCGCCGAGACTCAGTTATCGCTTCTCAACATCTACATCAACGCCGGGGCGACGTTCTCTTTCTCGAATCTCGACGCCGGGTTCGCGACGCCGGTTCCGTTCTTCGATTATGACCTCATCGCGATCGCGCCGATCACGACCAACTGTCGCGTTAGGTTCGCGAGTGCAGGTGGTCGAGCAGGCCGGTCCAACGCAGTTCTTGTCGCACACCTCGTCGGCGCCTGCGGGCATGGAAAGTACTGCCGAGCCTGCTAGGGCGGCTGCTAGGGTCAACGCATAGGCCGTTTTCATCTGGGGCTTCCTTTTAGTTGCCTCGATGATAGGCAACGCAAAAGGAGAACTGCTGTTCCACGCCTCGCCAGAACAATGATGGAGGGTTTTAAGACGTGCTACTCCGATGACGGCCGTGCAAGAAATCGCGTTTGTAAAAATGGAACCTGCGTTTCGAAATCTCTTTGTTGCTGATCTCGAACTTGATGTGCAGAAAGAGGACGAGGTTGGCCCCGGTCGAGGACATCGCCGGCGCAATCGTGAACCTGATAAGCGAATATGCCGTTCGTTAAGCGCGATGCGCCAGCCTCACCGCACCCTGCATACGCAACGCCTCGCTGTTAGCTTGGATTTTCAAGGCGACGTGACCGAGCAGTAAGCCGCATTGCCCTATTTGCATGATGCGCGTCGCATTAGTACGGGCGTGTATGTCCCGCTATTACTCAGGCCAGGCTCACCAGCGCCGATCTCGATAGCCGTCGCACATTTGCCCTTACGCGCGTCCGGTAGCGACGAATGACTCTTCGGCCAGAGCCGCCTCTCGTCAAAATCGCCACGGCTTCAGCCCCAGCAGAGACCTTCTCCGTCACCATTCGGCTGACTTCGCTGCGGGCCGAAGAACCGCCGGCAGCGATTTTCATCGCCCTGAGGGCGATAACTCGTTGCGCTTCGAATCCGAGCAACGTCCCCTCCGCCACCGCCAACCAAATGCCGAACATTTGCTCCCGTTCCCACGGCGGATCAAGTCATCTATCCTCGCCGCAAGAAGCCGCCGAAACTTCGCGTGCGCCAGCTGTTGGGGTTCCTTAACCGCGTTGCTTGTTGTTTTTCGTTTTACGCTTGTTGCTCTTTAG
>Ga0210402_10005498_pt1 | contig 11333 bp, 7 predicted proteins | sample IncBWC7MmetaG_FD_161055 | JGI IMG/M metagenome (GOLD analysis project Ga0210402, IMG submission 161055) | Forest soil microbial communities from Barre Woods Harvard Forest LTER site, Petersham, Massachusetts, United States - Inc-BW-C-7-M | ecosystem: Environmental > Terrestrial > Soil >... | reverse complement strand
CTGTGCGGCCGCCGCCTCGCGCACGATGTCGACCGGAGAGATCTGGCCGAAATGCAAATAGGGCGAGAGCAGCGAAGATTGCCAGAGACTCGGCTCGTTGCGGTTCTGCGCATAGCCGGGCAGGCCCGTGCGCGCGAAGGTTCTTAATCTGGCGTAGGCTTGCGCCGTGCCGCCGTCAAAGCGGCGCACCGCCTTGACGGTAGCGTCGACGCCGAGTTGCGCGACCGCTTGGTGGACGTCGCTCAGGTCGAAGTCACTATGCAGCCCGGCGTCAGTGCGCCGAAGCACTGATCGATTGCGCACCGGCACCGCCCGAGTGAAATCGGCCAGCCTGGCGTGCAGCTTGGGACGCAACGAGCGTGCCGCAAACTCAGACCGATCGCTTGCCGTCTCCACCGGCACGACCGCGTCGCCTTCCACCTGCACGACCGGACATCTCGCGCTCTGCGCCACCTGCTGGCGCCACTCGCGCAGGTGACGCAGGTAAGCGCGGTCGACGATGATAACTGCCGCGTTCCGCGCAAGGTCCAAGGCCACATCCGGCGGGTTGCCCTCGCGGAGGACGAAAGCGATGTTGCGCGCCCGCAGGTCGCTGTCGACCTCCCGAAGGCCCTGCAGCATGAAGGTGAAGTGGCGGGCATTGGCCTCCGGGTAGTCGACCTTCAATCCGAAGCACACCACAAGGGGCAACTTGAGCTCTTCCGCTTTGTCGAGCGCGAATTCGAGGGCAGGGTTGCGGCGGGCCCGTTGCGATTGCTGCATCCAATAGAGAACGTAGATTCCTCCACGTGCGGGCACGTCGGCCAGGATGCGGATGCGTTCAGGTTCGATCATGCAGCAATTAATTCTTGGCTGATTCTTGGTCGCTCTCTGGGAACGATGCCAGCGTAGCCCTGTTCCAACGGCAAGCGACACTTTAGCCGACGCCACAGAGATCTGGTTCAAATCTCTGATTGTGTCCAATGCCAGCGGATCGCAACCTTTTCGGGACCTCCTGGATATCGCTTTTCGTGCGTGTTAGGAGCGAATGGTGCGGTGCTCAATGGCGCCCCGGGCGGACGACGGAGACCAGCGAAGTGCGCGCCACGACGAAATTCAAATCCATGCTGGGCGGCGGCACCATCGTGGTTGCCCCCGGGGCATTCGACGGCCTTTCGGCGCGGCTTGTCGTGCAGGCGGGATTTCCGGCCGTCTATGCGAGCGGCGGCGCCATCGCGCGCTCGACTGGTGTGCCCGACATCGGCCTGATTACGCCGGATGAGATCGTGCAGCGGCTTGCCGAGATGGTCGAGGCAGTGGGCGTGCCGGTGATCGCCGACGCCGATACCGGGTATGGCAATGCGCTGACGGCCCAGCGTGCGGCCCGCGCCTTTGAACGCGCCGGCGTCGCAGCGTTCCATTTGGAGGATCAGACTTTCCCGAAGAAATGCGGCCACTACGACGACAAGGCGCTGGTGCCGACGGCCGAGATGGTGCATCGGCTGCATGCGGTGCGCGACGCCCTGCATGACCCCGACTTCGTCGTCATCGGCCGCACCGACGCCATTGCGGTCGAAGGCTACACGGCGGCGCTCGACCGCGCCGCAGCGTATCTCGAAGCCGGTGCCGACGTGATCTTCGTCGAGGCGCCGACCTCCGAGGAACAGATCGCCGACATCGCGCAGCGTCTTCCCGGCTACAAGCTCATCAACATGTTCCACGGCGGCAAGACGCCGCTCCTGCCGGCCTCGCGCCTGCAGGAGTTGGGTTATCACGTGGTCATCATCCCGAGCGATACCCAGCGCGCCGCCATCAAGGCGATGCAGCGGGTGCTGGCGACGATTGCACGCGACGGCAGCGCTGCCGCCATGATCGACGACATGGCATCATTCCGGGACCGCGAGGCGGTCGTCGACACCGCCGGATATCTCGCCCGAGACCGGCGGTATTCCGCATGAGCCGCGGATCTGATGGCGGCAATTCTTACACCAGAGACATCGCGACATTCGTAGGAGGCCTTGCCTATGAACGCATCCCGTCCGACGTGATCGCGCGCATCAAGCTGTTGATCCTCGATTCGCTCGGATGCGCGCTCTACGGCACTGAATTGCCGTGGAGCCGGATCCTGATGACGACGCTCGGTGGGCTAGACCATACCAGTACCTGCGCCGTGTGGGGCACCGATCGGCGTCTCTCCGCCCCCCATGCGGCGCTTGTCAACGGCACGCTGGTGCAGAGCTTCGAGCTTGACGATGTCCACCGCGCGGGCGTGCTCCATGTGGGCGCCGTGACATTGCCAGCGCTTGTTGCAGCGGCGGAACTGCGTCCCGGTATGACGGGGCGGGATTTCCTGCGCGCCGCGGTGGCCGGATACGAAGTCGGGCCGCGGGTCGGTTTGTGCATGGGGCCGGAGCATATCGGCCAGGGCTGGCACTCCGGCGCAACCGTCGGGGTGTTTTCGGCCGCGGCGGGTGCAGCTGCGGGGCTGCGGCTGCCGGTCGATCAGGTCGTGCATGCGCTTGGTATCGCCGGTACCCAGGCGGCAGGCTTAATGGCGGCGCAATACGGTGCTATGGTCAAGCGGATGCACGCGGGCCGAGCGGCGCAAAGCGGACTTTACGGCGCGTTGTTGGCCGAAGCGGGGTTCACCGGCATTGTGGATGTTTTCGAGAGCCCCTATGGGGGCTTTTGCACAACCTTCTCGCGTTCCCAGGACCGCTTCAATTTGGCTGAACTGACCGCCGGCCTCGGCGAGCGATTCGAAACCTTCGGCGTTGCGCTCAAATTTTATTCTTGCGTCGGCAGCAACCACACGACACTCGATGCAATCCGCGCGATCGCGGCGCGGCGTTCGTTCCGGGCGGACGACGTGGCCAAAATCACCGTCCACGGCTCGCAGGCGACCGTCGATCACGTCGGCTGGCCCTACAAGCCGCAGGGGCTGACATCGGCGCAGATGAACCTGCCGTTTTGTGTCGCAACTCTGCTGGCCGAAGGCGATGTTTTCGTCGATCAGTTTTGCGAAGCCGCGGTGACCGATCCGCGCCGCATGGCGCTCGCCGGCAAGGTCGAGGTGTTGCACGATCCCGCTATTACGGCGCGCGGTGCCAAGCTCCGCCACATGGTGCGGGTCGACGTGCAATTTGCCGACGGCACGCTGGAGAGCGAGACCGTAGAGGCGCCGCGCGGCAGCGAGAATAAGTTCGCCAGCGAAGCCGACGTGGTCGAAAAATTTCGCAAGCTCGCACGACGCTCCTGCGAGGATGCTCGAGCCGAACGAATAGTGGAATTGGTGCTCGGATGCGATAAACTTGACGATATCGGCATTCTGGTGTCCGCGCTCGCCGGGAACAGCCGGTAGCATCGTGACGTCGTCACTGCTGGGCTTGTCGGGCGATTCCGATCACATGACATCGTTCTATCATGAATGTTGCCGAGCCGCGGAAATCGCAACTTGGGGGTTGAAGAATCAACGCTTCGACGTCCTTATGCGCTCCCCGGAGCGGACCGCCACGCCGGCTCCGTCTCCACAACCGATTCCGTCGCAATAGGTGCATGCGTGATGACTTCAATCGATCGACAGATCGCACAGGAACTGGGTGTTCGCGAAGCGCAGGTCGCAGCCGCGGTGGCGCTGCTCGATGAGGGCGCGACGGTGCCGTTCATTGCCCGCTATCGCAAAGAAGCGACCGGATCACTCGATGATTCGCAGTTGCGCACCCTCGACGAGCGCCTGCGGTATCTTCGCGAGCTTGAGGACCGGCGCGCCGTCATCCTGAATTCGATCCGCGAGCAGGGCAAGCTCGACGACGTGCTCGAAGCCGCGATCCGCGCCGCCGACAGCAAAAGCCGACTTGAAGACATCTATCTGCCCTTCAAGCCGAAGCGCCGCACCAAGGCCGAGATTGCCAAAGAGGCGGGCCTGGAGCCGCTCGCCGACATGTTGCTGGCGCGGCCGGAGAACGATCCGTCAGTCGCGGCGATGAGCTTCATCAATCCCGAAAAGCAAGTGGCCGATGCTGCGGCGGCGCTCGACGGCGCCCGCGCGATCCTGGTCGAGCGCTTCGCCGAGGACGCCGACCTCATCGGCTCGCTGCGCGAGGAGATGTGGTCGGTCGGCCGGCTCGCGTCGAAGGTACGCGACGGCAAGCAGGAAGCAGGCGCCAAATTCAGCGACTATTTCGACTTCGCCGAGAGCCTGACCAAGGTGCCGTCGCACCGCATTCTGGCGTTGTTCCGCGCCGAGAAAGAGGAGGTCTTGGACGTCGCCATCGAACCGGAAAGTCCGGCGATGGCCGCCGCAGGCCCGAGCCGCTACGAGCTGCGGATCATGCACCGCTTCGGTATCGGGGATCACGGGCGTCCCGGCGACAAATGGCTGATGGACACCGCGCGCTGGGCTTGGCGTACCAAGATCCAGATTCATCTCGGCATCGATCTGCGGCTGCGGCTTTGGGCTGCTGCGGAACAGGAGGCGGTGCGGGTGTTCGCTGCCAATCTGCGCGATCTGCTGCTCGCTGCCCCGGCCGGGGCGCGTCCCACCATGGGCCTCGACCCGGGCTTCCGCACCGGGGTCAAGGTCGCGGTCGTGGATGCCACCGGCAAGGTGGTGGCCACATCCGTGATCTATCCGCACGAGCCGCAACGGCAGTGGAACGAGGCTCTCGCGGTTCTCGGCAGGCTCGCCAAACAGCACAAGGTCGAACTGATCTCGATCGGCAACGGCACCGCATCGCGCGAGACCGACAGGCTCGCCACTGAGCTGGTGAAGCTGCTGCCCGATCTCAAGATGACGAAGATCGTGGTGTCGGAAGCTGGCGCCTCAGTTTATTCCGCCTCCGCCTATGCGTCGGAGGAACTGCCCGACCTTGATGTCACTCTGCGGGGTGCCGTATCGATTGCCCGCCGGCTGCAGGATCCGCTCGCCGAACTCGTCAAGATCGATCCGAAATCGATCGGCGTCGGACAATACCAGCACGATCTGAGCGAACATAAGCTGTCGCGCTCGCTCGATGCCGTGGTCGAGGACTGCGTGAATGCCGTCGGCGTCGACGCCAACACCGCTTCGGCGCCGCTGCTGGCGCGGGTATCGGGCATCGGAGCGAGTTTGGCGCAGAACATCGTGCTGCACCGCGACGCCAACGGCCGGTTCGGCTCGCGCAAGGCGCTCAAGGATGTGCCACGCCTGGGGCCAAAGGCATTCGAGCAATGCGCCGGTTTTCTGCGCATTCAGGGCGGCGAGGATCCGCTCGACGCTTCCGGCGTGCATCCGGAAGCTTATCCGGTCGTGCGGCGGATCCTCAAGGCAGCCAACATCGACATCAACGGCCTGGTCGGCAACGCCGCAACGCTGCGCTCACTGTCGCCAAAGAACTTCGTCGACGACACCTTCGGCTTGCCGACCGTGACCGACATTCTGCGCGAGCTTGAAAAGCCCGGCCGTGATCCCCGTCCGGCTTTCAAAGCCGCGGCGTTCATGGAGGGGGTCGAGACTCTCGACGACTTGAAACCCGGAATGGTGCTGGAAGGCGCAGTGACCAACGTGGCGGCGTTCGGAGCCTTCGTGGATATCGGCGTGCACCAGGATGGCCTGGTGCACGTGTCTGCGATGTCGAAGAGCTTCGTCAAGGATCCTCGCGAGATGGTGAAGCCTGGTGACATCGTTCGCGTCAAGGTCCTGGAGGTCGACAAGGCGCGCAAGCGCATTTCGCTGACGCTTCGGCTGGACGATGAGATCGGCCCGCGGTCTGACCGCGTCGGTACGGCTGCGCCGCGCAGCGACAGCATGCATTCCTCGTCACGGGGTGCGGCGCTCGGGCGCCGTCAAGAACCAGGCGGTGGAGCGCTTGCTGACGCTCTGCGTCGCGCCGGTCTGGCTGAGAAACGCAAATAGCAGCCCTCGCTTGGCGGCTCGAAAACGTTTGCTCGCGTTCCGCCATCGCGGCGATACGAGTGCCGCAATGAAGGCGCGTGCTGCGGCCAGACCCGTAAAGAGTTCACGCTGCCGCATTGGTCACCTTCCCGCACAGCTTCCAAGTCTTCCGCGTGTTAAGAGAGTCCTGTACAACTGCTCATCTTTGGCGGGGGGGTACGTATTTTGGCGAGCGAGCGTTTAATGAGGCGGCTTACAGCCGTGCTTGCAGCCGATGTGGCTGGGTACAGCCGGTTGACCGGCATTGACGAAGAGGGAACGCACCTCAGGCTGATGGGACACGTGCGCGTGCTCGTTGATCCCAAGATCAGTCAACACCGTGGCCGGACAGTGAAAAACACGGGTGACGGGATGTTGGTTGAGTTCGGTAGCGTGGTGGACGCCCTGCGTTGCGGGCTTGACGTCCAACGCGGCATGGCGGAGCGCAACACTGAGATACCACAAGACGAAAGGATCGAGTTCCGCATCGGAATCAATGTCGGCGACGTCATTGTTGACAACAACGATATCTTTGGGGATGGCGTGAACATGGCGGTACGTCTGGCGAGCCTAGCCGATCCCGGTGGCATTTGTGTCTCGGCTCGTGTTCAGGAGTACGCGCAGGGCCAACTGGACATCGCTTTTGAGGACGTCGGCGAGCGACAGCTCAAGAATATCGTTCAGCCGGTCCGCGTGTGCCGGCTAGCATTTGAGCGGCCCGATTTTTCGACCCGAGTCGCTCCGACCCCGGCGGCGCCACCGCTGTCGATGGTGGTATTGCCGTTTGCGAATCTGAGCGGCGATCCGGGGCAAGACTATTTCGTGGACGGCTTAGTCGAAGCTCTGACGACTGATCTTTCGCGTATACCGGAAAGCTTTGTCATCGCTCGCAATACGGCATTTACGTATAGAGGCAGGGCGGTCAATGCAAAGCAGATTGGCCAGGAACTTGGCGTTCGTTATTTGATCCAAGGCAGCATTCAATTCGCCGGCGCTCGGCTCCGCGTTACCGTGCAACTGATCCATGCCGCGACGGAATCGCATCTCTGGGCCGAGCGTTTCGACCACGATCGCGGCGACATGTTTGAGATTCAAGATGAGATCGTCACGCATCTGGCGCGGATGCTCGACGTCGAACTTGTTTCTGCAGAATCAAAACGGGCGTCGCTTTCGCGGGATTTGCATTCTCTCGATCTGACATTCCAGGGCTGGGCCGCAATGTACCGGGGTCTGAATCCGGACAGTTTGAGGGAAGCACGCCGATCATTTGAGCAAGCGTTGACGCTCGACCAAAGCAACGTAATGGCACTGGAGGGATTGGCCGACGCGAACTCGTCGATGATTGTGGCCTATATGACCGACGATCGCGACGATTACTTGGTTGCGACCGAATCGATGGCGATGAAGGCACTGGCGCTTGCGCCGCATGCGGCTAAGGCGCACGCATCGTTGGCACTCGTATACATGTGGACCAACCGCGTTTCGCAAGCGATTTCCGAATATGAGCGCGCCCTCGCTCTCGACCGGAACCTCGCCTTCGCTCATGCGAATATCGGCATTGCAAAGTATCTTGCGGGTCGGCCGCAAGAGACCGAGGATCATATCGTCCGGGCCATCCGCTTGAGCCCCCGTGATACGTGGCTAAACGCTTGGTGCGTGGCCGCCGGTGTCGCGAAGCTGGCGCTATGTCGGGACGACGAAGCGGTGGCCTGGTTGCGTCGGGCAATTGACGCAAATCGCAGCCTGCCGCTCGCGCATTTTTTTCTAGCCTCCGCCTTGGCGTGGCAGGGCAATACCGACGCGGCGCTGTGGGCAACGAAGGAGGGGCTGTCTTTGGACCCTCGCTTCACGATCCGCCGATACCGCGACAATCCTCTATCGGAAAACCCCACATATCTGGCGCAACGAAAACGCATCTGTGAAGGAATGGCCGCCGCAGGAGTGCCTGAGCGTTGAAGAATGGGGACAAGCCAAAAGGGGCGGATCAACAATGCCTGGAAGTGTTCAATCAGCATTTCTTGATTGTCACATCCTGGATCACTGCACGGCCAACATTCTGAGCCCGAAGGCTCTTGCGAGTCGAGGCCGCCATTGGCGATTGAATCAGCGCTGCAATGAAGGCTCGCCGGCGTGTCGCTTCAAGCCGGTGCGCACGAGGTCGATATGATGTCGCAGCATATAGAGCATGCTGGCATAGGCGACCGGTACTCTAAGACGGTTTGCCTGTTGCTCGAGTTGCTCAAGCCGCACGACCATTTTGCCAGCAGCATTTTTGCCGTCGAGGGCTTCCATCTCCTCCTCCAGAAATCTCAACTCACCGTATAGGCGCAAAATCTTGCGGCGCATGGTCCAATCGTAAAGAACGGGCAGAAATCGCATCATGGGGTAGAGCACGCCCAAGATCGGAATGAGCAGGATGACAAGCTTGCCGATCAGCTCAGCGATCCAGAACGGGAGATAATTGTGCAGAAACGGCGGGCCCGATTTGTAGAACCGCAAGGCTTCGTCACTCAAGGGAAGGCCAACCGCTTCTGCGGCAGGAAACTCGTTGGAGCGCTGGAAAATGCCCGGTCCCGAGTGAATCTGCCCAGCGGCGTTCAGCAGCAGCAATTCAATCGCTGGATGTAGATCCTTGCGCACCACCAAGTTCGCCTTGGGTGCGATCAAGACCACGTCGGTCGGCGGTTGATCGTTAGCTAAATCTCTCACGCCCCTGGGCACCACCACTTTGTTGAGAAATGGATAGAGCGCCACATAGGCATCTGCTTGAGGGTAGCCCGATAGCTCGATGTGATTGTCGGCAAGAAGCCGCTGGACATCGGGAGCGTCCCAGGAAGCCACCATAAATGCGGCATCGATGTCTCCGGCCAATAGCCTATCACTGGCTTCTCGCGTCACCAAAGGCAGCAATTCGCTGACGCGCTGCTCAATCCCGTGTCGCTTGAGTAGTTCGAGGGATAGCGCCTGCGTTCCGCTGCGGTCGGGCCCAATCGCGATCTTTTTGCCGCGTAGACCCTCGATCCCTTCGCCTCCGACCTCGCGCCTGCGGAACAACCACAAGGGTTCGTAGAAAACGGTTCCAAGCGATTCGAGTTCTGATGAATGTTCCGTGTTGATAGTGCCGCCCTGGACCAGCGCGGCGCTCACTCCCGAATGCGGATCGAGCAGCAAGGCGAGATTCTCCAGCGATCCTGCTGTGGGCCTCAACTGCACTTCCACGTTGGCACGCGCGAGCTCCGCGCGGTAGCGCTTGCCGAACTCGTAGTAGGCGCCGCCCTCGGCACCGGTCGCCATGACGATCGTGCTAGGCGGCAGGCCGCGGAGCACCACAATGGCCGCGCACGCGATCGCAGCAGCAGTTACGGCGATCGTGATTACAGGCCAATTGTTCCGCAGGAAATTCTTGGCAGCCATGCATCCCCCTTCCTATTCTGACTGTCAAAGTCCTCGTTGATAAGCCGGACTTCCGCGCCGGGACGCACTCGAGGCGAGATAGTCGCACGGCACCGCGAGGTAAGATTTTCAGGCCCGCCTTACCTCGGCGGCTCGAAGCCGTTGGCGCGCCAGCGCTCCGCCATGGCGGTGGAGGTCAGCGCCGCAATGAAGGCGCGGGCTGCAGCCGGATCGGTGCTGCTCAACGGGATCGCGGTCGCATAGGCCGAATAGTCCTGCAGCGGCGCCGGCAAGGGGCCGGCGAGCTTCACGCCCTTCACGGCCACGGCTTCGCTGATGAACACGATCGCAAGCTCGGCACGGCCTTCCGCGACCTCGATCGCGGCCTCGCGGCCGCCGCGGGTCAATATCGCCTTGCTCTTGATGGCATCGCTGATGCCGAAGCGTTCGGCCACGCTGGCGAAGTAAATGCCGGACGTGCCGCCCTCGGCGGGATTGGTGTATGCAACCGACCGCGCTTCGATCAGGGTTTTTTTCAACGTCTCAGGCGTTGAAACGTCGGGCGCCGCCGCGCTGTCCCGGATCGCAACCCCGATGCCGACGCGACCGAGCTCGGCGCGGCTGCCGGGCGTGAGATTGCCGGTCTTTTCCAGCTCGCCCATCAACGGGGCCGACACGATGATCAGGTCGGCATGCTGGCCGGACGCGATGATGTTGCGCAGCTGGCCGGTAGTGCCGATGGTAAAGTCGAATTTCTGGCCGGTCTGGCGCGAATAGTCGTCGATGATTTGCGCGATCAGGCCGCGTACCGCGCCGGCGGAGATCACCTTGAGGTCGGCGGCGGTGGCGGGCGCCGCAGTTAATGTCACAATCAGAGCCGCCACAAAGGCAAATTGAGACGCGACACGAGAAATCATTTTTCCCCCTGTTCGGCCGGCTGGCCGAAGCGACCTGAGGCATTGTTCGATCAGGTCGAAACCAATGATGGTGTCATCGCCCGGCTCGTCCGGGTGACCCAATAACCATCGATGATGGATACTAGATTGCCCGGACAAGCCGGGCAATGACACCGCGAGGATCGGCCATTTGCCCTATATTGATCGGCGTCAGTTCGATCGCTCATCGCTCACCTCCGCGCCCTCAGCACCTCCGGATTCGCCACGTTGATCGGGGCACCCGCCGCGTAGGCGTTGATCTGCTCGAAGATGTCGGTGAACTGAAGCTCATATTCGTCGCGCGACACATATCCGAGGTGCGGCGTGCACACGACGTTCTCCATGTTGAGCAGGGGATGAGCGGTGTCGCGCATCGGCTCCTCTTCGAAAACATCCACAGCCGCCATGCCGGGACGCCCGGCCCGCAGTGCCGCCACCAGGGCGCCGGGCTCGATCAGCGGCGCCCGGCTGGTGTTGACCAGAACGGCGGTCGGTTTCATGCGGGCGAGGTCGGCGCCCGTGACGATGCCGCGCGTCGCATCGACCAGCCGCATGTGCAGCGTGATCACGTCGCATTGCTCAAAAAACGCCGCCTTGTTGGGGGCTGTCGCGTAGCCGTCCGCGCGCGCCTTCAGCATGGTCGCTTCGCGCGCCAGCACCAGCACGCTCATGCCGAAGGCCTTGCCAAAGCCCGCTACCGCAGCGCCGATCCGGCCATAGCCGTAAATGCCGAGGGTTTTGTGGCGCAGCGTCGTTCCGACGCCGATCTGCCACTGGCCGGCCCGCAGCGCCGCCATCTGCTGGGGAATCTGGCGCATTGCCGCGATGATCAATCCCCAAGTCAGCTCGGCGGTAGAGAACGAAGGCACACCGGAATGCTGGTTCGAGGACACCACGATGCCGAGCCGTGTGCAGGCGTCGACGTCGATATGCGGATAGACGCTGCGCTGGCTGATAAGACGGAGCTTGGGCAGGCGTTCCAGTAGCGGCGTCCGGATTGCGGTGCGCTCGCGGATCAGCACCAGCGCTTCGGCGTCGGCGAGACGGGCCGCGAGCGCGTCCGTGTCCTGGATGTGATCGTTCCAGATCGTGACGTCATGCCCGTCAAGCTGGCG
>Ga0210402_10005497_pt1 | contig 11333 bp, 14 predicted proteins | sample IncBWC7MmetaG_FD_161055 | JGI IMG/M metagenome (GOLD analysis project Ga0210402, IMG submission 161055) | Forest soil microbial communities from Barre Woods Harvard Forest LTER site, Petersham, Massachusetts, United States - Inc-BW-C-7-M | ecosystem: Environmental > Terrestrial > Soil >... | reverse complement strand
CAGGGGTGACGCATCGGTTCACCAACATCGATGCGATCAACGCCGAGGTCTCCACCGCCCGCATCTATGCCGGCTTCCATTATCGCTATTCGACAGTGGTTGGCAGTGAGATGGGCCAGCAGGTCGGTGACTATGTGGCAAAGACGGTGATGTTGCCTGTCAAATAGGGAAACAGATGGTCGCCACATCGGGTAGCCTCCGTAGGGAGCTACAACGCATGAATTCCAGCCACCGTTAGCCGTCCGTAGATCGTCGGCGCTCCCCAACGATCGTCCGACCGTCCAGGCGCCTGCCCTTGCTGACATCTAAGTCCAAATGGGTAGCAGCAACGGAGCGCGAAACCCAAAGGGCGGATAGATAGTCCGCACTTTCTACCCGGCATCGCCACTGCTACGCTGAGTGCAATGCATGATGCTGAGCATACAGGAGCAGACATGAATATCCTCGATGATCTGCGGGCCGAGTGGATCGGCATAAGGAAAAGTCTAGGGGACCACATAGCCTACCTTGAAGCCGGGAACAAAATTCATCCGATCGGCCAAGACCCTGACGAGGCGACGACAGAATTCCTGGTTCGGTTGAAGCAATACCGTTCGGAAGTACAGGGCTGGCTTGTTCATCTTCCATCTGAGAGTGAGTGATGGTGATGGCAATGCCACCGCACAGTGAGATGGCCAACCGATGGCGTTCGCCGGGCTGCGGGACAGGTTCAATTGGTCAGACGGCACGGTTACTGATGTGCGGTTATTGGCCAGTCGCCCGCAGGTTTGGGTAGGGACTCGCAAATGCAGGCAGGGAACGATGACCAAGAGCCCGGCGGTGCAATCATGCAGAACGTAGCCTCACGGACGCAAACCAGCCCGGATGAGACCAGCGAATACTGTATCTTGAAGAAGAGCAAAGTTTCGCCAACCGCGATCTGACATCCATCCTGATTGTCGCCGGACAGGCACCGGAATCCTGAGTTCCCCTCTACGGGCCTTCGATCGCGCGGCATCCAGCATCCGCGATCGCAAGATGCCAAGTTCGAACTCACTGAGCCGACCGAGGGCAAGTGGGTCGGCCCTTGTCCAGAAGATTGCCGAACGGTTGTGTGAGCTCATGAAAGAGATCGCCCTTATGATGGTCGAGCAGCATCTCGAACTCACCCCGGACTTGGTGCACTACGCTTACGTGCTCGATCAGGGACGGATCACTCTTGGATGTCGCGCGTCGGAGCTACGAAGAGATGCTAGTATGCCGAACATCTCGAGCCAGCGACCATGCGGTGTACGGACCGCTCTCATGAGTGTGTCATCGCAATAGGGACACGTGAGAACCGCTCCCATCGGCGCCGCATACAGATGCAAAGAGCCTACTGCTCCGGTGGAGCCGCAGGTGTAACATTGAATCTGTGCCGTCGTTATCTCAAGAGCGAACATTTCCTGAAGGAGACCTGCTGCAGCATTGCCATCCAGAACGAGATCCGAGCTATTCTCAGTCATGGTATCAATCTATCCTCCCGAAGGTCCGAAGCGTTCCGTCTTTATAGTGAGGGGGTCATGTCCAGTTTTTACCAGGAGCATTGAGACGGCCTCCACGAAAGGTGTCGACCCGCAGACGAAGATCTTTGGATTCTGCTCGGGTGGGAGGCTCGCCTCCGCAAGCAGCGCCTTATCGATTCGTCCACGATGCCCCGTCCATCCCTCCGGCTGGCTGCGGGTCAACGTGTTGACAACCCGCAAATCGGGATCGCCGCGCGCCATTGCATCGAGCTCTCCTCGATAGATTACCTCTTCCAGGTTTCTGGCCGAATACAGCAATACAGCAGGATTGCGGACTTCTCGCCGGGCGCGGTGACGGAGCATCGCCATCATGGGCACAATCCCAGATCCGCCTGCGATGAGCCATAGGGGGCCGGGCGTGGCGACGGTCCACACGAAATAGCCACCGACAGGCCCCCGCAATTCAAAATGGTCACCGGGACGAAGAACCTCAACGAGATACGGAGAGACCTCACCGTTATCCACTTTCTCTACGGTCAAAGCGATGAGTTCATCCTCGGGAGGCGAAGCGATCGAATAGCTGCGCTGCGCCTGGTAGCCGTCCTCGGCCGTGAGCCGGATATCGACGTGCTGGCCAGGAAGGTGCCCCTGCCAACCGGGTACATGTAGCAGAATGCTCTTCACGCGGGACGTTTCTGCCACAATTTCACGCACCTCAGTCAATTGCCACGCCAGCCGCCGCACGCGCTTGGCTCCCGCTTCAATCACCGTCGTACCTCTGCTCTTTCCAGGGGTCGCCGTGATTATGATAACCCAACGACTCCCAGAAACCGTGTTCATCGCTCTTCATGAAGCGAAGTCTCCGCACCCATTTGGCGCTTTTCCAAAAGTAAAGATGGGCCACAAACAGCCGGGCTGGGCCACCATGTGCCGGTGGAATTGGTAAGCCCTCATACCGGGTCACGATCATGCCTTTGCCGTCAACGAGGTCCTCAACGGCGACATTCGTCGTATAGCCTCCATCGCAATGGGCCATAATGTAGGGCTCAGGTGGCTCCGTGAGACCGATCGCTCTCAATAGACCGTCAAATGTCACGCCTTTCCATGTCGTATTGAGCTTGGACCATTTGGTAACGCAGTGGATGTCCCTCTTCACCTTGGTTTGAGGGAGCGCCTCGAACTCTGCCCAATTCCATTTGCCAAGCAGCGTCCCGCCAAGCTGAAGGGCTAAACTCCAGTTTTCCAGATTGCTTTGGGGCGTTGGTCCCGCTGACAGGACCGGAAAGTCTTTCGTCACGTACTGTCCGGGCGGTACTCGGTCTTTCAGCGTCTGCTCCTGTCGCCCCGACCTGAAGCCGCGAGAAATCGGAGTCTCTGGCATGACATCAATACCTCTGTTGCAGATGTCCAGCGCGCGAGGAAGCCCGCGCCATGGCCCATCCACTCTCGCAAAGTGGGCACTGCAGAGTTGGTGCAAAAACATTCGACTGTCGACGAGGCTCGGTGGCAATGCGACAAGATTGATAAAGTCGGGTCAATCGGCATCGCGCAGGCGCGGGCTAACTCTGCCAATTTCTAGCGTGGAATGTGATGACATGTCTGCCACTGGCGGAATCCAATGCCAGCCCGACTCACCAGGAGGAAAGCGATGCGTGGAGAGTTCCTGACCGCTTCCGCGCTACTTGCGAGCGGGGCCATTGTGGTAATCGTGTTCACGCAACAGGTCTCAACTGGCGCGCGCAAACGCGAGTCGCGCCGCCTTACCTGCGCAAGTCCACCACATCCGGCGATCTAACTTTGCCGAAGGGTTTGCATGAATGGGCGTATGTTGGACCGCCACCTGCCTCAAACACGCTCAATAACGGCAAGGCAAGTCTCCCGGAATTTAACAACGTCTACATCGAGCCCGGCTCGTACGCAGTTTACCAGAAGGTCCATGTATATCGCAAAGGGGCAATCATGTTCAACGAGATGCAAGCCACGCATACGGGACAGCAAGCCGACGGTTCGCGAACCGAGCCTTCGGGGCGTGGTCATTTCCCCGGAGCTTTTAATGGCGCCGATGTATCTGGCGGAGGTACCAAGCGCTTTGCCGATACTAGAGGATGGGGATTCCTCGATTCCAATCATTATGAGCCAAAGCCTTCGACGATCCACGTGACACCGGCGGGAGAATGCGCCTATTGCCCCATGGCCAGTGCCAAAAGGGGTGAGGTCTGGACCCAGTTCTACCGCTTGCTGGATAAGTGATTCTCCAGCTCCCCGCAATTTTCTGGAAGGGCGCTTCATATGGCGAGGCGACTTGCGGCTATAATAGTCTTCAACGTCGTAGGGCTGGTGTCGTTGGGCTTATTGGGTGTCTGGTGGCAGTCTCGCGCGACCACGGTGACCAGCAGCTTGGCAGCAGAAGCGGTAGTCGATGCGAACGGCAACCTGCGAGTGCCCACCGACTACCGCTCCACTTACCAGTTTTTGGGTAGTTGGGCGATAGCCGCCGGGCAAACCCTTGGTTCGAAGGGGATGCATATCGTTTATGCATCGCCGGGCGCGATCGCGGCGTATCTCAGGGATGGACATTTTCCCGATGGCACAGTGCTCGTGAAGGAGGTGTTCGAGGCTTCCACTGCACTAATGACAACTGGCACTGTCAGCCATGCCCAGACATTGAATGGCTGGTTTGTCATGGTAAGGGACAACCAAAATAGTCACTCAGGCAACAAACTGTGGGGCGATGGTTGGGGCTGGTCGTGGTTCGATGCAAGCAACCCGTCAAAAACGACGTCAACCGACTATCAAGTGGATTGTCGAGTCTGCCATGTGCCAGCGAAAACTTCCGACTGGATCTATGTGGGCGGATATCCATCGCTGCGGCGGTAGGAGTGGCAGTTCAACAGCCATACACTAGCGCGGCTATAACGTTCCCATCCGGCTCGCTCGCAATCCCGCAAGATTGACAAAATCTCATCAAGCGATGTGGCGCAGCGGCGCCTCTACGAGATTATCTACCACACGGGAGCCTCGACGGGAACCGGGTGGTTCAATCAAAATACAGGAGGAATAAAGTGCCAAATGTCGGACACCTCTACATCCAGACAAACGAAGTCCAGAACGCGATTATCCACTATCAGCGGTCGGCAGACGGTGCGCTGTGTGAGCTGGAACGCTACTCCACCCACGGCGCCGGTTCCGGGACCTTTAAGCCGATCAGCGGCCAGGAGAGCGCGCCGAATGCTTTCGAGGGTGCCGGCAGCGTCATCCTTACGCTGGATCGACAGTGTCTATTTGCGACCAATGGCGGTGACAATTCGGTCTCGAGCTTTCGCGTGGGCGAAGACGGCCGGCTCAGGCTCGTGGACGTCAAGCCGACAGGAAACCCCGTCGAAGGAAACTGTGGGACCGCCAAGTCACTGGCTTATGTCCCCTCGAGTGGAACGCTTTTTGTACTACATTCATTCGGCCCCGATCATCTCCGGCTCATGTCCGTCGATGGCGAAAGCAAGCTCACGGCGCGCCCGGAGCGATACACGGTCAATACCTTTAGCAAGAGGAACCGTGTAGCCACAATGGTCGTGGTCTCGCCCAATGAGGATCTGGTTATTGTCGGCACCACCTTCGACGAACCGATCGCACTCACAGGCTTGTATCCGGATGGCTCACCTATTCTCTGGGTGCAGCGGGCTGGTGGCGCATTGCACTCGATCGCATCTAATGCGCCAGATCCCGACGGGCTCGCCGTATTCCCGCTGCAAAAGGACGGCTCGCTCGGCACGGTCAGGTTTTATGACGCGAAAGGTGGCTCTCCATTCTACATCGCCTTCCTGCACAAGCGGCCAGATACCTTCGTGATCGGATGTGCTGTCGGTGACGGGTGCACCATGGGCACTGTCGAGAAAGACGGCACAGTCAGCATCGCCCCGCTCGTGAAGATCGACACGAGCGCAGGTGTGCCGACTGAACTGTGCTGGCTGTCAGTGGCCCCGGATGATCGCACTGTGTACGCCACGAACTTCGGCTACAGCAACATCAGCAGCTTCCACATCAATGGCAGAGGCTTGGAAATCGCGTGCGATCCCGCGTGCCCAAAGATTGTGGGAGACGGCACCGCCAGAGCGCTGAACGGAACCGTGACCAGCGGCCCTAGCGACAGTTGGATCACACCGGATGGCGCGTATCTCTATCAGATCTACGGGAATGCTTCGAAACTGGTAGGCTATGCGACGCAGCTGGATGGCTCGCTAAACGAGATCACCAGCGTGAAAATTCCGTACAACAGCCCACAGGGTCTCGCGGGATTCTGATGTCATTAAACCGACCGTCGGATCTCACCTTCGAATTGAGCAACTCCGGTTCGCCGGAAGTGCGAGCGGAGGGCGCATCCGATAAGAAGCTGCAACGAGCAGAAGGTGCCGGTCGGATAGTAGTGGGCGGACCTGAAAAGAGCGCCCGTGTCGTCAACGTCTTTCAACAGGCTCCCATTCGCATCTTGTTCCCACGAGTAAGCGGAAATTCGCCAGACGAGGCTGTTATCGTGAATACTTCGGGCGGTATCGCAGGCAGAGACCGGATTGAATTTTGCGTAACTGCGCTGGCGAATGCCTCCATAGCAGTAACGTCGCAGGCTGCCGAAAAGGTTTATCGCGCATTGAACGAGCCTGCGCGGATCGCGACAAAGTTGAAAGCATGTGCGGGCGCGAAACTCGCGTGGCTACCCCAGGAGACGATCATCTTCAATCGCGCCCGCCTCAGCCGGGAGACGGAGATCGACCTTAGTGCCAGAGCAGAGCTGCTGGCCCTCGAGTGGCTTGTGCTGGGTCGCGCAGCACACGGTGAAGAGGTGGTTGGCGGGTACATAAGCGATAGGTGGCGCGTCAGGAAGGATGATCGGCTGATCTGGGCGGACGGCTTTCTCGCCACGGAAGAGACGTTTCCGCACCTTCACAGGAGGGCCCTGCTCTCGAATTGCAAAGCCCTAGCTACGCTCATCTATTTCGGGCCTCATGTCGATGCTCGCCTAGAGTTTCTGCGCGACATCGCTCCTTCTCCGCAATGCCACTGCGCCGCAACTTCGGTGAGCGGGATTATTGTTATTCGCTTTGCTGCGAAGGTGATCTCCGACTTGAAGCGCGCCTTGCGAGGCTTGCTCGAACAGTTCGGCGGAGAGCTCGGAGCCGGTCCCTTCTGCGTGCCGAAGATGTGGTCATGCTGAAGTACGTCAACGAATGGAGGACCGCGTGAAGCTTACGCCGCGTGAAAGGGACAAGCTGATGATTGCGCTCGCGGCGATTATTGCTAGGGGGAGGCTCGCAAGAGGCATCAAACTCAACTATCCCGAAAGTATCGCGCTTATAACCGACTTCGTCATGGAGGGAGCACGTGACGGCAGGTCGGTTGCCGCGCTCATGTCCGCCAGCGGCAGTATACTGACTCGGGACCAGGTCATGGAGGGCGTCTGCGGAATGGTCCACGAGATACAAGTGGAAGCAACGTTTCCCGACGGTACCAAGCTTATTTCCGTTCACGATCCCATTCGCTGAGAAGCCGAGATGCGACTGATTTCGATTTGTCTGACTCGGGCCGAAGCGCTCGCCGGGCTGACATGAAACCCGGCGAGGTTTACCCGGCACCTGGTGAGATCGTGCTCAATAAGGACAGAGCGAGCATCTGCCTTCGAGTTGCCAACACGGGCGACCGTGCGATACAGGTCGGTAGTCATTATCATTTCGCCGAGACCAATGCAGCTCTTGCCTTCGATCGACAGGCTGCTCTTGGGCATCGCTTGGATATTCCGGCGGGAACCGCCGTGCGTTTTGAGCCAGGCCAATCCCGCGACATTTGGCTGATCCCCTACGATGGCGCGCGTCTGATCTATGGCTTCAATCAAGCCGTGATGGGAGCATTGCTCCAGGTACGAGCGTCATGACCTTTGCCTTTAATTCTTGAGGTTAATCGACAATGCCCCACACGATGACTCGCGCCGCCTATGCACAGATGTTTGGCCCAACGGTTGGAGACAAGGTGCGTCTCGCGGATACCGATCTCATTATCGAGGTGGAGAAAGATTTCACGATCTACGGCGAGGAGGTGAAGTTCGGAGGTGGGAAAGTCATCCGCGACGGGATGGGTCAGTCACAGCGTTCCCGGCATGATGGGGCGGTCGACACGGTGATCACAAACGCACTCATCGTCGATTACTGGGGAATCACCAAGGCCGATATCGGCATCAAGGACGGACGTATTGCCGCCATCGGCAAAGCTGGCAATCCCGATGTGCAGTCGCACGTCACGATTATCATAGGTCCTGGCACGGAAGTCATCGCCGGCGAAGGCAACATTGTTACTGCCGGAGGTATCGACACGCATGTTCACTACATCTGCCCACAGCAGATCGAGGAAGCGCTATATTCCGGTCTCACCACAATGGTCGGCGGCGGGACAGGGCCGGCAGCAGGGACGACTGCCACGACCTGCACGCCAGGCCCCTGGCATATTCGACGGATGCTCGAGGCTGCCGATGCCTTTCCGATGAACATCGGGATTCTCGGTAAAGGCAATGCAAGCTCGAGCTCAGGCCTTGTCGAGCAGATCGAAGCCGGGGCATGCGGCCTTAAGGTTCATGAAGACTGGGGTGCCACTCCGGCTGCCATTGATTGCTGCCTATCGGTCGCAGACGACATGGATGTGCAGGTTGCGATCCACACGGACTCGCTGAACGAGAGCGGCTTTGTGGAGAACACCGTGGCGGCCTTTAAGGGGAGAACCATTCACACCTTTCATACCGAAGGCGCCGGCGGTGGCCATGCCCCCGACATCATAAAGGTGTGCGGGGAGGCCAATGTCCTCCCCGCGTCGACAACGCCGACGCGGCCCTACACGGTGAATACTGCCGAAGAAGCCCTCGACATGGTCATGGTTACCCACCACCTCGACTCTCGTATTCCTGAGGATGTCGCCTTCGCCGAGAGCCGCATCCGTAAAGAAACAATAGCAGCCGAGGATATTTTGCATGATCTTGGCGCCATTTCGATCATGTCGTCGGATAGTCAGGCAATGGGTCGCATTGGTGAAGTGATAATCCGCACCTGGCAGACGGCGGATAAAATGAAACGACAATTCGGCCGGTTGCCTGAGGAAAAAGGCAATAACGACAATCTCAGGTCGCGACGTTACATCGCTAAGTACACGATCAACCCCGCGATAGCTCAGGGCATTTCTGCTTACGTCGGCTCGGTTGAAGTCGGAAAGCTTGCGGACCTTTGTATCTGGAATCCGGCGTTTTTCGGTGTGAAGCCCGACATCGTGCTCAAATCTGGTACGATCGCCGCGGCCATTATGGGGGACCCCAACGCTTCGATACCCAATCCACAGCCAGAATATTATCGACCGATGTTCGGTGCGTTCGGCCGATCGCTGACGCAAAGCTCAGTTACCTTCGTCAGCCAGGCCGCACTAGCAAACAACGAAATGCCTGCACTGGCGAAAACGCTTCTTGGCGTCACGAACACGCGCAAAATCGGCAAGCACTCAATGGTGCTGAACAACACGACGCCGCGTATGGAGGTCGACCCGGAAACCTACGAGGTACGGGCAGACGGCCGGCTTCTCACCTGCGAACCCGCACGAGTACTGCCCATGGCTCAACTCTACTTCATGTATTGACGTGACGATGCACTGCGCGTCAATTTACCACGCTGCAGGACATTGGCCGGAAGGAAAAGCGGCAGGCGCGGTAACGCTCGATTTTGAGGCGCGGTATCGTCGCCGCCTTCGCTTCACTACGGACCAGGGCGAACATGTGCTTCTCAACCTGTCGCATGCGGTTGCCATGGCTGATGGCGATGCTTTGCAACTGGACGATGGAAGGTTGCTAAGAATTCAGGCCGCCGTCGAGACCGTTGTCGAAATCAGGCATAAAGATCCCAATCAACTCGTGCGCCTGGCCTGGCATCTGGGAAATCGACATTTGCCGACTGAAATCCGAGATCAGGTTCTTTGCATCCGGCCGGACCACGTGATCGAAGAGATGCTTCACGGCTTCGGAGCGGATCTTGTGAACGAGCGGGCTCCGTTCCAGCCCGAAGGCGGCGCTTATGCGGGTGATTACCTTCATCACAAACATGGTCACGCCGGGGGTTATCATGAGTGACGAACGCTCCCGTTTGTCAGTACCCGCACTTTTGCGGCTGCAAACATGGCTTTCACCGGCGTTCCCTATCGGCTCTTACAGTTACTCGCACGGTCTCGAATGGGCCGTCGAGGCAGGGCATGTAGAGAGCCGAAAGAGTCTTGTCGACTGGCTGGAATCAGATCTTGGTTACGGGTCTGGACGAAACGAAGCAATCTTCTTCAACGAGGCTTGGCGCTACACGTCCGGTGATGATCGCGCTAAGCTATTCCAGATTGCGGAATTGGCAGCAGCCACTCGGGGAACTTCAGAGTTTACACTTGAATCCTCGCAGCAGGCGACGGCTTGCCTCGCGATGCTACGCCAGGTGTGGCCCGATTGCGTCCTCGACTGGCTTGCGCAGATACTTTGCGATCACCATGTGCAGCCTGCCCTGGCCGTCGTTCTGGGCGTTGGCTCGGCAAGGCAGGGCATACCGGCGAGGCTGGCGCTGCCCGCATTCATGCAAGGTTATATCACCAACCTAGTGACCGCCGGAATTCGGCTAATCCCCCTAGGTCAAACTGACGGGCAGCTTGCCATCGCCGAACTCGAGGAAACGGTTATTGCCGTTAGTGCAGACGCAGAAAAGGTCACGATTGACGATCTTGGGTCCGCCGCATTTATGGTCGACCTTGCCTCCATGGCGCATGAAACGCAATATACCAGGCTGTTTCGCTCATGACCGTTTCCAGCAATTTACATTTTCAGGGCCGCATGAGCGCAGGCCATAATGGCCCCCTGCGCGTCGGGATCGGCGGCCCGGTCGGCTCGGGAAAAACCGCGCTTGTGGAAGCGTTATGCAAGCGGCTGCGGGAGCACTACGACATTTATGTGATAACTAATGACATTTACACGAAGGAAGATCAGCTCATTCTGACGCGCGCGCAAGCTCTGCCTGCCGAGCGCATCATGGGTGTCGAGACAGGTGGCTGTCCTCATACCGCGATCCGGGAGGACGCCTCCATGAACCTCGCCGCGATTCAGGACATGAACCGGAAACTCCCCCACGCGGAGTTATGCTTTATCGAATCGGGGGGCGATAACCTCGCCGCGACCTTCAGCCCCGAGCTCGCGGATCTGATGATCTATGTGATCGATGTCGCAGGGGGAGAGAAAATACCACGCAAGGGCGGTCCTGGCATTACGCGCTCCGATCTTCTCGTCATAAACAAGATCGATCTGGCGCCTCTCGTGGGCGCGAGCCTCTCAGTCATGCACGCGGATACGGTGGCGATGCGCAAAGGTCGGCCCTTTGTCTTTTCTAACTTGAAGAGTGGTGAAGGTGTCGATCAAATTGTAGCCTTTATTATTGTAATGGGCGGCTTGGCAAAGTCAGTCGCGTAGATACCCTACTGTCGTGGACCACGATGCCGCTGACCAACGTCAGCCATCGCTACGATGTCTTTCTTCTGTTCGAGGGAATGGATATGATCCAGAGCGTCGTCGTGCGTCATGCATTGTCCAGCGTTTTCAGTGATGGGTCGAACAACCTGCGCACCAAGGTTGCCGGCATTTACCTGTTGCTGATCGCCGCCAACGCCGCAGCATGGATCTGGGCACTTGCGACGTTTCGGCAATATCCGGTACTCCTCGGCACCGCGCTCCTCGCCTACAGCTTGGGCTTACGCCACGCCGTCGATGCTGACCACCTCGCCGCCATCGACAATGTCACCCGCAAGCTGATG
>Ga0210402_10005494_pt1 | contig 11337 bp, 14 predicted proteins | sample IncBWC7MmetaG_FD_161055 | JGI IMG/M metagenome (GOLD analysis project Ga0210402, IMG submission 161055) | Forest soil microbial communities from Barre Woods Harvard Forest LTER site, Petersham, Massachusetts, United States - Inc-BW-C-7-M | ecosystem: Environmental > Terrestrial > Soil >... | reverse complement strand
GGAATTCGGAGACAAGTCAGGGTCGGATGTTGATTCAGGAGATGCCGAGCCGGAGGATGAGGACGACGCTGAGCGGAAGAAGAAGGCTGGGATGGGGTTCGAGCTTTCGTCATTCAACATGCGGGAAGAGATGGAAGAGGGGAAATTCACCGAGGACGGAAGTTATGTTCGGTCATTTGATCCACATGGTGTTCACGATCGTTGGATGGAGGGATTGGATGACAAAGAAATCAGACTAGCCAGGCGGCGGAAGCGACAGCAGGAGCGACAACAGAAGGAAAGGATAATGGCAGAGGAGAGAGAATTGGAAGAGAGTGGTGGAAAAGGCGCCCTGGAGAAAGAGCTGCTAGGGATGCTGAAGAAAGGGGAGACGGTATTGGAAGCTCTACAACGACTTGGTGCTCGCGCAAAGAAAAGTCAGGGGGGTAGCAAAGGGTGAGAGATTTTTCCTGTCACCTTGGATGGCGGTTGTTAACTACGTATAATACAGTGCTAAATTCAAGGGAAAAGTGGAGATCAATAACAACGCTATAGATGTCGACAAAGACATTAAGGCTCCTTCGATCATTGAACAGATTACCCATCTCGCCTCAAATATCATGTCGCTCGGTGACACCGACATCTATTCTAAAACTTATGAAGAACTTGTCCGTACTGTCCGATCCTCTGGCATAGTCGATCCCTCATGGATTCCGCCATCCGCCGACATGCAATATGAGTACAAATGGGACGTTCCAGGGAACGTCCCTGCGGGGCAAGCCGAGGAGGCTTTCGGGCCATTCGCTGAAGACGAGATGAAATCTTGGTTCAAGGCTTTGTATTTCGGGATGACGGGTGAGAAAGTGAAAGTACGGGAGGCAGGAGGGAAGTGGGGAGATTGGGACGACGTCCTGCCGTGATATGATTATCTGTAACAATTTGGATATATTTCGCGTGTAATTCAACAGTTATACCTTTTCATGATCACAAGTCAAGGTGGACCACGATTTGCGTTGGTTGAGTCATGAGGTGCATCAGTGATATACCTCATGATAAAAACAGACAATATATGAGACTATAATATTAATGATGCAAAGTCCGGACAAAATTAGGAAGCACCCTAATGACTAATGTATTGGAAGACGAAAGACACTTCCGGTAAACCAACTTCAGCACGTAACAAATCGTCATGATTGTTCTTGAGCTCAGCATTCGTGAAATGATTCCATCTGTGTATCCACACAAGTTAATACGGCCGCCACAACGGAACAGGATACTTACGTGCTGGCATCCCCATACAACAACGCAGGTGCTTTGATGACCTGTTTCCCATTCTGACATCGCTTACACTTGAATGTTTCGTGCGTCTCACACAGCGTCTTCTCGTTAAATAAAAACAACTGGCGGAGGGCATCGACGGAGAAGTGCCGCTCCGTGTCTTCTTTTTCATCTACTACGGCGGACGAGAGTGCTTGTTTGTTGGCCTGCCGCTGGAAAATTTTCTCTTCAATCGTGCCGGTTGAGATGAAGCGGTATACAAAGCCTATATCAACAGCACTCGTGAGCTTAGCAGGGTGATGTCGGAAGGATGGACTCACATTCTTTCTTCTGACCATCACGCCAAACTCGAGCCAGGGCTTGCTGATCAGCGGCGGGATTCCAGTCTGTCCCATTCCCCAATGAATATATCGAGAAGGACTGGAAAGCTCCAATCATCATACCAGGATCAAACAAAATAAGACGATTCGCGCCAATGAGGTTAATCCCACATCCTCCAGCTTTACTGCTGAGCAAGAAGATAAATTCTTTTCCTTCAGGATCGTTGAACTGGTCAACAAGTTTCTGGCGTTTGATTATGCTCATAGTCCCATCGAGGCGGAAACAACCGTATCTAGAAAGAGGGATCAGGTCAGCGTGGCGCCTATCCGATAATGTGTATATGCACTTCTTGGTTCGGCAGAGCTTCTCAAATAAATCGAGAGTCTGCGTGTAATTGCTAATCAAGACAATTTTGTCGGTTGTATGCGTTCGTAGATGGTGCAAAAATCTGCGACATAATCATTTCAGTCCGCAAGGCAATTAAATTGTCGGAAGAAGATGAACACCTTTCAAGCACTAGGAACTTTCCACCCCAATCGCACCGAACACTCTGATTCTTTCCTTTCTCCCTACCAGTCCCTCCAACCCCAGAAAACCCTTCTGGGATCAACTTTTCAGACCCGTGTAAATCACCCGGCAAGTTGAGCAACTCGGGGTGGTTGCAGAGCTTCTTGAGAATGTTGATGGCTTTGAGAGGCTGGGACTGGGCTCCTCGTAGCAGCGCTTTGATCTCGGGAGAAGAGATGAACAGACGGTATAAGGATAGCTGAAATTCTGACAAGCCACAGAATACCACTTGTTCATATTTGACGGGCACTACAAAAATTGTCTGAATCGGAAAATCAAAAAGATAATGAACGGAAAGAAGCAACAAACAATATTTGGATAATAAGTCGTTCGTCCTCCGAATGATGAACTTGGTTACTAGCCCTCCTAGTTCCTTGAGCTTCTTCTCGCTTTCGGCTTTGATTAAATCGCTGGCCATGGCATCGCGACCGCGGATGATGTGGTTCTCGAAGTTCTTGCGGAAATCATTTTTAGAACCGAGGAAGTTGGGGTTGGCAAAATTAAGCAATGAGAAGTATTCCGAGAGGTCATTCTGTTCGTTATAAAAGAAATTAAGCCGGACCCGTGAATAAAGTTTACGAAGACAGTTCGTGCCTGAATAGGAGTGCCAGTGAGTATAACTCGGCGTTTGACGTCTAGTGCATTCAAGGCCTGGAAGGTGAGGGAATCTACCAAAATATTTCGGTGAACACAAAACTTCTTGTCTAATCCTTGAACGACTGACCTGAATTCTTTAGTCTATGGCCTTCGTCACAGAGTAATAGCCCTATGCTACAGTGAGAAAGGTGGACAGAGAGTGTGCGCAAGGTTTCATAAGACACGATCATCACTGTGTACGGTAAATTGTGTGAGTGTTTGATGCGCACGTAGGACATAACGAAGGAGCAAGACCTGGCTGCGTGACATTTCTACCCCGGGCAGCCACCCATCGCCCAACTTTCTCCAGCAATTCCGCCTTTCCTCCTTTTCCGTCAACAGCCAAAGCGGTAATGGCATCCTTACCTAACCATTTGACTGAAACGGATCGTTAATTACATGAAACGCTGTGACTCTGCGGAATGGCAAACTAACCAAGTTCATTGGCCCAATTCTTGACCAGACTAGAAGGACAGGCGATAATACACTTCTCAATGGATGGTTTTCCCGGATGAGGTGACTGCTTGAGCAAGGTCCAGAGCAAAGCGATACACTGCAGAGTTTTGCCGAGGCCCATCTCGTCGGCCATAATACACCCGTATTGGTTCTCCATGAGCATCCCCGTAGTGCATTTGTACAAAAACTGGATGAAATGAGGCTGGAGACAGTGAGTGAAAGGAAGATGCTGCTCTCACCTTGACTCCCTCGACTTGATGCGGTCGAAGAACCTTGGTAAGACGCGGATCGATGACGACCGGAACCTTGCCAACTTTATTCTTCTTATCACTCCCTTCCCCCAGAAGGTCCTTCAAGCTTTTATGCGGGTTGAACATGCCGACCGACTTCTCTTTGGCCTCTTTCGCAGCCTTCTTTTTAGCCTCTTCCTTCTCCCTCTCCTTTCTCTCTTCATCCGTTTCGCGATCATCGATAGTCGGGTCATATAGGACAATGGCATGGTCCTCCATTGGATCATGTAAAGGTCGTGGCGTGATTTTGGCCTGTGGACGGATGCCGAGAGAGATGTTCGAAGATATAAGGGAGATCATGGTTCCGTCCTTACTCGTCATAGAAGGCATAGAAAATCTACGCGATCCAAAGACATCCTCGAACGGTTTAGGCCTGTAGACGGGATATTTCTTGACAGCAGCAAGCAGCTCCTCTTCATTATGATAATTCCCATCTTTATTATCTTTCTTCTTTTTCTTCTTGAGCCCACCCCCTGTATCGGAATCTGACTCTTCCGCTTGTTGACCCTTGTAGGAGACACGTTTTCGCTTGCGCGAAGGCTGGACTCGATCGATGGAACCAGCTAAACTGGGTGGTTTGAATGGTTTGTTGATTCGAGTACTCTCCTGCAGTCTGTCGACGACTTTCCCGTCGTTTGTTGTCGGAACACGACGCAACATCGAAGCAAAGCAAACCTAGTGTCTCCTAGACAGACATATCGGAAGTCGTACTGGTCTCCGGCTCAAAGTCAAGTTCAACGACCACGTGATTTGTGACAAATGGTGAAACTGAGTCACGCTAAAGAAACTTGTTCGCAAACTTTTGCTCAATGGACTCCCCCTTTGGTATTGCTGGGCGGTAATCGGCAATAACCGCCCGGTACGGAGGGTATTAGGGCACTTGCATTATTTATGAATAACAAGGACATCTCAGACAATGAAGAACTACCACCTAACACTATCCGCCTGGAAGGCAGCATCTGCATATGCCGAATAGTTTTCAATGGTGACACGAGAGACCAAGACTCTCCCAGGAACGCCGAGAAGCACGAGTGGTAGGTTAAGTCTCTGAGCGATGAGAGCATTCTCGGACGAACAAAATGCAAGAACCTCCACACCTGCCATCGCGACGAACTGCGCGAAATATATTCGTGAGCATAGATCTCTTTCGGTTTGGTGAGTGGAAAATGCACTACTTACCAGCTCGCCAGTATCCAACCGAGTGCGGAATCGCTCAAAATGCTGCTTCTGACCATCAGTAGCACTAGAATCAGGCACTATCCTGGCGGAAGGCCCGCCAGTACGGAGCGTGTCTAGGAGAGCGAGGGCAGATTGCTCTTGGTAGAATTTTCCTGGGGGTCCTTTAGGGGTTTTCTCCACGATGAAATCGAGGGAGGGAGCGCCGGATGGGGAGGGTGATACAGCTGTTAGCAGAACAGGGACGGAAACGGAAGAATCGAGGCTCAAGAAGAACGGAGACGAGGACGTCCTGTAGATTGGAATGGATGAGAACAAGAGACGGTTTGACACTATTATTATTTGCTTACGCATCGGAAGGTGCGTCTGGGACTGGCTTCAGATGTATGTCTGACCCAAGGCCACTGAAAGAAGCCAAGACATCAGTATCTTCACATAAAGAGCTTGCATAGAGGATGTACGGACAGCGGTCCAAATATCGTGGATCGCCTCCATGCATTGCTAACGGCGTTGGTCACAGACGTAGTTGATAGTACTGCAGGGAACAGTTTGTCCTTTGCAAGAGCAAGGCTAAATAAACATAAAATCAATTAAGCCATCGCCTACGAACCCCGCCGCTTCGGCTTACCTTTGCTGTAGAACTGAGTTACTTTTAGGCGACAGTGAATTTTGTTCAACGGCAGGAGTATCGTTTTTAGTGTCTGGAAGCGGGGCGGGAGGATCATCTTCAAAGTCAGGAAGTGCGTCGGCGTCCTCAGTATCAAGACCGGCCAAACACAGCAACTCCTGCCCGGTGGGTGCGTTGGGAACGGCTGAAGAGATTTCGTAGTTTGGTAGCCCTGGGATCATATCACTGTTTGTCTCGTCATCTCCCCCCATCATCCCCTCACTAATTTGTGCCAAGCTATCTACGCCACCCGCGATCCCAGTTTCCATCATTTCGGTGCTTCCTGCTTCCTTGTCCGTAGTAGTGGATAAGTACTTCCCCTTGACAGTCTTTAAGCTACCCTTCTGGAATGTCAATAGTGAACTGGTATTGTTCTTCTGCAAACCCTTCGATGATCCACCAGGGCCAGGTCGTGACGATCCAGATGCATGCGGCAATCCATCGCTGACAATTTTTTGAGAAAGGTTAGCGGGCAAAAGAGCCTGGGAAGCAGCAGTGTTACGTCCTAATAATCTAGCTTTGGTAGATATGGCGCCTTCGATACCGTGATAGTTTGAATCGACCATCTTAACAAGGGGGTTGGCGACTCGGGCTCTATGTGATGGTAATAAAGGTGTGGCCGCTATCGAAAAATCAGCAGGAATGGGTTGATCCTCGTCCATAGCATTTTCGTCGTCGGAATCATCGAATAGAGGGGATGCTGCATCCATAGGTTGTTCTGGGTCTTGCGAGAGTTCATGGTTGTGTTTGCTAGAAGCAATGGTGGATCGCTGATCACTTGAAAACTCCTTTTCCCTCCGAAGTGCTTTATCACCGAGTACCTTCTCCTCTGCAGTACCATTGGCCTCTGTTTCAATCGAATCATCATATTCAGGAGTTTTGGAATTCGAGGGGCCTGTAAGGTAGTCTTGAATGACCTCATTTTCTGACTGATCAGAAGGAGGGACGTCGGGTGAGAGTTCGCCAGCACCCTTTCCCTCAGGGCGACGCGACTCGGTCTTATTAGAACCTGGCACCAGTCCGTATTCGTTTGACCGGCTAGGCAATCCTGTTGATTTATAGGATTTTCGGGGTGTCCGAGGTTCTGATTCAGATAAACGTCCCCGGGTTCGTTTCTCTGGGCGTCCTTCTATTTCAGTCGTGCCAGATGGACTGCGTCTTCGCTTTCTCGACCCGTGTTTAATAACAGCATCAGGGTTCGACGTCCTCCCTCGTGAAGCTGAAGGGGGGACAGCGTCCTCTACCTTGAGGGATTTGCGTTTCGTCTTACGACCTGCAAAATTTGGTCAATGCAGTGAACAATTCCGTACTGAGAGTGTTCGAGGACATACGCGGCGGTCCAACGGCGAAGAATTCTTCGCCAGGTTTGAATAGATTAAGATCTTTAGTGTCCCGACCAGCTGTGTCCGCACGTGCCCAGAATTGGTCGATTAGATTTTCGGAACCCTCGAAAGACTCCACAGGCTCCCAACTAAACTTGTCAGTAAACATGCGTTATGTTAAATGGGCATGGACCAGAGCACTGACGTATCGTCTGCCTCGCCATAGCCTTTCCACTGATGCGTACCAAACAAAATCAGCATTTCAATAGAACAGCAGGGGGGCTTCAGAACAGACTTTGACGCGATATTTCTGTAGCACAAATCTTCAATTGTCAGAAATTTGTAAAGGTAAACTTGCGTACCCAATATTGATGCCTCTTTCTTCCTTCAACACGAGCCCGCACAACAGATTCTACAAAACAAGTGAGGTCATACTATAGGCTCCGTACTGGTTAATAAATACTCACCAACTTCGTACTCGTTCTCCTGATCACTCATTGCAGACTCGGAGGTGTTGAACGTTGAGGAGCTATCGGAGTTGCCTTTCGGAACAAGTATGCGGAGTTGATTACGTATTCCAAATCTAATACAATCTTGGGCGCTTGCGTATCGTTCGAGTTGTTCACATGTTCACACGCATTATGCTGTACTATAGCTACCAGTAGTAACGCGAATCATACTCATCCAACACGAGCGCATCGCCTCCGCTCCCTTTTGCCTTTTTGCTTTAAAATCCCACAAGTTCTCCACATCTCAATCTCCCTACCCACGATGATCGAAAAAATCCCTGAAATAACATCAATGCAAGAGGCCTCTCCGCCTTCATATGTCCCTGCATCTATACCCTTGCCACCCGCCGCAGTTTCACCACCGTCGCAAAGCGCTCCGAGTGATGTACAGATAGGGAAGGATTATCAGGCACAGTGTTCGTTCCATACTTAACTCCAAGACTGCTTTGAATAAGTAATCGCGAACATTGCCAGTATTCGCTCGTTGTGCTCAAGGAATACATCAGCCTGAAAGACAATATGGCATTTGTGGAATTATCACTGCCGTGTTTTGCTTCCCCATTGGGTTGGTTTTCCTCTTGTAAGTCTGAAGAGCCTATGCATCTTTAAATTTGTTACTAATTCCTCATTGCTCAACCAGTCTTGACAGCAAACAGAAGTGTTCACGGTGTGGTGTTCTGTTGTGATAGCTGTTCCTGCTTTGTTCAATTATGGTGTATCCATAGACTCGTTATTGCATCAATATTGCAGAAACCTCGCGTCCTCATGTCTTTGTTCTAATGTTTCTGTCATACCACTCGCCTCGTGTACATATATCAGGTCACATGAGTTATAATTAGGCGACATTTGCCAGTGACTCTAGCTCGGAGCCGCTCAGCTTTGTGAGATACAGGTTGAACTTGTCTCGCTACTTCGTTATTGTACAAGCATGGAACGACACCCCCCCGCTCCCTTGAAATCGTACCCAAATAATTTGTCAATCGCATCTGTACTCATTGAGGACGATGGTAATCTTGACCCCTTGCCAGTGAACAAAAAGCGCCGCGACTTGAAGACAGTCCCAGTCGAGGTTGATGGCATGAACGGTCAGCTGAAAACGAAGCAAACTAGGGGAAGGAAGGGAAAGCTGAGACAGCTCCCTGAGATGCCTCTAGACATATTGTTTGAGGTGTGTACTAGTACTTACTGCGATACAGGATCTAACTCCTTCACAAACAGATATTTGGTCACCTCAACCCTTTGGATGTCCTCCATCTCGCCCAAACTACGAAAAGTCTTCGATATATCCTTATGCGCCGGTCTGCTATATCCATCTGGAAACAAGCACGTTCAAACGTCGGCTTGCCAGAATGCCCCTCGGATCTAACGGAGGCTCAATACGCAAATCTGGCCTTCAACCCTTATTGTCACGTCAGTTTGTCGAGCACTTTACATCCTACTCGTTTAATTTTCGTTGTATTGCGCAGTATTGTTTTGCGCCACATGTTCAAACAATTCTGTGGGCTTGTCGAGTAAGATGCTGTAAGAAGTGCAAGCCTCATGAGTAAGAACAGTCACCACTCTTGGACTTACACTTATTTTATTTTATTTTATTTAGATTTGTAGACAAGACCAAATTGAGCTACCTCAGATTTTCCTACCAGATTCCGGACTTTTCTCTTATTCTGCCTTGTGTTACAAAGCGTGTCACAAGACGCAATAGTGAGTTGTAGTTTCTTCGGATTTACTTCTGGGTTAAGTATGTCACAGGGAGTTGGACAAGAGAGCTTTTCAGTATTACTCAAGCGAAGGCGCTCTGCGCTGAGCTCGTCAAAGTAAAGAATGACAAGGAAATTTTGGATCAATGGATGAAGGATAGGAATAAACTGAAGAACGAGCAACTTTCTGTGAGTAATTTTTCCCAGAACAATAGTTTATACATTGAATATTGATGCACTTACAGCATGCAGGTCTTTGCCAGAGTTGGCATCACGAATTAATGGCAAATCGCTCGTATGCACTTGGTGACGCTCGCAACCGGCGCAAGGAAGTGTGCGTTATGTTTAATTATATTCTTCATCCAGTTTGTTGTTTAACGCTACCGATCCATGTGCAGTATAATTCAAAAGTTGACTGCCCTAGGTATGTTTCTGGGTTTGTATTTGATTCTTTCTACCCACCGAATCTGTTTCAAGGTTGGGGTGAAGAGGTGACCATATTAATGCACGACGATCCCGCCAGTTTCCATAACCACCCCCTAGTCAAGCAACCTAAAGATCTCACAGATCGTAGTGAGTAGACTTACAACACCATTTGAGGGATTTCGGATTTATGAAGGACATATACAGTGTGGTCCAATATTAGGGCAGCGATGGTCGAGTTCTTTGAAGATGTCAAGGAAGCACGGTTGGAACGGGAAAAGATGGAAGTTCTCACCAGTCGTCTTAAACTCCTCGTCAGTCTTCTTGCAGACTATGTAAACTCTCGCCCTGCTTGTGAGATCACTCCTCCAGCTGCCGACATTTACTTCATGGCCAACACCAAAACTATCATTGAAAAGACTCCGATCGATGTGGAGGTCACCGCGACCTCGTTTACGACGCTTCTGGCGCAGCTTCCTAGGCTATCGGAGGAGTGGCGTCAATCCAAAAACGAAAAGCTCACGACACTTGTCAATACATACCGCAAGCATACGGCTTCCGAGGCAGGAAATGCAAGAACATTAAACATTGACTTGACACCACTGGACCTGGCCACAACGTACTTCAAATGCTCCTTTTGCTTAGAACCAATCTCATACCCTCGAATTCTCGCACACAATTGCATGACCAGTTTCTACCCCCCTCAATATGGCCATACCCATCAACGGGAGTTCGTCTCTTTGTATACTCGGCCTTGGAATCACAATGGCAGCTCGGTCACGTTTCATGAATATGCTCATAAGTGTGCAAGATGGATCGTCGAAGTCTGTGGGTTTGATCCCGAGCTCATTACTGCACGCGACATGGATGAAGCTAATCCGATGTTGTACTGTCGCAGTTGTGGGCTGCGCCATATAATGGGTTGGAGAAAGGCTGTATGACTCGTTCTCTCATCACCCTAGGCCTTCTGTGTGCTAATTTTCGACAGATTATCCATGTCACTCGTTCTGGTCACGACGGGTTTACTCACCCGCCCTTGGTCCTTCTAACCGATGACCAGAAAGTTATCGCTGAGGATGAAGGGAAGAAGCAGCTTGATTGTTGCCCACATTTATGGGACTCTGATTTCTGCTGTGTTCGATGCTACATGAGGTTAGAAGGGAAGAAGCAACTCGACCAATACCCATATTTATGGGGCTCTAATTTCTGCTGTGCTCGATGCAACGTGAGGTTAGATTGGTTAGCCCTGAAGAATCACATTGCGAAAAGGTGAGCTTCCTTCCGATCCCGTGTACACAGTCTCATGATCATGATTTACAGTCATGATGTCGCCGTGGATGATATACAAGAGATAGACTATTATTTCCACGTCGATGCAACAATGGACAGGCCGCCTCTGCCAGTCTTGATCCCTGTGGACGCATCTAGCTACACACTCCAACCGTGGACTTTATAGTCGTTACTCCCTCCTTCTGTTATGCTTTCCTGAGCCTCATGCACAAATCCAACTCGAACGCTGATAGTATACTATGAACACAAAAGATTTGTTCGTACGATGAGCTTGAATTGTACACCAGGTGGTCCCCATTAGAATCGACACTGAAATAGCACTCAAGGAACTCAAGGAAGTCGTCCCAGCAACATGTAACCTCCGTATTGGGTGTCAGGAATTAGACTAGTGACCGTCCATTCTAAAAGACGAGGCAAGCTCTTTGATAGAGCTTGTCTTATTATAGAAGAAATGCTTACGAGTCTAGTCTGTCTATAGTTAAACTAAGTGCGGGGTCCTCCATGGTGAGTGCACTGTTCAGGGTCTCCAGAAAACCGTTGTACAGTCTTGTGGCTGTCCTTGACGGCCTTTGAACACCTCTTTGTGATGGTCAGATTGGGTAGAGGTGTAGCTGATAATGGCTTATTTTCATCAACGACCGAAGCACTTCCTTTGAGCCACCATGTACTTGGCGACCTTTCCTGCATGTGTCTTTGGTTTCTGCAAATGGAGGTCTGGTCCTCTTC
>Ga0210402_10005493_pt1 | contig 11337 bp, 12 predicted proteins | sample IncBWC7MmetaG_FD_161055 | JGI IMG/M metagenome (GOLD analysis project Ga0210402, IMG submission 161055) | Forest soil microbial communities from Barre Woods Harvard Forest LTER site, Petersham, Massachusetts, United States - Inc-BW-C-7-M | ecosystem: Environmental > Terrestrial > Soil >... | reverse complement strand
ACGTCACAGTGCCCGTCACACTGCTGGCGCAATTGCAATCGCTCAAATTGACGCCCAAGGACATCAATTTCATCGCCTTCTCGCATTTGCATTGGGATCACACCGGAAACGCCAACGAGTTTCGCGAATCGGTGTGGATCATGAACAAAGCCGAGCTGGCGTGGGCTCTGGTGCTGCCGCCGCCGGGCGGCGTGCTGCCTGAAACATGGAGTGCCTACAAGAGCGCGAAAAATGAGACCATCGAGACGGACTACGATGTGTTCGGCGATGGCAGAGTCATGATTTTGCGCGCGCCGGGACATACCCCGGGCCATCAGGTTTTGAAACTCAAATTGCAAAAGAGCGGCACCGTCATTCTTTCCGGCGATCTCTATCATCTGCGTGCCAATCGGCTGCTCAAGCGTGTGCCCCTCTACAATACGGACCGCGCCGACACGCTGGCCTCGATGAGCCGCATCGAAACCATTCTCAAGAACACTCGCGGGCGCTTGATCGTGCAGCACGATCCCAAAGATTTTCAACTCCTGCCGAAACCGCCGGCGTATCTCGATTGACCTGTATGATCGGCCCTGCTTCACGCCAAGATCTTTCGGAAATTTTACAGATTTACAACGAAGTGATCCGCAACTCCACGGCGGTGTACAGCGAGATCGAGCTGACCGCGGAACGCGGTGAAGCCTGGTTCACCGCCAAGCGCAGCGGCGGCTTCCCCTTCATCGTCGCCCGGGACGCCTCAGGCATCACGGGCTTCGGGACTTTCGGCGAATTTCGCGCGCCCCCCTGTTATCAGCACAGCGTCGAACACAGCGTTCACGTTCGCTGCGATCGGCGCGGTAAGGGCATCGGCCGGAGCCTGGTGATCGAACTGATGAGTCAGGCGGCGGCCATGCGCAAGCACGTCATGATCGCAGGCATCGACGCCGAAAACGCGGTGTCGATCAAACTGCATGAAAGCCTTGGTTTCATCAATGTAGGGCATTTTCGTGAAGTGGGATTCAAGTTCGGCCGCTGGCTCGATTTGGTTTTCCTACAGTGTCGCCTTCCCGCTACAAATCACTTAACAACTGTAAAACCGCCGCTTTAACCCGAAGCGGCGCCTTGCTCATAGCGCAGTCTTGATATCATGAGGGTGTGGTAAGAGCTACACAGACAGAGATTGAAACCGCGGTCGAAGCGCTGCGCGCGGGCGAGTTGGTGGTGTTTCCGACCGAGACCGTCTATGGACTCGGCGCGAATGCGGCCAGCCCTCCGGCGGTGCGCAAGATATTCGAGGTCAAAGGGCGTCCGCCCGATCACCCCGTAATCGTTCACCTGGACGATCCGCGCTACCTGCACCGATGGGTGTCGCAGATGCCGGCGGTAGCGGAAGCGTTGGCCAACAAATTCTGGCCCGGCCCCTTGACGCTGATTCTGCCGAAGGCGGAGAACGTCAATGAAATCGTCACCGGCGGCCAGGACAGCATCGGCATCCGCGTGCCCTCCCACCCCATGGCGCAGCAGCTGCTGAACGCCTTCGGCGGCGGTATCGCCGCGCCATCCGCCAATCGCTACGGTCGCCTGAGTCCGACCAAGCCTGAACATGTGCGCGATGAGCTTGGCGACGCCGTCAAGGTGATACTCGATGGGGGCGATTCACCCATCGGCCTCGAGTCGACCATCGTATCCTGTCTCGACAATCAAGCTCGGCTGCTGCGCCCGGGATTTATCACCCGATCGCAACTTGAACAGGTGGTCGGGCCTTTGGCGGTCGGCGGATTCGCGCCGCGCGCGCCAGGCGACCGCGCGCTGCACTATGCACCCTCGACGCCGCTCGAAATCGTGGATTCGGACGATCTCGAGGTTCGGGCAGGCGAGATCGTGGCCCGCGACGAGAAGGTGGCGGTGCTGGCGATGCGCCCGCCGCTGCACACCCAGCGGCATATGACCTGGATCAATGCCGGCAAGAAGCCCGATACCTATGCGCACAATCTTTACAACCATCTGCGTACCCTGGATCGCGTCGGCTGCGTGAAGATATTCGTTCAGAGTTTGCCTCAGGAGGAGCGGTGGGCTGCGATTCTGGATCGCTTGCAGCGCGCCAGCGGCATGGGCGATGATTCCCTGGAGCTGAGCGTCAGCTAGACCTGATGGAACAGTAAGGCTGATGGAACTCGATCCCAGGCAAGATCCTTTCTCGCGAGAGGCGGTCCAACATTTGGTGGCTCGCTATGGCTCGCCCCTGCTCGTGATCGATGCCGATCGCGTCCGTCAGCAATATCGGCGCCTCACCGCGGCGCTGCCGGGCGTCGATCTGCACTACGCCCTAAAGCCGCTGCCGCACTCGTCGCTGATCACCACGCTCATGGCCGAAGGCGCGTTTTTCGATCTCGCGACCAACGGCGAAGTCGAGCTTGTGCGCCGCCTTGGGGTTGCGCCGGAACGCTGCATCCACACGCACCCCATCAAGCGCGACAGCGATATCCGCACCGCATTGAGCTTTGGCGTTTCCCGTTTCGTCGTCGACAATCCGGACGAGCTGCGCAAATTTGTGCAATTTCGCAACCGCTGCTCGCTGTTGATTCGCGTTTCCTTCCGCAGCCCCGACGCGCAGGTGGACTTGTCCCGCAAGTTTGGTTGCGATCCGGAGGCGGTCGAGGATCTGTTCCAGCTCGCGGCCGAATTGCGCATCAACATCGATGGATTGTCGTTTCATACCGGCTCGCAGAATGCCGATTCGGCGATGATTGTCAGGGCCATCGACGTGTGCCGCGAGCTGCTGTTGAACGCAGCGCAGGCAGGACATCCGGTGCACATCCTCGATATCGGCGGCGGATTTCCGGTGCAGTACTTGAAGCCGGCGCCATCCATCGAAGAATTTTGTGCGCCGATCAACGCCTCGCTCAAAAAAATACCGCCCGACGTGCGCATTATCGCTGAACCGGGTCGCTACATATCGGCTCCCGCGGCCATCGCCGTGGCTTCCGTGATGGGCCGCGCACTGCGAGACGGCCGCTGGTGGTATTACCTTGACGATGGCTTGTACGGCAGCTATAGCGGTCAGATGTACGACCACTCGATATTTCCAGTGGAAGCGCTCAGCCTCGGCGCCGAGACCTTTCCGTCGGTCCTGGCCGGGCCGACCTGCGACAGCATCGATGTGATTCGGGAAAAAATCGACCTGCCCAAGCTCGCCATCGGCGACTTGGTTCTAGGCCGCGTGATGGGCGCCTACACCTGGGCATCGGCATCCGAATTCAATTTTTTCCCCAAGGCCACGGTGCTGGCGCTGGATCAGGGGCGCCTGTTGGAAGATCGCGGCGCATGATCACGCGTCGCCGCATGCTTCAAGCGACTGCCGCTCTGACGAGCGGCGCGGCAATCTGGCCGCAATTGTTGATCGCCTCGCCCAATTCGACCCCGCGGCGGATTGCGCTGACCAATTTGCACACCGACGAGCGGCTGGAAGTCGAATACTTTCGGGACGAGGCCTACGTGCCCGAAGCGCTCGCGGCTCTCGAGGTGTTGTTGCGGGACTTTCGCAGCGGCGCGCAACACGTCATTGATCCGAAGCTCATGGACTACCTGGTCGACGTGGCCGAGCAAATCGGCGTGCCGCCGGCGTTCGCCGTCATCTCCGGCTATCGCTCGCCCGAGACCAACGAGCGCCTGCACGAGCGCAGCAGCGGCGTGTCGCAGCACAGTCTGCACATGCAGGGCCGCGCGATTGATGTGCGCATGGGCGGCGTGGATTGCCAGGATTTGGCGGCGCACGCCGAAGGCTTGAAGCGGGGAGGCGTGGGATTCTACCGCGGGTCTAATTTTGTGCATCTGGATACCGGTGCCTTTCGCACCTGGCGCGGCTAGCATGAGTTTTCGGTCCGCCAGGCTGCGTCGGCTTGTTCCGTTGGGGTTGCTCTCGCTCGCGGCGGGCTGCCAGCAATCGAGCTCGCCCGCTCCTCCCGGGGCGAGGGCGCCGGCGGATGCCGCCGCCGATCGCGGCGCCGCGCTCTATGCACAGAACTGCGTGCCCTGTCACCGCGACAACGGCGAAGGCCTCCCTAAGGTTTTCCCCAGCCTGTCCGGCTCGCCCGCAGTGGTAGGCGATCCGATCGAACTCGCGGCCTGGGTTTTGAGTCAAAAACGGCCTGCCAGCATTCCGGCGGGCCGGTATCCCACGCAGATGCTATTGTTCGGCTGGATGAGCGATGCGGACGCGGCGGCCCTGTTGACTTACATCCGTTCACATTTTGGGAACTCGGCGCCGCCGGTCGATGCCGCCATGATTGCTAAATCGCGCGAAAAATAAATGCCTGTATCCACCATTCATACGCTCGTCGATCGTTGCCGCGCCGGCCAAATGCCGGCCGCGATCGCCAAACTGCCTTCCGGTTGGGTCGTCATGGGCGAGCGCCAGGTCTTGCCCGGGTACTGCTTGTTGCTGCCGGATCCGGTGGTACCGCACTTGAATGCGCTCGAAAGCGACGCCCGCGCGCAATTCTTGCTCGACATGGCACTCATCGGAGACGTGCTGCTGGCCATCACCGCCGCGGCGCGGATCAACTACGCGATCTATGGCAATGTGGATCCGGCGCTGCATGCGCACATCTTTCCGCGCGACAGCGCGGAGCCGGAAAGCACGCGTACCGCCCAGCCCTGGGCGCTCGATTGGAATGCCGCGCCGCTTTACTCCGATGCGCTGCACGGCGATTTCAAGCGCCGCGTCGGCATGGAACTTCGCAAACACTACGCGACCCGCTGATTCGAGACGCAATCAGGTGAGCGGAAGACGCGACCAGGTGAGCCGAAGCGGCTAGGCGACTCGAAGCTTCAGGGTGCGCGCGATTTCCGAAAGATCCGTCAGGGGCGCCGAGCAGGTCATGCCGCGGCACCAATAGGCCACCGTCGCCGGCCCTGCGCGTTTCGCCGCCAGCGCCGGCGGCAGCTCGGCTTCATTGGGAATCGCGAAAATCATGCGCGTCGGCGCGTACAGCGTGCCTAACGCGTCCGCCCACTCCGCGGCGCTCGCCGCCTCGCCGCGAACAATCAAGATTTGCATCGCGGACAAATAATCTTCCAGTGCGTTCAACAGGCTCATGTGCGCCTGCGGATAGGCTTGAATTCCCGCCCACGCGGCCCGCAAGGTGCGCTCGGCGGCGTCGAGATAGCGCGTCTCGCCGAGCAAGAACCCTAAGCGGCACAACACCGACGCCGCGACGCCGTTACCCGACGGCAAAGATTCGTCGCCGAAGGTTTTACTGCGGTGAATGAGCTTTTCGTGCTCCGTGGCCGTGAAGAAAAACCCGCCGCTCTCGGCATCCTCGAATTGCTCCAGCAGCACATCCGCCAGCCGGCGCGCAAGCTCAAGATCGCTGCTGCGCCAGCGTGTCTGCAAGAGCTCGAGCAGCGCATCGGCGAGGAAGGCATAGTCATCGAGGTAGGCAGGAAGATGTGCGCGGCCGTCCTTGTAGGCCGCCACTAGTCGGCCGTCGCGCCACAGATGGTGCCGCACGAAATCCACGGCGGCGCTCGCCGCTGCAGCCAGGTCGGGCCGCCGCAGCACGCGCGAAGCGATCGCGAGACCCTTGATCATGAGCGCATTCCACGACGTCAGGATTTTCTCGTCGCGGGCCGGCCAGATCCGCAAGTTGCGCGCATTCAGGAGCTTCGAACGCGCAGACTCGATCAGGGCATCCGCCGCGGCAGGGGATTGCTGGAGTGCGCCGGCAACGGCGTCGAGCGTTGCATAGGTATGCAGATGCCATTCACCCTCGAAATTGGCGGCGCGATCCAGGCCGAACCGGGCTGAAAACGCGCCGTATTCCGCCGGCGTCAGCAGCGACTGCACTTCAGCGGGAGTCCAAACATAGAACTTCCCTTCATGGCCTTGGGAGTCGGCGTCGAGGCTGGAGTAGAAGCTGCCGGCGGCGGCGCGCATGTCGCGCAGCACCCAGTCGGCTGTTTCATTCGCAACTTTAGCGAACAAGGCCTCGCCGGTGGCAAGATGAGCGCGCGCGTACTCGCAAAGCAACTGCCCGTTGTCGTACAGCATTTTCTCGAAATGCGGGATCATCCAGGCGCCGTCGACGGAATAGCGCGCGAATCCGCCGCCCAATTGGTCGTAGAGTCCGCCTTCCGCCATCCGGGTCAGCGTCAGACTCGCCATGTACAGCGCCTTCAAATCAGGCGCGGTGCCGGCGGCGGTGGCGTGCCACTGCCGCAGGCAGCGCTCGATGCTGGTCGAATGCGGGAATTTCGGGGCGCCGGTAAAGCCGCCAAAGGTGCCGTCGAAGGATTTCTCGAGCGCCGCGCGCGCCTGTTCCAACGGTGATTCGTCGAGCACCGCACCGGGAACGGGCTGCGGCACCATGGCGGCGAGCGCAGCCTGCAGCTGCTCGTTCTGGACGGCGATCTCTGCACCCTGCTCACGGTAGTACTCGGACACCCGGCGCAACAGATCGCGAAATGCCGGCATTCCGTAACGGGGTTCCTTCGGAAAATACGTGCCGCCGAAGAAGGGCTGTTCCTGCGGCGTGAGGAACATCGTCAATGGCCAGCCGCCCGAACCGTGCGTCAGCATTTGTTGCGCAAGCTGATAAATCTTGTCCAGGTCGGGACGCTCCTCTCGATCGACTTTGATGTTGACGAATAGTTCGTTCATCAGCTCCGCGGTGCTTCGATCTTCGAAGGACTCGTGGGCCATGACATGGCACCAGTGGCAGGCCGAGTAGCCGATCGACAGGAGAATGGGCTTGTTCTCCTGCTTGGCGCGCGTCAATGCCGCTTCGCCCCAGGGATACCAATCGACTGGGTTCGCCGCATGCTGCAGCAAGTAGGGGCTGGTCTCCTCGGCGAGGTGATTGCGCAGCATCTTCACAGCCCGGACAGGCTCCGTGTCGGTTAGAATGACGATCATTCTAGCTGAAGTAGCTTCCATGCCTGATTCCGAAGTGGCGCAACTGCCCGTGCTGCGCCTCAAGCGCAACGAAGATCGCCGTCTGCACGCGGGACACCTTTGGGTCTTCAGCAACGAGATCGATACCGGCCAAACGCCGCTACCTAAGTTCCACGCCGGCGAGTTGGTGCGCGTGCTGGCGCACAATGACCGGGCATTGGGCTTGGCCTACGTCAATCCCAAATCGCTGATCGCGGCGCGCATGCTGGAAACCTGGCAGATCCCGGACGCAAAGTGGTTGGCCGCGCGGATTCGCATGGCGATGAGCTTGCGCGATCGGCTATACCCCGCGCCCTACTATCGATTGGTGTATGGAGAATCCGACGGGTTACCTGGGTTGGTCGTCGACCGCTACGGCTCGCGCTGCGTCGCGCAAATCGGCACTGCCGGCATGGAACGGCTGAAGCCTCAAATTCAAGCAGCCTTGAGCGAGGTTTTGCAATGCGATGCCTTGCTCTTCAAGAACGACAGCTCTGCGCGTGAAATGGAGGGGCTGCCGAGTTACGTCGAAGCGGCGAAGGGCAACTTCGACAAGCCCGCCTTGGTAATCGAGGACGGCCTCGAATTCCAAGCGCCGCTGCTGGACGGGCAAAAGACCGGGTGGTTTTTCGATCAGGCCGCCAATCGGCGCGCCTTGTTGAAGTACGTGCCGCAGGGTGCTCGCGTCCTCGACGTGTTCAGCTATGTGGGAGCGTGGGGAGTCCGCGCTGCGCACCACGGGGCGCGCGAGGTGACCTGCGTGGACAGCTCCGCGGCTGCGCTCGAACTGGCGGCCGCGAACGCGCAGCGCAATGGTGTCAAACTGGCCGTTCGCAAAGGCGATGCCTTCGAGTCCCTTGAAGCACTCGCGCGGGAAGGCGCGCGATTCGACGTCGTCATCATCGATCCGCCGGCGTTCGCGAAACGCAAGAAGGACCTGCCGAAGGCGCTGGCCGCGTACAAGCGGCTGAACCAGCTTGCCATTCAAGTGATCGCGGACGAGGGCATTCTGGTGTCCTGCTCTTGCTCCTATCATGTGAGCGCGGAAGAATTACAGGACGCCATCGCCAAAGCCGCACGCGGCGCCGACAAGCACCTGCAAATCCTGGAAATGGGCAGCCAAGCACCGGACCATCCGGTGCACCCAGCGATCCCCGAGACCCGATATCTCAAAGCCTATTTCTGTCGGATCAACGACAGTTTAAAGTAGCGCCCATGCTCACCTATCCGCACATCAATCCCATCGCCGTGTCCATCGGGCCCCTTTTTGGCATCGGGCCCCTGCAGGTGCATTGGTACGGGATCATGTACTTGATTGGATTCGTCGGCGCCTGGTGGCTTGCGCGATACCGGGCGCGCCGGCCGGGGTCAACTTGGGTGCCGCTCGAAATCGACGACCTGATTTTCTACTGCGCGATTGGCGTCATCGTGGGCGGCCGACTCGGGTGGTGCATTTTTTACGGACACGATGTCATCGCCCAGAGTTGGCTGAATGTGTTTCACATTTGGGACGGCGGCATGTCCTTTCACGGCGGCCTGACCGGCGTCGTGATCGCCGCCATCGTATTCGCACGCATCAAGCACAAGAAAATCCCGGATGTCATGGATTTCGTCGCGCCGCTGCCCGGCATTGGGCTGTTTTTTGGCAGGCTCGGCAATTTCATCAACGGCGAGCTGTGGGGCAAACCCACGAATTTGCCCTGGGGATTCGGCGTGCCCGATGCGCAGGGGGTGTTGATCTCGCGGCATCCATCCCAGCTGTACGAGGCAACTCTCGAGGGTTTGGTGTTGTTTTTGGTTCTATTGTGGTTCACGAGTACCCCGCGGCCGCGATTGGCTCCCACGGGACTGTTTCTGCTGTTGTACGGCTGCGGCCGCTTCTTGGTGGAATGGGTTCGCCTGCCGGATGCCAACATCGGCTATCTCGTGGGCGATTGGTTGACCATGGGCATGCTCTTGACGATTCCCCTGATCTTGATCGGTGCGGCGATTCTGATTTACGCCTATCGGCGTAAGTCGCCCTCCGGAAATCTGATGCCTGCGAAAGCCTGATGCGGCAGTACCTCGATTTCTTGCGCCACATCCGCGAGCGGGGCGTCTCAAAGGACGACCGGACCGGCACCGGTACCTTGAGCGTTTTTGGCTATCAAATGCGCTTCGACCTCACTGCCGGCTTCCCGCTGGTCACGACCAAAAAGCTGCATCTGCGCTCCATCATTTATGAGCTGCTCTGGTTCCTGCGCGGCGATACCAACGTCAAGTATTTGCAGGAACACGGCGTCACCATCTGGGATGAATGGGCTGACAAGAACGGGGAATTGGGTCCAGTCTACGGCCGGCAATGGCGCAGCTGGCCGACGGCGGACGGCAGGAATATCGACCAGTTGTCCCAAGTGCTGGAACAGCTGAAGAGCAATCCGAACTCGCGGCGCATCCTGGTCAGCGCCTGGAATGTGGGCGAATTGGATCGCATGGCTTTGCTGCCGTGCCACGCCTTGTTTCAATTCTATGTGGCCGACGGGCGACTATCGTGCCAGATGTACCAGCGCAGTGCCGATGCCCTGTTGGGCGTGCCCTTCAACGTCGCTTCCTACGCGCTGCTCACGCACATGATCGCGCAGCAGTGCAACCTGGCGGTCGGCGACTTCGTTTGGACGGGCGGCGACTGTCATTTGTATTTGAATCATTTGGAGCAGGCCGACTTGCAGCTGTCGCGCACGCCGTATCCGTTGCCGCAATTGAAGATCTTGCGCAAACCAAACACCTTGTTCGACTACGCGTACGAAGATTTTGAAATCATCGACTATCGCTATCATGCCGCGATCAAAGCGCCGATCGCCGTATGAAGGCAGCGCAGCCTCGCAAACCGCCTCTCTTTGAGGTCCGTCACTCACGCATTCATGGTTATGGTGTGTTTGCGCTGCGGCGAATCCGCAAAGGGACCAATATCGTCGAATATCTCGGCGAGCGCGTGAGCCACGAGTGCGCCAATGCCCGCTACGAGCACAAGGACCCCAAGGATGGCCACACTTTCCTGTTCACCGTGGACGCCAAGACCGTCATCGATGCCGGCACCAACGGCAATGAGGCGCGCTTCGTGAATCATGGCTGCGACCCGAATTGCCAGACCGTCGACATCGGGAAGCGGATATTCATCGAGGCGATTCGCACGATCGAGCCGGGTGAGGAGCTCGCATACGACTATAGAATCCAGCGCGACGATGACGATCCTGCCGATGTCGATGTCATTTTTGCCTGTCGCTGCGGCGCCAAGCATTGCCGCGGCAGCATGCTGGAAGCGCGCCGCCCAAAGAAGCGCGCGGCAAAGAAACCTGCGGCAAAGAAACCTGCCGGGAAGAGACCGGCGGTGAAGTCAACAGCACGCAAGCGGCCGCGGTGAATGCCGGCGCCGACCTGAGTTCAACCGGGATCTCGATCCGAGATCAGTTCATCTCGGGCGCCGAAGTTCGCGCATTGCGGGAATGCGCGCTCGCGCGTGAGTCGCGCGGCGAATTTGCCCCCGCGCGCATCGGCGGCCAGGGCGCGCAGCAACGCCGCGAAGGTATCCGCGGCGATTTCACCTGCTGGTTGCGCGAGCCGCTGCTGCCGATGGAACAGGTGCTGCTGCGGAGAATGGAGGAGTTGCGCCTGCAGTTGAACCGCGAGGCGTTCCTGGGGCTTTTTGAGCTGGAGTTGCACTATGCAAAGTACCCGCCGGGAAGCGCCTATGCGCGCCACGTCGATCAACCGATGGGAAACTGGCAGCGCAGGGTATCCTTGGTGCTGTATCTGAATCCGGACTGGCAGCGCACGGATGGCGGCATGCTGCGAATCCACGGCGTCACGGACGGGGGCGCGAGGGACGGATTCATCGACATCGAGCCGCTCGGCGGCAGGCTGGTTTGCTTTCTGACGTCGGCCCGCGAGCACGAGGTGCTCGAGGCGCGGTGCGAACGACTCAGCATCAGCGGCTGGTTCCGCGCTCGCGCCGTCGCCTAACTGCCCGGCTTCGCAATATCCGTGTTCTGTGTCAGCACGATCAGCCAATGCCCGTCGATCCTTTGGAGAACGTGGGTCAGTATCCCGGTGCGGATGGCCGGTTGCCCCGCCTCCGAGGTGATTCCAGAAAGGGTCCAAACCGAGCGCGCAGTGGCGATATCCGCCGTTAGGAAATGAACGGTCGTATCTCCGATTTTGAGCGTACTCGACCTGAAAATAGTCGCATGGCTCGCTGCGTGGTGCTGCTTGATTGCATCACGGCCGACCCAGCGCATACCGACTACGTTTACAAAATCGGCGTCGGTGGCAAACAGCATCGCGAACGCGTCCATGTCATGGCGGTTCCAGGCGTCCTCGAATCCATGGACAACTGCCTTCACGCCGACTTCGTCATTGATTTGCTTGTGCATTGCTCCCGATGCTGAGGT
>Ga0210402_10005490_pt1 | contig 11339 bp, 10 predicted proteins | sample IncBWC7MmetaG_FD_161055 | JGI IMG/M metagenome (GOLD analysis project Ga0210402, IMG submission 161055) | Forest soil microbial communities from Barre Woods Harvard Forest LTER site, Petersham, Massachusetts, United States - Inc-BW-C-7-M | ecosystem: Environmental > Terrestrial > Soil >... | reverse complement strand
CTTTGGCGGCAAATTGCTGATCCTCAATTTCTGGGCCAGTTGGTGTCAGCCGTGCGTTCAGGAGACGCCCTCGTTGAGCCGGTTCGCGCAAGCGTATGCCGGCAAGGGAGTGGTGGTGATCGGGGTTAGCGTCGATAAGGAAGAAAAAGCCTACCGCGCCTTCCTGCAACGCTTCAATCCCGCGTTTCTGACCGCCCGCGACTTCAAGATCCACGAGGACTACGGGACGTTCATGTACCCGGAGACGTACATCATCGATGCCAAGGGCAAGGTCCTGAAAAAACTTGCGGAGCCCGAGGATTGGATGGATCCGCGGATCACGCAGTACATCGACTCGTTGTTGTAGCACGTTCTAATACGCGGTAGCATCGGCCTCCCAGCAGAAGCAACAATGAATTTGCCACTCGGCCAAGACCCCCCGAGAATGAAGGAGAGGAGAGGCCATGCAAGTCACCTTCGAGTTGCCCGAAGACATTGCCCGCCACTTTGCGGCTGATTCACAAGGCCTTTCGCGCGCCACGCTTGAGGCGCTTGCAATCGAGGGGGTCCGTTCCGGTAAGCTCGCCAGCGGACAAGTTCGGCGTTTGCTGGGTTTCAGTACCCGCGTGGAGGTGGATGGATTTCTGAAGGCGCATGGTGTCTACCTGCCGTTGACCGTCGAGGATGTGGACCGCGACGCGAAGCTGAGCCGTGACTTCCGTGAGCAATGGTTGTAATAGCGGATACTTCGCCGCTGAACTACCTCGTCCTGGTAGACGTAGTGGACATCCCGTCTTGGATCGAGTTGGCCCCTTCCACTCACCTTGCAATCGACCCCGATCTGGCTGAGTTGGATGCTGGGGAACGCGCGGCAATCGCTCTCGCGCTGACCGATCACCCATGTGCGCTGCTCTTGATAGACGACCTCAAGGCGCGTGAGGTGGCAGCTAAACGCCAGATCTCAACCGTCGGCACGCTCGGCATCTTGCGCGACGCAGCCGCCCTGGGCCTGGTCGACCTGCCGACCGTTTTCGGACGCTTGCGGCAGACGACATTCCGCGCTGCGCCCGAGTTGCTTTCAGACTTACTGCGGCAGGATGCTGCGCGCCGGACCGATAAGAAGCAGGCCAGTCTTCCCTTGGCCAACCCCCGGACCGGCTTTCAGCAGGTGCGGGCCGCGGACTGCATTTGCCCGCGGTGATGCTCCACTGGCCGTTTAGAGAGCCTTCTGCACGGCAGCCTGCAGGTCCGCCTCCGAAGTGAAGCCTTCGAAGCGTTTCACCTGTTTTCCGGAGCGGTCGAAGATCAGCGTGACGGGCAGCGAGTCGCCCAAGCCATACTGCGTGGAGATGGCTTCCGTCCCCAAGGCGACGGTGTAGTCCATGGGATGCTTTTTGAGGAAAGGCTGCACGCGTGTGATGCCTTCCTCATCCATGGAAACACCCAGCACCACCAGTCCTTTCAACCCTAGTTCCTTGTGCAGCTTATTGAAGCTGGGGATCTCCTGAATGCAGGGCACGCACCAGGTGGCCCAGAAATTCACCACCACCACCTTGCCTTGAAGGGCGGCGATATCCACGGGCTGACCGGTGATACTCGTGACGTGAGGCAAGTCGCCGCCCGTCGCCGCCTGGCCCCCGGCCCCTGGCCCCTGGCCTCCGGCCCCCTTCTTTAAAAACGCCAGATACTCTGCCACATCTGTCGTCTGGCCCTCGTATTTGGCGATCAGCTTCTCATCGGGATCCAGAATCACGTAGAACGGCTCGGCAATCGTGCCGAACTTTTCCAGTTGCAGTTTCTGGTTGGCCTCGGAGGCGGCGTCGGTGCCATCGGTATACAACTCCACCAGCACGAAATCCTTGAGCACCGCCACGATTTCGGGCTTGGAAAGCATGTTGGCGCGCATCCAGTGGCAGTTGGTGCAAGCGTAGCCGGTGAAATCGACGAAGACCAGCTTGCCTTCACGGCGCGCGCGGTCGAGCGCCTCGCGATATTGGTCCTTCATCCAGACCGGGCCGCTTTGTGCCGGGCTGCCGGAGGCATCGCCCGAGGCCATCGGTACGTAGGCATCCAGATCGCCCAACTTGGAGCCCGACATGCCGGGCACCAGGCTGATGGCGAATATCAGAAAAGCGATGCCCGTAAGCAGGCGGCCCAGCCCCAACGGCTCATCGGACTTGATGCCTTCCATGCGCAGGAAGCCCAGCAGATACAGGCCTGCCATGGCGAAGAGCACAATCCAGGCGGCCAGAAAGCGCTCGCGGGTCAAAAAGCCCAACTGCAGGACCTGGTCCAGTCTGGCCAGGTAATACAGGCTGGCGGCCAGGATGACGAAGCCCATCACTACCTTGACGCGCGCCAGCCATCCACCGCTCCGGGGCATACGCTTCAGGTAGCTGGGAAACAAGGCCAGCAGGAAGAAGGGCAGGGCCAGGCCGGTGGCGAAGGTCAGCATGCCGAACAGCGGGCGGGTGGCGGCGCCGCTCACTGAACCCGGCGCTGAACCCGCCACCGAACCCGCCATGGAACCCGCCAACAGCGTCCCCACGAACGGGCCGACGCAGGCGAAGGATGAGAGCGAAAAGGTGAGCCCCATGAGCAGCGACCCGGCGTAGCCGCCCCGATCGGCCGATTGATTCAGGCGCGTCAGGATGGACGACGGGATGGTGATTTCGAAGGCGCCCAGCAGGCTCAATCCGAAAGCGATGAAGAGCGCCGAGATAAAGCCGTTGACCCACCTGTTGGCGCCCAGTTGTTTCACGCCCGCCGGACCCAGGATGGCCGAAGCTGCCAGGCCGAGCCCCGAGAAGAGCACGATGATTCCCAGGCAGAAGACCAGTGCCTGCATCACGCTTTCCCGCCGCCCGCCGGTGGGGCGGTTCAGGAAGTACGACATGGTGATGGGGATCATGGGAAAGACACAGGGCGTGAAGATGGATGCCAGGCCGAATCCGAAGGCCACCACCAGAAAGCCGCCGAGACCATCGGACCGCGCGGGGCCCACAGGCCCGGAAGCGGCGGACACAGGCCCGGAGGCCGGTACCACTGGTTCCGCGTAGCCGGCGGGAATCACGGGGGCGGCGGTTTTGGCAGCCGGGTCCACGGTGAATGTAGCCGTGCCCGACCACTTGGAAGGAACGCACATCTTCGGGTTGCAGGTTTGATAGCGGGCCGAAAGGGCAAGCTCCACTAGGCCGGCCGGGGCATCCGCTTTCACGGCCACCTCCAGCAGGAATGCCACTTCGGCTTCGTAAGTTTCGGTATCGGAGTTGAGGCTGGGATCGAAGGCCCGCTTGGGTGGCGGCTGCAGCAGGCGGTACTCTCCGACGGCGGCATTGGGCGCAAGCTGGATTTTGGTGGGGATGGCGCCGGGCGAGGAGGCGGAATAAACATGCCAGCCCTCGTCGATATGGCCCGCCATTTTGAGCAGAGCCTTGCCGCCGGGGGCTACCGACGCCGGTTCCACCGACAAGGTCCATACCGCGTGCTGGTCTTTCTGAGCCCAGGCGGACGTGCCAAGAAGTAAAAAAAACGCGATTGCCCGCCCGCCTGCCCTTCTCATTGGTGTGCTCCGCCCCCCGCCTGTTAGACGCAAAACCGCCCCGAATTATTCGGAAATTTCCCGGACCCCGGCCCCGTTCAATCCCCCGCTTTACCCAGCCGCAGTTCTTCTTCGATCCGCTGGTTCACCTTGCCATCGGAGAACTCGGCCGCCACACGGATCGCATTCTTGAAGGCGTTGCCGTTCGACCTGCCGTGACAGATGATGCAGCCGCCGCGCACGCCCAACAGCGGCGCGCCGCCGTACTCCGAGTAGTCCAGGCGTTTCTTGAAATCGGCGAAGGCGTTTCGCGAAATGGCGTAGCCGATCTTTCCGGAGATGGTGGCTTCCAGCGACTCCCGCAGCAGGTGTTTCACCAACTCGCCCACGCCTTCGCTGGCCTTCAGCGCGACGTTGCCGACGAAGCCATCGCAGACCACCACGTCCACCTTGCCACCGTAGATGTCGCGGCCTTCCACGTTGCCGACGAAATTCAGCCGCTGCAGCCTCTTCAGCAGCGGTCCGGCCGCACGCGTCAGATCGTTGCCCTTGTGCTCCTCTTCGCCGATCGACAGCAGGGCCACCCGCGGGCTGGCGCGGTGCAGGATCTGGCGCGAATAGATATCGCCCATCACCGCGAACTGCGCCAGCATGTCCGGCGTGCAATCCACGTTCGCGCCCACATCCACCAGCACCACGGGCTTGCCTTCCACGGTGGGAAGAAGCCCGAGGATGGCGGGCCGCTCGACGCCCGGCACCACGCCCTGCACCATCTTGGCCGTAGCCATGACGGCGCCGGTGTTGCCCGCCGACACAAATCCCTGGGCGCATCCGTCACGCACCAGGCGCGAGGCCACCCGCATGGAACTGTCGCGCTTGGAGCGCACCGCTTTGGCGGCACTGTCCTCCATGGTGACGCGCTCGCTGGCATGGATGATTTCGATTGGCAGGTCCCGGTAACCTGCGTGCTGTTCCAGTTCCCGGCGGACCAGATCCTGCTGGCCTACCAGAATTACCTTGACGCCCAAACTCGCGGCGGCTCGCACCGCCCCATCCACTTCGGCCTTCGGGGCGTGGTCTCCGCCCATTGCATCCAACGCAATGGTCAGCATGTGGGGACGCGTTTACTCCGTCACCACTTCCACCACTTCGCGGCCCTTGTACTGTCCGCAGTGCGGGCACACGCGGTGCGGCAATTTCTGTTCGTGACAGTTCGGGCACTCCGACAGTCCCGGCGCCTTCAGCGCATCGTGGGCGCGGCGGGTGCTGGTCCGTTCCTTGGAGTGTCTGCGTTTGGGATTCGGCATTTCCTTACCTCAACAGATTAACGTTTCAGAGTTCCAGATTCCGGAGCGCGGCGCCCCAGCGATCGTCCGTACTAATTACCTTGCAATCGCACGCGCCTTCGTTCCGGTTCCTGCCGCAGACCGGGCATATACCTTTGCAGTCTTCGCTGCAAACCCGCTGCATGGGCAGGGCCAGCATCACCTGCTCCCGGAGGATGTCCGCCAGTTCCAGGCCTTTGCCTTCATAAAAACCAATCTCCGCTTCGCCTTCGTCGATCTCCACCTCGGCCTCTTCCGCGATGTCGGAGGCAGGCCGGTAATACAAATCGAACTGCGTTTCCAGCGGAAACCGCGCGCGCCCCAGACAGCGGTCGCACAGCGCCGTCATTTCCACGGAGTACTTCCCCTGAATCCGGACTTCGCCGTCCGAATCGTCGAGCAACTCGGCCACGCCGGCCGCCTGCAAAGGGGAACCCTGCTCCAGTTCTTCACCCGCGAAATCGATCTGTCCCGGCTCAAAAGTTTCGTCGAAACGAATCTTTCGCAGCTCCAACTCTTTGACACTAAGGAACATGAGGTGAACCTGAATAGCTGGGCAGAACCACTCCAGTATATCACCGGGGAACGCCGAAAATGCTGGGCCGGTAAAGAGCCTTTTCGCAACAGCCGGGCCTGGTGAAGACCGGTGCTTTTGGGTCCTTTTGCCCATCTCGCCCTCAAGCGAGCGCGCCCTTGACAGATCAACCCCCTGACGCGTAACGTTCAAAAAGACTGTGCAGAAGCTGGTGGGGAACCCGCCTCAACGAATCGCTATCATCGTAGGCGCCGGCCCGGCCGGGCTCACGGCAGCCTTTGAACTGATCACCCGGTCGGAGATTCATCCCATTGTCATTGAAAAGAGCAGCGCGATGGGCGGCATTTCCCGGACCCATCAGTACAAGGGAAATCGAATCGACCTCGGCGGGCATCGTTTCTTCTCCAAGTCCGACCGGGTCATGAACTGGTGGCTGGATCGGATGCCGTTGCAGGCGCACGCCGCGGGCCAGCACTCGCTCGGCTACCAGGGGAATCGGCGCCCGCTGGCGACGTCGGGCGAAGGGCCAAACCCCGAAGTGGAGGATCGCGTGATGTTGCTGCGGCGGCGCAAATCGCGCATCTACTTCCTCCGCCAGTTTTTTGAATACCCGATTCGTCTCACGGCCGACACGCTGCGCAAACTGGGTCCCGTCCGCGCGTTCAAAATTGGGATCAGCTACACCTGGAGCATATTGCATCCGATCCGCCACGCCGCCAATCTGGAACAGTTCTTCATCAACCGGTTCGGACGCGAACTTTACCTCGCGTTCTTCAAGTCTTACACCGAAAAGGTATGGGGAATTCCTTGCGACCAGATCAGCGCCGAGTGGGGAGAACAGCGAATCAAGGGTCTCTCGATCGCGAAATCGATTGTGCACTTTCTCAAGCAGGCTGTCCGGAAAAGGACCGATATCTCGCAAAAGGCGACGGAAACCTCCCTCATCGAGCAGTTCCTTTACCCAAAGTATGGCCCCGGCCAGATGTGGGAAGAGGTCGCCTGTCAAATCCGGCAGCGTGGCGGCGAGATCATCACCGGTTTCGAAGCGGTCCGCATGCAAACCTCGGGCGACCGGGTTCGGCAAATCACCGTTCGCAACGTGAATTCAGGGGAGGAACTCACTTTCGAAGGCGAATATTTTTTTTCGACGATGCCCGTAAAAGAGCTGATAGCCTGTCTGGATCCGCCGGCGCCCGCAAATGTTCGGGAGGTCAGCGACGGGTTGCTCTACCGGGACTTCGTCACGGTCGGGCTCCTGCTCAAACAGCTCAAGGTAGTAGACCGCGCTGCTGGTGGACGGCGGCTCCTCCGGGACAATTGGATCTATATTCAGGAGCCCGACGTACACGCCGGCCGCCTGCAGATATTTAACAACTGGAGCCCCTACCTGGTGAAAGATCCGGAAACGGTTTGGTTGGGAGTCGAGTATTTCTGCAACGAGAACGACCGGATCTGGAACCTGCCCGATACCGCGATGATCGATTTGGCCGCGGCCGAACTCGACCGCATCGGAGTCATCGACAAGGCTGAAGTGCTGGATGCGACCGTCTTGCGGATGCCCAAGACTTATCCGGCCTATTTCGGATCCTACGCCCGGTTTGGCGAAATTCGAACGTTTGTAGACCGCTTCACGAACCTCATGCTGATCGGCCGCAACGGCATGCACAAGTACAACAACCAGGACCACTCCATGCTGACCGCGATGATTGCCGTGGACAACATTATTAACGGAATCACCGATAAATCAAACCTCTGGGAGGTCAACACGGAAATGGAGTACCACGAAAGCAGCAAAGCGCCACATTAGGAGTCAAACAATAAACTGGACAATCTACGTTTAGCGTAAGGGGAATTGGCTTGGAGCGTGGGATTCAAAAAGGCAAGATTTCACGCAAAGCCGCGAAGGCGCAAAGAAGACTGCTCGGCGAGTCCGTTAGCGACGCGTGTGATGCCGTCCTTGATCGGGCCACTTGGAAGTTTATCAGTAAGCCCAAAGGCTTGCTGGCTGGCCGCAGATGGGCGGCCTGCCCGAAATCCCACTTCAATGTGGACGGCGTGATACACCAGGGGAACCAGGTGCTGACGCATCGCGAGCAGCCTGCCGGTGTTCCAGTTCGTATGGCAGGACCAATTCATAGACCGACTCCAGCAGGCCCCATTATCCCTCTTAATCCCTCTTCCTTTGCGGCTACTTTGCGGCTTCGCGGCTTTGCGTGAGATCCCGATTTTCTTCTGCGCCTGGATCAAATGTCCGGCTTATTATTTGGCTTTCCCTTAGACTGACGTTCCGGATGGACGAACCCTTGCGGGCTGGCTCGCTGCGCATCGGGGCAGGCGGATTGCCAATCCGCCTGCCCCAGAGGGTGCCCCTAACAACCTGCCCCACAAAGACGGCGGCCTAAGCGCCCGCGATCTCCGCAACCTCTTCCGGCGAGAGGCGGAATTCCATCGCTCCAGTCACCCCGGCCGCTTGTTCGGCCGACCGCATACCCACGATGGCGGCCGTCACTGCCGGATGCCGCAAGGTCCATGCGATCGCCACCTCGCCGGCTGAACGGCCGTGACGCGCACCGATCGTCTTCATCAGTTCCGCCAAGGCTAGATTTCGGGTGAGTTGGGGTTCCTGGAAGGCCGGTGCGCGCCGCCGGAAATCGTCTTGCGGCATGTTGGCCACGCGTTCCCTGGTCATCTTTCCGGTCAACAGGCCCGACTTCATGGGCGAATACACAATCGCCCCGATGTTGTGCTCCAGGCAATAGGGCAGCAGCGACGCTTCCGCCTCGGGTGAAATCGCCGAGTACGGCGGCTGCAGGGAGGTGACCGGGGCGATCTGGCGGCAGCGTTCCAGTTGCTGCACATTGAAATTGGAGACTCCGATCCAACGCACTTTGCCTTCTTCCCGCAGCCTGGCCAGGGTTTCCCAGCCTTCCTCGACGTCTTCATCGGGCTCCGGCCAGTGGATCTGGTAGAGGTCGATGACGTCCACCTGCAGCCGGCGCAGGCTGTTCTCGCATTCCTGCCGTACGGAATCGCGCTTGAGCACCTTCTGAATCTCGCGCTTCTCGTTCCAGGCGCGCGCGCACTTGGTGAACACGTACGGTTTCTGTTGCCGGCCTTCCAGCGCGCGGGCCACCACTTCTTCTGAATGGCCCAAGCCGTAGACGGCGGCGGTGTCAATCCAATTCACGCCATGATCCAGCGCGGCGTGGATGGCTTCAATCGACTGATCGTCATCCTGCGGACCCCAGGCAAAAGCCCATCCGCTGCCTCCCATGGCCCACGCCCCGACGCCCACGGGCGTCAACTCCAAATCGCTATTACCGAGCCGCTTCTTCTGCATCTCTTCTACAATAACTGAGGTTGTCTGCAGCGGCCAAAACCCGCGCGGTGGTGATCGGCTCCGGGCCCAACGGTCTGACCGCGGCTATTATGCTGGCGCGCGGCGGTTGCCAGGTTACGGTCTATGAAGGCGCGGCGCAGATTGGCGGCGGGGCGCGCTCCGCCGAACTGACGTTGCCCGGCTTCGTGCACGACGTCTGTTCGGCAGTGCACCCGATGTCGCTCTCGTCGCCGGCCTTCGAAGACTTTCCGCTGGCCGCGCACGGGCTCGAATGGATTCACCCCGACGTGCCGCTAGCGCACCCGCTGGATGATGGCACCGCGGCCGTGCTGCAGCGGTCGGTGGATGCCACAGCGCGCGGTCTGGGCAGCGATGGCGATGCCTGGCGGCGGCTCATGGAACCTCTGGCCGAGGCTTGGCCCCGCCTGCGCCACGATGTGCTGGCGCCGCTGCATTTTCCGCGCCATCCCCTGTTGATGGCGAAATTCGGCTTGCAGGCCATTGGTTCGGCCAGCGGCCTGGTGGAATCGCGATTCCGCAACGCGCGCGCCCGTGCGCTCTTCGCCGGAATTGCCGCGCACGGCAGTCTGCCTCTGGAAGCGCGTCCCACGGCCGCTATTGGCCTCAGTCTGGGAGTGGCCGCACACGCCGTGGGCTGGCCCTTCCCGCGCGGAGGGGCGCAGCGAATCAGCGACGCGCTGGCCGGGTACCTGCGCTCGTTGGGCGGCGAGATCGTCACCGGTTCGCCATTGACGGCGTTGCCCGAGGCCCCCATCGTGTTGTCCGACATCACGCCGCGGCAGTTTCTCTCCCTGGCCGGCGGGCGCCTGACCGAACCGTTCCGCGGCGCGCTGGCCCGCTACCGGTATGGTCCCGGCGCGTTCAAAATGGATTGGGCGCTCGATGGCCCCATTCCCTGGACCGCCAAAGAGTGCGCCCGCGCCGGCACGGTTCACGTGGGCGGAACGTTCGAAGAGATCGCCGCATACGAGCGCAGCCACAGCGGCCGGCCCTTCGTGTTGCTGGTGCAGCCCACGCTGTTCGACGCCACCCGCGCGCCGGCAGGCAAGCATACGGCGTGGGGGTACTGCCACGTCCCCAATGCCTCAAGCGTGGATATGGCCGATGCCATCGAAGCCCAAATCGAGCGCTTCGCCCCGGGCTTCCGCGCGCGCATTCTGGCCCGCAGTGTGCTTCCGCCCGCGGCGCTGGAGCGCCTCAACCCCAACCTGGTGGGCGGCGACTTCAACGGCGGCTCCATCGATCTCGGCCAGTTCTTTCTGCGCCCCACCGGGCGCCTCTACGGCACGCCGCTTGAGGGTGTCTACCTTTGTTCGTCCTCTACGCCGCCCGGCGGGGGCGTCCACGGAATGTGCGGGTATCACGCGGCGCGCCGGGCGTTGGCCCGAATGCGGAGTTAGAATCGTCCTGACTGTTTTCGTTGACCTGTTCCAGAATTGTCAGGATTTCGTGCGCCGTCTGAAATCCTGCGCCGGGTCACGGCCTTCGGAGGTTCCTGCGCCAACCCTGCGCCAACCCACACCAGCATCCGACTGAGCGCTGGTGTATACTGTCCGAACTGGGAAACCCAAAATGGAAATCCCGGCTTCCACTCCTGTATCCCCTCGAATAGAGATATTCCGCTCAAATAGGGCAAAAGACCTGATGATTTGGAAATCGGTGCCCGCTCTCGAAGCGAAGCGGCATCGGCTCTCAAGGAGAAACACATGCTGAAAACGATCTCGTTGTCCGTCGCGGCGGCCCTGCTGGTCGCCCTCAATCCATCGCCGGCGCAGCAAGATACCGGCGTCATCACCGGCGCGATTCTGGACGCTAGCGGAGCTCCGATCGCTAATGCTGTCGTCGAGGCCAAAAACGCGGGTACCGGTATTGTCTTGCGGGTCAAAGCCAGCGCGGAAGGCTCCTACACGACGCCTCCGCTTCGCATAGGGACCTATTCGGTGACCGTGGAGGCGCCGGGCTTCAAACGCGCCATCCGGGAAGCCCTGACGTTGAACGTCCAGGACCGATTGCCGGTCTCATTCACACTCGAGATCGGCGACGTGCAACAGTCCGTGGAAGTGACCGGCGACGTTCCTCTCCTCCAATCGGAGACCTCGTCTCTGGGCCAGGTGATCGAGACCAAGAAGATTATGGACCTGCCTTTGAACGGCCGAAATTTCATCCAGCTGATTACGCTGTCCACCGGCGCATATGTTCCTCAAGGGACCAATTCCTCCTATCAGAACACGCTGGTGGCGATCAACGGCAACCGCATCGAGAACAATAATTTCCTGCTGGACGGCATCAACAATAACACCACCGACAACAATCAGCCGCCGGTGCTGCCGGATCCCGACGCCATCGCCGAATTCAAGGTGCTCACCAATATGTTGCCCGCCGAATTCGGCCGGGGGCTGGGCGGAACGGTGATTGTCAACATGAAATCCGGAACGAACGGGTTCCACGGGACTGTTTTCGAGTTTCTCCGCAACCAGGATTTCGACGCCAATCCGTATTTCAACTCCGGACGTTCCAAGGTGCCCTTCCAACAGAACCAGTTCGGCGGTTCCCTGGGCGGGCCGGTCATTTTGCCCAAGCTTTACAACGGGCGGAACA
>Ga0210402_10005489_pt1 | contig 11339 bp, 8 predicted proteins | sample IncBWC7MmetaG_FD_161055 | JGI IMG/M metagenome (GOLD analysis project Ga0210402, IMG submission 161055) | Forest soil microbial communities from Barre Woods Harvard Forest LTER site, Petersham, Massachusetts, United States - Inc-BW-C-7-M | ecosystem: Environmental > Terrestrial > Soil >... | reverse complement strand
ATCTATCCGGTCCCGTGATTCAGCTTGCAAGCAGTCTTTTCTGCTCGGCCCAGTCGAGCGGCAGATCGAGTTCGGTCAGACGCGTCGCGGTGAGCACGACGGGTTGCCGGCCCTGCAGGATCGCTTCGACCAGCTGCGGGCTCAAGAAGGCAAGGTCGACAAGGCGACGGATGTAGCGACGGGTAATGCCGTCGCGCCTGGCGAGGTCCTGCAGAGATTGGGCGCGGCCGGTGGCCAGCTCCTCAAACCACGCGCGCCCGCGCGCGATCGCCTTGATCAGCGCCGGATCACATCTCGAGGCATGGTTCTGCTGCGCTGATCCGAGCAACACCAGCTTGGTTTCGGTACCGCGCCGCTTGAATTCGACAGCCGCCGTCAGCTCGATCGTGCTGCCGCTTAGCTCCGCCGACGCGGGCAGCGGGACTTCTGCGCCCAGCAGCGCGTCGCGCCGCATCTTCATAATTATGCCTTTATCGTCGACGATCACCTGCTCGACGAGCTCTCGCACGATATTGGGTCGTTCCCTTGGCGAGTTGCGGAGCGTAGCTGCCATCCGGGTGGACCGGCCGAGCAATCTCGCAATCTGATCACTGGGCATGTCAGGAGTATCGAGCCGTTCGAGCAACCTTGCTGGGCTAGTCAGCGCGTCGACCAGGATGCTGATCACGCCATCTTCGAGCTCCTGAGCGGCGAGCCGCCACCTTTGCATTCCCTCCTTTGCTGCCGCGGTGATTAGCGCAGTGGAGACGTAGTAGCGATAACGTCGGCCTTTTTTGACGGCGTGTGACGGCGTGAGCCGTTCTCCGTCAGCATCGACTAGCAAGCCGGCTAGCAGGCTCGGCTCGGTGGCTTTAGCCTTGCGCCGATGGTCGCCGGCATTAGCGGCGAGCTGATCGTGAACAGCCGTCCAGGTCTCATCGTCGATCAGGGCCGGATGCTGGCCCGGGTAGAGCTGACCCTTGTGCGTGATCCGACCGGTGTAAATCGGGTTCGACAGCAATCCGTAGATGTGTCCGCGCGAGAACGGTTTGCCGCCGCGCTCGCTGCCATTCGCCGTTGTGTTGCGTTTTGTTTTGAGCCCGAGCCGGTCGGCCTCATCCTTGACCCGGTGCACGCAGCCGAGCTCGTGATAGAGCGCGAAGATGCGGCGCACGGTCTCGGCCTCGGCAGAGTTGATGATCAGCGTGCGCTCGTCCGCGTCATACCCGAGTGGCACGTTGCCGCCCATCCACATGCCCTTCTTCTTCGACGCGGCGATCTTGTCGCGGATGCGTTCGCCGGTGACGTCCCGTTCGAACTGCGCGAAGGACAACAGAACGTTGAGCGTGAGCCGCACCATCGAGCTCGTTGTGTTGAACTGCTGCGTCACCGAAACGAACGATACACCCTGCGCGTCGAAGATCTCGACCAGCCGGGCAAAATCGGCAAGCGATCGGGTCAACCGGTCGACTTTGTAGACAACGACGATGTCGATCCGGCCGGCGCGGATATCGGCGAGCAGGCGTTGCAGCGCGGGCCGCTCCAGATTGCCGCCGGAGAACCCGCCATCGTCGTAGCGGTCTTTTGCCAACACCCAGCCCTCGTGCTGCTGGCTGCGAATGTAGGCCTCGCAGGCTTCGCGCTGTGCGGCAAGCGAGTTGAATTCCTGTTCCAGCCCTTCCTCGGAGGATTTGCGGGTATAAATCGTGCATCGTCGGCGGCTCGCGTCAGCCCGCGGCATCGCGGCTCCCCATTGGCTCGTCGGCTCGATTCTGTAGATGCGAGGAGCAGCAGATGGCTGACCGGTTCGGCTTCAAACCGAAGAAGCGCGGTCCCGACCAGGCCGTACCGGTGATCTTCCTTGCGAGGGCGGAAAGCGAGCGGTAGCTCGTGCCCTGCCACGAGAAGCCGTCATCGAGGACCAGCACCTCATAAGTTCGGCCCTGCCAATCTCGAACCAGCCTGGTTCCGGGCTTCAGCTCCAGACGAGCCCGTATCCGCCCCTCTCCGCTCTCCCTGAGCTGCTCCGCAAATTGGCGAAGCTGGCGCTGCCGCTCCGGGCGGAGGCCGCCAGAAGCGACTTCCTGCATCCGGTATGCGACAGCCCGCAGCAGCAGCTCGCGGCTGAGATGCGGCGATGCATCAGCTTTGTAGAGGGCGCGCCATTGCTGACGAAGCTCACCGAGATCGAGTTCAGGGAGGCGCGAGAGCGCCTCCCGGCAAGCGGCAGCATCCTGGACCGTGCGGCTCATGCCTGCTCCGACGCGGCAATGCGATAGACCCGGCCGCGCTCCTCCGTCGCCGAGGCAAGGGTCAGCCCGAGCTTCTTCTTCAGGGTTCCCGCGAAGAGGCCGCGCACCGTGTGGCGCTGCCAACCCATTGCGCTCGCCACTTCGTCGACCGTTGCGCCCTCGGGTCGGTGCAGCATCGAAATCACTGCATCCTGCTTCGACGGGCGCTTCGCGTCTGATTGCGGCTGCGGGTCTGGCTCCGGCAATCCTTTGATTGCCGACCACAACTGATCAATGAGTGCCTCGCGATCACCGACTTTCCTGCGCTTTTCGATGCCGGGCAGAGCATTCCATAGCTGCAGCAATCGTTTACCGCTGAGCGGGACGGCGTGCAGCTCCTCTTTCGAAGCCACTGCAATCTCGCCGTCATTGATCGTCGCCGAGGGCTCGCGGCACAGCGTGATTCCGTCATTACCAATGATGTAGATGCGCATGAGCGGGTTCTCCCGATTGACCCGGCGGCGCCGCCGCCGGTGACCACACTCACGCTCTCTTCGCCAGCCAAAGCCACTCTATTCCGGATAATGTTGTGGCGTTGTTGAGCCACCGCCGAGCATGAAATTGCTCAGCCGAAACCGCCCAATCGGCCCAACGCAATAAGCTCAGCTGATGGCTGCTCAGCAGATAGATCAAATAGCCGCGGCAACGCGGTTGTCGGAGATTGCTCAGCCCCGTGGCCCTGGTGCTGACGCTGTTTCAACCTAAGACGGCTGGCTCATCCGATGACGGTACGACGGCTTCCTCCAATGAGGTGGCCGCAACGACGGCTTTGAACTCGGTGAGGATTTCCGGGTGGTGGCGTTCGAGGTAGCGGCTCACCCGCGGATTGCCGATCAGGCTCGAAACGTAGCCGGAGGCGACTACCAGATTCAGCACCGTGTCCCCATAGGAGGCCGCGACCGCTTTGAACTCGCGCTGCAACCCGTCCATCTCGCGCTCCATACGAGCCATCTGCTCTGACGTCAGACCTCGGATATTCTTCGGACGATCGGGCTGCGCGAGGTCCTCCCGCCGGGTCGCCGCCAGCAGCGCATGCGCATAGCGGGCGGTAAAGTTGTTCATTGCCGACATCAGCTCGACCGCCTCGATTTGCCGCATAGCCTTCATCTTGCGCAGCAGCGAGAACACCTCCGCATCAACAGACTTGTCCTTGAGCATGTCGGCGACCTCTGGGCACACTCCGTCGAGCAATGTGCGCTTGGTCTTGATCCGTTTGATGTCGACGTTGAGCGCCCGGGCGAGTTTCTCCTCGGATGCTCCGCGTTCGATCGCCTTTACGATCATGTAGTGCTCTTGGATCGTGGCCAACCGGCTGACCCGCTTATTATAGGTGAAGCCCTCGTCGTCATTGGTTATCAGGCAGAGCACGTCGCTGGTGCCGAGATCCAGCAGCGCGGCATGCCGCAGGTGGCCGTCAACCAGTATGAAAGGTCCCCCGTCCTTCCCGCGCCGGGCGACGATCAGCGGTTCGACAATGCCGACTTCGGCGATAGAAGAGACGATGCGCTTGTAGCGTGCCGTTTGCTTCGTGCTGTCGGGCACATGTCTTGTCGGCAGAATGTCGGAGAGCGCGAGCCGGATAATCTGGTGCTCAAAAGCCATTTTGACGGGATCGGGCATTCAGGCTTCCGACAATTCGAGCTGCTCGGCTAAAGGTCGCGGCAGCGTGTGCATCGCCTCTGCACGCAGCAAGGTGAGGAACTCCTCATCCTCGAGGAGCCGGCGCAGCGCATTGACGACAAAGGTCAGCCGAGTCTGCGCTACGTCGGCTTTCCTGACCAGGAGCTTCTGGCGCTGCGCCTCGTTCTGATAACTCTTGATCAGCGCCGCCGCGGTAATCTTGCCGGTATGCGCCACACCACGGCCTCTGTGGGGCTTCTTGCGGCGCTGACTGCGCTGCAGAATAATTCGCCGAATTGCCAGGATTTGGTTGCCGGGCAGGAGTTTGTTCTCGTAGGCCTCGGCGAGCGCCCGTTGGACATCACCATCGGGGGCGCGAGCAATCTCAATTGCGATGTTGGCCGGCATGACGCCCCGCTCGACGGCGACGAGGAGCCGTTCCTCCCCGTGTTCGAGCAGATAGCAAATCGCGGCGATATAATCGGGCGTAAAGTCGATCTTCGCGGCGATTTCGGCGTTCGTGTAGCCGCGCTCCTTGAGGGTGCCGATTTCGCGCATCAGCTCGAGCGAGCCGGGATGGCGGCGGGCCAGGTTCTCGACCAGGCTCATCACATAGCAGTCCTCTTCCGATGCCTCGATGACGATCGCCGGGATCTCGCTTTGCCCCAAGGCGACAAAGGCCTCCAGCCGCCCCTGCCCACAGACTAGGTCGTAGCCCGCATCGCTTGGTCGAAGGCTTACCGTGATGGGCTTTTTGAGGCCGAGATGCGCAATGCTCGTGATCAGCTCATGAAAGACCCGTTTGTTGCGGGCCCGCGGATTGAGCACGGTGATCGCGTCGACCGCGACCATCTGGACTTCGCTAATGTTGGTCATTGAAGAAACCTCGGACGCATCCGAGCGCCGATGTGACAAAAACGGTCGAGCGTCTCGAAGCGATAGGCGTCGAGAAAAATCCCATTGCGCTCGGCGAGGCGGAGCCGGCAGGCTTTGATGTCGAGATACGGCAGAATGTAGTAGTCCATCGGCCGCTCATTGTCTGGCGCCAGCCGCACGGCTATCGTGATGTCGGGCCGCAGAGCCGTATCGAGGCGCAAGTTCCAGCGCATCGCCTTGCCGGTGCGCGTGCTCAGGCAGCGGGCGATGACGATAGATCCGGTGAACTCGCCATTGATCGTTATGAGGCCCTTCGCGCCGTCCCGCGCGGCCGAGCCGCCCAGCTGTTCGATTTGGCCCAGGACTTGCCGATATACCTCGGCATGCAGATGCCGCAGTGCCCGGTTGATCTCGATGGATCTGTCGGCACGCTGCGGCGAATAGCCGACAAGCTGGTAGACGCGCCCGAGGCTGCCGAACCGTTGACGGTAGGTCAAGCTGACGGGCACATCCTTGGATTGATCAATGATGATCGACGACAGGCGTCCGTGTTTTGTGTAAAGATCTTTGAGCAGCGCCAGCATGTCATGATCGGATAGATGGCGGTTGCGCGTCGCGAGCACAGTCTGCGCAGCTCGGAAGAGCTGCGGATCGACGACTGCCGGAAAAGCCCCGACCGTACGGATCCACATTTCCGGCGGGTTGGCGATGCGTTTGTTCTGCAGCTTGGCTGAAGCCCGGTTGAAAACGTTGTTGCCGATGTATTTCTCATTGGTCAGAACCTGTTGCACCGAGCGCGCGGTCCATCGCCGGCCCAAATCTGTCCTGATTTGCTCGTGATTGAGAATGGCGGCAATCTCTCTTTGGTGCTTGCGCTCGTAAACGAACATCCCGAACATGCGGCGGATGGTCTCGACCTCTTCCACAGGGCCGGGCTCCAGCACTACGCGATCGGTCTGCAAGCTCTTCTGTTCGCCGAAGGCGAGGATGGCTTTGCGATCACCGTTCTGATCGATCAGACGGCGGCGGAGTCCGTACCCGGCATGGCCGCCCTGGCGGAAGCCCCGTTCGATCAATCGGCACTGGCCGGCGAATACTTTCGCCGAAAGCTCGCGACTGTATTCGCCGGCCATCGCGCGCTTGACGGTCTTGACGATGGTGGATGCGACGCTGCCGTCGTTTTCGAATTGCTCGGCGCAATAGCGCACTTCGATACCCGATCGCCGGCAAACATACTCGTAATAGGCACTCTCGTCGGCATCCTGGAAGCGGCCCCAGCGGCTGACGTCATAAACCAAAATGGCCCGGAACCCGGGGGAGCCGGCTTCGACATCAGCCAACAACTGTTTCAGCGCATCGCGTCCGTCGATGCGCAGCCCGCTCTTGCCATTGTCGGCATAGGTCCGCACGACGTCGAAGCCGTAACGGTTGGCATATTGCAGGATGGCGTCGGACTGGTTCTCCGTAGAATAGCGCTGATGCTCGGTCGACATGCGTACATATTGCGCGGCGGGAGTTGCCTCACGCAGCTCCGCCGCGGCGGTTTCCGGGCTGATGTCAAAACGGCTGACCAATGGGTTTCCCCCGCAATATCCCTTTCCTCAAGGCAGAGAAGGGCTGCCAATGGGTTGTCAATTCATCGTGACTGCAATGAGTACCCCGACCTTTTACGACCTGCCATCCGCGCAAGGCGCGCGGCGCCATGCGCCTTGGTGTAGCAGTGCGTGGTGCGACCGGGAAGTCCAGTGGAAAATGACGCGGCTGCGGATTTTCTCTATTGGAGTGCACCGCTGCTGAGCACTGGCCGCTCGGGATCAGCCGCTCGGCTCTACTGCATCGTCAGACAGGTAATGCGGCCACGTCGGCCTGTGCCTCCTCGATACCCTGGGCGGCGGCCTGCTCGAACCACGAGCGCGCCTCCGCCGGGTCGGGCTGGCCGGTGACGCCTTCGGCGAGGTAGCGGCCCAGCATCAGCTGGGCCTGGCCGTGGCCGAGCTCAGCGGCGGCGCGGAACCAGCGCTGTGCGGCGGCCCGGTCCTCGGGCACGTCGTGACCGCCGGCATAGAGCGCGCCCAATGAGAACATCGCGCCGCTGTGACCTTCCGCGGCGGCTCTCTCAAACAGCTCCCGTGCCGCAGCCGTGTCGCGCGGGCCACCGCGGCCGTTGACCATCATCTCGGCGAGCGCCACCTGCGCCTCGCGAAGGCCCGCGGCGGACGCGCGGGCGATCCACGCGCGGGCTGCTTCCGGATCTGGCGTAACGCCGCGCCCATCGGCCAGCATCCGGCCGTACATGTATTGCGCCTGCGGCACGCCCTCGGCGGCGCGGCGCAGCCAGTGCGCCGCCTGTTGCGCGTCGGGCTCGATACCGAGGCCCTTGTCGAGGCAGAGCCCGAGATTGAAAGCGGCGACGAGGTCGCCGGAGGCGGCGGCCTGTTCGAACCAATGCGCGACCCTTCCCCGGTCCTCCGCACTGCCGGCGCCGTCGAGCACGAGATTGGCGAGGTCGACCTGCGAGGCGGGGTCGCCGGCCTCGCCCGAGAGGCGCAGCCAGCGGGCCGCCTCGTCGGGATCCGCCGCCACTCCGGCGCCGGTCAGATACAATGAGCCGAGTGCCCGGGCGGCGGCGGCGTGCCCCGCTTCGGCGGCGCGGCGATACCAGCCGGCCGCCTCGGTATAGTTGGGCGGCAGCCGCCCGTTGCGGACATAGAGGTCGCCGACCAAGGCCGCGGCGTCGGGGTCGCCGGCCAGTGCCGCGCGGCGCAGCCAGGATTCACCGAGAACGAGGTCCTGCTCGACGCCGCGGCCCTCCATCAACGCCAGCCCCCAGCGCAATTGCGCCGAGCATTGCCCGCGCTCGGCCGCGTGGCGGTAGAGTTCCGCGGCGACCTTGTAATCCCGCTCCACGCCGACGCCCTGCTCGGTCAATACCGCCAACAGATAGATCGCGGTCGGCAATTCGGCCTCGGCGGCACGGCGCACATTCTCGGCGACCTCGCGCCGCCCGGCCTCGTCCTGCGTCCGCGGCGCCAAGGACAGCGCATAGCCGAGACAGCCCTCGGGGCAGCCCGCCGCGGCCGAGCGCTGGTACCAGCGATGCGCCTCTTCGAGGTCGCGCATCTCTTCCGGGCCGCAGCTCAGCACGTAGGCGAGCACCGCCTGGGCCTTGGCCGAGCCCGCCTCGGCGGCCGGGCGCGCCCATTTCAGGGCCGAGGCGAAATCCGATTCGCCCGGCTCCTCTTCGGCAAACAGGCGTTCGGGCCCCTTGCCGTTCACATTGCCGGCGAGACCGTGTACGCAGAGCCCGGCGAGCAGGGTTTGCGCCTCGATATGCCCGTGGCCCGCGGCGCGCTCGAGCCAGCGTGCGCCTTCGACCCGGCTGACCGGCACTCCGGTCCCTTCGAGATAGCAGCAGGCGACGCGGTATTCCGCCTCGGCGATCCCGGCCTTCGCCGAGCGCGTCAGCAACGGGAAGGCGTCCGAGACCTTGCCCTGCTCGCTGAGCCGCACCGCCCGGCGCAATGCCACCTCGGGCGAGGCCAGGCCGATCAGGCGGTCGAGGACGAGCATCAGGTCTCCGGGCTCACGGCTCGCGCATGCCCTCTTGAGCGAGCGGCATCATGCGGCCGAGCAGGTAGCTCAGCACGGTGCGCTTGCCGACCTTGATGTCGGCGGTGACCGGCATGCCGGGGACCACGCGAAACCCCCCCGGCACATCGTGCAACGCCACTTTGTCGATCGCGATGCGGGTTCGGTAGAACGGCTCGGTGCTGGTCTGCGGCAATGGCACCGCGCTGGTCGGGTTGCGTGCCTCGTCCTGCGCGGTGAAGCTGTCCGGGCTGACGATCCGCACCGTCCCCTCGGCCATGCCGTATTGCGAATAGGGGAAGGTGTCGAACTTGATCGCCACCGGGTCCCCGACATGCACAAACCCGTTGTCGCGGCCGAAAATGTTGGCCTCGATCTCGATCGGCGCGTCGGCCGGCACCAGAGTAAGAAAGTGCTGCCCCGACTGCATGACCGAGCCGACCGACACCTTGGCGACCGACTGCACGGTGGCGTCAGATTCGGCGCGCAGTTCGACCAGTTCGCGGCGCAATTTGGCCTTGTTCAGCAGCTCGCGCACATCGCTCAGTTTGCGCGTCGCCTCCGACAGTTTTTGCGACACCTCGGCGCGCCAGCCCTGGATATAGGCGTCGCGCTCGGCGGTCATCGCCGCGAGGTTGCGCCGGGCGCCCTCCGCGGTCTGCTGCGCATTGGCCAAGGCCCGCGCCATCTCGGTGCGGCTGTCCATCGCCGCCAAGGTGTTGAGCTTGCTGCCGACCTGGCGCGATTCGAGCTGCGAGCGCATCTGCTCGACGGTCTGCGCCAGCCCGAGCCGGTCGCGGTACCCCGCCGCATCGGATTGCGAGCGCGAGATGACCGCAGCGAGCTCGTCGAATTTGCGCGCATAGCCCTCGACCTTGGCGGTGTACTCGGCCTTGCGGTGGGCATAGATCGCGCCCTGCAACGCCATGTCGGGGTCGAGCCCGCTATAGTCGAAAGGCTTGTTCTCGGCCTCGGCTTGCAATCGCGACACTTCGGCTTCGAGGCTCGACACCTGCGCCGTCAACGCGCCGAGATCGGCCGCCGCAAAAGTCGGGTCGAGCTTCGCCAAGACCTCGCCGGCCTTGACCTGCTGGCCCTCGCGCACCTCGATCGAGCGCACGATCGCAGTCTCCAGCGGCTGCACCAGGATCGTCGCCGCCTTCGAGATCGCGACGCCGTGCACCGACACGACCTGGTCGACCGGGATCAGCCCCATCGTCGCAATCATCACGATGACGAGGCTGGTGATGACCCACACCGTGCCGCGCGCCGAGCGCGGGATCGGCGCATTGACGATCGCCGTCGACGGCCACTGGAATTCCAATATCGCCGGTAATGTCGGGTCCGCCCCGCCTCGCTGCCGCACTGCCAGCGCATTGGATGAAGATTTGCTCATGACCAATAGGCTTTTTCTAGTCGCCGCGGACGAGGCGCGGGGTGACGGCGCCGCGGGCGCCGCGGCCGTCGAGATGGCGGTGCTGCTGCGCCCACAGCTGGCGGTACATCGCGCAGCGCTCGAGCAATTGATGGTGCGGCCCGATATCCATCAGCTTCCCTTGCTCCATGACGAGGATCTGGTCGCAATCGGTCAACGACGCCAAGCGGTGCGAGACGATGACCATCGTCCGCCCCGAAGCGATGCGCGTAAGGTTGGCGCTGACCACCGCCTCGCTCTCCGGGTCGAGGGCGCTCGTCGCTTCGTCGAGGATCAGAATCCGCGGGTCGTGGATCAAGGCGCGGGCGATCGCGATCCGCTGTTTCTGCCCGCCCGACAGATTGGGCGAGCCCTCCTCGACGTAGGTCTCGTAGCCGTTCGGCATGCGCTCGATGAATTCCTCGGCGCCCGCCAAACGCGCCGCATTGACCGCATCCGCCAGGGTCAGCCCCGGCCGCCCGGAAATGATGTTGTCGCGGATCGAGCCGCGGAACAGAAAATTGTCCTGCAATACGACGCCGAGGCTCTGCCGTAGATGCCGCAGATTAATCTCGCGCAGATCGGCCCCGTCGATCTTCAGGAACCCGCTGTAGTCGCGGTTGATCCCCTGCAAGAGGCGGGCGATCGTCGACTTGCCGGAGCCGCTCTTGCCGACGATGCCGAGCATCGTCCCGGCCGGGATCGAAAAGCTGACCCCCGACAAGGCCGGGATCTTGGTGCCGCCATAAGTGAAGGTGACATCCTGAAAGCTGATCGCGCCGGCGAATTTCGGGCGCAATCCGCCCGAGGCGGCGTCGATCTCGAGCGGCCGGTTCAACACCGCCCCGGCCTCGCCGATCGCCGCGCTGACCTCCTCGTATTCCTGCACCAGCCGCGCCATGCCGACCAATGGCTGCGCCACCCGCCCGCTCAGCATCATGAACGCAAACAACCCGCCGACCATGTAGCCCGTTGAATCGTCCATCGCCCAATAGGCGCCGAGCATCAATGTGCCCATCGTCATGAAGCGCTCGATCGGCGTCACCAATGTCTGCGGCCAATTCGACAATCGGGCAAAGGCGAGCCGCCATTTGCCGGTTTCGGCGACCCGCTCGTCCCATTGGGCGCGGCGCTGCGGCTCCAATGCCAGGGCCTTCACTGTCTTGATGCCGATGATCGTCTCGCTGAGCGCCGCCGCCTTCCAGGTCTCGGCGCCGACGACCCGGCTGTACATCTCCCGCATCGGCTTCAGATAGGCGAGGATGATGATCGAGATCAGCCCGGCGCACAGCAAGACGACCCACGCCAATGGCGCATTGAGCCAGAACAGGAACGGCAGCAACACCGCGAGGGTCAACAGGTCGAGAAACGTCGCCAGCAACTGCCCGGTGAGGAACTCGCGGACCCGGTAGACCTGCGCCACCTGGTACATCGTCTCGCCGGCCGGATGGCGCTCGAAATAATCGAGCGGCAGACGCAACAACCGGCTGAACAGATGCAGGTTGAGCTTGGTGTCGAGCCGCGCCCCGACCACGGCAATGATCGCCCGCCGGGCGTATACCCGCCGTGTT
>Ga0210402_10005484_pt1 | contig 11346 bp, 9 predicted proteins | sample IncBWC7MmetaG_FD_161055 | JGI IMG/M metagenome (GOLD analysis project Ga0210402, IMG submission 161055) | Forest soil microbial communities from Barre Woods Harvard Forest LTER site, Petersham, Massachusetts, United States - Inc-BW-C-7-M | ecosystem: Environmental > Terrestrial > Soil >... | reverse complement strand
ACGGCCGAGGACTGCCTTGCTCAGGCGCGCGCCTATCTCGAAGCTGGAGCAACCGAGCTCGTGCTCAGCTTCGCAGGCCCGGAGCCGGAGGAGGATATGCAGTATCTGGGTGGTGCTCTTCTCGGCTCTACAAGGGCGGGGTAATCCCCTATGGCCCGGTCGCGGGGCGGAGACTCCGTACCTCCCCCTGAAAGGGGGAGGTATTGCGCAGGAGCTTGCTGCGCCGCCGACTCCATATGCCTTTGCCCTCCCTACAAGGGGCCTGCCTCGTGCGTCGTGAGATGTGATACACGGCGGCATGATTGGAGTGGGCATCGTCGGCTGCAATTACGGGAGCAATGTCCTCCTCCCCGCATTCCGCACGGATGCGCGTTGCGAAGTGACCGCGCTGGCGGGCACGAATGCGGAGCGTACTGCGGGGCTGGCGCAGCGACTGAACATTCCGCGCGGGCTCGGCGACTGGCGCACGCTGGTCGAGGACAGCGCCGTTGCAGCGGTTGCCATCGCAATCCCTCCTGACCTTCAGCCGGAGGTCGCATGCCACGCGCTCGCACGGGGCAAGCCGGTATTCGTGGAAAAGCCGCTTGCAGCCGATCTCGCCGGCGCGCACGCCATGCTGGTCTCCGCGCAACAAAGCGGTCGCCCGACCATCATCGACTTCAATTTTCCCGAGCTGCCGAGCTGGCAGCGCGCAAAGGCCATCATTGCGGATGGCACGCTGGGGCGTTTGCGCCATGTCGTCGCGACCTGGAACGTGGAGAATGCGGCAACGCGTTTGCGCTTGAAGAGCTGGAAGACGCGGCCGCAGGGTGGGGGCGGCGTGCTCGGCAATTTCGTCTGCCACTGCCTGCATTATCTCGAATGGTTCTGCGGCCCGATCTCGGGCCTGGGCGGGAAGCTGTTCGTGCTGCCGGACAGCGAGACGCAGGGGGGCGTTGCGCTGGCCCTTGCCTTCGCGTCGGGTGCCGGCGGAAGCTTGCAGATGAGCTGCGCCTCATATCTGGGGTCCGGCCACCGCATCGAGCTCTATGGCGAGGACGGCACGCTTGTCCTTGCCAATCCGACTGCCGACTATTTCCGCGGCTTCACCCTGCGGCACGCCCGGCGCGGCGATGACAGCTGGCAGGTCGAGACATTTGCGCACGAAACCGGGGATCTCGCTGCCGATTCGCGCATCGCGCCCGTCTCGCAGCTGGTGCATCGATTTCTGGATGCCTGCGAGAACGGGGGAATGCCGTGGCCCGGCTTCGCCGAGGGGGCTCGCGTGCAGTACCTGATCGATGCCGCACAGCGTTCCCATGCATCCAGCCGCTGGATCGACATCCCCGTGCCCGGCAGCGGGCCGCAAACGTGAGCGCGCGGCGGATCCTGGTCACGGGGGGCAGCGGCTTCATCGGCTCGGCGCTCGTCAAGGCACTGGTGCGGCGAGGCGAGATGGTGCGCGTATTCGATGACAATTCGCGCGGGGCGACGCGCCGCTTGCGCGAGGTGGAGCATGAGATCGAGCTTGTCGCGGGCGACATCCGCGATCCGAGCGCGGTCGATGCGGCCATGCACGGCATCGAGGAGGTGCACCATCTCGCCTTTGTCAACGGCACGGCCACGTTCTACAGCGCGCCCGATCTCGTGCTCGACGTCGGCGTCAAAGGCATCGTCAATGTCATCGATTCCTGCCGCCGGCACGGCGTGGGAACGCTGATCCTCGCGTCGAGCTCCGAGGTCTATCAGTCGCCCCCGCGCGTGCCGACCGACGAGAGCGCTCCCCTCGTCATCCCCGATCCGCTCAACCCGCGGCTGTCCTATGGCGCCGGCAAGATCATCAGCGAGATGATGGCGATCAATTACGGGCGCAAGCATTTCGAGCGGGTGCTGATCTTTCGCCCGCACAACGTCTACGGCCCCGACATGGGGTTCGATCACGTCATTCCCCAATTCGCGCTGCGCCTGCGGGAGCTCGCGGCAAAGGGTGCGGGGGAAAGCGCGGCCTTTCCCATCCAGGGCAGCGGAGCGGAGACGCGCAGCTTCTGTTACGTAGATGACCTGGTTGCGGGCGTGATGATCATGCGCGAGCGCGGCGCGCATCTCGGCATCTATCACATCGGCAGCACGGAGGAGGTCACCATCGCCGAGCTGGCGCAGCGCATGGCGAGCATCGCCGGGCGCGAGATCGCCATCGCGCCTTCGTCCCTGCTGCCCGGCAGCACGTCGCGGCGCTGTCCCGACATCGCCAAGCTCGCCGCGCTGGGATACACGCCGCAGGTCAGGCTCGATCAGGGATTGCCCCCGACCCTCGACTGGTATTGGAATTGCGCGCACACGCCGGCGTAGGGAATTGGCATGTTACGTCGCAGTTGTTCAGTCGTCATGGCCGGGCTTGGCCCGGCCATCCACGTCTTGGACGGGGTACACAGACGTGGATGCGCGGGACAAGCCCGCGCATGACGACGGAGAGAGCAACGCCATGGCCCTAAACTGAAGGGAATAGGTTTGCTTCCTGTGAAAGTTGCGCGAGCCGCGGGGACCGGAGCCAGCGTCCCGATCGAATGCTGTCAGGTCTGCGGACATGCGCCGCTCACCAGCGTCCTCTCGTTGGGCTACATGCCTCCCGTCAACCAGATGGTCCCGGTCGGCGCGGCGCCGCGCCAGCAACCCTGGTTTCCCACCGAGCTCCTGCACTGCTCCAGCTGCGAGCTTGTCCAGCTCGGGCTTGCAGTAGACCCCGTCATCATCTTTCCCCCCGAATATCCCTACACCAGCGGCACCACCAAGCTCTTGCGCGACAACTTCGCCGAGCTTTATTCCGAAGCCGCGGCGCTGCTGGCGCTCTCTCCGGCCGACCTCGTCGTCGATATCGGCTCGAACGACGGCACGCTCCTCTCCAACTTCAAGGCCGGTGGTCACCGCGTGCTGGGCATCGAGCCGACCGACGTGGGCAAGATTGCCGCGTCGCGCGGCATTCCGACCTTGCAGCGCTACTTCACTCCGGTCGTGGCCGCCGACGTGCGCCGCGAGCACGGCGCTGCACGCGTGATCACGGCCGCGAACTGCTTTGCCCATATCGAGGATGTGCATGCGATCGTGCAGGGCATCCTCGATCTGCTCGCCCCGGACGGCGTGTTCATTTCCGAGTCGCATTATCTGATCGGGCTGATGGAGCGCCTGCAGTACGACACCATCTATCACGAGCATCTGCGCTATTATTCCCTCACCAGCCTTGCTCGTCTTCTGCAGATGCATGGGCTCGAAGTATTTCATGCCCGGGCGATCCCCACCCACGGCGGCTCCATCAGGGTCTATGCCGCCCGTCGCGGCGTGCGCCCGGTGCGCGATACGGGTGCCTCCATGCTGGCGGCGGAGCCGCGGGGAGAGACCATGCTGGCGCGGCTCGAGACGTTTCGCCGCGAGGTGATGCTCTCCAAGCTGCGGCTACTATCGATGCTGCGCGAGCTCAAGGAGGCGGGCGCGCGCATCTGCGGCATCAGCGCGCCCTCCCGCGCCAGCACGCTGGTCAATTACGTCGGGCTCGACGCGGCGATCATCGACTACGTCTGCGAGATCGCGGGCTCGCTCAAGATCGGCAAGTACATGCCGGGGACTTCGATCCCTGTGGTCGAGGAAAGCCGGTTGTTCACCGATCAGCCCGACTGTGCGATAGTTTTCTCCTGGCACATCGCCGACGAGCTCGCGCCCAAGCTTCGCGCCAAGGGATATCGCGGCAAGCTCCTGTCGCCCCTGCCGGCCCCGCGCGAGCTGTGATCGCGAGCGCGGGCCGGAGCCAGGACGAAGCCAGCGGAGGTGAAGAGTGGAAAGCATGGTGGATTTTCTGACGATTGCGTTCGTAGTCGTCCTCCTGGGCCTCACGCTCCTCGCCATACGCATGTGGTACTCGACGAAGGGGTCGGCCGTCTCCGAGGCGGAGCGCCGGCTCTACGGGCGCTTCCTTATCGGGCTTGCGATATTCTGGGTGGTCGCCATCGCCGGCTATTTCGGCGGACCGCTTCTTTCCGCGATGAAATGATACGGAATGAAATGACGTCTCGACAACGCAGCAGAAAACAGCAATATCCGGGGAACGGCACGCGGGCGTAGTTCAATGGTAGAACGGCAGCTTCCCAAGCTGCATACGAGGGTTCGATTCCCTTCGCCCGCTCCAATACTGCGTGCTGTGACTTCGAAAGTCACGGAACGCACACACCATCATGTTCGCGATGGCCCGCTTAGCTCACGAGCGCCCAAAACCGGATATCATGGCAACTGCCGGCCGCGAGGCGTCTGCAAGCCGTCTGCTAAGCCGATGAACTGAGACCGCCGCGAGGCGTGATTGTCACGAGGGGGCAGCGAGCCGTCAGCCTGAGGACACTTGAGGACAGTGAGGACACAGTACGTATCCAGGTGGCGGGCTGCATAAAGTGCCACATTCGGCCGGGCCGAAGCCGCACTTCTCGCTCAATCGTACGCGCCGTTTCTAATTGCCAATTTCTAGGTCCGCACTCGTTCGAGATGACCATTGAATGCCTCCGAATCGTAGTGGTGACTGATTCGGTATGGGATTCTCTCTTCGAGTCCTCTTCGAGTCCGATTTGTGGCTATTGCGGTCAGCCAGGCCTGCTCAGGCTTCACTCACGTTACGGCCCGCCGGATCGCTCAGCCGCCCACAGGCGACCTTTGTCACGAGGCTCCAACCCATGCGGTTACCCGCACAAGCCGCTCGTCAGCTACTTGGCCGAATTGCCAATGGGCCAGGCCGTGCCAACACGCGGAGCAGGTGCCGGGATTTGATGCAGACTCATCCTGAGTTATCACGAGCTTTGGACGCTCTCTCAGGGGAAGGTCGTTAAAGCGATTTGCGTTATCTGCGCCAACGGGGGTTCGATGAAGCTGATGTACGACGCGGGTACATCATGATCCAGTTCCATGTTGCTGCTATCCGTGGCGGCAAGGCGCTCCGCGAGAGCAAAACTGTCACGGTAAACCTTGAGCGCGTCATCAGTTTTGCCTTGCATCACCAGCACCTCACCAACCTTCTCATATGAGACAATCAGATCGCGCTGGTGTTGCGTGTTATTGCGATCGGCAGCGACGAGACGCTGAGCAATCGTGAGGCTTTGGCTGTAGGCCTTGAAAGCCTCACTGAAGTTGCCCTTCGCGAGCAACCCGTTGCCAACCTTGACGTAGGATGCAGAAAGATCACGCTGCCGAAGCGTATTGTTGTCGACGGTGGCTAGATGTTGGGCAATTGTGAGGCTGTTGCGATATGCCTTGAGCGCATCATCGAGCTTTCCCTGTACCGATAGCACATTACCGATCTTGACGTGCAACACCGAGATGCTGCGCTGCCATCCCGCATTATTGCTCGCAGCTGCGGCGAGGCGTTCGGCACTACCGAGGCTATGTCGATAGGCTGAGAGCGCTTCCGGGAGATCTCCCTTCTTCACGAGGAGATTGCCGAGTTTCATGTACGACAAAAACAGATACTTCTGCCACGCGCCGTCGTTGTGATCGGCAGCGGCAACGCGCTCGGCAATGGCGAGACTCTCATTGTAGGCCAAGACCGCATCTGAAAGCTTGCCCTTCATCACCTGTGCATCACCGATCTTATGCAAGGACAACACGAGATTGCGTTGCTCCTGTGTAGTGTCGTTGCCTTTGGTAGCGAACCGTTTGGCGACAGCCACGCTGTCGTGGTAGTGGGCGATAGCATCGTCGAGCTTGCTCTGCGCCAACAGCAGGTTGCCGGCTTTAATGTAGGATGAAGATAGACGGCCCTGCCATTCCCCTTCGATGCGATCAGCAATGAGGCGCTTGGCGATGGCAAGGTCTTCGCTGTAGGCTTGAAGCGCCTCGTCGAATCTGCGCAATTTTACCAAAAGATCACCGGTCTTTTCATATAACTCCATAAGATTGATCTGCCACACGATATCATTATTGTTGTGATCGGTGGCGGCGAGGTGCTCGACTATCGCCAGGCCGTCGCGGTAGGCTTTGAGCGCGTACTCGAGGTGACCCTCTGCCAGCAGCACGTTACCGATTTTGATGTGCGACACCCACAAAACGTTCGCCCAGCTGGTATTGGCGCGATCCGCGGCGGCAAGGCTCTCGGCTATCGTGAGGCCCTGACGGTAGGCCTTATACGCATCGTCAAAAGTGCCCTCTGCGATCAACTGGTCCCCGGTTCTGCTGTAGGACATCCACAGACCGTGTTGCTTGCGCTCCCACTTGCCAGTGATGCCGAAATCCAGCGCAACAATGCAGAATGCTGCTGCCGCCACGAACAAGCTGAAAAGAATTTTGGCCATCAAGTGAGGGCGCGCTGACATTGTCGCATGCTCGAATCGGTTGAAATATCGTACCCAGCAATGCTGGCGATCGATTAGCGAATTATGGTTAACGATCCTTTACAACCGAGAGGCGGCCTCCCGACAACCCGGAAAAGAAAGTTTGAAATGTGCTCCGCATCAACGTCAGAGCGCCGCTGGTACGCCGATCTTTCGCCGAACCCGGTCAGCACCTCTCCGCCAAGTTCCCCAGGGCCGTCCTCAGATATCCGCTTCTTCACAAGCGGGCTCATGCACCGCAACAAAGAACAGAGCTATTCGATCACCTCGTCGGCAAGCGCGAGCAGCGTCGGCGGCAGGTCCAATCTGAGTGCCGTCACAATCGATTGTTGATGCCCGGCGTGGTGGTCTTCTCGTCCAATGTAAGCGTCCGTTTGGTCCGCGTAGAGTGCAAGCAGGAAGCCCCGGCATCAGTGCCGGGCTTCTCTTTCGTGTTTGTCTCGTGCGGCCAAAGCACGACGCGTGGCGCCGGCGCCGCATTAATACCAAATCGCTTGCAGTTGGCCCGGTTCAGACGCAACGTTCCGCTCGGTGGAACTGGCTTGGCGGGCCGGCGACTTCTCGCACCAACCTGTCAGCCATAAGGCCAAACTCACCAAAGCGGCGGCCGCAGACGTTACGCTACGGCGCGTTCAACACCTGCCGACAAGCGGCCGGAAGCTCAGCCATCTTGGGACCCGGCCGTGGGTTGGAGGGTGTATGGTCCGGTAACGCCTCTGTTGACCAGCGATGCATCTCTTTCCCGGCACAGCCGTCGCCTGCCTCGCGCGGCGCCTGCGGCTCGCACTCCAGACTGTCCGGCGGACAATTGAGACGGACATGGAAGTGCCAGTCGTGGCCCAACCACGGCTGGACCTTGCGCAGCCAGGCGCGATCGTTCCCGGCTTCGCGGCAAAGCGCCTTCTTGATGGCAGTGTTCACGAATATTCGGGTGACCTGCGGATCCTCCGCCGCGGCCTTGATCAGCGCAACGTGCGCCGGCGTCCACAGCTTCGGGTCGACATCCTTGCGGTCCTTGGCGACCACTACCGTGGCCATCATCTCTTCACGCTCTTCTCTCGTCAGCTCGTGGTCGGGCATCGGCGTGAGCCAGATATCCGCGTCCAAACCGACCTGATGGCTCGCGTGGCCGTTGAGCATCGGTCCGCCACGCGGCTGTGACATGTCGCCGAGCAGGAGTCCGGGCCAGCCGCTCCTGGCCGCGCGCTCGGACAATCCTTCTATGAATTGCACCAGAGCCGGATGTCCCCAGTTACGGTTGCGCGAAACGCGCATCACCTGCCAGTTTTCGCCGTTGATGGGCAACGCGACGCCACCCGCCAAACAGCCTTTGGTATAGAAGCCGATAGATCGAGTCGCGAGTGCGGTGGGCGTCGTCTTCCGGGCAAACAGCTCCCTGGCCGGCGTGCGCGGATTGTCGGGCTTCGCGAGCGGCGGTAGCGGCTCGGGATTGAGTGTGCCCTTGTCCTGCGCGCTTGCCGTAGCAACCGCAAAAACTCGAATGATGCAGAATCCAACAGCCGCGTGCCATGCGAGGCGCCGGCAATTTACTCTTGTGATCCCAAATGGCGGGCTGGCTCGTAATAGCACGTGCGCACCTCAAAGGCTGCTGCAGTATTGGCGAGTTGCGTCGCCTCCGTGGGACAGCATACCCCCCGCTGTCGTGTTCGGCCTTGACTGTGGCCCGAGCGAATATTTGACGCAAGATGCGGCAGTACCGATGCCGCCCATTCGGGTCCATTCTCTTGCACTATCGGGGGTCATTTCTGTCGACATTACGGCAACCAGTGTGAGATCAGGCACCCGAGAGGCTGTTAAGCGCTCGATTTCATCGCGTAGGGAGGCGCGCGCTTCATGGGGGGCGATCGGGGCCGGGGTCGGTCTATGTCCGCAGTTCCTCCCACCGCGTCGAAATTTCATGCACCGCAGCGAAAGAGGCGAAGCATCACAAGCGGACCTTGGCCAGACCTATTCAATTACCTCATCGGCGCGCAACAAGGTCGCTGTTGGCAGCGTAATTCCGATCGCCTTTGCAGTCTTTAGGTTGATTGCAAACTCGAAACGTTCTGGCTGCTCAACCGGCAGATCAGCGGGCTTCGCGCCGCGTAAAATCTTTGCGACAAACGAAGCCCCCCGGCGCATCACCCAAGCAAAATCCACGCCGTAGCTCATGAGCCCACCGTCCTCGACATAATATTTGAGAATGAACATTGTCGGAAGCCGATGCTCGGTTGCCAGTTCAGCAATCTTCATGCTGTGCCTAGAGAACAACGGACTCGAGGCGACGAGGACCATCTGCGCGTCGTCCCTCGCGAGCGCGCGAAGCGCCGTGACGAAATCATAAGGAGGATTTTCGAGCTTGCGCCCAAGAACTGCCAATCCTCTTGCCTTCGATTCCCGATCGACCGCACTGAACTGGTCGGCGGACAACGCGTCCCACAACACGCCCAGGCGATTGCGCTCGGGAAATGCCTCCTGCAGCACTTCGACTTGCTTCGCCGTAATCTCCGTCCAACGCGTGTCAACGCCGGTAACGTTGCCGCCGGGCCGTGCGAAGCTTTGCACGACTCCTTTCGCGAGCGGATCAAAATTAATGGCCGCCATTACGATCGGAATGGGTGGCTGCGCCGCGACCGCGACTCTGAGCGCAAACTCGACACTGATCACAAACAGCGCGTTCGCCTTCCATTCAATCAGTTCCTTGACGGCCGCCGCTGCCTGAGGGGGACCTTGGTCGTAAGACCGATACTCCACGAGCAGATTTCGACCCTCCTGAAACCCGAGCTTGCGCAATTCCGCCGAGAAGGACGGGTACGCCGTCTTTACGGCCGGGACGCTATCCAGCGATGGGCCAAGCACACCAACCCGCGCAATACGCGCATCCTGCTGTGCACGCGCCGCGAGCGGCCACGCCGCAGCAGCGCTCCCAATCACTTTGATGAAGTCGCGTCGTCGCATTGTCATCCCAAGTCTAAGAACCGCTCCAATGTAGCCTTGCGACACAGGCGATCAAATCAGGAAATTATGGCGGGCGGAATAGGGGCGCTGATCCGTTTTGCGCAGCAGCAGTTCAGAGCCGCAATGTCTCTTGAGGGTCCAAAACGCGAATTGGCGTCCAGCGGCCTGATGTACGCTTCTGCCGGCTGCGGACATTCCGATGCGCCCGCTCTGGGCAGCTTAGTGCCACGAGCCGACTGTCATCGCCTTTCGCGATCGGCTGACAAGCACCGCTATGCGCCGTGGCGTTCCTTGCGCAGAAAATCCACGAACGCCTTGAGCGCCGGCCGCATCTGGCGGCGGCTCGGATAATAAAGAAAAAATCCTGTCGCCGGAGTTGGTGCCCAATCGTCCAGAGCGGTCACAAGCCTGCCCTCGGCGAGATCCGATGCGATGAAGACGGGCGGCCCTTGTAAGAGCGCAAGGCCTTCGACGGCGGCGCGGCGCGCGACCGTCACAGAATTAACGACCAGCCGGCCTTCGACCTGGACTTCCAGATCGCGGCGCTTGACCCGAAAGCGCCATGGCACATAAGTGCCGCTCGAAAATCGGATACGGATGCAATCGTGGGCGACAAGATCGTCGGGTGTCTTGGGCTTGCCACGTTGCGCGAAATAAGCAGGCGAACCGGCGACGACGAGCGGCAGTTCGTCCGTGACGCGCACCGCAATCATGTCGCGTTCGATCCGCTCGCCGATGCGAATTCCGGCATCGAAACGCTCCGTTACGATGTCAGTCAGGGCGTCGGTGAATGACAGGTCGAGGGAAATCTCAGGATAGTGCGCGAGAAAGCGCGGAATAACCGAGGCCAGAAAAAAATCGCCGGCTGGCGGTGGTGCTGTCAGGCGCAATATGCCGGCCGGCTTGCCGCGGAATTCATTCGTCGATTCCAGCGCCGACTGATACTCGTCAAGCACCGGCCGAAGCCGCCCCAGGAGGCGCTCGCCGGCTGCAGTTGGGGCAACCGATCGCGTCGTCCGCTCGACCAGGCGCACCCCGAGCCGTTCCTCGAGGTTACGGACCAGTTCGCTCACGCGCGGCGGCGACAGAGCGAGCTGCTTGGCCGCCTTGGTGAAGCTTTTGAGCTCAACCACCGCCACAAAGGCTGTGGTTTCGGTGAGGCTTGGTCCAGGCATCGGGGCGATCCATTATTCGAAAAACCCGAATAGCTCATTAAGACTTTTCCACCTTACCGATCACCCGCATTCGCGTCCATCTTCGTCGGTGAAGCGCAATCACGCGCACCCTGAAGGAGAATCGCCATGAGCAACCCGAAGCTCGCCATCGTGATCGGGAGCATCAGACCCAATCGCTTCGCCGCCCATGCCGCCGAGTGGATCGAGCAGATCGCCCGCCAGAGGCGAGATTTCGACGTCGAATTGGTGGATCTGAAGGATTATCCGATGCCCCTTTTCGCCGAGGAGGCGTCGCCGTTATACGCTCCGTCGAAAAACCAGGTTGCCCGGCGCTGGCAGGCGAAGCTGGCCGAATTCGACGCCTTCATCTTCACTGCCGCCGAATACAATCACGGACCCACGGCGGTTCTGAAGAACGCGCTCGACTACGCCTATGCAGAGTGGAGCAACAAGCCGGTTGCCTTTGTAGGCTACGGCGGGGTCGGCGGCGCCCGCGCGGTCGAGCAGTTACGGCTGCATGCCATCGAGCTGCAGATGGCGCCGATCCGCAGCGCGGTTCACATTCTCTTTCCCGATTATTTGGCCGTGGTCAAAGACGGCAAGAAGCTAAGCGAGCTCGATCATCTCAATCAGACTGCCCGCCAGATGCTCGATCAGCTGGCGTGGTGGGCCGGCGCGCTCAAAAGGGCCCGCGAGACGACTTTGCGCCATGCGGCGTAGCTGGCGTCCTCGAATAAAGCATCAGGCAAGCTTCTGAAAATGGAGATTAAAGACGGCATGGCTGCTCAACTCAACCACACCATCGTCTGGTCGTCCGACCAGACGATGTCCGCTCGGTTCCTGGCCGAGATGCTGGGTCGGCCAGCGCCGACTCGCTC
>Ga0210402_10005483_pt1 | contig 11347 bp, 8 predicted proteins | sample IncBWC7MmetaG_FD_161055 | JGI IMG/M metagenome (GOLD analysis project Ga0210402, IMG submission 161055) | Forest soil microbial communities from Barre Woods Harvard Forest LTER site, Petersham, Massachusetts, United States - Inc-BW-C-7-M | ecosystem: Environmental > Terrestrial > Soil >... | reverse complement strand
GTAAACCTGCAGCGTATCGGTAATTTGCTGGAGCTGGACTTGCAGGCTGCGGGCCTTTTCGCGATCGATAGTAACCACGAACTGGGGATCGTTCGCAGTAAACGAACTGAACAAGCCAGCCAGATCATGGCGCTCGTTTCCCTGTCGTACGGTTTCCTGGGCGGTGTTGTACAAGTCCTGCAACGTATGCCCACCTTCGTCGAGGATCTCGAAGGTGAATCCTCCGAAGTTGCCGATGCCATTGATGGCGGGCGGCAGAAACGGGAACGCCTGGACGTCGCTGATCTGGCTGAGCGGAGCGCGAAGGAGGTTCACGATGTAGTTCGCAGTGTGTTCGGGTCCCTTACGCTTCTTTGCATCCTGCAAGTTGAGGAAGATGATTCCCTTGTTCGGACCGTTGCCAGTGAAACTGAAACCGATGACCGAGAACGCTCCGATGATGTCGGGGACTTTGCTGACTACAGTCTCCACCTGGCGCAAGGCGGTGGAGGTGTACTCCGCCGAAGCACCCTGCGGAGCCTGAACGTTGATGATGAACCAGCCCTGGTCCTCGTCCGGGACAAACCCGGTGGGCACTCGGGTGTACACGAAATAGGTCGCAGCCAGGCCGAGGAAGAACACAACCAGGACCAGATACCGCACCCCGATCGCCTTCCGTGCTAACCCAGTGTACAGAGTTGTTGTGTGTTTGATCACCGTCTCGACCCCACGGAAGACGATGTTCTTGTGCTCGCTCTCCGGCCGCAGCAGCAGCGCAGAAAGGGACGGCGTAAAGGTGAGCGAATTAAATGCCGAAATCGCGATCGAGAACGCAATGGTGAGCGAAAACTGCTGGTAAAGCAACCCGGTAGTTCCTGGGAAAAAAGCAACCGGCACAAACACCGCCACAAGTACCAGCGAAGTTGCGACCACAGCGCCTGTAACTTCCCCCATGGCCTCAGACGCCGCCAAATGCGAGTCGCAGTGCTCCTCTCCCATGTGGCGCTGGATGTTTTCGATTACGACGATCGCATCGTCGACGACCAGGCCGGTCGCAAGCACGATCCCGAATAGCGTCAGGGTATTGATGGAGAAGCCCAGCAATTTGATGAAAGCGAACGCACCGATCAGCGAAACTGGAATCGTGATCGCCGGGATGAGCGTCGTGCGCCAATCCTGCAGGAACACGAACATCACCAGCATCACGAAGAGGATGGCTTCCAGCAGCGTCTGCAGCACCTCGCGGATGGAGTCCCCGACAAATGTGGTCGAGTCGAACGCTATCTGGTATTCCAGCCCGGGAGGAAAACGCTTGGAGAGCCGGACCATCTCGTTCCTGACAGCCTTGTCCACGTCAAGCGCGTTAGCGGTCGGCAACTGACTCACACCAATTCCGATCGCGTCGTAGCCGTTGTAACGGAGAATCGAGCTGTAGTCCTCGGCTCCCAGTTCGGCACGCCCAACGTCTTTCAGTCGCACCAGCGCGCCGTTCGATCCGGGCTTGAGGATGATGTCATCGAACTGGGAGGCTTCCGTCAGCCGGCCTACTGCCCGCACACTGATTTGGAACATCTGGCCCTGCGGCGCCGGGGCCTGGCCAACTTGCCCGGCTGCGATCTGGACGTTCTGTTGTGCAAGTGCGCTCACAACGTCGCTTGCCGTCAGTCCACGGGCCGCTAACCGAGACGGATCCAGCCACAAGCGCATCGAGTACTTGCGTTCGCCAAAGATAATCACGTCGGCGACGCCCTTGATTCGCTTCAGTGCATCTTTAACGTAAATGTCGAGGTAATTGCTGATGAATTTCTGGGTGTAACGATTGTCAGCGGTGTAGAACCCGGCAGCCAAAATGAATGAGCTGGCGTTCTTCGTGATTACCACGCCAGTTGTTTTTACTTCGTTTGGCAGCCGCCCGTTCACCGCCGAGACGCGGTTCTGCACATCAACCGCCGCAATGTCGAGGCTCCTCGTCAGCTCGAACGTGATCGTGATGGAGCTGCTGCCGTCGTTGCCGCTGCTGGAAGTCATGTATCTCATGCCTTCCACGCCGTTGATCGCCTGTTCCAGCGGGGTTGTGACCGCCGACTCTACCGTCTGCGCATTCGCACCGGTGTAAAAGGAGTTCACCGACACCTGCGGCGGCGCCAGTTGCGGGAATTGGGCAATCGGAAGAAACGGAATGCATACCGCGCCAGCAATGACGATAAACAGAGAAGTTACTGTCGAGAAGACTGGACGCTTGATAAAGAAATCAGCAAACAATGCGGGTGCCCCTTATTCCCGAAGCCGCGATCTACTGCTGGATCTTGATTGGCATGCCGTCGGCAAGATTCTGACCGCCCGAAACAATGACTTGATCGCCAGGCTTCAAGCCACTCAGCACGGTATAGTCGTTACCCGATATCTCCCCCAGCGTGAGAGGAATTTGGCGAGCAACATCCTTGCCGTCTTTTTGCTCCGCCACGAAGGCAAAGAATTGACCACTGACTCGGGCCACTGCAACCACCGGAATGGTTATGCCGGGTTGGGTGCTCCAGGTGATTCGTGCGCGAACCAGTTGCTGTGCCCGCAGCCTGTCAGCTGCCTGGTCGACGGGGGCTTTGGCCAGAACAGACTGCGATGCGGTATCCATTTGGGGCGAAATAAAGTCCACTCTCGTGGACAGGACCGCATTGCCGCTTGCGTCCAATATCTGAATCGGGGCCCCGAGCTTAAGTTCTTTCGCACGGTCGGAAGGGATCGGGAGATAAACCTCAAGCCCTCGCCGCTCATCGATGGTGGTCAACATCGTGGTGTTGGTCACTCGGTCGCCGACATGGACGGGAATGTCACCAACGATGCCGTCCACCGGAGCAAAAACGCTGTAATACTTCAATTGCACTTCTTGCTGGTGGATTTGTGCGTCCATCGACTTCACGTCCGCATCAGCCGCCTCGTACGTGGACGCCGCCTGGTCGAAATCCTGCTTGCTGATGACCCCGGACGCGAATAGGCCTTGCGCCCGTTCGAGTTGGACTTTGGCCAACTGCAGGTTCGCCTTCTTCGCCGCCCGTTGCGACTCCCAGTTGGAGACGGTAGCAGCCTGCCGCCGCGGATCGATGTCCATCAGCGACTGACCCTTCTTCACCAGATCACCAGAATGAACGTTGATATCGAAGATCCAACCTTCAACGTCGGACATGATGGTCGCCGAGTTCCGCGACTTAATCGTGGCTACGTATTCGGAGGTGTTCCCAATCTCCTGTGACCCAATGTGCTGAACCTTCACCGGCACCGTAGGTGGTCCCTGCGGGCCTTCCGCTGCGCTATGGCCACAGGCGGTGACTGACACCAGCGATCCCACAGCAAGAACGAGTAAGACCGTTCTTTGTCGATCGATCCAGCCGAACCCGTACTTCTGCACCTGGTGACAAAAAGGCATAAAACAACCTGTCCTGAGCTGCGCTTGGATTGCTCAGACTGCGTGGAGTATCAATAGCACCTTAGTTGGGCGACTTGATTGTATCTCGAAGTGACCAGCGCGATACATAACGAGGGTTCGGTCGGGACCAGTGGCTTCGCCAGGTATGCGAGTGCCAAGTTGCAAGCGTCGGGGAGCTTTGACAAGACCACAGAGATCGGAAGGGGCCACCACGTTAAAACGTGCGGCCCCTCTTGGCTTAGGAAGTGCCCGAATCAGCCGGCTCTTGCAGCTAACCGCCGCACCGTAAGCGCCAACATCAGCCGGGATACCCCTGAGGCGATGAAGCTGATCCCAATCAGGGTCCCTACGACCCACTCACTATTGATCGGCCAGTGGGCCCAGATCAGGGCACCCAGCAGGATGGTGACGATCGCATCGAAAAGTACCCATCCCCACCCTGGTACGGGCCGCATCTGGAACGCCAGCACCAACGCAATGACGCCATAGACCAGAAGAAACGAGGCTATGATCAGCGTCAATGCAAGCAGCCCTCCAGCCGGGTGCAGGAGAATAAAGACGCCCGCAACGATGTACAACAAGCCCAGCAGGACTTCGAGTGCCAGGCGGCCTCCGGCGTGGGCCCGGAAACCATAGACAATCTGCGCGCCGCCGTTGAAAATCGCGGTCCACGCAACAACGTAAACGATCACGACTCCGGCGATCAAAGGAGCGCAGATTGCAATCATGCCTACCAGAATCATCAGAACGCCGAGAACGATAGACCACCCCGAGGCACGCTTAATACCGCCAAGTACCGTTTCCGCCATACTTCCTCCATTCAGTTAGGCGCGGACGACGTTGGTCGCCAGGCGCAGATTCGGACAGGGGGCCGTGGATTTTAAAGATAAAGACTCAGCTCCACCTCAGACCTGAGGAGCAACCCATTCTCCCAGACAAACTCATTGCGATCAACGATTTAATGCGAGCTGTGTGGGTTCGACTTTGTCAAACTGCCGCATATCCACCGCGACTTTGTTCTTGGCGGCGCGGTCGAATACGAAGGCATTGGCGAACCTGTAGCCCCACAGCACCTCATCAGGTATGTACGACGTCCGCGTTTTAACGGTGGCCGAAAATGTTTCGTCGAATGCACTGAGCAGCACCAGGAGTTCCGACCGCGAGTTGCGTAATGACTCTGGTGTCTCAAGATATAGCGGGCTGCGCCCATCGATGGGATGCACCACAGTCCATGTCAGGGGCAGAAACGTTACTCCGGGCCGCTCGAGCTCGAGCGGGTAGTACCGGCGGGTCTTGACGCCTTCAACGTCTTCAAACCGGCTGAGCAGCACTTTCGCCGAGACTTCGATCAGCTCATTCGAGCGGGCGTTAGCCACGCGGAATTCCAGTGCAGTGATGTTCTGGTAAGGAGAGACTAGTGCATGGCGGCTGAACAGCATCTTGGCTGTCGGACGCGAGAATCGGGCGAAAAGTAACCCGGTCACGATGGCGAATCCCATCAAACCAACCAATGACTCCACAGTCACCAGCGCGTTTGCGGCCGTCCCAACCGGTACAACCTGCCCGTAGCCGATCGTGGCTAGCGTCTGTACGCTGAAAAAGAATGCCCGCAGATACGTGTGGTGCTCCATACCGACGGCGTTGCTGCCCAGTGCATCGGGTCCGCAGGCGAGGTATGCGACCGCGAAAGCCGCATTTACCGCCAGGTACGACAAGGCAGTCGCCAGGAAAAACTGCCACCACCGAATCGTCAGCATGGCGTGATAGGCGCTGAACGATGACCAGAATCGCAGCCCCGAGCGTTTCAGGTTGAAGCTGCCGTCCCGGTTTAACAGCCGCTCCTGGCTCTCGCGTGACACCACGGCGCCAAATCCAAGGTCCCGCAGGTCCTCTTCATTCAATGTCTTTGCTTCTGTTGCCATAGAAATCGCTGCCCGTCCATTTCCGGCGACCGGGGTGTTGAGAGTATATCGAGTTTGATGACCAGGTGGCTCCGGCGGCGCACTCGGCCCGCTATTCATTCACGCCCCACTACAATGGAAATGCATCGCGGCCCGCGGAAGGTGGCAGCTCACAACTTGCGGAACTGCCCGCATGTTGTGTGAGATGTCACAGCAGCGGTATTTGGGTTTCGTGTTTAATGGACCTGTTCATTCTTGGAAGGAAGGTCATTATTGATGGTTCCCAGCGGCAAGAAGGGTGTTATCGGCATATTGACGGGCGGGGGCGACGTTCCCGGCCTGAATCCGGCGATTCGTGCGGTCACCATACGGGCACTCAGCGAGGGATACAGCGTGATCGGCCTGCGGCGCGGCTGGGCAAGCCTCGTCGACACGGTTCGTGACCCGGAGCATGACAACAGCGACAACTACCAGGTCCTCACCGAGGAGTTGGTCAACCGCGCTGGACGCACCGGAGGTACTTTTCTTCACAGCTCACGAACAAATCCCAGCAGGGTGAGCAAGTCCAGCGTTCCCAAACATCTGCATGATGCTTATTCCGCCGACAAGAATGATTTGACCCCTGAAGTTCTAAAAAACCTGCAGTGGCTTGGCATCGAAAACCTGATCCCGATTGGCGGCGATGACACGTTGAGTTACGGCGTGCGCCTGCACAAGGAAGGCGTCAATGTCGTGGCCATCCCGAAAACCATGGACAACGATGTCCCTGGAACCGACTACTGCATCGGGTTCAGTACCTGTGTCACTCGAACCATCGAGATGACCAACCGCCTGCGAACTTCGGCCGGCTCGCATGAGCGCTTTATGGTGCTCGAAGTCTTCGGACGTTATGCCGGCTTCACCGCAATGCTGCCGACAATGGCCGGGGCTGCTAACCGCTGCGTGATTCCCGAGCACAAGTTCGATATCGAACGACTCACCGAGCTTCTTAGCATAGACCGTCGGCGTAACCCGAGCCGTTATTCGGTCGTCCTGGTTTCAGAAGGAGCGATGTTCGAGGGCGGCGAGATGGTATTTGAACACGGCGCCGAGGACGCCTTCGGTCACAAGAAGCTCGGCGGTATTGGCGATCTGGTTTCGGACAAGATCAAGGAACTGTCGCCCAAATACAACAACGGAAAGACTGTCGACGTAATCAATCAGAAGCTGGGCTATCTGGTACGTTGCGGAGACCCGGACGCGATCGACTCCATCGCTCCCATGGCCTACGGCAACCTAGCCCTGGACTTGCTCTTGAAGGGGACGCACGGTCGGCTGGTGGTACTAAAGAATGGCCGCTACGACGACATTCCGATCGACACGGTGACGGCGACCAAGAAGGTCGTCAACGTGGCGGAACACTACAACACGGACCGCCTCCGGCCTCACTACAAGAGCTTTGAGCAGAAGCCGCTCTTTATCATGACCAGCGATTAAGCTTGTTGGACTCCACTGAAGCAGCGGAGGCGGGTTTGGCACTCCGCTGCCTTCCCTACTCAGATACCGCCGGTCTTCTCATCACTCAACCTCGATCTGCAACGTTGTCACCGAAGCAGGTGGAAATGTCATCACCAACGTCCCACCGGCAACTTTCAACTCGCTGGTTCGCGGCGCGACAACATCGCGCTGCTGGAACGAGTTGCAGGCGTGAATATCCGGACTTGCCAGCACGATAACCGCTCCTGCCTTTGGCCGTGCCCCCGGCAAAGAGACCTCCGTTTCGCGGGATCCATTGACACTGGGATTGACGACAGTTAATACCACGTTCTTTTCGCGGACCGAGGCGGAGCCTTTCAGTCCCCAGAATTCAGCGGGTTTGCCGTCCCGGTCATATTGGATCGCCGGCGCCGAAAAGACTGCGCGAATGGCCTTACCGCCCTGGTGCGGAACATACATCTCGAAGACGTGGCCTACCGGTGTTACAACGAACTTGTCCTCATGCGCGAGATACAGGCTGTTCAGGCAATTGATGAGCTGTGCGCAGTTGGCCATCGCGACCTTATCCGGGTTGCGATTGAAGATGTCGAGAGTCATGCCGCTGAACACGGCGTCTCGCATCGTTGGGGTCTGCTCCAGTGCATTACCCGGAGTCTGTTCGCTGCCAGGCTTGTACCAGGGGCCCCACTCGTCCACCACCAGCTTCACGTGATGCTCGGTGTCGATCTCCCCCATTGCCTTCCAATGGTCGTTGATCAGGTCTTCGACTTTTTGCCCTTCCCGCAACAGCTCGTACCAATCCCTCGAGTCGAACTTCACGGCGTCTCCCTTGCCCTTATCCCAATCCTGCGTTTTGCCGCGCGAAAGGTTCCAGGCATAGTGGTGAAGACCAAATCCCCAGACGCTGTTGATCTGGTCTTTCCCTTTTTTCACCAGCGCTTCAAAGAATCCGCGCGTCCAACTCAATTCACCCGAGTTCGGCCCCGAGGCGATCAGCGACAATGGTTTGCCATAACCCGGAACCCAGGCGGCGTACCGCCGGAACTCCATGGCGTACTCCTGGGAAAGGAAATTACCCCCGCAGCCCCAGCTTTCGTTGCCCACACCCCAGTAGCGAACACCAAACGGCTCGGGATACCCAGCCGCTCCACGAAGGTCCGCAAGAGTGGTGCTTCCCGCGGGAGAGTTGCAGTACTCTACCCAGCGATAAAATTCCTCGGCCGGCAGACTCCGAACATTGGCCGCCAGGTAAGGGGACCCGCCCGTCAGCCTGCAGAAGTGCACAAACTCGTCGGTTCCGAACTGGTTGGAGTCGTAGCGATGGCTCGCGGGTGCGTTGGGAGCCTCCGCGCCATCCCAGAAATTGGTTCGCCGCGGACGCTTGTCGCTCGGCCCGACACCGTCGCGCCAGTCGTAGCTGTCGGCGAAACACCCTCCCGGGAAGCGAATGACCGAAGGCTTGATCTTGCGCATCTGTTCCACCAGTTCGCTTCGGATGCCATCAATGTTTGGTACCTTGGAGTTCTTCCCCACCCAGATGCCGTCGTACACGACGCCGCTGAGATTCTCGGCAAAGTGGCCATAGATATTGGGGGAGATGGTGCCAACTTCCTCGCCCAGCAGCACCTCGATGCGGCAAGGAGCGCTGCTAGCTGCGGCCACCGCCGACTTCCGGCCGTTGAACAGCAACAAGCCACAAGCCGCCATCGACGTCTGGCGGAGAAACTGACGGCGCTCAATCATGATTGCGGTATCCTCCTCGCCTGTCATTCGTAGCGGCCAATTGTAAACGTGTTACTCCCGGGCCTGTGCATGGCCATCGGGGGCTTCAGCAGAGCCGGGGCCTTCCAATATGGCATCCTGTAACTTTTCTACTGCCCGGGAGTCGTAACATTGATGGAATGTAACTGGGGCGAAGGCGACGAGCGGGGGCAAGTTCACTAACGTGATGCCGGAAATGCGCAGCGCGACCGCACCGACCGATCATCGACCCGATGAGCGGGACCGTTCGCTCATCGACCGGATCCTCGGAGGCGAACGGGAACTTTTTCACGAACTGGTTCGCCCCTATGAAAAGGGAGTGTATTTCGCGGCGTATTCGATTCTGCAAAATCAGCAGGACGCAGAGGACGTGGCCCAGGAGACCGTGCTGAAGGCGCTGAAAAACCTGCATACCTTTCGCGCCGAGTCCAAGTTCAGCACCTGGCTGATTTCGATTGCCCTCAACGAAGCCCGGGGCCGGCTGCGCCACTCCCGGGTGATCCAGTTTGACTCGGTCGATGCCGCCCGGGACGAGGACAATGACGAGTTCACCCCAGCCGTCATTTCAGACTGGCGCGAGGTTCCACTTGAGGCGCTCGAGCGCAAGGAATTGCGCCAGATGTTGCAACAGGCAATTGATGGCCTGCCGGCAATGTACCGGGAAGTCTTGGTGCTAAGGGACGTGCAGGACTTCAGCATTGCCGAAACCGCAACTGCGCTTGGGGTTACCGATGGCGTGGTAAAGACCCGGCTGCTTCGAGCGCGGCTCATGTTGCAGAAGGTGCTGGCGCCGAAGCTGAACGCAGGTCGCAGTGGTGTGCTAGGAATATTTAAGCGCAGGGCAGGTGGATCATGGTTCTGAACTGCAAGCACGTTTGGAAGGAGATCTCGAACTACATCGACGGCACAGTGCCCCAGGAACTCAGGGACTCCATTGAACAACACCTGGCGAACTGCCGCCATTGTGCCGCCGTTCTGGATTCCACCCGCAATATTCTCTACCTGGTTGCCGACGAACGAACCTTCACATTGCCCATAGGTTACAGTGAGCGGCTCCATGCGAGGCTCCAACGAGAAATGAATGGTGATACGGCAGGCGCCTGTCCCCATTGAGCACGTCCAGCTACAGTTCGTGATGGAACCGCGGATGTGTGATCAACTCGAGTGCGACCAGCAGCAGCGTCAGCAACGCTAGTACCAGCTGCAGCCACCTTCTCCGACGCTGCTGCGCATTCAATGGACGCACACGCCACGCGGCCGCCGGATTCCGCCGGATCCGTTCCTCGTTCCAAAGCAGCAACAAGCTCAATAGGGCCCCACCTGCCCCGACCACCAGGAACGGAATACGCAGGGCGCTGCGATGAAAGCCCTGCGCCGGCCCTCCGGCCGTGGCCGCCAGCAGCGACCCCAGCCCGACGGCGACCCGCATGCCATTCAGCCCGATCGCCGCAACGCAGAGGCTCTCCGCCGCCGCCAGGGCCAACGATCCCCACGTCAGAAGCAATCGGCTGATTTCTGACGACGACTTTTCCGGCGGACTCGAATTCACACGATAGACCCGTTCCAATTCTGACAGCCCGAAGGTATGCCGTAAACCGGCGGCCCCTATCCCAGGTCGTCCGCGCCCCCAAAGCAGCTGATCTGCTGACCGAGCATCTGTGCTCACTTGGCATACATCAGCGTCTGTCAGACAATGGCAGGATGTCGACCGAGTCAGCGAAGCCACCCAACGTCAGCGGCCTGGCCGCGACCACCTCTGGCGAATCGCCGCGCCCAGAGTCAGCTCCGGCGCGGATCGCTCCGCGCGAGTTGGTCAATTCGACAGAAGCCTTTTGCCGGGCCAGTTCGCTGTACGAGCGCACCACGGAGCTGATCAGAATCGTCGGGTGGATCAGAAAGTCCGCTACTTCAGCAGCTGACATGTCCGGCCTCCCGGGCCTGGTTGAGTATCTTGAGACAAACCCTGATCAGCGCGCCCGGTTTCAGGCCGCGTTTGCCGAGTTGCTTTCCCAAATGAACTGTATGTCTTTGTTCGCCGAGGCTGGCATCCCTTCGGATCACAGTTTCGTCTCGGAAATCGCATATCGCATTTCGGCCAGGCTCCTGCCTTCTGCGCGAGAACAGTCAGATGGTGCCAAGCTTCTGGTGAGCCTATATCCGACCGAAAAGAACGTGAAGCGGTTCCTTGCGGGTCCATCCGAGCTATTCCAACGTCTCATCGCAGCGCTAGCCCCGCCCGGTGATTCGCAATTCGCTCATCGCGAACATGATGATCTGCAGGAAGCGCTTCGCTTACTCGCTTCCAGGGTAAGCACTCTCGGCTTGGAGCCGGAGGTGCGCGCGCGCGCCTCGTCGTCCGGAGTTTCCCCCTCGCCGTTCTACCAGATGGCCGCGTGTACGGAGGAGCTAATCGCCGCCACCGAACTCACTGCCAGCCAGGCCGCGCTTGCGCATTGGCAAGGCGTGGTCCATCGCTGCCGCACGGAAATGGTGCGGGTCCACCAGGACATGGAAACCGCAGGCGTCAGCGTCGAGTTGATATTCGACCTGCGAAAAATCTCGGCGTGCCTGGCGCGAATGGAAGCCATCGTTGACGTGCTCGTCGCCGAAACAACCACGGCACGGGTTTCGGCCGTTCACGGTTTGCTTGGCCATCTCATGGAGGGCCGTCTCTCGGACCTTAGCTTGTCCGCCTTGCTGCGCGAAAACCTCAATCTGATCGCGAGAAAGATGGTTGAACGAACCGGCCACAGCGGCGAACACTACATTGCGCATGACCGCCCAGAGTACTGGCAAATGTGGCGCGCCG
>Ga0210402_10005482_pt1 | contig 11348 bp, 12 predicted proteins | sample IncBWC7MmetaG_FD_161055 | JGI IMG/M metagenome (GOLD analysis project Ga0210402, IMG submission 161055) | Forest soil microbial communities from Barre Woods Harvard Forest LTER site, Petersham, Massachusetts, United States - Inc-BW-C-7-M | ecosystem: Environmental > Terrestrial > Soil >... | reverse complement strand
GACGCCATCGCGGACTTCTGGAGGCACGGCGGGATCATTCCGGGACCAGAACCAAACATTGATGCCTTGATTCTTCGACTTTTGCATGATATACCAACCGCCTCCGTTGCCATTGAAGCCGGGACCATATGAGTTAGCTTTGCTAAAAGAGGTACCGCAGCCTTGATTATAGTTAACAGACGCATCGCAGTTGGTGGATACAGATTGTCTGAGGAAAAGGAAAGGTTAGCTTCTGGTAGGCATCAAGGTAGATAGAGACGCACCCGGTCTGAGAGCGCGATTGAGACATGCTACATCCCGGGGAGGTATGCAAGGAGGCGAGATTCTGCGTGTTCTGGTTGACGCCTAGGAAATACAAGGTCCATTTGAAAGGAACAGCTGGGAAGGGCCGAAGAGACTCACCCTCGATGATGTCTATCTCTCCGCCCTGTGGCCATGGACCCGACGAGCTCAAAGTCCACCACGCCGGCCATGTCGCGCATCCTTGCGGCATATGTGCCAAGTCGAGAACAAAGACAGCGTCGTCGTAGGTTGCCTTGGACGTGATTCGTATGCTATTCCGACCACGAGCACTGGCTGGGACGACCTCGAAGGCGTCGGCACGCATGATGAATTTGGTATTAGAGGCTGACACATACAAAAAAATTAATGCATTAGATACAAGAGACGGATAATGGAGACATACCGAAGGAAAGGTTGGTATTTATAGCAGTGGGTTGATCAACATAGTTAACGCGTCCATGAGTTGGGTCGTTAAAGGTCTCCCACGTCCAAGTATCAAAAAAGTCGTGACCGACAAAAGTGTCTGAGATGAAATATGACTGAGCAAAGCCGGTGCACAGACACAAAGCTCCGATAACATAACCAGCATGCATATTGGGCTCTGAGATGATTGCCAGTGGAAAGAATGAAATTCAAGGGATTCCGGCGAGCTAAGGAATGTAGGCGGTTGAAAGGGTATGGAAGAACTCCAGAGAAACATTTCGCCTTCTATACCAGCTGGTGGCTGACACCCATAGCACGAAGGACTGGGCGACTGCCATGTTGAATTTGGGAGCGATCATTTCCCAATGGAGAAGTCACTGCCGGCACCCGACTATTTAGGTTGGTGTGCTATATCTTTGGCCCGTTGTTAAGATTTAAATAAAAGATTTACACCCACCGTTTCCATGGCAACTCTGCCAATTTCGACTGTCTAAATCCTATGTCTAAATTTTAACAACGGGCCAAAATTTTGACACAGATTTGGCCACTTGCTTAAATAGTGAGTCGATCATGATCAGATTGAATAAAAGGTAAGATTACAGATAAGATTACAGATAAGATAACAAGAACCCACCTTATCTGAGTTATCTCCCAAGGACCTCGAGGCTAATAAGGGCTAATAGCGGGGTTATCATTTGATCTGATGCCCTTCGAGTTTCACCATATATATCTTGTCTCCGCAAATCCCCCAAGTCACCTTCACTCAACCTTGACTTATTACAGCGTCGAGCGATACCGACTTGAAATGACTTGGCACCTGTTTGGTTTCTTCATTTTATCCTTCCTTGTGCTACTCGCGAAAGGCGACGATGGACGTGACCATGCCATTCTCGCCCGCCAGGGGCTATCCACAGTATCAGCTACACCATCGCAATCAGCGGTGTCAGTCCTTCCGTTGACCACAGTCACTCACACTAGCACTGCAACTCGATATGTAGTGTCGGTTCCCAGCACCGTCACTCCCATGGTGTCAGTCCTCCCACTTACCACAATCATACTTTCCGGCTCTCTTGTGTCCATCCCCCCAATGGCTACGATAACCTTGTTCCCTGCTCCAACCCACTCCACCACATCCATATCCACATTACCAGGGAAGAACACCGGGGCGATAGCGGGAGGTGTTATCGGTGGTCTTGCCGTCATCATAGCAGCCATAGCTGCTTTCCTCTTCATTCGCTGCAGAAAGTCTCCACGTCGCTGGAGACGCCAGCATGCATCTGCCGGGAAATGGTATGACCTAGAAGCAAAGTCAAATTCCGGTTACGGTGCTGGACTGGCCGTGGATGTCGGCCATCCCTTCGGTGGCTCTTTCCACAACAGTGAAACAAAGCCTCCAATCGCTAGTACCACAGATACCCAATTGAAACCCATCACTCCGTCTGAGGACCACTTTGTCTCGCCCACCACCCCCAGATTCGACTCCATAGCGCCCCTCCTCATCCGCGATAAACGCCGTCCATCAGCCACTGATCCATTTGCGGACTCCTACTCACCACCCGCGAGAAGGGGTTCATTCAGGTCACCATCATCACACTATCGCACCGACAGTACTAGTTATATTGAGATGGATTCACATAATGCGGCTGGGTCGGTGACAAGCCACGGGAGCACTACTGCTGGTGGACTTCTTCCAGAGTTGAAGCATAAGAAGAGCTTATCGGACATGATTCCTCATGAATACATGGTTCCGGATATGCCGATTCCGCAGCCGACTGCCCTTTGAAGGGGAAATGTAAGTTGGGATATGTAATTTTATATGGTGCGTCCTCTGATATATGAAGTATACTTGGAATAATGTACTAATATCTCCTACCTGCAGTGTTATGGGATGTCCAAATTCCGAAGCGATTTCATATTTATTCGATAGCTGACTCTCGTCATGACTTCCACTTCTGTATTTACGATTATGTTGCGATTATGTTCAACTTGAAAGTCCCTTCACCTTTCGTGTGGTCATGACTGCTCATATTTCTCCCGACGAAGATGACCTAGACGTCTGTCCATTGTGCACAGAACGTATAGTCGAAAGGATTATCTGGAGGCTCCCGCAAGACTCACGGGCCAATCCAAGGCCAAATTCCAATCCATGCCATGTCATGTGATCGTGATTTACACGATCAGATTCGGTCATCCTCCCGTCTCGACTCTCGACATGGTATATAAACCTTTGGATCACGTTCAGTTGGCCTGTCCTGCCTGGTGCATTTCTCCATCTATCTATCACAATCATGCTAATTTCTGGACAAATTCTACTCTCGGTCTTTATTCTTGGTGTTTTGTCTACACCTCTTCCACCTCAGGCTCATGCTGGTTCATCCGTCCGTGCCGGACACTCTGTTCCATTCATTCGCCGTTCCTTTCGTCAAAAAACTCCCACCCACGACAGCGGTTCCATTCGCGTCTTCGATTCTACCTTTGCTGTAATGTCTTATTTACCTTACTCCAAGTCTCAATCTCGACGACCAACGGAACGTCCTCTTTAATTTAGCAAAAAGAGCTGCGTGGTATTTTCGCAAAATACGAACAGGCCTCTCAGTTCATCCAGGGAGTCGGGCTGGCACCCGAACAGGACTTCACCGCCTACTTCCCCGTTATCAATGACGACACAGAGTTTAAATCTATCTTCGACAACAGTTCCTCCACGCTCACCTACAACACAACCGACACGCCCTTCATCCCACCCGTCTTTGTTGCAACAGGTACCGGCATAATGCCCATGGTGGACTCTATGTCTGGCACCCTTGATGTTTTGTACTACGGCCCACTCGAATTCGGGACACCAGCGCAGAGATTGACTGTGGACGTTGACACGGGCTCGGCTGACCTATGGGTTCCTGTTGACTGCCCCAATTGCGAGAACAGGCAGTTCGATGCGGGAATGAGTTCGACGTACAGGAATCATACGACAAAGTTCTCCGTCACATATGTCAGCCACCTCACTATAATTTCTCTTTTCCTCCTGACGTCGTTTTCACTGATGCCTAGGGATCAGGAGCTGTCTCGGGGAAATTGGCTACCGACGTGGTTTCCATGGCGGGCCTCACCGTCGAAGACCAAGCATTCGGTGCCGTCAATAGCGAATCAAGCGATTTTACCGACTACCCAAACGATGGACTCCTCGGCATGGCATTCGGCACTATTGCGCAATCCAAGAAGCCAACTTTTTTCGAGAATTTAATGCAGGAGAAGAAGCTGGTTGCACCATTATTTTCTGTCCATCTGGCACGAAGTCAAGAGATGGGGTCTGAGGCTCGTTTTCTTGACCTATGCATTTCAGTCTAACAAGCCACAACTCTGACTCTCTCGCCTTCATTCCATTAGGTGTGTTTTGGATGTTACGACTCGACAAAAACTATCGGGACTGTTTCTTGGGTTCCAGTCAAATCCAAAGTGCCATAGATTTCTCTTTTGCACTATGAATGTTACTCATCAGATCGCAGACATACTGGTCGGTATCAATGGACAGGCTGGTCATCAACTCCACGCGGATTGTACCGACAGATATCGTTGCCGTACGAATCCCTTCTCTAAAAGACACTCGCATCAAGACTAAATCTGGGTTTTACGTATAGGCTATCGACACGGGCACTACGCTCATATATGTCCCAGATGAAGTAGCCGTGAAATTCTACGGCATGGTCGGTTTCCTCATCTACAATTAGCAGCAGTGCGGACCCCGACTCACATTCATGACTAACAGATCCCAGGCGCAAAACGAGCGACTCAATACGGTCCAGGTGTGTAATGGCTCCAACAGAACACTAATGACTCACTCCTCCATCACAGAATTCTACACCTATCCATGCTCTGCCACGCTCGACATAGCATTTTCGTTCGGCAATCAGCTCTTCTCGCTCAATATCTTCGATTTCAATATGGGTAGAACAAGCGTCAACTCACCGTACGCCCCTTCTTTTTTGGACTCCAGTAGTCTTAAACTGACTGCCCCCTGCATCGAATTAGGGATTGCGTTGGTGGAATTTTATCACTTGGGAACGGCTTTCCCTCAAATTTGGCTATCATTGGTATGCTCGCCATTTCACATCTCTTCACCTTACCATACTTTAACACTGCGCTTTATGAGGTGACGAATTCTTGAAATCATGTAGGTTCTTCGCTTTTCTATTCAATTTGAGATTAGGTTCTCAAGTAATATAATTGTAACTCAGGGTATTCAACATTCGACTACTCGAACGGCGCTCGCGTTGGGTTCTCGCCCAGCGTTAATAACAAGAACTGATCGGCCTTAGCCGAATCATCAAAGATCTAATCTGAGACCTATACTATCGTGTGATTCCTAATAATTAAATCAATTCGCTTTGGGCCCTTTGGAGATGGTTAATTTACGGCCGGTCACAGTCCCGAGCACTTTACGTCGCTGCGCGATCATGTGTGTGTATAAAACATATAAGCCTGCCCCAGCTAACTTTTCAGTAGCTCAAAGTTTGCATCAGTGAGAAAAGGTACGTACCAGGCCACCAAATAGCGAACAGCCCCGCACGCATGTAATCAGTGGGCTTCCACATGCCTTGGATCCAGGCCTGCCAACTAGGAATAGGAGAAGATATTGGGAGAGTTGCGTAGATGAGGAAGGCCTCCGATGAAGCCCCGAGAGGATAGAGGGCATAGAAGGTTGTGTAGCGGAGGTAGAGAAGGAACCTCGGTTCGTATCCAAGGAGTTTGCAGGCGTAGAACGGGTAGCGGATTACTTCTGTAGCCGACCAAGCAATAATCATCGATGTGTAGAGGGGATTTGTGTGGGTCTGGAGCACTGTTTAATAATGATTTGCGGTATAATGGACACCTGACTCACAACATCGAATTGTTCGACTATCCCCCAGACAAGAAAGAGCCTGGTGGAGACTTGCATAGCAGTGATTTGCAGGGGACTCTTCACCCACCCGGACAGAACGTGCAGCACCTCCAATATTGCAAAACTCTGCACAAAGGCTGTTCGGGCGCCGACACGCGTAAAAGTCGTGGTTGCTCGGCGGTACACTGGTTGTAGGTAGGGTGGAAGACGTGATTCGATGATCGAAGCGGAGGCATAGCCTGACGATTTCACAAAAGGGATGGCAGAAAAGAAACGAGATAGTGTAGAGGAGGCTGTTTGAGTTGGTGTCGTGGAAGCGTTCCCGTCAAGATTGAAGACATGGACAAGGGCGAGGAGGAGCACATAGGTCCATCCCAGTGTCGAAAGGATGTTGTAAGTGATCAGATAGTATTTCACAAAGACAGCGGTTTCTGAAGGGGTAACAAGGTTATATTGACGGGTAGGCGGTAGACCGAGCATCTTGGCTCACCATTCTTTGACTTCGACTTTGGGGGTACCGGCGGCGCATCTTTCTGTCTCGACATTCTGTGAGAAAGAGGAGTGTCGAGAAGAAAATGAGGTGACAGTTTCAAAAGACTTTCTAACTCCGCCAGTCCGAAACGGAAAGTAAGATCGATTGGAACTTGAAGGAACTTGAAGGACCCAGTTGATGGCGCAACACCAAGCCCCTCAGGATAGCGACTGGGAGAGGCATGGATCAGGTCATTGAGGACGCCGCGATCGTTGTTACTTCCTCGAAATTGATATCCCGGACCTCCCTATGCAAAGCCTGGATGCGAGCCGACTACATATGGATTTATGACTATCTCTGGAATAAATTACTAACTAATCAAAGATCCCAGGCGCTGTGTTCACAGGACAGCCGAGTTTGGTGAGTCCATCACGCAAATTTTGGCAGTTCTGTTACTGAAGGCATGCTTGTCCAAGGTGAACTTGAAGCCAGTCTGGATCCACTATGCCTTACATAGACGATTCGCCACAAAGGAGGCCAACAATATCTACAAGAGGGACAGGAACTTACTGTCCGTACCCAAGAAATTTCGAAATGTTATCTGGACATAGGTCGGTTCGGACACGCCCACTGGCAGGGAAAGCCACTGGAAGTTATTGAACTTGGCGCCAAATCTTTTGTTATGTATTCATCTTGGCTGGGGCGACATGCGTCTGACTCGTTGGGGGCACACATATGTGGCCTCACAACTTCTTCCTTCCTTACCGTCATCTTCCCTCTTTTTCGCACCCGCCCACCGCTTCCCTCTTTTCTTTTTTCAAAAGAAATACTTGCAGTGGCTTGCGTGCTCACGTGACCTTGTGCGCTTCCCACGGTACCGAGACCCGCTCTTCGGCAATGGCCGCCACAACCGAGCCAAACATCACAAATAAATCTTCGGCACTTCCCGTTAAAAGAAATACCAAGTGGCGTGCTTGTTATTGTTTATTTGTATTTGTCTTGGCCGGCATGCCGGCGCTCGCAAACAACGGCTCTTGCCAAACCACCGAAATCCTTGCTAAAAGGATTTCGGTGTCTCTCACCGATAGGTCTTCTCCGGACTTAACTTATTGCTCTTTTCATTACTTAAAACTTAAACTGACTACATAACTGGTGAATTCCCGTTTTTACTCAGGAACACTCCGGGCCGCCACTGGGGGGCTTTACGGGAACGCATCGTCGTCAACGTCAATCCATCCAAGGTCCTGGAACACATCATGTTAAAGGTTTTCTATGACTCAGAAGAGAAGCGACCAATCAGGAGGCGCTCGATTCGTTCATTCTGCTCATTGCTCCATCTTTCAATTCACGGTCGGTAATGAATACGACATCAAACCGGGAGCTATCTACTTCCTCGGGAAATGTGAATATCCTGCCAATGGATAAGTGGCATTTCGTGTTCGTCATCCTACGCAAGAAGACGTTGAAAGGCCCCTAGCATTGGAACCTCGAAATGCGGAACCTTCTCCTGTGCTCAGCTATGATTACATACTAATGTTTGAAAGCTGTACTAGATAGTTTCAAACGGCCTCGAGTTCAGTGGCATGGTGGAAATTTTGGCCAATATTGATGTATTATATAGTATGGTCTTCAAGTATAATATACAACAGGCTTCCTGCATCATCAGAACTTCACAGGTGGAATTCAGGCCTCCTCCAGATGATAAATCCACCTCACAAACCGCCAACAAACCGCGGCGATTGCCTCGCCTATGTCTTAACATTGATTCAACCCAGCGATAGCCGAAACGTGGAGTCCAAGGGCGGGAAATGCTGACACAAGGTCATGTTTGAGAGATGAAGGACAATCAGGCAAGTGCATTTGTCGTTCGGATTCGTGATTGGTCATAAATATGAAGAGAATAAGTTGAAGTACAAGAAAAAATGCAGAGCAAGTAGAGTCCCAGGGTTACCAGTGTACCATAATAGATTGACAAGGCACGCAGACGCTTGCGGGAATCGAAAAATAACGAAAGTGGGGTTGTGTCTATTCCGACAACGGGATGATGAGAGGATATAAGAGCCGAGTTACAGGTACAGTAAGTCGGGGTACGAAAGACTCGTGGTATATTCGGGGCTGGATGAACCAGGGTATGTACCGATAAGGAAGGGGAAATTGACATGCCGGTGCATGTCAATGGGCCGCAATGCGACGGAGAAGGACAGCGACACGGAAGCGCATACGGCATGCGGCATCGCTTAGAGCGAGGATGATCACCAGACATACATCGTGGTCCTCACCATTCAAGAGTTGGACGAGAACTATAGTGCACCGTCCAAGATGCCTCGTACGTCGCCGACAGAGGTCAGATCGGCGAGGAATGGGATCAGATCAGTAAGCTCTGCGTCATGTGGGTCATTGAACCACGATGACACCGGCACAGCGTTGTTTGGGTGGAAAATGTACGAGGCAGGGGAATTGTCAAGGATTATCGTGTCTGCTATTGGCCTGCCTAATTGCGACAAATCCTAAAAAGCGACATCAGTAGATATGAGTCAGCACCGTGAAATTGATGAATATGAAAACGCCTCAGTCGACCTTGACATAGTTCCCCTTGTGGCTGAAACAGCTCTCCCTGAACAACCGATGCGCCACTACTTGGTGAATATCGAGCTTGTCTAGCACTGGGTCGGCATACTGTTGTATTTGTGAGGACGAATCGGAGCAAGAGTAATCTCATCCAAACTGAATACTTACTTTGCTTAAACTGGCTGTGAAGACTACAACCTCGTAGATCTCTCCCATCTTCTTCAAAAAGTGATCGACTCCGGGTCGCTTGAGTACGTGGAAATGATGCCAATGATACTCGATTTCAACTGGGACGATAAAATCAGCCTGTTGTATGGCCTGAATAAAGATTCATGGTTAGGGCGATTAGCGGGTAAGATAAAGAACCATACTTTAAAGCTGCTGTGGACCAGTGTTTCGTCCAAATCAAGTACTAGACATTTCCTGCCGGCGTGCTGTGGTGCTATTGGGGGTAATAAAGGTCTTGGAACGCCGTCCTAACACCGAGATATGCCCGTCAGAACAAAACATTCGTTATCTAAAACTACGAAGACACATACAGGACCTATTGGGACGCCTGAACCTCCGTTTCTGATGAGCCTTTCCTCTTCAGCCTGCTCGTCCGGAGGATGTGGATCGTCACCCTCATCGTCTGTGACATTCGTACAATCGGACTCTGCTGAGGAAGCGCGAGAGTGGGATCTAGCGATCTGATCACCCGTAGATCCTGGGGGCTGAACTGCTCCTGATGTTACACCATCTGTCTCATCTTCGGGTAACAGATGTGAACTGGGTGGGGGCGGTATGATGACTTCGGAATCTGTTGGTGACGGTGGAGGATAGATGGTGATGGGAGGGATAGTCAGGGTTGCAGATCTAGATGGCTCAGCATTTGTAGATCCCTGATTATCCGAACTGGCATCTTTGGTATCAATTTCAGATTCTCTGGCGCCCGTCCTTTCCCTCAGCGCTACTGATTGTTTAGGTTCCGATGTGCCAGACGCAGCATCATCGAGGTAACTACGGGGCGTACTGGGGGTGGGACCAACGCATGGCATGACCTTGTGCACGATTCGGGATAGAAATGACGGTTTGGATCGGGTACGAAGTGGACTCGGCTTGACGATGGAGGGAGAAGTGGAGGATGACAGGGCACCCTCTGAAGTTGAAGATTTGTTAGCTCTACGACGATAAAATGGAGTTCGGTTGGGGGTGCCGGTCAGTGTGGTATTGAGGGATCCCTGTTCTTTGTCTGTTTCGTTGTCTTTGTCCTTGTCTTTGCTTCCCTCGTCGACCTGCGCTTCTGGTGCCATAGAGATTGGTGAAGTCAGAGATATTGCAATGCGTTCTGTAGAAGCGGACGACTGCTGTGGAGTAGGGGCCGGCCCTTCACGAGCGTCAACGGGTGATTGAATGGCTACACAATCTTCATGAGATTCTAAAATGGTTAGTCTCTTGTGAAAGAGTACTCACTGCTAGAGCTGGTTGGATTTTGTGAAGGAGCCTCTACGGCTGGGACCTTTTGGCCTGTCTCTGTCCCCTTCCGAGTCCTGGAAACTTTCCGACCAGCGTTCGAGAATAACCATTTCCGTAACGAAGATTTAACAGGAAAAACCTGAGTTACAACATCTGGGTGATCGGCAGACGAGGAGGCCATGGCAAGAAGAACGATGAAAGACGGAAGGAGAGAGAAGGCAGACAGCAAGGAACAAGGGTGGCCAGAAGCGCCAGACACGATGCCGTCTCGCGCTCCCACGCCCCGAACACTTATGATGGAATATTCGAAACGAATATATTATATTGAGCATCACTAACGATGCGAGGCCGATTTGTAGTCGTACACAGTGATGTCTACGATACTACAGTATCTACATTTTAGATTCACTGGATACCCACCTTTCTGTTAGCACGAAGTTCGTCGACTCTTCGATATCAACGAACCGCAACCGCTTCTGGAATCTGCCTGATCTGTAGTCAAATATGAAGTTGATGTTTGCTGCTGTACTCATTACATTGTTTGTATTCGTTGTCCAGGGGCTTCGAATTCTACAGTCCTCACTGGCACAGACGGCGATCGACCTTGCCGCTGGTGACCGCGTTTTGGAAGTTTGTCCGAACCAACGAGATTCTGATTGCGAGCCTCGGGAAACCTTTCCAGGTACTCGACTGTAAACAGAAGGCACCTTGAAAATAGCTGTTGAGCGTCGTTCTCCGAGTCGACAGCAACGTTTTGTATAGCGACGTTGGATAATCTTGATTTGCTTATCTCGGCTGCCCCTGAGAAAGCCGATAAGCCGAAGCGGACATGAGGAGGTCACATGTGACACCTGACTCAGCCTCTTACTAATACTCAACACCGGGAAATCAACTCGCCTGCGATTGGAATGTTATCCTTTCAACAGCAAAACAGCAGCCCCAATGTCGCCCAACCCATCCAGGGCTCAAATCAGAACCAAAACCAATCTATTTCCCAAGAACATGCAAATGTTCATCAGCAATTGCAACAACCAGGCCCCACAATCCAAACAATGCGTCTTCGTGATGACCCTCCTGCCATTACTCCCGTTTCCCGTCCTTCGCGGAAACGTAAATCTCCCCCTTCTAACAACGCCGATACCTCCCAGAACACTACGCAGCCCGCCCCACCTCCACAGCAGCCCGTACAGCACGTTCTCCCCCCCCCTCACACTTTAATCCACCCTCCACCTCACATGCAAGCACCCCCCCCCCCACCCCCCGCCACCACGCCTC
>Ga0210402_10005481_pt1 | contig 11349 bp, 9 predicted proteins | sample IncBWC7MmetaG_FD_161055 | JGI IMG/M metagenome (GOLD analysis project Ga0210402, IMG submission 161055) | Forest soil microbial communities from Barre Woods Harvard Forest LTER site, Petersham, Massachusetts, United States - Inc-BW-C-7-M | ecosystem: Environmental > Terrestrial > Soil >... | reverse complement strand
GAGTTGATGGAATTGAATTTTCCGCCGGCGTCCGAGCCGGTGGCGAACCGGTGGAATTTGCCGTTCTTCAGGTCTAATACATCAATCAAACCATGGCCAACGCCGGCAACGTCGTCGTGTTTCGCATCATCCTGTTTTGCGAAGGTGACAAAGATCAAGCCGTCAATGTTTTGAACATTGAAGGGAGCGTAACCTGCGGGTGCCTTCGGGTCCGAGATTTGCATGAGGTCCATGTTGGTGTTGTAAATATCCACGGTGCCTTCGCGGAAGTTCGCGAGCAGCAGCAGGGGCGTGTCATTATTTTTGTGATTGTGATTGCCCTTGACGGTGACAAGGGTGATGCCTTTATAAACTGCGTTGGTCCGCGACACCAACAGTTCCGCCGCGCCGGCAAGTGCCGGACGCCAGCCGGATATTGTGCCATCCTCACCGGCGAAGATGAAAATATCGCCGTTGAAGCTGCCGGTGCCATCGAATAATTGTCCGGTGGGAACACCGTCGCCGGGGATGACCACTTCGAGGCCTTGTTTGACCGTATGAGGCACGCCGCTCGAATCATTGGTAACGGCATACAATGTGGACAGGCCGGAGCCGTTGTCACTGATCCAGAACGGACTCGTGGCACTGAAGGAAATGCCCCAAGGATTCACGAGATTCGTGTCTTGCAACTGCGCAATCCCCGGCAGATCAGAAACCAGGTTGGTTTGCAGGTAGCCGCCGGATTTTTCATGATCCTTTGCCAGCGCCGGGATTGAACCCAGTGCCAGGGACGCCACCAACGCAAACAGGCTCAGGCGACGGGGGGTGACGGTGATTGTGTTTTGGATTATGTTTTGTTTCATACGATTATCCTTTTCATTGTTTCGATTTGTTTGTTTTTCAATTCCCAGGTTTATAGCAGCTTCCGTGGCGTGAATATTGCCCAAGCCGGACACGTTGGGGACAAACCGATCCATATCCAATCCGATCCGATCCGACTTCACACCACTGTCGCAAAGCGGTTCCGTTTCTTGATGAGAGGGAGCCGGAGGAGTTTTGTTCCACAATTTTCTGTGACATTCCGGTTTCAAAATGGTGTCTTAAACGAATTTCAAAGGCTGGCGAGGCTCAATTGTTTCCGTCACTTGTGAATAACTTTTTGCGGCGGACGTTTAAATCGGGATTATAATTTCAGGTGCGCGGGCGCGGCATAAACGGGTCGCCCGCAGTTGAAACCGCTGTTAACCAAACTGGAAAGGGACAAGTTATGCATATCGCAGTTCATCACAAAATCACCAACCCGCAAAAATGGGAGCAAGCCACTCAACACATCATGGCGATGGCCGAGCAGGGCCGGCTGCCGCAGGGAATGAAGGGGCTGATGTTTCTGCCGGCCATTAACGGGCGCAATGCGGATTGCGTCTGGGAAGCGGACTCGGTGGAAGCGCTGAAGAGTTTCATGGAACGCGAGTCGGGGAATGGTGCAAAAAACGAATACTTCCAGATTGATGACGCCATGGCGTTCGGCCTGCCGGGTCGAGTGGAGATGCGCCGGGCAGCCTGAACGGAATCAGGAACAACGCACTAGAGCCGGGATTTTTTCCGGTTCTCTTGGACTGCCGGTTTTTGCAGACGGCACTATCGGCGCTTGTGCAACCGCGCCAGTCACTGCGTATATGGGTAGAACACCCCATAGCGCCCGCGTGATTTTTCTGCTAATCGTCTGGTCGTGGCCAAAAATCAAACATCCCCGAACAAAGTCCGAACCGGCGAGTTATCGAGATTCATTCGGACATTAGTGACTGGCATCGAAGCCATGATTCCTTTCGGTTACGAAGATGAAACGGGGTTTCATTACGGCGTGGAGTTCATCTCATCGCTGCTTAAATCCTCCGCGATCTGGAAATCTTCAGCATCCTAGTTTACAACGGATGCTTTGCCGTCCGGCAAATGCTCCGCCGCCCAAATCTCTTTGATGGTCTCCTCGGTGTTGAATCCATTAGGACATGCCGCGCTGCGGGTGTTGGCCCAATACCATTGCGGGCCTTCACGATTTCCCGTCCGTAACACCCGGCTGCCCGGCATTTCCAGGTGACCGTTGGGATCGGTATCTTTCACCCAGTTCCACGCATAGCGCAACCATGCGTTACGCTCCGCTTCCGGCGTGAGCGCAAACCAGGTAATCTCATCCCAGCCCCAGATGAAGGGCGAGGCGCTGGGTTTGCCCGGATTGTGGCTTCCAAAATTATCGAACTCCACGATGTAAGGCAGATGTTCGCACGACCAGCCGCTCGGTGTGATGCCGCCTTTGCTGCGCTTGAAGATGGAGTCGGCATAACCGGTTTGAAGGATTCCCTGATATGGCCGGTTGATCACCGCCGTGATGCGCAAGGGAAACGAATGGAAATCAAACAGCAGCCGGCCATTTTCCACATAACCGCCCGTGGGTGTATGCGCGTCGCAAACCACTAGATGCCGGCGGGCATGTTGATGAGCATAGGCCCGGACGCGGCCAAGCATGTCCAGCCAGCCGGCGTGGTGCGGATCATTGTTATCCATGAGACCGACCTGGCCAAAATGGATGGCCTCGATTCCCGCATCAATGTAACTGGCGGCCAGGAAATAAAACCACATGCGCGTTTCCAGCCGGCTCATGTCCGGCACGGATGCGTTGCTGCCCCAGTGATTCACGAAGTGGCCGTTCGCATACAGCATGTCCTCATAGCAAAAGGTGCGATTAGTCAACGGCTGGCCAAACTCAACCAGCACCCGTTCAGGAATGAAAATGCTCTCCACGTTCGTTGTCACGATCTCAAATTCCGCCGCCTGAAGAATGATGTCCGGGTCGGCTTTATGAAGCGCTTCGGCAAAGGGCTTCGCCGTTTTCAGAAACGGCGCAAGATTGCTTTCATGTCCCCAAAGCATCAGCGAACGGCCAACGAACTTGGTCTTGGTATCCAGAATCAAGCGCAGGTTGTCGCGCGGGTCAACTCCCCGGGGATCGCGCGGCTGGTTCAAATCGTCATGAAGCAGTTCCGTGAAAGAGATGGAGCGCGCGAGGTAATTTTCCAGCACCGGTCGCGAGATGGCGGAATCGAAATGAAAATCCCGGGCGATCGCGGGCATGATCCAAAGAATGCAGAAAGCCGGCAGAAGGAATAACCGCTTTGTATTTTTTGGATTCATGAGTTCGGGTGCGGAGGATATTCATCCGGTTTATCGTGCAAAAGCAAACGGGGCGGCGGCCATCCCGCTTGTTCGCCCGGCGGCGATGGATGGTTATTCGCCAAGAAGTTGTTTCAGCTTCGGCTCGGTGGCGTTCGCCCAGATCCGGTAACCGGCTTCGTTGGGATGCAGATAGTCAGGCATGATGGATTTGGAGATGGAACCGTCGTTCTCAATCAACTGCGGGCCAAAATCCATATAGAAAATGTTTTTGCCATCGTCAAGTCTGGCAAGCGCCTCGTTGACCTGGAGGATTTTTCCACGTTGCGGGCTGAACGTCTCACCGCGCGGGAAAATGCCGAGCAGAATGATCTTGGTATCCGGCTGCCGCGCGCGGATTTGTTGCACGATGGCGGTGACGCCTTCGAGGATTTCGGCTTCGGTGTTGTCGTGGTTGTTGGAATTGTTGGTGCCGATCATGACGACGGCCGCCTTGGGCTTGATGCCGTCGAGCTGGCCCTGCTCAAAACGCCAGAGGACGTGCTGGGTGCGGTCGCCGCCGACGCCGAAGTTGATGACCTTGCGCTTGCCGTAAAATTCCTGCCACACATTTTTGCCGCCACCTTCCCATCCCTCCGTGATGGAATCGCCGATGAATTCGATGTCGTAATCACCGGGCGCTTCCTTGGCGCGCTGCAACACAAGGGCCTGACGGTTGGTGGCCCAATGGTCGGTGCGCGGCACGGGAATGATGGCGGTGTTCTGGTGAACTTCCGGCGTATTGGTTTGCGCGCCGAGTGTCAATTGCAAGGTGAGCACCGCGGCGGCGGCGGCGAGAACGGGATTTAGTCCGGGGAATTTCATGCAGGAAAAATGGCAATTACGCCCGGCGGCGTCAATCCTTGTGTGAGCCTCAAGCCAAGTCTGGCCTGCCCAAGCGTGCTGGCAATCATCCCGCTTTGCCTCGCGCAATTGAAAATGCCGTCCAGTAGTTTTCTATCGGCAACGTGAACGTGCCGCGAAGAATTTCCAGCGAGCTAGGGCAGGGGAGCAGGTTCAATTTGAGAAGCCGCGTTAATCACAACCTGAAAGAACATAAACCTGTCCGGGTTGAAACTCAGGCAAACGGCGAAGTAATTCCGGCGCAAATGGAATGACATCGGCAAGGCGTTCGATTTCGCACGCAACACAACCACGGCGAACGGCAGACCTTCGATTTTCTGCTCACGCGGAAGATTTTTGTCCACCGTTAAAAACACATCAAACTTTCCCGAAGCGGCGATCAGCCGGAGCAGCTTGCCGTTCTTGATGCTTGCCCAGCCTTCCTGCGGGACGGTTTGCACATCGTGGCCGGGCAGATTCCGGCGCAGACGCACGGGCAGACATTCATCGAGCAGGACGCGCATTCAGACGGCGACCAGCATCCGTTCGCTGGCTTCTTCGAGGAAGGCGATGGCCTGTTTGCGGGTCACGGTGGGAAAATCCTCCAGAAAATCGTCGAGCGAATCGCCACCTTCGATGTAATCAATCAACGTGCGGGCGGGAACGCGCGTGCCGGCGAAGCACGGCGTGCCGCTCATGATTTCCGGGTCAACCAACACAACGCTTTTCGCTTTCATGGCGGCAAGATAACACAGCCCAAACGTGAGCGGCAAGGTGTGAAATGCAATGAATTGACCATATAAAAAATATTGTCTAGTTTCCCTTTGTGAATGAGAAAGAAAAAATCGGGATAACTTTTTCCGAGAGCAGTCAGGAACTATTGCAGAAAGATTGGGCGACAGGAAAAGTTTTGGAAAGAAGCAAGATGATTAAAACCATTGTTAAATGTCGGGTGGTAATATCAATACGCGGCTTGCATCAAGGGTTCTTTTTAGAAGGACAAATTCAAAAATCAGCTTTTGAAGTGGAAAAATTAGCCGCTCAAATTCGGGAGGCAGCTTTAAGAAAATTATCCGATGGTTTGATTTTCAATCTTTTTGAGGAAACTGAAATTTATTTAAACGAGAATGATCCAGAATATCCGGGGCTTGAAGCTGAAATTCAAATTGATAAAAACTATGCTGGCAGTCTGGAGGCACAAGCGAAAATTGGAAACAAAACCATCAGCCATTTGAAAAATGTGCTCAAAGAATTGGAAGATTTAGTCACGGGTATTCCAAGCCATTACCAATATGAGATTAACCAAAAACTTTTATTCCTTGATATGTGTTCTAGATCACAAGGTGATGGAAACGGTAAAATTTTTGGAATTCGAGAATGCGTGGCGGATCTCATTAAAAGAAAAAATCGAAACCACTGGAATTATCTTCGAATTGAAGAACTGCTTCTTTCACGGTTGTCAGATTGGCCGACCACAAATATTTGGACACAACAACCGCCGCCAGTAATCTGATTACTTCGCAATCATCCCGCTTTGGCGCGCGTAATTGAACAGGCCGCCGGCGTCCACGACGGGGCGGACGTCGCCGAGCGGTTTGAATTTGATGACTTTGCCGGTCGCCTGGACGGTGACGGTGGCGGCGTCGAGGTCAACGGTCACGACGTCGCCAGTCTTCAGGGTGTCGCAGAGGCGTTCGGTAATTTCGCACGGATAAAGTTCGCCGGTGGCGACGGAATTGCGGAAAAAAATGCGCGCGAAACTTTCGGCGAGGACAATTTTGCAGCCGGCCGAGCCGAGCGCGATGGGTGCGTGCTCGCGCGAACTGCCGCAGCCGAAATTTTTCCCGCCGACGACAATCGGATAATCGGTGTCGAGCTTGCCGTCGGCGACGAAGCGCGTCGGGTAAAGCGATTTCGGCAAACCGTCGAGCGCGTAGCCGCCGAGCTTTTCGTATTCCTCGGGAATCGTCGGCACGAGGTTTAAATACTGCGCGGAAATGATTTGGTCGGTGTCAATGTTGTCGCGCACGACGTAAACGGGGCCGGTAAATACACTTTGCATGAGGGCAATGTGCCGCGCGGGAGGAGAATTTTCAATCAGATTTCAGCGGTTCACGAAGGCTTCAACCTTGCCGCAGGCGGTGGGATTTCTATAATCCGTCCGTGCTCGACATCAAATTGATTCGCGAAAAGACGGATTTTGTCCGCGCCCGGCTCGCGCTGCGCGGGGCAGGGGACGAAAAACTCATTGAGCAAATTTTGCAGGCCGATGAACAGCGGCGAACGATTCTGACCGAGGTGGAATCGCTCAAGTCCCAGCGCAACCGCGTGTCGAAGGAGATTGGCGCACTAATGGGGCAAAAAAAACTGGCGGAAGCCAAGGCGAAGAAATCCGAGACGAAAAATCTCGGCGACAAGATTGCCGAACTGGACAAGCTCGTGAACAAGGCCGACGCCGAGCGCGACGCGTTGATGCTGCGACTGCCGAATCTGCCGCACGAGTCGGTGCCGCCCGGCAAAACGGCGGAGGACAATCCTGAAGTCCGCGTTTACGGCGCGAAAGCGAATTTCAGTTTTAAGCCCAAGTCGCACGTTGAACTTTGCGAATCGCTCAAGCTGGTGGATTTTGCGCGCGCGGCAAAAATTTCGGGCAGTGGATTTCTGCTCTACACGAATTGGGGCGCGCGGTTGGAACGCGCGCTGATTCAATTTCTCCTCGATTTGCACATCACGGAGCACGGCTACACGGAAGTATCGCCGCCGCTCATGGTTGGCGAACAATGTCTGGTCGGCGTGGGACAATTTCCTAAATTCAAGGACCAGTATTACGGCGTGGCCGAGGGTGACGATGCCAAGAATCTCGGTAAACTATATCTGATTCCGACGGCAGAAACGCCGGTGGCGAACATCCATCGCGAGGAAATTTTGGCGGAGCAACAATTGCCCATTCGTTACTGCGCCTACACGCCGTGTTTTCGTGGCGAGGCGGGCGCGGCGGGCGTGGGCACGCGTGGCATGATCCGTGTCCATCAGTTCGACAAGGTTGAGTTGATCAAAATCGTGAAGCCGGAGAACGGCTACGACGAACTGGAAAAGATGGTTGGCAATGCGGAAAAAGTTTTGCAACTGCTCGGCCTGCATTACCGCGTCATCATGCTGTGCACGGGCGACATGGGATTCGGCAGCGCGAAGACTTACGACATCGAAGTCTGGGCGCCAGGGCAGGGGAGCTATCTCGAAGTTTCGAGCTGCTCGAACTGCGAAGATTTCCAGTCGCGACGGATGAACCTCCGTTTCAAAACGGAGACGGGCGAAAATAAATTTCCGCACATCCTCAACGGCAGCGGCACGGCGCTGGCACGGCTGTTCGTGGCGCTGATTGAAACCCATCAACAGCCAGACGGCAGCGTAAAAATTCCAGCGCCATTGCAGCCGTATTTGAAAACGGAAAAGATTTGTTGAAGCGTTAAATTGTGAAAAGTTGAATCGGTGTGTATTGCGCACGATTCAACGATTCAACGATTCAACCATTTAACGACATGAAAATATTGCTCGCCAGCAGCGAAGTTCATCCGTTTTCCAAGACCGGCGGGCTGGCCGACATGGTGGGCGCGCTCGGCAAGGCGCTGGCACATGCCGGCCACGAAGTGCACATCGTCACGCCGTTGTATCGCGGCATCCGCGAAAAATTTCCCAAGATGTGCCGCGTGGATTGGAAATTTAATTTGCCGCTGGGGTTGAAATGGAAGCAGGGGGATTTGTGGTCGTTGGATGTTGAGAACGGGCTGAAGGTTTATTTTGTGGACCAGCCGGGTTTCTTCGACCGTGCCGGAATTTATTTTGAAGACAACATCAGTTACGCGGACAATGCCGGGCGTTTCATTTTTTTCTCCAAGTGCGTGACGCATCTCGCCCGTTACTCGGCATGGCAGCCGGATGTGGTTCACGTCAACGACTGGCAGGCCGCGCTGGTTCCGGCGTTGATGTTGCACCAAGAGCGCGCCGAAGGGTGGGAAAATCCGCCGCCGACCTGCCTCACGATTCATAATCTTGCGTATCAGGGAATTTTTCCGCCGGACGCGTTCGCACTGACAAATTTGCCGCCGGAATTTTTCAGCATGGATGGCGCGGAATTTTACGGCCAGCTCAATTGCCTCAAGGCGGGAATCCTTTTTGCCGGTGCGATCACGACGGTCAGTCCGCGTTACGCCCGCGAAATCACCACGGAGGCGTTGGGCTGCGCGCTGGACGACCGGCTGCGCCAGCGGCGGAAACAGCTTTTTGGAATTCTCAACGGCGTGGACTATGGCGAATGGAACACGACGGAAAATTTATTTTTATCACACACCTATTCCGTCACGCGGCTGGCTGGAAAAGCCGCCAACAAACTGGCGCTGCAAACAGAGGCCGGCCTGCCGAGGCGGAAAGATGTGCCGCTGTTCGGAACGATCTCCCGGCTGACGGAACAAAAGGGCGTGGACATCGAACTCGGTGCGCTGGAAGAAATGTTGAGTGCGGACATTCAGTTTGTCCTGCTCGGCAGCGGTGCGCTGATTTTTGAACGCGGCTATCAGGAGCTGGCAAAACGTTTCCCAAACAAGGTCGCCGTCCGCTTTGGTTACGATGAGGGCTTGTCGCACCGCATCGAGGCTGCGTGCGATTTTTTCCTCATGCCGTCGCAGTTCGAGCCGTGCGGTTTGAACCAGATGTATAGCTTGCGTTACGGCACGATTCCGATCGTGCGCGCCACCGGCGGCCTCGACGACAGCGTGATTGACTTTACGCAGGACGCGGCGCACGCCAACGGCATTAAATTTCAAGAATACTCGGCGCGCGCGCTGGCCAAGGCGATGCGCAAGGCGCTGGCGATTTACGGACAACCAGAATTGCTCCGCCGCTACCGGCGCAATGCGATGAAAGTGGATTTTTCCTGGGAACAGACCGTCGGCAAATATTTGAAAGTCTATGAGGCGGCAAAAAATTTCAGCGCTGGACAAGCTGAACCAGATTTGTAAAACGCCGGGCGCGTTCCGTGACAACGGTGCTCGGATGATCCGCCTGCCAGGGCGCATTCCAAAGAACGTAAAACTCAAAATCCGTCGCTTCACGTTTGTGGCTTTGTTGAAACCCGGCCAGACGCGGACGCATGATCTCTTGTGCGACAACCAGCGCCACCTGTGGATTTTGGGGATCTCCGCCCGGCCAGAGGCTGCGCCGGATTTGAAAACGGGAGATTTCCCCGCCCGGCCCGATGGCCTTGTCATCGTCACCGCTTTCGATCATCGAAAGCGCCGCCCAACGATCCATCGCCGATACGGTCGTGGCCAGCGAGAATACGGCCAGAATTAAAACGGCCAATCGAGGTTTCACTATCAGCCAATAAACCCCGCAATTCACAAACCGTCAACGAAACAGTTAAATCAGGGAAACACGACGCGGTAGAAGCGATTTTTGAAACCGCTGTTTTTTGTATCTTTAAAGCTAAACACTCCGTTCGCCCCGGCAGTCGCCGCCCCGATGCGCTGCCAGTTTATCACATTGGTTGATGCTTGAATCGAATAAGCAACACCCGCACCTCCGGTTCCGGTTATGAGCACGCGATGCTTTTCAACAAATGTAATGGATGTGATTGTTATTTTAGCAGGTCCCGACAATGTATTTATCATCAAACTCCAGGCCGCAATGATGCCGCCGTCCGGGGGCGCATAATCATAGACATACAGGAGCCAGGTGCCATTGGCCGACAATCCGTTAAACCGAGACATGGCCACCGGCGTGTTTGTATAGAACGACGGATCCGGCGCCGGTGCCGGGAAAAGAGCCGGGCCACCATTGGTGGCTGAAGAATAGTTGGCTGGCCTGAACGGTGTCGAGATGAGCGGACCAGGAAATGGCAGCGCAAAGACTGCGGCATCGCTCAAAGTCAGGGTGATGTTGTTCGCGCTCCAATTATTGCCGGAAATGGCCGTCCCACCATCACCTGCACGGGAAAAGATCACCACCGAATTCGTATGCTGATCTGGCGACACGTTGACCAAAAGCATGTCCACATCGCCCGGGTAAGCGTGGGTGAATTGACTCAGCGTCACTGTCACGTTGGTTATTGTCCCACTCATGTTCGAGACGACAATTTGGGAAGGATAAGGGGTCGCCGTGAACTCAATCGGGATCATGATGCCATTTGTGTTTGCGAATCTTCCCGCTCCAGGCGGCGGCGGGTTGACCGTCAGAACAAAACTGTTGGTTGCGCTACCGACCCCATCGTTGGCAGTGACTGTTATGGTCGTCGTTCCGGTTTGGCCAAAAACCGGAGTCATTGAAATATATCTTTTTAGCCCCGAACCCAAACCGTTCGCGTAAAAAAATATGTTGGTCACCGGGATCAGTTGCAGATTCGAAGAAGCAGCAGTGAGTAGTATCTGGTCTAACGCGACATTGGGATCACTCAAAGGCAATTGGATGAGTTCAGTTGGTTGATCCTCATAGACAGACTGGTTGGTCAGACTGCCAATTGTCGGCGACGTGGCTGAAACAACCGTCAGCGTTCCGGAATCAGCGGAAAGCATGATGCCATTGTCATTGTAGGTCGCATGAATGTCGGCACTTCCAAGTGAATTGCCCGTGAAGGTCGCGCTTTTGGAATTAGAAGCCACCTGCAAGTCGCTGCTCAGCACACCACCCGTTATATTTGTCAGCAACCAGCTCGCGGCCACATTCGTAATAAAAGCGCCAAAGGCATCACGCTTGACGGCATAAACAATGTTCGAACTGCCCATAGTGATGTTATGCGCTGACACAACAATTCCCGAACCGTCGGGCTGCGTCTCCAACTGAAGGGAGGCATTGGTGCTGGTGGCGATGGTCAAACTCCAGCCCCCGGCGATTTGACCTGTATTTGCGGGCGCATCGTCATACACATACAAGGACCAGGTCCCATTCGGATTCAACCGGTTAAAAGCAGAAAACGAAGAACCAAAGGAATTCGCAGGAGCTGGAGCTGGAAAAACGACGGATCCATAGGCAGTCGGCAGCAACGGCATTTCAGACCAAAGCGGATAATTCTGCGCAAGGGGGAGGAAATAGATTGGCCAGCCGGTTACAGCCACAGTCACGTTGGATGCATTATAGCTCCCAGAAACATGGGAAAGGGCGATCGCGCCCTGTCCGCCCGGTGCCACCAGAAGCGCATTTACATCGCTGACATTTTGGTGGGAGAATTTGCTTAGCACCAAGGTTATGTTGGTAACTGAGCCAGCCATCCCGGAAACATTTATCGTCGACGGGTAGGGGCTTGCAATTCCGTCTGGAATCAAAATCGGGGAC
>Ga0210402_10005480_pt1 | contig 11350 bp, 6 predicted proteins | sample IncBWC7MmetaG_FD_161055 | JGI IMG/M metagenome (GOLD analysis project Ga0210402, IMG submission 161055) | Forest soil microbial communities from Barre Woods Harvard Forest LTER site, Petersham, Massachusetts, United States - Inc-BW-C-7-M | ecosystem: Environmental > Terrestrial > Soil >... | reverse complement strand
CGAGTCTTGGGACCGCAACCAACTCCACGCTTTTCTGGTGGCCGGCGGATACGCCGAAGCAGTGGTCTTCCCCGCGAACAACCAATTCGTCCCGCCCAACGAACTGCTCTACAAAAAAGCGCTGGTTTTGGCTCCTGGCCGGTTCGACAACGTGGGTGACCTTCATGCGAATCTGGTCCAGGACACCCTGGCTCAATTGCCGAAGGAAGATGTAGAAGAAAGTAGAGGTGCTCTCGGACTGTTTTGTCTGTCGGTCGGCGGCGCAAACGGCGGACGCATAGAAGTGCCTGTCAAAGAGATCGTGGAACACGTGGAAGCGTTGCACGAGTTAGGTTATGGCGTGATGTTATTCCGTGCGCTGGAACTCTACACAATGACCGCTTACGTGAATCGCTACACGAAATCACGGATTCACTTCGCGATCGGACTGACGGTGCTTGAGCGTATCTTTGAAGATCGCTACAAAGACCTGGCGGGAAATTTGCTGGAAGGGATCGCCCGGCTCTTCACTCAAAATGTCCGGGTGTGCGTCTATCCTATGTCGGCGGAAGATGTACAGCGGCGGGTAAAAGTAGCGGGACTGACGGGCTGGACCTGGAAAGAGACAAATGGCATGGTCACTGCTGACAACCTGCATCCGTCAGGACCGCTGGATTCTCTGTATCAATATCTGCTGAGTAGTGAATTCATTCTTCCAGGGAAACCAGGGAAGCGCTGAATCTCGCATCGCTAACGAAACATCTATTTGCGGGTGGCACAGCCTTAGCGTGATTGGGCGCTTTTTCCCGGGTTGCGGGTGCTCCATCCTCGCGGTTTTGTCATCGCGAGGCTGAGTCCGCTCTTCGCTCCTCTTGGCTGTCCCTCCTCGGCTCTTCCTTTCTCTCACCTGCACTTCAAATTCCGATTGACAATACCGTTACTACTCCAGTATACTCTTTTCGGTTAGTATTGCGCCTCGGGTCCTGCGAGGCGTTTCTTTTTGGTGGCACAGGCTTCAGCCTGTGCTCTTTTTCCGTCTCTACATCCGAACTCAATCTAAGGAGAACTTCCATATCCTCTCTTCGCTCAGTTGACCGCTCTGCGCTCACACGTGAAAAAGCTCGCGTGTCCCCGTGTCGTTTTATGTTTGCCGATGGCCGCGTTGTCGCACTCCCCGCTCCGGCTCTTATCCGCATTTCTGCTTCTATGTAGGATCGTCCTTCTGAGGACGACCGCTTTCTCTCCGCTAACCCATTTAGAATCAACATCTACAAAATCGCCCACAGCTGTTGATTCTAAATAACTTACGCCAGCGCTAAACTGCTTAGAATCAACACTTAGAAAAAACAGGGGGGAGGGTCACATCCACTAAGTCGAACTCATCGGTTTCCCGTTCGGGATTTCATCTGCCCGGTTTGCCCTGTCCACCCTGAGCCCCAAAGGAGCCTGGAACGGAGTTCCTGGCCAGGTGCCGGGATTCAGCCCGGCTCCCTCCTGGTAGCACTTGACTTCAGTCTGTGCAGCTTTCAACTCAACGTTGACTGCTGACCGCCGACCGGGACAGCTCTCCAATCCCCAGCCTCACAAGTCCGTCCTCTGCCGGATAAAGAAAACCGCCGAACCCAGCCAGTTTCATGCTGGCCGGAGCTCGGCGGATAGAGACTGCCTCGCTACCCTTGGCTATCCTTTCACAGGAATCGTGACCGGCTTGGCTAGCTTGAACGTCAACTTGCTCTTGGCAGCCAGCAGCGTCACGTTCTTGTTCGCCTTAACCTTGTCGGTATCCTTGTCATCCTTCTTGACCTGGCTCTTCGGCCCTGCGATCGAATTAGTGTCCAGCGGATAGGACTTCCCGTGGATGACCACTGAAGCCAGCGCCACCTTCAATTCGTGCTTTTTCACCGTAACGATTCGGCCGGTTACGTGCGCGCCTTTTGGAATCACGGTCTTTCCTTCTACCTCAATCGGCGTGCTGAGGCTGGCGGCAAACGTGTCACCGGCCTTGTTCTTGTCGGTCGCCAGCGTTTGGCCTACCGTTGCGCTGATCGCCGTTCCTTTCGGTACGGTGACCATCGTTGTAGGTTCCGGGACCTTAGCTACGGCGGCAGCCTTTGGTACCGCAGCAGGTTTCGCCGCCACAGTTGGTTTCGCTGCAGCAGCAGGTTTTGGTGAAGCTGCGGGTTTTGCTGCGACAGCAGGTTTTACCCGGCCGGCTTCCTTTGCAGTGTTGCTTGCCTCGTCCCCGGACTTTTGCGAGCAACCCGCGACCGTCAATGCGATTGCCGCAACCAAAGCAAGCCAGACGTTTCTATGTACCTGAGAGTGGAACATTTCACACCTCCAGAGGGGTACCGCTGGGGTGAATGGGATGAGGTGGCTGGTTGGACCCTTCACCGATCGAATCTTACCGATCGACTGCGAAACGATGGGTATCTCCTACCTTCCCTAAATCGTACCGAGTCACGTAGGTGGCGTCCCAGCGCACTTCAGCGCGCGTTTCCATCCCGGCACCGGCCTACCGGCCAGTATCCCGCGTCGACGCGTGCCAGGCGCAGATGCTCCGCGCCGGTGTTTATAATGGCCGCCCACCCTTTCATCCCCTATCTCGCCTTGCCGCTTGAGTCTTTATTTTGGCACCTGTGCATTATTGAACAGACGGGAACTCACGTCGAGTTCTACATTCCAGCTGGAAAGTGAAAGTTGAATCCAGGCCCGCGATGGCCATCATTGGAATGCCTCCGAGGTTGTCATCGCGGGCAGTACTTTCGCTGGGGGCATGTATGCCGCCGTTGGCACGGACGTTATTCGGCGGGATGACTAGGCAGGGGCAAGCTCAAAAAATTGAGGGCGCAATTGCCGTTAAGCAGTTGCGCCCTCTAACTGAGCCGTAAAGTTTCTAACCTTCCCGATTCCATCTGGCGGCGTGACGGCCTTTAGGCTGTTGCGCCCTCCAAACTGATCCATAAGAGCTCTCCGCCTCGCGGTTCCATCTCGCGACGCTTCCGCCGTTAAGCAGTTGCGCCCTCTAAACGGAGCCGTAAAGCTTCCAACCCTTCCACATCAATCCGGCGGCGTGACTGCCGTTAGGCTAGTCGCGCCCTTCAAACGAAACCGCGCAGGCTTCGAGCTTCGCGATTCAATCTCGTGGCGCAGCCGCTGTTAGGCTTGCCGCGCCCTCTAAATTGATCCGTAAAGTTCTTAAGCTTCCCGGTTCAATCTGGTGCGCAAAATAAAACTTCTCGTTCGCGACGTCAATCGAATTCTGCTTAAAACTCTGTGCAAATCTGTGGACGCTTGTGCAAAATTCCCTGGCTCTGTCCGCACGGCATCCTCCAATGCGATTTTGCCGGCAAGCCTTGGTCCATGGTTAAAGTCTAAATCCGGACGAAACCTGCGGAACCACCTAGCCGGACTACCTACTATTTACTCGCTTCTAGGGAATTCGCAAAATCTTGTGCTCTTTTAGTTTCGCACTTGCGGCCAGCTTCTGAAGCTCTTTCAAACCTCCCATGCCCCAGCTCGCCAGAAACGGCAGGAAGCACAACTCGCGCGATTGCAATACTTTGTGGGGATAGAGCAGCGACTCGAGAAACTCTTGATGCGCCGCGATAAGGCCAGTCTTCAGCGCGTGGGCCTTGCCCGTCTTGCGCTTCAATTTTTCGAGCTGGAACGCGATTTTTTTTTGCGCTGTCTCCACTGCTCCAGCGAGTGTCGGATCGAGCCGCACGATCTGCTTTTTCAGTTTCGCAAGCATCCGCGTGGCTTCGTTCACAGTCTTGTCGAAATTCCTGCTCAGACTTGGAGCCACGCTGGCCGTTTCCATCCTACGTCGCAACTCCTGCGATCCGCGCCACACGTCCTCGACTTTCAAACCGTAGCGTCTCAAGAGCTTTTCGGTCTTTGCGTCCAGAATCGTAAACGCCGCGCGCGGCAAAATCACCGGCATGCGCTCCAGCAATTTTCTATAAATCACTTCAGCCTGTGCAAAATACGCAATCTCAGCCGGCCCAGCGATGTACGCCGCCGTCGGCAGCAGAAAATCCTGTACGACCGGACGAAGGAGGGCGTTGGGACTAAATTTTTCAGGCTCGGCTTGTACTGCTCGAACCAACTCTTCTTTTGTCCAGTTCTGCTCGCCACAAATAAATTTCCCGTTGCTGGCGGTGATCGGCTGTCGCGTGCCCTCGGGCGTGCCCTTTCCCATGCTGAAAATCAACGTGCTCCGCGCCGTCACTTTCACTTGCGCATCAAAACCCGCCTTGTCCAATTCCCTGCCCCGCGCGAGAAGACCCTCGTTCAGTTCTTCGCGCTCTTCGACTGCTCGGCGCAAAACATCTCCCGCGACGCGATGCAACCTGGCATCCAGCGGATCAAGCAGGATCAGCCCCTGCTCCGCGAATAATCGCCCAAATAATTTTCCGAACGAACTTCCGTACGTTTCCTGCGCCCGAAAACTCTGGCGGAAAATTGCCGCTATGAATTCACCTCCTGCGGCTGTCAGAATTCTCGCGGCCTCGTCCACCATTTCCTGAGCTTGCGGGCCAAGCGCGATGCGCCCCACCGGCTGTCCCGCATCGCCGTTTCCCGGAAGCTCAAACCGCTTTAACTTGCCCGCGTGAAACCAAGTCGAAATTCGAACCTCATCGAGATCGTGGTCTTCCGTCGCCATCCAGAAAACCGGAACGGCGTCCATTCCCATGCGCGTTAATTCCTGAGCGATTTGTATCGCCGTCACCGCTTTGTAAATGGCGTACGCCGGCCCGCCAAACAATCCGACCTGCTGTCCGCTCACGACGGCTAGCGCGCCCTTTTCGAAACGGCCAAGATTTTCACGTGTGGCATCGCCGGCTCCGAGAGCGGCGTTCTGTTCTTGGAGAATTTTCGCGACCTCCGTTCTCCGCTCGCGCGGATAGTGGAGCGATCGGGCCGCTTTCTTCACCGCCTGGATCGTTGGAGGGTGTCCGTAGAACTGCTTAACAGAAGAAAAATCATCGAGGAATTGGAGAAAGAGTTTGGACTGGTGCGGGAGCTGGCGAAACGGCAGGGTTCGACATTCCATCGGGAATTAGATGATACCCACGGCCTTTCGTCACAGCAAATCACGCGCGATTCGAACAACAAGCACAACAGGCAGCAACTCCGAGCGCGTCCGCCGCGCCTCGAGCCTGCAGCCCAAGTAACTCTCTACCCGTGCTAAATGCGCCCCAAGTTTAGACGGATACGGCGCCGGAAAGGCGTGCAGGCGCGTGAGCATCCATTTTGGCCATCAGCGTTCGAACTGCTTGCCTTTGGTCTTCGTGCAGGGGCAAGAGCGGCAGACGCGGCAGACCGCCGCGGTATCCGGCTTGGTCCATGGCGTACTTTACGCCGGGGATGCCGCACTGCGAAACGATTAGCTTCGAAGCAGGCAGGAGGGATACCTGGAGTTCACGGGCTTTTTCGAGATTGCCCGTTCGAACGGCTTCAAAGAGGGCGACACACTGTTCTGGCAACGGACTGGCCAGGGCTAGAATGGCGCCGACGGCACCAAGGACCATCGATGGAAACAGCATGCTCGCTGAGCCCACCAAAATCTGAAACGAGGGGGGGACCGCCGCGAGCATTTCCGCCGCGCGCTGAACATTTCCGGAGCTTTCCTTGATGCCGATGATATTGGGGTGTTGGGCGAGCACGGCCACTTCCGGAGCTTCGAGCGCGATACCAGTAAATTGGGGGACCGAATAGAGCATCACGGGAATCGGTGAAGCGTCTGCAACGCGGCGGAAGTGCGCGATCAATACTTCGGGGTTGTAAACCGGCTTGTAGTAGTACGGGGTCTTCACCAGCGCCACGTGATATCCGAGTTCCGCGGCGCGTTTAGTGCGATCGATCGTTTCCGCGGTAGATTCGGCGCCCGTTCCAGCAATGAGCCGCAATCCTGGCGCGGCCGATTCCTTTACCGCGACGAGGACGGTCTCGACTTCTTTCCTGGAGAGCAACACGGATTCGCCGGTAGAGCCAATCGCCACGTAGCCGGCCAGACCCGTGGAATTGTATTTGTTGATGTTGTGCTTTATGTCCCCGACCGAGACGCTTCCATCAGCAGAATAGGGGGTGGTAAGCGCGGGAAAAACGCCGGAAAGATTCATGGTTCAATCTCCTGAGCCAGTGCTGCCAGAAGCAGCAACGCGGCCGCGATGCAAATCCTGAAGGGCGGCAACTTCGGTGCCCTGATCGAGCAGAGCGTGAATTCCGCGAGCAGCGGCGTGGGCAGCCGCAAGCGTTGTAATACACGGAATGTTATAGCGAATCGCAGCGCGGCGAATAGATTTTTCGTCGTAAAAGGATTCGCGGCCGAGAGGCGTGTTAATGACCAGGTCGATCTTGCCCGTCTTTACGAGGTCGACGATGTTGGGGCGGCCTTCGTTCACTTTGAAGACGGATTCCGCTTCAATACCTGCAGCTTCGAGCGCCGCGGCGGTTCCGCGTGTGGCCAGCAGGCGAAAACCGAGATCGTGCAATTCTTTGCCGAGCGAGGCGAGGTGCTTTTTATCGCGATCATTGACACTGAGAAAAATGGTGCCCTTGCGCGGGAGACGCTGCCCAGCAGCGAGCTGCGCCTTCGCGAAGGCCAGGCCGTAAGAATTGGAAATACCCATAACCTCGCCTGTGGAGCGCATCTCCGGGCCAAGTATTGTGTCCACCCCGCGGAACTTATTAAACGGAAAGACCGGTGACTTCACGGAATAGAATTCGTGCACGGGGATTTCGGAGATGCCGTTGTGTTTCACCAGCGGCAGATTCATGTCCGCTAACTTCTTCCCCGCCATTAAGCGCGCGGCCACTTTTGCGAGAGGCACGCCCGTGGCCTTGCTAACGTAGGGAACTGTGCGCGAGGCGCGCGGGTTCACTTCGAGAACGTAAACGGTGTCTCGCTGGATGGCGTACTGAACATTCATCAGGCCAATCACTTTCAGCGCCAACGCCAGGCGTTTGGTGTACTCGCGGATGTGTTCGAGGATTGCGGGCGACAAACTGACGGGTGGCAATACACAAGAGGAGTCACCGGAGTGTACGCCAGCTTCCTCGATGTGCTCCATGATTCCGCCAATGACGACATCGGTACCGTCGGCGAGAGCGTCTACATCGACCTCCGTGGCCTCTTCAAGAAACTGATCGATCAGAACGGGGCGCGCCGGGCCCATCAAAGCGGCTTGAGCGACATACTCCTGGACGGTGTTCACGTCATAGGCGATCACCATGGCTCGTCCACCGAGAACATAGCTAGGGCGTACGAGCACGGGCATGCCGATTTCGCTCGCAACGCGCGCCGCTTCTTCAGGCACGAGTGCGGTGCCATTGCGGGGCTGCGGAATTTTCAACTTTTCGAGCAAACCCCCGAAGCGCCGGCGGTCCTCCGCCAGGTCAATCGATTCTGGAGCGGTGCCAATGATGGGCACGCCATTGCGCTTCAGCTCCTGGGCAAGGTTCAAGGGGGTTTGCCCCCCAAACTGGACGATGACTCCTTGAGGTTTCTCACGATCGACTATCGCCAGGACGTCTTCGAGCGTGAGCGGTTCGAAATAGAGACGGTCGGAAGTATCGTAGTCAGTGGAGACTGTTTCTGGATTGCAATTTACCATGATGGTTTCGAAACCATCTTCGCGAAGGGCATAGGCGGCGTGGCAACAGCAGTAATCAAACTCGATTCCCTGGCCGATGCGGTTCGGGCCACTGCCAAGAATCATGATCTTGGGGCGCTGCTGAGCGTCGGACTCGTCTTCATCCTCATAGGTGGAATAAAGATACGGCGTGAAGGATTCGAATTCCGCGGCGCATGTATCCACGCGCTTGAAAACCGGGGCGACGCCGTAGCGCGCGCGCTGCAGGCGGACCGAAGCGGGAGTGCTTTTCCAGATCTGAGCGAGCTGCTCGTCGCTTGTGCCGTGGCGTTTGACTTCGCGCAGAAGATCTTTCGAAGCAGTCTCCACGGTGACTGTGGCGGCGCGGCGGTTCATGGCAATGATTTCTTCGATTTGATGAATAAACCAGGGATCGATTTTTGTGAGTTCGCAGATCTCTTCGGCGGGCAAGCCCTTGTCGACGGCCGTCAGGAGCCAATGAATGCGGTCGGGCCGCGGGGTGGCGAGTTTTTCGCGCAGGAGCGAATCCGGGGTTTCCGCAGGAGCGCGCCAGGGGGTGTGCGGTTCGAGAGAGCGGATTCCCTTCTGCAGGGCTTCTTTGAAAGTGCGCCCAATGGCCATGACCTCGCCAACTGACTTCATTTGCGTTCCGAGAGTGCTGTCCGCGCCGGGGAACTTTTCGAATTGCCATTTGGGAATTTTGACCACCACGTAATCGATGGTTGGTTCGAAACAGGCGGGCGTTTTCTTGGTGATGTCGTTGGGAATTTCGTCGAGGGTCATGCCGACCGCGAGCCGCGCTGCGATTTTGGCGATTGGAAAGCCTGTGGCTTTGCTGGCAAGGGCCGAGCTGCGTGAAACGCGCGGATTCATTTCAATGACGACCATGCGGCCATTTTCCGGATTGATGGCGAACTGGACGTTCGAACCGCCCGTCTCGACGCCAACTTCGCGGACGATGGCGGCGGCGGCGTCCCGCATGCGCTGGTATTCCTTGTCGGTGAGAGTTTGCGCGGGGGCCACGGTGATGGAGTCGCCAGTGTGAATGCCCATGGGGTCAAAATTCTCGATGGTGCATATGACGACGAAGTTGTCGCGGAAGTCGCGCATGACTTCGAGTTCGTATTCTTTCCAACCGAGAACGGATTCTTCGACGAGAGCTTCGTGAACGGGACTCATGTCGAGAGCATGAGCGATAGCTTCGCCAAACTCTTCCTTGTTGTAAGCGATGGAGCCGCCGGTGCCACCGAGGGTGAAAGAAGGGCGAATGACCAGAGGAAAGCCAAGCTGATCACACAGACGCAGGGCGTCCTGGGCATTGTTGACGAGCGCGGAGGCGGGAACTTCAAGACCGATTTTGCGGCAGGCATCCTTGAACCAGAGTCGGTCTTCGGCGACTTTGATGGCGCGGAGAGAGGCGCCAATCATTTCGACTTTATACTTTTCGAGAATGCCGCTTTCAGCGAGTTCGACGGCAAGATTGAGGGCGGTCTGACCTCCAACAGTCGGCAACAACGCGTCGGGTTTTTCCCGAGCGATAATTTCCTGCAGATATTCCTTAGTAAGCGGCTCGATGTAGGTGCGGTGAGCCAGCTCGGGATCAGTCATGATCGTTGCGGGATTGGAATTGACAAGGACGACTTCGTAGCCTTCCGCGCGCAGCGCTTTGCAGGCCTGCGCCCCAGAATAGTCAAATTCGCAAGCCTGACCGATGACGATGGGGCCGGAGCCGATGATTAGGATTTTTTTGATGTCTGTGCGTTTTGGCATCGTTGGTTAGAGTATCGTCGTTTGCTCCAAACTAAAACCGGGCGCCGCGCTTTGTTCCAGACGGCAGAATTGGGACTCTCGCAGTGACGCGCTATCCGGTCGATACATCACCATCGCACGCCATGACTATTCTGGATGCTTTCCACCATGGCGCGCTGATTCAGCACGATCGAATAGATTGATTTGTAGTGGTCACCTTGCTTCCATTCGATCACTTTGCGAGCGCGCTCAGGGCCGACGAGCTCTTCCATGGCCTGCCACTCGAGCATGCAGACGGCAATGTGAAAATAGCTGGTGCGCAATTCTCCGTCGCCCTCGGGAACCCGGAAGTCCAGGGTGGGAAAGGCGCGCCGCAGATCATCGAGGAGCCGAGGATTGTCCAAACGCAGCCGATCCATCATCACCCAATGGGCTTGCTCGTGAACGTATGCAGATAGAGCGAGGTCGTCGTTGTCGAGGAAGCGCAGGTTCAGAGTGAGTGTGGGATGCGAATGATTTATGGCGCCATGTTCGACCAGGATGTCACGCGTGATGGTGTATTTCTTCAGGTCGTACTGCCGGGCCAAGCGCTCTATTTGCTGCTTGCGCTGTTCTTCCCCAGGAAGGCCGCTTTTGGTTTTAATCTTGAGCTTGGGCGTCTGGGCCGACGCTGCCAGAGCCACAAATAGGACTGCGCTGGCGATGAGGATTTTCCTGATGTCAGTGCATTTGAGCATTGTGAGTCAGAGTAGTGTCGCCAGCTTCAATCTAGCGATTTTCATTTTTCGCGGCGACGGCCACGCTTTCAGTGACCCCTCCGAAGTTCAGCTTCACGGTAACGGGGTTCTCGGCCGCACCGCGCGCAATTTCAAAGGTTAAGAACTGAACTGCAAAACCTGGGGCGCTGAAGACGGCAGAATAGCGTCCTGGCGACGGAGTGACGGAGAAGCGGCCGTCCTTGTCCGACCGAATCTTGTGAGGGTGCGCGGCAACGCCAGATGACTGCTTGTAAATGGAGATAAAAACGCGAGGAATACCGGTTCCCAATGGATCGAAAACCGTGCCGGAGAAGGTGCGACCGGAAACGCTAACCGGCGAGGCTCCCGCAGCGGCCAGTTGCTCTTCAAAACTAGGGAGTGGCGGCGGTTGCACCCGGAGCTCCATGGTGAACTCTCCCGGATTTTGCTGGTGAGCCGCGAAAAACTGCAAGCAAAGAGCGGCGCCGAGCGTGGGCGAAGTGGAGGCGCTAAGGCGATAAATTCCGGGATGAAGGTGCGGCAGCTTCACCGTGCCGCGAGAATCTGTTGTTAGGGTCAGTTTTGCCTTACCATCGTTCGTTAAGACCGCCAACGTAGCGCCGGGCTGCGGTGCGCCGTCTTTCAAAACGGTGATGACCGGCTTCTGGGCGGACGGATGTATTTCCAGAACCTCCACGGACCGCGGGGTGGCCGGCCACGCGGTGAGCAGCCAAGCGAGAAGCGTCGCTATCCGCAGCTTCATTAACGTGAGCTCCCAGCGTGCGCGTGTTTTTTCATCATGTCGGTGAATTGGGTGAAGAGGTAGTGCGAGTCATGAGGCCCGGGTGAAGCTTCGGGATGGTATTGAACGCTGAAGAGAGGCAATTTTTTGTGGCGCATGCCTTCGTTGGTGTGGTCGTTGAGATTGAGGTGCGTGATTTCGACGTCGCGGGAAGACAGAGAATCGGGATCGACGCAGAAACCGTGATTTTGGGCGGTGATTTCGACCTTTTTAGTCAGCAGGTTCTGCACCGGGTGATTGGAACCATGGTGGCCGAACTTAAGTTTAAACGTTTTTCCACCTAGCGCGAGACCGCAGAGCTGATGGCCGAGGCAAATCCCGAAGATGGGAACATGACCAAGGAGTTTGCGAATGTTTTCGACGGCGTAACCGACTGGCTCCGGATCACCGGGGCCGTTTGAGAGGAAGACACCGTCGGGTTTGAGATCTAAAACGTCCTCGGCAGAGGTTTGCGAAGGGAC
>Ga0210402_10005479_pt1 | contig 11352 bp, 10 predicted proteins | sample IncBWC7MmetaG_FD_161055 | JGI IMG/M metagenome (GOLD analysis project Ga0210402, IMG submission 161055) | Forest soil microbial communities from Barre Woods Harvard Forest LTER site, Petersham, Massachusetts, United States - Inc-BW-C-7-M | ecosystem: Environmental > Terrestrial > Soil >... | reverse complement strand
CAATTGACGCGGCTCGACCGGCCCGACCTGGAATTTGTGCCCTATGTGCCACGTCATCCCGAGCGCGTCCGCGACCATGGCGGCGACATCTTCGCGGCGATCCGGCAGAAGGACCTGATCGTCCATCACCCCTACGAATCCTTCGACGTCGTGGTGCAGTTCCTGCAGCAGGCCGCGCGCGATCCCGATGTGGTCGCGATCAAGCAGACCCTCTACCGCACCTCCAACAACTCGCCGATCGTGCGCGCGCTGGCGGAGGCCGCCGAAGCCGGCAAGTCGGTCACGGCGCTGATCGAGCTCAAGGCGCGCTTCGACGAGGAAGCCAACATCCGCTGGGCGCGCGACCTCGAACGCGCCGGCGTGCAGGTGGTCTACGGCTTCCTCGAACTCAAGACCCACGCCAAATTGTCGCTGATCGTGCGGCGCGAGGGCGGCAGTCTCACCACTTATGTCCACACCGGGACCGGCAATTATCACCCGGTTACCGCGCGCATCTACACCGACCTTTCCTACTTCACGTCAGATCCGATCATCGGGCGCGACGTGGCGCGGGTGTTCAACTTCATCACCGGCTATGCCGAGCCGATCGACATCGAGAAGATGGCAGTGTCGCCCTTGACACTGCGCAAGCGCATGATCGAGCACATCCAGGGCGAGACCAACTACGCCCGTCACGGCAAGCCCGGCGTGATCTGGATGAAGATGAATTCGCTGGTCGACCCCGACATCATCGATGCGCTGTATGAGGCCTCCCAGGCCGGCGTCTTGGTTGAGCTCGTGGTGCGCGGCATCTGCTGCTTGCGGCCGGGACTGCCCGGTCTTTCCGAAAATATCCGCGTCAAATCGGTAATCGGACGCTTCCTGGAGCACGGCCGAATCTACTGCTTTGGCATGGGACAGGGCCTGCCGAGCCCCAAAGCAGCTGTGTATATCTCGTCAGCCGACATGATGCCGCGCAACCTCGACCGCCGCGTCGAGGTGCTCTGCCCGCTGCAAAATCCCACGGTGCATCAGCAGGTTCTCGAACAGATCATGGTCGCCAATCTGAAGGACAATGAGCAGAGCTGGCGGTTGTTGCCGGACGGGTCGTCAACGCGTATGAAGGCTGCGAAGGGCGAGGAGTCCTTCAATTTGCACAACTACTTCATGACGAATCCGAGTCTCTCAGGCCGTGGAAAGTCGCTCAAGGAATCTTCGCCGCGCCGCCTCACGCGCCGTAACGAACGCCATCACAGCTCCTAAGGGTCCCCTCCTGTGAAGCGGCCGCGCAAGCGCGCCGCCAGCGTCGCCGTTATCGATATCGGCTCGAACTCGGTCCGTCTCGTCGTCTATGAGCAGATGGCGCGGAGCCTCGTGTCCGTGTTCAACGAGAAGACGCTGTGCGGCCTTGGACGCGAGGTGCAGAGCACCGGCCTGCTCGCGCCTGACGCCGTCGACAAGGCGTTGACCTCGCTGAAGCGTTTTCATGCGCTGTGCAAGATCCAGAAGGTCGGCCGCGTCTATGCGATCGCGACCGCCGCCTGCCGCGATGCGACCAACGGGCCCGACTTCATTGCCAGGGCGGAACGTATCTGCGGCGCGAAGATCGAGATCCTGTCGGGGCAGCGCGAAGCCCAGTTGTCGGCGCAGGGCGTCATCTCCGGCATTCACAAGCCCGACGGCATTGTCGGCGATCTCGGCGGCGGCTCGCTGGAATTGATCGACGTGCGCGGCCATCGGGTGCACGGCGGCGTCACCCTGCCGCTCGGGAGCCTCGCGCTGCAGGATCTCGCGCATAAATCGCTGAAGCGCGCCGATCGTATCGTCAGGAACGAGCTGTCGGAAGTGCCGCGGCTTGCGGCCGGACGCGCCCGCACCTTCTACGCCGTCGGCGGCACCTGGCGCGCGCTGGCGCGCATCCACATCATCCAGAGCGGCTATCCGCTGAGGGTGATGCACGGCTATTCCATTCCCGCCGCCGAGGCGCTCATCTTCGCGCAGCGTCTGCGCCGGCTTGTGGCCGCCAACATGCTGGCCAATATCGAGGCGGTCGCGGATGCCCGCCGTCCGCTCCTCACCTATGCTGCACTGGTGCTCGAACACATCATCCGCACTGCGCGGCCGAAGACGATCACGTTCTCGACCTTCGGCGTGCGCGAGGGCCTGTTGTTCTCGATGCTGCCGGAGGCCGAGCGCAACAAGGACGGCCTGATCTGCGCGGCGCAGAGCCTCAATGAATTGCTGTCGCGCTCGGCGCGCCATGCGCAGGAATTGATCCAATGGACCGACCGCCTGGCGCGGGTCGTGCATCTGCGGGAGACCGAGGAAGACCGCCGGCTCCGCCATGCCGCCTGCCTGCTGTCGGACATCGGCTGGCGGGCGCATCCCGATCATCGCGGCGAGCAGACGCTCGAAATCATCACCAACGGCAATTTCGGCTCGATCAGCCATCAGGGCCGCGCCTTTGTCGCACTGTCGGTGTTCTTCCGCTATGCGGGGCTGAGCGAGGAGAACCAGCCGCCGACCGTCATCCAGCAGCAGGTCACGGCGACCATGCTGGAGCGCGCCAAGGTGCTCGGCGCGGCGTTCCGCGTGGCGCATCTGATCTCGGCGGCGCGTCCGGGCGTGTTGCCGGCGACGCATTTCCGCAGCCAGGGCCGCAAGCTGATGCTGGTGTTCGAGCACCAGATGGTCGATCTCGTCGCCGACCGCGTCGGCAGCCGCTTCAAGCAGCTGGCGCGGCTGGTCGGCCGCGCCGGTTCTATCGTCCGCCGCTAGCCGATCGCGCCTGCGGCGCGACGACGTGCAGCCGCTGTCGCCGCCAGATCGACCCCGCAATCAGCACGATGATGGCACCGACCACGGCGCAGGCGATCTCGCCGCCGCTGCCGCCGACAAACAGCGGGGCCACGCCGAGCAGCGTCAGCAGCGCGTCGAGTTCGACGCCCATGGCGCCCTCGAACAGCGCCTGCAGCCTCGGATGCACCGCCGAATCGGTCGCGATCACGTCGCCCGCGATCCAGCCGAGCAGCGCCGAGCCGGCCCAGATCAGGATCGGCAGCATGCCGAGCAGCGCCATGATCAGCGCGGCGCCGGCGATGATCAGCGGGATGCTGCTGGCGAGCCCGAAGATCAAAAGCGGCAGACTGCCGTCGGCGGCGGCCGCAACCGCGATGACGTTGTCGAGGCTCATCACGATATCGGCCACGACGACAATCTGCACCGCGGCCCACAGATGCGACGCGGAACCTGCGCCGTGCGCCTCGTCATCCTGCGGCACCAGAAGCTTGGCGGCGATCACGAGCAACGCGAGGCCACCGACGAGCTTGAGGTAAGGCAATCCCATCACGGTGGCGATGATCACCGTGAAGACGATCCGCAGCAGCACGGCTGCGAGCGTGCCGAGCAGCATGCCCCAGAATCGTTGCCGCGCCTCGAGCCCGCGGCAGGCCATCGCGACGACGAGGGCGTTGTCGCCGGACAAAAGAATGTTGATCCAGACGATCTTCGAGAGATTCACCCAGAACTGCGGGTGGCTGATCTCGGCGCCGAACTGCCGGAACAGCGCACCCAGCCCAGCGGGATCGAGCAAATCCGACAACCAGTTCAATCCGACCTCCGAGAGCAGCTCGCGCCGTCACTCGGTATCGCAAATCGCCTGATGCGTCCGGGTGGCGATTTGTCGCTATTCGGCGGTCTGCGGCGCCTCGATCTTGGGATGCGGTTCCCCGAGCTTGCGGCGGCGCCAGATGGTTCCGACGATCAGGACCGCGACCGATCCCAGCGCGGATGCCACGAAATCCATCAGATCGCCATCGAGATTGAAATGCGACTTGAGGATGGTGGACGTCGCATCGACGGTGATGTGACCGTCCAGCATGCTGTGGAGCAGCGACTGGTCGATCGGGTCGCTGGCGATCACGTCGCCCGCGATCCAGCCGAGCAGCATGGCGCCGAGCCAGACCAGCACCGGATAACGGTCGAGAATCATCATGATCAGCGCAGCACCCGCAATGATCATGGGAATCGAGATGGCAAGGCCGAGAACGAGCAGCGAGAGCTGGCCGTTCGCGGCCGCCGCGACCGCGATCACGTTGTCCAGGCTCATGATGATATCGGCAATGACGACGATGCGCACCGCGTGCCAGAGCGTGGTGCCGGCCGCGACCTCGTCGCCCTCGTCCTCCGGCACGAGCAGCTTGGCCGCGATGATCAAGAGCGCGATGCCGCCGACGAGCTTCAGGTAAGGCAGCGACATCAAGGTCGCGACAATGCCGGTGAACGCGATCAGGAGCACCACGGCGATGCCGGCGCCGATGATCATGCCCCACAGCCGATGGGCCCCATGCAGACCGCGGCAGGCCATCGCGATCACGAGCGCGTTGTCGCCGGACAACAGCACGTTGATCCAGATGATCTTGCCGACCGCGAGCCAGAACGACGGCTGCTGCATGTCGGCCCGAAACTGCGTGAAGAACGCGCCGATGTTGGAGGGATCGAATATCTGCATCAGCGAGTTCACGGCCTACCCCCTTGACCCAACCGGCCGCTCTGCGCGGCTCTTATTGTATCAGCCGACGATTTCATTGCCCGAGAAAAACTGCGCGATTTCGATCGCAGCCGTCTCCGTTGCGTCCGACCCATGCACCGAATTTTCGCCGATCGATTTCGCATGCACCTTGCGGATGGTTCCGTCCGCGGCTTTCGCCGGATCGGTCGCGCCCATCACGTCGCGATATTTGGCGATCGCGCCCTCGCCTTCCAGCACCTGCACGACGACCGGACCCGAGGTCATGAAGTCGACAAGCTCGCCAAAGAACGGGCGCGCCTTGTGCACGGCATAGAAGGTCTCGGCCTGGCCGCGGGTCATGCGGATGCGCTTTTGCGCGATAATGCGAAGGCCCGCCTTCTCGATCAACGCATTGACCGCGCCGGTCAGATTGCGCTCGGTCGCGTCGGGCTTGATGATCGAGAAAGTACGTTCAATCGCCATTTTTAGTCCTCAAATTAACGCCTCGTGGAGTTGGTCGCGCTTATATCGGCGGCCCGCGCACACGGCAAGCGTCCCCCTTGTGAGCCGGCCGTTGTAAATGCCCGGATTTACAACGATTTCGTAACAACCTGCGCTCGAAGGTTGAGCCATGTTTCGCAAATGCACGCTGGCGAAAGCTGCCGCGATAGCTTTGGCCGTTGCCGCCTCCGCACCAGGCCGGGCTGCAGATCTGCGGCCTGCAGATTTGGACACCTGGCGCCCCCACACTCGCGTCGTGTGGGGCCCGCGCTTCTACAACGGCGTTCCGGTCTCCTTCGGATACGGCCTCTGCTATCAGACCCGGCTGCTCCAGACCCCCTGGGGACCCCGCCCGCGGCTGATAAATCAGTGCTGGTGAGCCATCCAAACGTCGAATCGACCCAAAACCCCCGCCCGGAGCGGGGTTTTTCGTTTTCATGCAAATTTTACCTAAATCCCATGCAGACCAGCCCGGATGCGGAAACATTTCGGCAACCGATGAGTTGGCTAGGCAAGGATTGGATGACTGAAACGGAATTGCTGGACGGAACGTACCATGACTGCCCTTGAAACCCATGATGGCGAGATGATCGATCGCAAGACCAGCCGATCGATTTGCGATGCCGTGGGCGAGCGCCTGCAGCAGTTCTTGCATCCGCAACATATGGGCCCCTCGCCCGATCTGGATCGGCTGATCGAAGAGCTGCGCCGGCGCGAAAACGAACATGGCATGAGCACGCCGTCGCAAGGCCGCAGGCCGCGATTTTTCCCGTAAAATCCGGGTTGCGTTTGGCGGCGGCAGCGGTGACAACGCCGCATGCTTTCCATCTCCGACATCTCGATCCGCCTGGCGGGCCGGCTCCTGATCGACCATGCGACCGTGCAGATCACGCCCGGCGCGCGCGTCGGCCTGGTCGGCCGCAACGGCACCGGCAAGTCGACGCTGTTTCGCGCCATCCGCGGCGAGCTCGCCACCGAAAGCGGCACGATCGCCATCCCGCCGCGCTGGCGCGTCGGCTCGCTCGCGCAGGAGGCGCCTGACGGGCCCGAAAGCCTGGTCGAGATCGTGCTCAAGGCCGATCTCGAGCGCGACGCCTTGCTGCGCGAGGCCGACACCGCGCACGACCCCCACCGGATCGCCGAGATCCAGACCCGGCTGGTCGATATCGACGCGCATTCGGCCCCCAGCCGCGCGGCGGCGATCCTGAGCGGCCTTGGCTTCTCGGCCGCCGACCAGGCGCGGCCGGTCTCGGAGTTTTCCGGCGGCTGGCGGATGCGGGTGGCGCTGGCCGCGACGCTGTTCGCCGCGCCCGACCTGCTGCTGCTCGACGAGCCCACCAACTATCTCGATCTCGAGGGCACGCTGTGGCTCGAGGACCATCTGGCGCATTATCCGCGCACGGTGATCGTGATCAGCCACGACCGCGACCTGCTGGAGACGTCGGTCGACCAGATCCTGTATCTCGACCGCGGCAAGCTCACGCTCTATCGCGGCGGCTACTCCTCGTTCGAGGAGCAGCGCGCCACCCGCGAAATGCTCGACGCCAAGCAAGTCAAGCGGCAGGAGGCCGAGCGCAATCGGCTGCAGGCCTTCGTCGATCGCTTCAAGGCCAAGGCCTCGAAAGCGCGGCAAGCGCAGTCCCGCGTGAAAATGCTGGAGCGGATGAAGCCGATTGCCGCACTCGTGACGCAGGACGTGCGCGAGATCATCTTCCCCGCGCCGGAAAAAATACTGTCGCCGCCGATCATCGCCGTCGACAATGTCTCGGTCGGCTACGAGCCCGACAAGCCGGTTTTGAACCGCGTCACCCTGCGGATCGACAATGACGACCGCATTGCGCTGCTCGGCGCCAACGGCAACGGCAAATCGACGCTGGTCAAACTGCTGGCCAATCGCCTGAAGCCGTTTTCCGGATCGGTCACGCGCGCAGAAAAACTCTCTATCGCCTATTTCGCCCAGCATCAGCTCGACGAGCTGAACGAGCAAGCCTCGACCTACGACCACGTCCGCAAGCTGATGCCGGAGGCGCCGGAGTCGAAGGTGCGCGGCCGCGCCGGCGCGATCGGCTTTTCCGGCAAGGCGGCGGATACGCCGGTAAAGAACCTGTCGGGCGGCGAGAAGGCGCGGCTCTTGCTGGGGCTTGCGACTTTTTTCGGCCCCAACATGATCATCCTGGACGAGCCGACCAACCATCTCGACATCGACAGCCGCGCCGCGCTGGCGGAAGCCATCAACGAATTTCCCGGCGCGGTGATCATGGTCTCGCATGACCGCTATCTGACCGAGGCCTGCGCCGACCGGCTCTGGGTGGTGGCCGACCACGCGGTCACAGGCTATGACGGCGACCTCGACGATTACCGGCGGCTGGTGCTGTCGTCGCGCGGCGAGCGCGAAGTCTCGCGCGAGGCGGTCGAGCGCAACGGCGCTCGCGACAAGCCGGAGCGGAGCAAGCCGGCACGGCAGAAGCCGTTGCGGCAGCGCATCTCGGAAGCCGAGGCCGAGATCGAGCGTATCAACGGCATTATCGCCAAAATCGATGCCGCGCTGGCCCTGCCCGACATCTATACCCGCGATCCCAAGCAGGCCGCGCAACTCGCCCAGGCCCGCGCCAATGCGGCAAGTGCGCTCGCGCGCGCCGAGGAGGAATGGCTCGAGGCCAGCGCGCAAGTCGATGAGGCGGCGGGGTGAGGTTTGGTTCAAATATCTAGCCGCTCCGTCGGGTGGGCAAAGGCGCACTTGCGCCGTGCCCACCATCTCGCGACAGACTTTCCTGAACGGTGGGCACGCTTCCGCCCTCGTTTGTTGAACGACCCCAATCGTGGTCGCTTTGCCCACTCTACGCATCCGCGCGGGGCATGACAGCGGAGGAGATGTGACTGAGCGTTCCCGCGGCACAGACATGCCCGAGTGATGCATCAACATCGTCCCTCGGAAATCAGAGGGCGCAGGGAATGCCGGATGCTCATCGCACCCGCAGCCTCGTGTGTAAGCAAAAACACACGAGTTAGTCACCACAGGTACGCCGAAACAATCCGGCACTCCCTGCGCAACGGTTTGACGGCTTATACGCGCTCTCCCCGGTGTCCGGGCTTGATAGCCACCGTCGCTTCTCGCGAAACGTCCCGCAAGAAGCTTGATCCCAGCGTCGGGGAATCAGGACCACACGATTTCGCCGTACGTGAGATGTCTTCGTCTGCGCCAAGCGCGCTGAACAGCCTCACGTCCATTGCATCCCGCGCCTACGTCCGTGACGATCGCGATACGCCCCTCTGGTGGAAGCGGGATGCTCGAAGAAAATCATATGTTTCGGAAAAACGGAAGCTAAAATTTGAAGCGAAATAGGCTCGCGCGCGCCATGAGCCTGAACGGACAAGCAAAATTGGATTTTTGGCGCACGCCATTTCCGGACATTTCGGGCCGCACCGAAGCCATGAGTCGGCAAAATCGATCAAATTGATTTGCCCGTCGGGCTGGTCCAAGGAGCGCCGATGTTATGCAAGCCCCAATGGGTTTTTGCTATTGGCGGCGAGGACGAATGAGCAAGCACGTACGATGGCGCAATCTGGGGCCCGGTACTGCGAGTTACTCAGCGTCGCGCGTCAGAACTGGCGCGAGGCGTATTTGCATCGCCAACTTGATGATCGCCGCCGAAGCGCTTCGCGCGTGAAACAGATGCCACGCGTGAGCTATTGCAAGGTGCAACAATGGCGGCGAGATCGCGACCTCGCAGGTATATCATTTTTGGCGTCAACCCACCGTGCCGTGCGATCCAGGCGCGCACCGGAGCTGGATAGGTATTCATTAGATCTTGCGTCCCGGACGTGCTGACGACGCGTTTGCCGGAGTTATCGAACATCCATGCCGCATGGAAACCAAGCACCGCATTAGGGGTGGCGCAGATTCGATCGCTCGGGACGAAGCCGAGCACCATTGTGCAGGCCGAAACGCATGTGCCGGAAATGACGACGGGCTCACCGGAGTTGCCCACCTGTTGGAAGTGCGTCGTGTAGTCCTTCATCTTACCGCCAACGTCGTTGCTGATAATTACAGTCGCGGAAGCCGATGTAACGGTTAGCGCCATCGATACAACGGCAGCAATCAGGCACGCTCGCATGTCCTTTTCCTCGGCAGTGTCGGATCAATCCTGCGCCACGCGCCGCAAATCGCGTGCCACCAGCCGAGAGGGTCAGCTAAAAGGCTGATTCCAAATCACTTTCTTGGAAGTGGCGACGCGGCTCTCGTCTGTGCAGCGGGAAAGAGAATTCGCAGAAGCCTAAAAACTAGGCCATTTTCACGCCGCTTTGATGAAGATTAAGGCAACAAGAGGGGTAACCTGCCGATGGCGCTTTCGAGCAAACGCTGGAGGACAATCATGAAGATCAAATACATTCTTGCTGCCGCACTCATCATGCCATTGCTGACTGTGTCCAGCACGGCTCAGCAATATGTGGGCGGCCCTAAATCGGGTATTGCCCCCGCGACACAAATCAGCAGCGCAAGCGATATCTACGCGCAGGGAGTCGATGTCTACGCGCCGGGAGTCAAGCGCCACGCTTATCGCGCTGGCCCGAAGACTGTCGTTCCGCGCGGCTATTGATAAGACATCCGCTCCGGATCAATCATGTCCGGTTAGCGGGTAATCTAGGAAATGCCGGCTGTCCGGTTCTGCAGGTTGCAGGCATCTGTTTGGACGTGATTCAAGCGCCGAAACCGGAGCTTTGAATCATGCGGTCTGAACTTACGGATGGGGCGCCGCCATCAGCTTGCTCCTTCCGAACGAGCCCCGCGCGACTCGATCGAACGGCCCCTCAACAGATCAAGCAATGTCAGCGCGCCGCGACCCGATGAGACAGGGTCGCGGCCAAATATCTTGCCTTCATCAAGCCCGCGTCAATTCGCATTTGGCTGCGTCCTAATGAGTCCGAGCCTTGGAACTAGGGCGCGGGGCTGATCGATTGTACGGTGTAGGTGTTGCCGGATCCGCTCAGGGTGAATTTGACCTTGTCACCCGTCTTCAGCTTCGCAAGATCGACTGAAGGAGCGACCGCGAATTCCATCGTCATTGCCGGCCAGTCGATGGCAGGGATTGGACCATGATCGAATGTGATCTTGTGGTTCGCTGCATTCAAAGCCGTGATTGTGCCGGTTGCGTCCGCGGTTTTTGTCTTCTTAGTGTCGCTCATCTTGGAGTCGTTCATCCCCGGCATCTTCTTCATGTCGGACATCTGGGCCAGCGCGCCGCTCACCGGCAGAATCAATGCTGTGCCGATCAATGCTGAAGCAAGCACCGCACGCAGGGTCGGGTAGTGGGCGTCGTCCATACATATTCTCCTGTTGTTTTAGATATCCGTCGCCAATAACTGTTTAGTTCGCAAGGCCGACCAGCCCGGTTTCAAGCTCACGGCTTCGTGAAGAGCAGCGTCAATGCCGTAAATTAGATGTCAATCGCAATTATCGCGACCACTACCCCAACCGCGAAGTGAACTTGCATAGGCGTTGTGTCGCCGTGCGTGCGAAGTCGATTACATATTGCCACGACACTTATCGTGTCACGACAGCCCGATGGCAAGCGCGCGTTTTGGGAGCGCAATTTGCGTTTCATGATCGATTCCAGCAAGGATGGCGCCAGAAGGCGGCGCGCCAGCGATCATGCCGGCAGGGATGCTAGGCGATCGCGCGGTGGCGATCTTTATCTTCGCCCGAGGAGATCGGGAAATTCATTGATAGCAAATGCTGAGTCCGCGAATGTCCGATAACCCGATGGCGAAACCACAGAACAACCGGCTGCGCCAACATGATTGCTCATGAGACTGAGCTCAAGACGCTGATGTTGGCGACCCAGCGCGGCGATGCGGCTGCCTATCGCGCGCTGCTCGCCAAGCTCGTTCCTCGCCTTCGCGCCTATTACAAACGCAGAATGATGGGAGCGGGCCGCGGTGCCGAGGAAGCGGAAGACCTGGTCCAAGAGACGCTGCTGGCGGTCCATCTCAAGCGCGACACCTACGACCCCGACGCGCTGTTCACGCCCTGGCTTCATGCGATCGCGCGCTACAAGCTGATCGACCACCTTCGCAGCAACAAGATGTCGCGGATGGGTGTCCCGATCGACGATCATCAGGAATTGATGGCGGCGGACGACCACGCGGCGACCGAAGGGACGCACGACATGGCGAAACTTCTCGACCGGCTACCGCGGAAGACACGTCAGGCGATCGAAGCCGTCAAGCTCGAAGGTAAGAGCGTCGCCGAAACCGCCGCGCGCTACGGCATGTCGGAATCGAACGTGAAGATCAGCATTCACCGCGGCCTGAAGGCGCTGGCCTCCTTCATTGGCAGAGACAGCGACCAATAGTCGAGAAGT